>Ga0213872_10000104_pt1 | contig 78306 bp, 67 predicted proteins | sample VelepicomBERX_R2_FD_160071 | JGI IMG/M metagenome (GOLD analysis project Ga0213872, IMG submission 160071) | Rhizosphere microbial communities from Vellozia epidendroides in rupestrian grasslands, the National Park of Serra do Cipo, Brazil - RX_R2 | ecosystem: Host-associated > Plants > Roots >... | reverse complement strand
GGCTGCGGGCCACCGGTCATCTGCAGCTCGATGCCGAGGATGGCCAGGAAGCGGCGCGACCAGTCGCGCACATGGGCCTGCCGATGCGCCTCGTCGAGCGGGCCGGACGCCAGGGCGATGGCCAGGCCGCGCCCGATGTGCACGACGACGTGCAGCAGGCGCCAGCAGGCGATCAGCTGGCGCATGAATACGCGACCGTCCCCGCCACCAGCGTGTGGCGCACGCGAGCCGGCATCTCGAAGCCCGAGCATTCAAAGGCAAATGGCGTGTGCTTGCCCTGGCTTTGCAGCTGGTCGGGCGCGACGGCCCAGCGCGCGTCGGCGTCGAACACGCAGACGTCGGCCACGCCGCCTTCGACGAGGCGGCCGGCACTCGCCGCCAGCGAGCCGAGCGCATTGCCCATGGCACGCACCGGCTCCGACGTGACCACGGCCAGGCCGCGCGCCATGGGCAGGCCGGCGTCCTGCGCCCAGCGCAACGCCAGCGGCAGCAGCAGCTCCAGGCCCGTGGCGCCGGGCGTGGCCTCGGCGAAGGGCACGTTCTTCTCGTCGGGCGCGACGGGCATGTGGTCGCTGACCAGCGCGTCGATCGTGCCGTCGGCCAGCGCGGCGCGCAGCGCGTCGCGGTCGCGCTGCTGGCGCAGCGGCGGGTTCAGGCGCATGGCGGCGTTGAAGTAGCCGATGTCCACGTCGGTCAGGTGCAGCGAGTTGATCGACACGTCGGCCGTGACGGGCAGGCCTTCGCGCTTGGCCGCGCGCAGCAGCTCGACACCGGCCGCGCTGGAGAGACGGCACAGGTGGACGCGTGCGCCGGTGGCACGCATCAGCTCGAAGAGCGTGTGCATGGCCACGGTCTCGGCCATCACGGGCACGCCCGAGAGGCCCAGGCGCGTGGCAACGGCGCCGCTGGCGGCCACGCCGCCCGATAGCCAGGCGTCCTGCGGGCGCAGCCAGACGGTGTAGCCGTAGGTCGCGGCGTACTGCAGGGCGCGCAGCAGCACGGTGGTGTCGCGGATCGGCGCGTCGGCCTGCGAGAAGCCGATGCAGCCGGATTCGGTCAGCTCGGCCATCTCGGTCAGCGCGGTACCGTCGAGGTTCTTGGTCAGCGCGCCGAGCGGGAACAGCCGGCAGCGGCTGAGCTTGCGGGCGCGGAACTTGAGCATCTCGACGAGGCCGGGCTCGTCGAGCGTCGGATCGGTGTCGGGCGGGCAGACCAGGCTGGTCACGCCGCCGGCGGCGGCGGCGGCGAGCTCGGTCTCGAGCATGCCTTCGTGTTCGTGACCCGGCTCGCGCAGGCGCGCGGCAAGGTCGACAAGGCCCGGCGCGACGACGAGGCCGGTGGCGTCGATGGTGCGGTCGGCGTCGAAGTCGCGCACGGCGCCGCCGATCTGCACGATGCGGCCCGTCGCGATGGCGAGGTCGCCGGTTTCGTCGCGGCCGCTGGCGGGGTCGAGCAGGCGCCCGTTCTTGATGAGGATCTTCATGCTTCGTTTCCTGCCAGGATGCTCATGACGGCCATTCGCACGGCGATGCCGAAGGTGACCTGCGGCAGGATCACGCTGTGCGTGCCGTCGGCGACTTCGGAGGCGATCTCCACGCCGCGGTTGATGGGGCCCGGGTGCATGACGATGGCGTCGGGCTTGGCGAGCGCGAGCTTCTCGGGCGTGAGGCCGAAGTGCTTGAAGAACTCGCCGGCGCTGGGCAGCATCGCCCCGCTCATGCGCTCGTTCTGCAGGCGCAGCATGATGATGACGTCGGCGTCCTTGATGCCTTCTTCGAGGCTGTGGCAGACGCGCACGCCCATTTCGCGCAGGTCGCCGGGCACCAGGGTCTTGGGGCCGACGGCGCGGATCTCGGGCACGCCGAGGATGTTCAGCGCGTGGATGTCGGAGCGGGCCACGCGCGAGTGCACGATGTCGCCGACGATCGCCACCCGCAGCTGCGTGAAGTCGCGCTTGAAGTGGCGGATCGTGTACATGTCGAGCAGGCCCTGCGTCGGGTGCGCGTGGCGGCCGTCGCCGGCGTTGACAACGTGCACGTGCGGCGCGCAGTGCTGGGCGATCAGGTGCGGCGCGCCGCTCTCGCTGTGGCGCACCACGAACATGTCGGCATGCATGGCGCTAAGGTTGGCCACGGTGTCGAGCAGGGTCTCGCCCTTGGCCGTGGAGCTGCGCGCGATGTCGAGGTTGATGACGTCGGCCGAGAGCCGCTTGGCGGCGATCTCGAAGGTCGTGCGCGTGCGCGTGCTGTTCTCGAAGAACAGGTTGAAAACGCTCTTGCCGCGCAGCAGCGGCACCTTCTTGACCTCGCGGTCGTTGACCGAGAGGAAGGTGCCGGCGGTGTCGAGGATCTGGTGGATCACGGCCTGCGGCAGGCCTTCGATGGAGAGCAGGTGGATCAGCTCGCCATGCTTGTTCAGTTGGGGATTTCGTTTGGAAAGCATGTGGTGGCCCCGATTCATTCGATGTCGAAGCTGAATTTGCCGCCGTCGTCCTTGGCCAGGCGCAGGCGCTGCGCCGCGCTGAGCGCGACGCGCGCGGCCGAGAAGGCCGGCTCGATCGGCAGCTCGCGCCCGCCGCGGTCGACCAGGACGACGAGCTGCACGCTGGCCGGGCGGCCGAAGTCGAACAGCTCGTTGATGACGGCGCGCGTGGTGCGGCCGGTGTAGAGCACGTCGTCGACGAGCAGGATGTGGCGGCCCTCGACCTCGAAGGGCAGCTTGGTGTTGTCGGCGCTGGCGCTCATGCCGCGCGCGCCGAAGTCGTCGCGATGCAGGCTGCTGGAGATCACGCCGGCCTCGCCCGCGAGGCCGAGGTCGCGCTGCAGGCGCTCGGCCAGCCAGGCGCCGCCGGACCAGATGCCGACGAGGGCCGTGTCCGGCTGGTGCAGGCGGCGCACGCCGCGCAGGAGATCGGCGTAGAGCGCCTCGGCGTCCAGATGCAGAGTACTCATGTCACGGGTTCTCTCTGAAAAATTGTTCGGCGATCAGCGCCGCCGCCGCCGCGTCGAGCGCCGCGCCGCGCGAGCCTTGAGCTTCGGCCTCGACGCTGGTGTAGCGCTCGTCGACCTCGAAGACCGGCAGGCGGAAGCGCCCGGCGAGCTGGCGCGCGAAGCGCCGTGCCTGCTGGGTCACCTCGTGCTCGGCGCCGTCCGGGTGGAAGGGCACGCCGACGACGAGCGCCTCGGGCTGCCATTCCTTGAGCAGGCGTTCGATCGCGTCGAAGCGCGCCGGCCCGGTCTCGGTCAAGGTCTTGAGCGGCGTGCCCTGGCCGGTGAAGCGGCTGCCGCTGGCCACGCCCAGGCGCTTGGTGCCGAAATCAAAGGCCAGCAGCGCCTGCGCCGACGAAGCCGACACGGCGCTCATGCGTGACCCGCATCGCTGCTGAGCATGCGCGGATCGATGCCGAGCAGGCCCAGGGCCCGCTCGTAGCGCTGCTCGATGGGCGTGTCGAAGATGACTTCGGGCGCCGCGGCGACGGTGAGCCAGCCGTTGCGGCCGATTTCTTCCTCGAGCTGGCCGGCGGCCCAGCCGCTGTAGCCCAGGGTGATGAGCACGCGGCGCGGGCCGGCGCCGTTGGACAAGGCTTCCAGCACGTCGCGGCTGGTCGTCATCTCGAGGCCGCCGGGCACGGCCAGCGTGGCGTTGTAGTGGCCGCCCTCGGCGTCCAGCGGCTCGTGCAGGACGAAGCCGCGCTCCGTCTGCACGGGGCCGCCGAAGTAGACGGGCTCCTCGGCGAGCACGCCGCCGGGCGGCTCGAGCTCGACCTTCTCGAAGAGGCCGCCGAGCGTGAGTTCGATGGGTTTGTTGATGACCAGTCCGAGCGCGCCGTTCTCGTTGTGCTCGCACAGGTAGACAACGGATCCGGCAAAGGCGGCGTCGGCCATGCCGGGCATGGCGATCAGGAACTGGTTGGTGAGGTCGATCCGGTCCTTGGCCATGGCCGGCATTTTATTCGCCGCCGGCGATGCCCCGGATTGCCTAAGGTTTCAGAAAAGCTCGACCGTGCTCGCGTCGTGTTCCTCGACCGCAAGTTCCCCCGCCGCGATCAGCTGGGCGTAGTTGCGCACCTGGTTGCGGCCATGATGCTTGGCGTAATAGACGGCCCGGTCGGCGCGGCCGAAGGCCTCGGCCGGGGATTCGCCCTGCTGGACCTCGGTGAAGCCGACGCTGACGGTGATGTGGCCGACCTGCGGGAAGCTCTGCTGCTCGGTGTTGAAGCGCAGGCGCTCCAGCACCTGGGTCGCGTCGGCCGTGGTGGCGCAACGCATCAGCACGACGAACTCCTCGCCGCCGAAGCGGTAGAGCTGGTCATAAAAGCGGAAGGAGCTGCGCATCAGGCGCGACAGCAGCAGCAGGACTTCGTCGCCGATCAGGTGGCCGTGGCGGTCGTTGACCTGCTTGAAGTGGTCGATGTCGATGACGCCGAGGAAGCAGCGCGTGCGCTCGGTCGGGTGGCGGGCGTCGCCGTCGTCCTCGTTGCCGACGGTGCCGCGCGCACTGCGCTCCTCGCCGACGACCTTCATGAAGCGCTCGTCGAAGGTCTTGCGGTTGTACAGGCCGGTGAGCGTGTCGCGCTCGCTGTCCTCGAGCAGGCCCTCGAAGTTGTGGAAGACGCGCAGCATGCCCGCGACCATGCGGCGCGAGCCCGGCGAGAGCTTGTCGACGCTGACGATCTCCAGCACGCCCGGCATGCTGCGCGCGGCCAGCAGCGGGAAGAGCGTGTGCCACATGCGCCGGCCGTTCACTTCTTCCTGGATCTGCAGGACGGTCTGGCTCTCGAGGCAGTCGAGGCGGTGCGGGAAGTCCTCGACCAGCGGCAGCAGCTCGGGCTCGAGCCACAGCGGATCGGAGCTGGCGACGATGTCGCCGCGCTTGAGCCGTGCGCGCGTCAGCCAGCGCTCGTCGCCGGCGTCGCCGACGCAGCGGTGGATGGCCGCGGAATACGGGTGAACGAGTTCGCTCAGCGCCATGACCATCGAGACGTCCATGACGTCCCGGTCACGCTGGCAAGTCAGTTCGGCAAGCTGGTCGACGACGCGCGGCATGGCTCTCCCACCGATGTAAGCCACGACGACGCGTGGCAAGCGCGGCGTTTTGCTATACGTCCATTACCCTGCCGCAATGTGCGCGCGAGTGTATCGGCGCACGAGGTCGAGCAGCTGGTCCTCGTCATAGGGTTTGCCCAGGTAATGATCGACCCCGAGCGTCGCCGCGTACTCGCGATGCTTCTGCGCGATGCGCGAGGTGATCATGATGACGGGCAGGTCCTTGAGGCGCACGTCGTCGCGCATATTGCGCACGAGGTCGAAGCCGTCCATGCGCGGCATCTCGATGTCCGAGAGCACCACCATCGGCAGCTCGTCGGCGGCGAGCTTCTCCATCGCGTCGAGACCGTCCTTGGCGAGCAGCACGCGGAAGCCTTCGCGCTCGAGCAGGCGCTGCGTCGCGCGGCGCACCGTCAGCGAGTCGTCGACGACGAAGACCAGCGGCGCCTCAACGACCGGCACGTCGACGACCGGCTGCACCGGCGCCGCATCGGCGCGCAGGCGCTGCTGGGCGGCGACGCCGTACCAGTCGGCCAGCGCCATCGGGTTGTAGATCAGCGCGATGTCGCCCGAGGCCAGCAGGCTGATGCCCGCCAGGCCCGGCACGCGATGCAGCTGCGGGCCGAGGTTCTTGACCACGACTTCCTGGTTGCCGACGACTTCGTCGACGTGCAGGGCCAGGCGCCGATGGGCGCCACGCACGAGCGCCACGGCCTGCGTCTTGCCGACGCCATGCCCGCGGCCTTCCTGGCCGAGCAGGCCGCCGAGCCAGAAGAAGGGCTGGACGTTCCCGCCCAACTCGATCTGGCCGGCCGCGTAGGCTGCATCGACGGCGGCGCCGGGCAGGCGCTGCACCGAATCCATCAGGCCCGCGGGCACGGCGACGACCTGCTCGCCGACGCGCAGCAGCACGATCTGCGTCAGCGCCGTGGTGAGCGGCAGGCGCAGCTGGAAGCGCGCGCCCTGGCCCGGCGTCGAGCTCGTCTCGATGGTGCCGCCGAGCGTGCTGACCTCGGCGCGGACCACGTCCATGCCGACGCCCCGGCCCGAGAGCGCGGTGATCTGGCTCGCCGTCGAGAAGCCGGGCGCGAAGATCAGCTGCATCAGCGCCTCGTCGCTCGGGTTCTCGTCGGGCTGGATGAGCCCTTGCTGCAGGCCGCGCTCGCGGATGCGGGCGATGTTCAGGCCGGCGCCATCGTCGGTGAAGTCGAGCAGGATCTCGTTGCCCTGCTGCTGCAGCTCGACGCGCAGCGTGCCGGTCGGGTCCTTCCCGGCGGCCTGGCGCGCCTCGGCCGTCTCCAGGCCGTGGCTGACGCTGTTGCGCAGCAGGTGCTCGAAGGAGCCGGCCATGCGTTCGAGGACGCTGCGGTCCAGCTCGGTCTGGCCGCCGACGATCTCGAGCCGCGCGAGCTTGCCGGCGTCGCGCGCAGCCTGGCGCACGACGCGGTGCATGCGCTCGCCGACGCTTTCGAACTCGACCATGCGCGTGCGCAGCAGGTCGTCCTGCAGCTCGCGCGTCAGGCGCGACTGGGCGGCGAGTTCGTCTTCGCCGGACTGCACGCTGCGCTGCAGGCCGCGCTGGACCGTGGCCACGTCGCCGACCGACTCGGCCAGCTGGCGGGTGAGTTCCTGGAAGCGCGTGTAGCGGTCGAACTCGAGCGGGTCGAAATCGCGCCCGCTCTGCTCGGCCATGGCCTGCTGGCGGCCCATCTGGGCCTCGGCCTGGACTTCGAGCTCGCGCAGGTGGCTGCGCAGGCGGTCGAGGTTGTCGTCGAGGTCGAGCAGCGCCGACTTCATCTGCGCCAGCTCGGATTCGATGCGCGAGCGCCGCACGCTGACTTCACCGGCCTGCGCGGCCATGCGCTCGAGCAGGCTGACGCGCACGCGCAGCAGCGCCTGGGCGCCGGCGACGGCGCTGTCCTGCGACTCTGCGGCGTCCGGTGATTCGATGAAGCTCGCCCAGTCGATGGCGCGGGTCGGTTCGGCCGGCGCCCGTGGTGCCGCCGTGGGCATTTCGGCCACGGGTTCCACGACAACCGGAGCATCGGGCTCGGCCGGCGCTTGGGCCTGGATTTCGGCGCCAGGCACCGCGATCGGCTCGGCCGGCGGTTCGGCGACCGGCTCGACCACCGGCAAGGCGGCAACGGGCTCCGGCGCCGCCGGTGCAGGCGCAGGCGCAGGCGCAGCCGCGGGCGGCGCCACCGGCGCATGCAGCCGCTCGCACAGCTCGTGATAGCCGGCGTCGAGGCGGTCGGCGCGGTCCTGCAGTTGCAGGATCTGCGCACCGCTCGCGGCGCCGCCGCGCACCACGTGCTCGACGGCCGATTCGAGTTCATGCGCGGCCTCGCCCAGGCGCATCGCGCCGGCCAGGCGTGCGCCGCCCTTGAAGGTGTGCAGCACGCGCATGCAGGCTTCGCTGGCGCGGCCCTGCGGCTGGTCCGCCCATTCGCGCAGCGCGGCATGCAGCTGCTCGAGCAGGTCGACCGCCTCTTCCTCGAAGAACCCGAAGAGCTCGGGCTCGATGTGGTCGGGCAGGCCGGGTTCGGGTTCGTCGGCGTCGGCCGATGGCACGGCGGATTCGAGCGGCGCGTCGTCGAGTTCGCCGCTGACGGACGTCGGCTCGACGATCTCGGGCTCGTAGGCCTCGAGCGCGTTGCGCAGCGCCGGGTCGAAGCCGTTGAGGAAGCCCGCGGCGAACTGGTGGAGCAGGCGCCGGATTTCGTCCGAGGCGTGCATGAAGAGCAACGCAGCGTCCGGCGCGTAACGGCCTGCATGGGCGGCACGGCCGAGTGCGTGTTCGAGCGCGCGGGCCAGCGCCGAGAGGTCCTCGAAGCCGACCGTGGCGGCATTGCCGGCCAGCTTGTGGGCATGGGCCTCGGCCTCGGGCGGCACGGGCACGCCAAGCTCGACCGACCATTCGGCCAGCTCGGTGCCGAGCCGGCGCGAGAGCTCGTCCGCCTCGTTGAGGAAGATGTTGAACAGCGCGATGCCGATGCGCAGCGGGCCGATGACCTTGACGTCCTCGTCCTCGGCCTGCGCTTCGGTGGCGGGCTCCGGCTCGGCAGCGGCCGGTGGCTCGCTCGCCACCAGGTGCAGCTGCGGCACGCGCGGCTCGATCAGCGTGCGCTCGATCTCGTCCGGCGCGGGCGCGCGGGGCTCGATCAAGGTGGGCTCGTGCAGTCCTTCCAGGACTTCGGGCTGGACCGTGACGATCTGCAGGCCCTCGATCGGGCCGAGTTCGGCGTGCTCGGTCGCCGCCTCGAGCAGCGTCGCGAGGTCGGGAATGGCCGGCTCGGCCGATTCCAGCGGCTCCATCAGCGCTGCCGTGCCCTGCGGCTCATCGCCGAGGTCGAGCTTGAGGTCGAACGAAGGCAGCTCGACGGCGGGTGCCGGCACGGCGGCAGCCGCCAGCGGCACCTGCTCGGTCGCCGGGAAGGGCATCGGCTCGGTCTGCGCATGCAGCGCGCGCAGCTCGTCGAGCTCGAAGTCGGCTTCGGTCAGCTCGTGCGCCTCGACACCGGCCGGCGCGGCGGCGAGCTCCTCCGTGAACGGGACTTCGACGGCTTCGGGGGCCTCGATGATTTCCGGGACTTCGATCGCCGGCTCGACGGTCTGCTCGAGCGCCGGTTCAAGCGCTGACTCGAGCACCGGCACTTCGGCCAGGGCCGCGTGCGGCGGCGGTTCCGGCTCGGCAGGCGCCGCCGCCGCCGCGGGTGCCGCGGCGATCGGCTGCAACTCGCCATGCAGGCGCAGCGCATCGGCACTCGCGCGCACCGGCGCGGGCGTGAAGTCGCCGTCGTCGTGGTGTTCCTCGATGCGTGCGCGCCAGGCGCCGAAGTAGTCGAGCGCGTCGTTGCTGAAGCTCAGCAGCGGTGCATCGGCCTTGGGCGTGCTGTCGGCCAGGCGGGCGTTGAGCAATTGCTCGCAGGCCCAGCCGGCTTCGCCGAAGGCGTCCAGGCCGACCATGCGCGAGCTGCCCTTGAGCGTGTGGAAGGCGCGGCGCAGCGTGGTGAGTTGTTCGTGGTTGCCGGCATCCTCGCGCAGTGCAGCCACGGCGCCACGCGCCGTCTCCAGGACTTCGCCGGCTTCCTCGAGGAAGATCTCGAGCATCTCGGGATCGGCAGGCGGACGCGCGGACGGCGGCGTGAAGGTCACGACCGCCGGCGCCGCAGGCGCGACCGGCGCGGCGGCGGGTGGCGCGGCATCGCTGCCGAAATCGAGCACCGGCAAGGCGGCGTCGAACGCGGGCATCGCGGCAGCCGACTGCGGCGCGACCGCAAGCGGCGCGGCGCCGGTCTCGGCCTCGGGGCGCCGGCCCATGATGGGCTCGAGGCGGCCTTCGGCTTCGTCGAAGCGGAACATGCGCTTGGCCAGCGCCGGCTGGACGCTGAGCATGTCGATCAGGAAACCGAGCGCGCCGAGGTTGTTGGCGAGCCGGTCGAAGAGATTGCGCGGACCGGGCAGCGTCGGGTCGACCTCGGTGTTGGCGAGCTCGTCGACCTCGTCGCGCATGCGCACGCAGGCCGCGGCGGCCTGGCCCATGCCGAGCACGCTGAGCACGCCGCGCATGGTCTGCAGCTGGTTGGGCACCGGGATCAGGAGCTCGCGCTGCGACGGGTCGCGGAAGTAGGCATCGGCCTGCTTTTCGATCTCGGAGAGGCTGGCGCGCAGCTCGTGCACGACGCTGCCGAGCGTCTGGCGGTCGGAGACGCGGCGGTAGAGATCCTCCATCCACGCTTCGAGCGGCTCGGGCTCCTGGCCGTGGGCGACGGCGTCGACGCGGCTGCTGAGCTGGCGCACGCGCTCGGCCTGCTCGGGCTGGTCGAAGGCGGCGTCCTCGAGGGCGGCCTCGACGTAGAGGATGCTGGTCGCGACCTCCATGGCCAGCGCGGGCTGCGGCGGCCGCCCCGAGCGCAGCGTCGCGACGACAGCGCGCTGCAGCGTGGTGCCGAGCACCTCGCCGTTGGGAAACAGGCGCGCGAGCGATTCGGACAGGCCGGCGAACTGCTCGTCGAGGCCGGCAACGCGGTGCATGTCGCCCTCGGCCGCGCTGGACCACGAGTCCTTGGCGGCGACGACGCGGCGCTTGGCCTGCGCCACCCAGTTCGGGTCGATGCGGCCAAGCGATGAGTTCTCGTAATCGACCGGCGATTCGCCGGCGATGTCGTAGCTGGTGCGTGCGGCGGCCAGGCGCGGCGCGGCGCCGGCATCGACCGGTCCCGTCTGGCCGCAGAAGAAGAGCAGATCCTGCGCCAGGCGTTCGCCGGCCGGGCCGAGCCCGGCATCGCCCTCGCCCGCCTTGCGGATCTGCGAAAGCAGGCGCGAGCCGTTGCGCTTGAGGTAGGCGTCCGGCTTGAGCAGGTTCTGCACCTCGGCCTCGAACACGGCCGCGGCCAACTGCCACAGCGTGCGCGAGTGCGGCTGCCCATCGAAGCCGGCAGCCAGTCCGGCGCAGAGGTCCGACAGGGCCTGCGCATGCGCGCTGCCCGGCTCGCGCATCTGCTTGAGCAGCGCCTGCTCGAAAGGCGCGCGCACCGAAGCGGCCGGCTGGGCCGCGGCGCTCGCGTCGGCGGGCAGCTCGCGCCAGCGCCAGTCCATGCCCCAGAGATCGGCGGGGTGGACGCGCTCGGCGTCGTTGAGCTTTTGCAGCTCGCGGTAGGCCGGGAACAGCGCCAGCGGCGAGCCGGTATTGCCGGCCAGCAGGCGCGAGATGAAGGACATCAGCGCGAAGTCGGCGCGCTCGATGGTCTCGACCACCTGCGGGTCGACGCTGGTCGGGTGCTGGGCCAGCGCCGCGACGGCGCGCTCGGCGGCACGCAAGAGCACGGTGCCGGCCGGCAGGCCCACCAGCGACAGCACCCCGGCCACCTGGTGAAGCTGCACGGCCGCGGCCTGCAGCGGTGCGCTCGGCCCGTCGCCGCCGAAGCTGGAGACGCGGTTGTCGGCGTCGCGCAGCTGGCGCCGCAAGGCCTTGTGGACGGACTCGAGCGAGCGGCGCAGTTCTTCCTCGACCCAGGCGAGCGGACTGAGGTCGGACGGGAACTCGGAGTCGCGGGGCGTCTGCATGTCCATGCCGAAGTCCTCAGCTGACCTTGAACCTTGCCACCGAAGCCTTGAGCGCATCGGCCGACCGCGACAGCTCGTGCACCATCAGCGCCGTCGAGCGCGTGCCCTCGCTGGTCTGCTCGGTCACGGCGAAGATGTGCTGGATATTGGCCGCCACATCGTTGGCCTGGGCCGCTTCGCGCAGCGCCTGCTGCGAGATCTCGGCGATCAGGCTGTCCAGGCGACGCGACACATCGTCGATCTGCTCGAGCGCGCGGCCCGCGGCGTCGGACAGGCGCGTGCCGTCGACCACGCCGACGGTGGAGCGTTCCATGGCGGCGATGGCGTCGTGCGTGTCGGTCTGAATCGTCTTGACCAGGGCCGCGATGCGGCGCGTCGCGTCGGCCGAGCGTTCCGCCAGGCGCTGCACTTCCTCGGCCACGACCGAGAAGCCGCGACCCGCATCGCCCGCGCTGGCGGCCTGGATGGCGGCGTTGAGCGCCAGCACGTTGGTCTGCTCGGTAATGTCGGAGATCAGCTCGGTGATCTCGCCGATTTCCTGCGAGGACTCGCCCAGGCGCTTGATGCGCTTGGAGGTTTCCTGGATGTGGTCGCGGATCGCGTTCATGCCGGCGATGTTGTTCTGCATGGCCGAAAGACCCTGCTCGGCCGCTTCGCGCGACTGGCGCGCGACGCTGGCCGTGGACTGCGCCTGGCCGGACACCTCGTTGATTCGCGACGCCATCTGCAGCACGGCCTCGCCGGTGGCGCGGATCTCGTGCAGCTGCTCCTTGGAGGCGGCGAGCAGGTCGGTCGAGGTCTGGTCGACCTGGTGCGTGGTGTCGGTCACGCGCATGACCGTGCCCTGCACCTGGCCGACCAGCGTGCGCAGCTCTTCCACCGTGTAGTTCACCGAGTCGGCGATGGCGCCGGTGATGTCCTCGGTCACGGTGGCCTGCTGGGTCAGGTCGCCCTCGGCAACGGCCTGCAGCTCGTTCATCAGGCGAAGAATGGCAGCCTGGTTGGCGTCGTTGACGCGCTTGGCTTCCTGCTCCTGCGCCTCGGCTTCGCGCTGCTGCGCCTCGGCCATCTCGGTACGCAGCGACTGCTCCGCCACGTAGTTGCGCAGCAGGCCGAGGGCGCCGACGACCAGCGCCACCAGCGAGCCCAGCATGATCAGCATCGTGCCGAAGTTGACGCCGCCGCTCGATTCGAGGTCGGACGACACGCGCTCCAGGCCCTGGCGCAGCGGTTCGCTGTCGGCCACGATCGCGACCTCGGCATCGCGCGCGGCGACGAGGCCGGCGACGTTGTTGAGGATGACGGAGGCCTGGTCGCTGGTCTGGCCGTAGGCCTTGATCAGGTCCTGCATGGCCTTCTTGAGCTGCGGGTCGCGCGCGCCCGGCAGGTGCAGCGTGGGGCTGCCGTCGGCCACGCCTTCGGCGATGGCCTTGAACGAGGTGACGTCCTTGCCGAACAGGAACACGGCTTCCGGACTCACGCCGTTCTGCGTCAGCAGCTCGTTGGCGCTCTTGCCGATGCGCTGCGTCAGCATGACGAGCTGGCCGACGGCCGAGACCTCGTTGCTCGACGCATTGCTCTGCAGCGCCAGCGAGGCCGCCGCCTGCGCCGATTCGAGCAGCTCGCCCGATTGCTTGTTGATCGCCTTGAGCGCGCGGCCGACCTCGATCAGCGTCTTCTGCTGCCCCAGCACCAGCTGGCCGTTCTTGTCGGCGCGCTGCACCACCGGCAGCACGGCGCTCACGCTCTCGCGGGCGGACGCGGGCGCCTGGCCCGGCTCGCCCTGGCCGGTGGCCAGCGAGCCGACGACGTGGCTCATCGTGCTGACGGATTCGCGCAGCTCGTCGAAGGCGCCGGGCGTGCCGACCATCGCGGCCGAGACCGACTTGGCCATGCGCTGCGACTGCATCAGGGCCTGGCCGGTGGCGCGCACCTGGGCGGCGTCATGGCGGCTGCCCGTGATCGTCAGCGCGATCGAACCCGCCGTGCCGAGCAGGCCGACCGCCAGCAGGGTCGTGAACACGCGCTGGCGCGTGCGCAGGTCGGAGCGCGACAGCGCGACGGCACCCGCCGCGGCGGCGAAGCGGCTCGCGCGGGTTTCGTCGAAGCCCGTCGGCGCGATCTCGGTCGGCGCGACTTCGGAAATGATGGACGAGCCGCGCTCTTCAGCGCCACTGCTGCGCCCGTGGTCGTGCGGCGAAGCGGCCAGCGTCGTCGCCTCGTGGTCGGCGTCCTCGCCCTCGCCGTCGGTCCTGCCCAGGTTCTTGATCTTGTCCAGGAAGCTCATCTCACCCTCGTGATTCACAAAGTGCCGGTATGGGTTGCCGATGCTGACGCGATCAAGCCACGATGTGCAGGAACTGCTCGTGCCTCGATAGCGCCTCTAGATCGAGTTGCTGCCAGATGCGCCCATCGGCGTCGCGCCAGCAGGGGCCGGCAAAACGGGGGCGCTGGCCGGCGGCAGGCGGCTCGGCCTGCAGCTGGTCTGCCCCGCGCAGGCCTGCCAGCCGGTCCACCAGCAGCGCGCAGTTGATATTGAGATCGGCGCCGAGCGCGATCAGGCGCTGCGCGCCCGGCTCGGTGCGTGGCTGATGCGGCTCGCGCAGGCCGAGGAACAGGCCCAGGTCGACGACCGTGACCAACCCGCCGCGCAGGTTCGCCACGCCCGCCAGCCAGGGCTTGGCGTAAGGCACGGTCTTGAGCGGCACCGGCGTGAAGATCTCGGAGGCCTGCTTGAGCGAGAACAGCAGGCCGACGCCCGCGCACTCCACTGCCAGCCACGTCGCGGCCTGCGTGGTCTCGCGCACGGCCTGCATGCGCTCCGCCAGACGTTGCTGGAGCTCGCGCAGTGCTTGTTTAGACATTGAGGCCCCTCGCCCAGCGCGTACGCTGGTCGGTCCCCCGAGGGGACGGCGATGCTTGCCGGCGTGACCGGCAAGCACATCGCCCAGCGGGCCGGCTCGGGAGCGGCCCAGCGCTCGGCCCAGTACCAATATTCGCCACGAGGCGCGGCCTCATTAGCCCAGCGCCTTGATCTTGGCCAGCAGCTCCTCGGGCTTGACCGGCTTGACCACGTAGTCCCGCGCGCCCTGGCGCAGGCCCCAGACCTTGTCGGTCTCCTGGTTCTTGCTGGTGCACATGATGACCGGCACGTCCGACCAGCGCGCGTCGCGCGTGATCGTGCGGGTCAGCTGGAAGCCGTTCTGGCCGGGCATGACGACATCCATCAGGATCAGGTCGGGCTTTTCCTCGGCCAGCTGCTTGAGGGCTTCCTCGCCGTTCTCGGCGGTGCGCACGGCGAAGCCCTTCTTGAGCAGGATGTCGCTGAGGTAGTGGAGCTCCGTCTTGGAGTCGTCGACGAGCAGGATCTTGTGAATAGGCATGGCTTGAAGTCGATCGTTTTGGCGATCGATCAATGAGCGCCGCCACGCCGATGCTGTTGCACGGCCTGGAGCAGTTGTTCCTTGGTGAACGGCTTGGTCAGGTAGTCCTGCGATCCGACCATGCGGCCACGCGCCTTGTCGAACAGGCCGTCCTTCGAAGACAGCATGACGACGGGAACGCCGGCGAATTGGGGGTTGCGCTTGATGATGGCGCAGGTCTGGTAGCCGTCCAGGCGCGGCATCAGGATGTCGCAGAACACCAGGTCTGGCGTGTAGTCGCTCAGCTTGGCGAGCGCGTCGAAGCCGTCCTCGGCGAGCACGACCTCGTGGCCGGCCTGCTTCAGGAAGATCTCGGCGCTGCGCCGAATGGTGTTGCTGTCGTCGATGACCAGCACCTTGGCGGCGCTGGCGGCTCCGTCGCTAATCTGCAAGTCCAAGCTTGGTCACCTCCGTAGCGTTGGCTGGCCTGTGCGCTGCTTGCGCATGCCTTGGGCGGCCGGTCCTGCACCGCGGTGGCTCTTTGTCTGACGGAATCGTCAGATCTTGACCATCTCGAAATCTTCCTTGCGTGCACCGCACTCGGGGCAAGTCCAGTTCATGTCGACGTCAGCCCAACGCGTGCCGGGTGCGATGCCATGTTCGGGATCGCCGGTGGCCTCGTCATAGATCCAGCCGCAAATGAGGCACATCCAGGTACTTGGTTCGGTCACGGTGAGAAACGCCAGCTATCTACAATGGAAAGATTGTAGCCACGCCACCTTGGCGCAAACCCGTCTGGCGTAAGCAAAGACACAACAAGAAAGATGCCGCGGCCGGCCCGATTTGGACAATAGTTCACGCTCTGAGCCCCGTCGTGCAAAGCCATCGCCATGAACCCCAACGAACCCCACCCGTCCGACGTGCCCCTGCAGGAGCAGGAACCGGCCGCCCCGGCCTGCGTGCTTTGCTTCAATGCCAGTGACCCGAGCGGCGCCGGCGGCATGGCCGGCGACGTCGCCACGATCGCCGCCATGGGGGCCCACGCGCTGCCGGTGATCACGTCCATCGTCCTGCGCGACACCGCCGAGGCCTTCGAGAGCCACGCCCTGGACGACGACCTCGTCTCCGAGCAGGCCCGCCACATCCTCGAAGACGTCCAGATCAGCGCCTGGAAAGTCGGCTTCCTCGGCAGCGCCGAGGTCGTCAGCGCCGTGGCCGAGGTCATCAGCGACTACCCGGACGTCCCGCTGGTCACCTTCGTGCCGGCCGTGACCTGGCTCGACGACGATGATCTACAAAGTTACCTCGACGCACTGCGCGAGCTCGTCCTGCCGCTGACGCACGTGCTGTGCGGCAGCCACAAGACGCTGACCGACTTCCTCCTGCCCGACTGGGACAACGAGCGCCCGGCCTCGCCGCGCGAGCTCGCCGTCGCGGCGGCGCAGATGGGCGTCGGCCAGGTGCTGGTCAGCGGCATCAAACTGCCCGACCAGTTCATCGACAACGTCCTGGCCACCTCGCAAGGCCCGGTCACGGGCGAGAAGTTCGAGCGCTTCGAGGCCGGCTTCGTCGGTGCGGGCGATACGCTCTCGGCGGCGCTGGCCTCGCTGCTGGCCTTCGGCGTCGAGCCGCACGCCGCGGTGGGCGAGGCGCTGACCTTCCTCGACCAATCGCTCGACGCCGGCTTCCGCCCCGGCATGGGCGGCGTCGTGCCCGACCGCTTCTTCTGGGCCCTGCCCGAGGAAGAAGGACTCGACGGTCAGGACGGCGAAGCCAGCTTCGAGCCCGAAGAGGCCGCCGACGCCGAATCCGAGAACACCCCGCCGGCACGCCCGCCGCGCCGCATGCACTGAATCCGAATCCCATGTCCAGCAACGCAGAACTGTTCGCACGCGCGCAAGCCGTGATCCCGGGCGGCGTGAACTCGCCGGTGCGCGCCTTCCGCGCCGTCGGCGGCACGCCGCGCTTCATCCAGCGCGCCGAGGGCGCCTATCTATATGACGCTGAAGGCAAGCGTTATGTCGACTACATCGGCTCCTGGGGCCCGATGATCCTCGGCCACGGTCACCCGGCCGTCGTCGAGGCCGTGCAGCGCGCGCTGGGCGAGGGCTTCTCCTTCGGCGCGCCGACGGAACGCGAGGTCGAGCTGGCCGAGGCCATCCTGGCGCTGGTGCCGAGCATGGAGCAGCTGCGCCTGGTCAGCTCGGGCACCGAAGCGACGATGAGCGCCATCCGCCTCGCGCGTGGCGCCACCGGCCGAGCCAAGCTCGTCAAGTTCGAGGGCTGCTACCACGGCCACGCCGACGCCCTGCTCGTCAAGGCCGGTTCGGGCCTGGCGACCTTCGGCCACCCGACCAGCGCCGGCGTGCCCGCGGGCGCCGCGGCCGACACGATCGTGCTCGAGTACAACAACGTCGCGCAGATCGAGGAAGCCTTCGCGACGCACGGCCGCGAGATCGCCGGCGTCATCGTCGAGCCGATCGCCGGCAACATGAACTTCGTGCGCGCTTCGCTGCCCTTCATGACCAGGCTGCGCGAGCTCTGCACCCAGCACGGCGCGCTGCTGATCCTCGACGAGGTCATGACGGGTTTCCGCGTCGGCCTCGCCAGCGCGCAAGGGCACTACGCCAAGCTGATCCCGGGCTTCACGCCCGACATCTCGACCTTCGGCAAGGTCATCGGCGGCGGCATGCCGCTGGCCGCCTTCGGCGCGCGGCGCGAGATCATGGCGCACCTTGCCCCGCTGGGCGGCGTCTACCAGGCCGGCACGCTCTCGGGCAACCCGATCGCCACGGCCTGCGGGCTGGCGACGCTGCGCGAGATCGCCAAGCCCGGCTTCTTCGAAGCACTGGGTGAGCGCACGCGCGTGCTCGTCGACGGCCTCAAGACCGTCGCTGCCGAGAACGGTGTGCCCTTCAGCGCCGACTGCGAAGGCGGCATGTTCGGCTTCTTCCTGATGCCCGAGCTGCCGCAGAACTACACGACCGTGATGAGCACCGACAAGGAGCGCTTCAACCGCTTCTTCCACGCCATGCTGGACGCCGGCGTCTACCTCGCGCCGGCGCTGTACGAGGCCGGCTTCGTGAGCAGCGCCCACACCGGCGCCGACATCGAGCACACCCTGCAGGCCGCCCGCGCGGCGCTGCGCTGAACCCGCGCGTCATGCACCTCCACATCCTCGGCATCTGCGGCACCTTCATGGGCGGCCTCGCCGCGCTCGCGCGCGAAGCCGGCCACAAGGTGACGGGCTGCGATGCCAACGTCTACCCGCCGATGAGCGACCAGCTCCAGGCCCTGGGCATCGAGCTGATCTCGGGCTTCGGCGCCGAGCAGCTCGAGCTCAAGCCCGATGTCTTCGTCGTCGGCAACGTCGTCACGCGCGGCGCCAGGTTCCCGCTGATGGAAGCCATCCTCGACGCCGGCCTGCCCTACGCCAGCGGCCCGCAGTGGCTGGCCGAGCACGTGCTGCAGGGCCGCCATGTGCTGGCCGTGGCCGGCACGCACGGCAAGACCACGACGACCTCGATGCTGGCCTGGATCCTCGAGCACGCCGGGCTGCAGCCGGGCTTTCTCGTCGGCGGCGTGCCGCAGAACTTCGGCGTTAGTGCGCGCCTGGGCGGCGGCAAGTGTTTTGTCATCGAGGCCGACGAATACGACACCGCCTTCTTCGACAAGCGCAGCAAGTTCGTCCACTACCGTCCGCGCACGGCCGTGCTGAACAACCTCGAGTACGACCACGCCGACATCTTCCCCGACCTCGGCGCCATCGAGACCCAGTTCCACCACCTCGTGCGCACGGTGCCGGGCAGCGGCCGCCTCGTCGTCAACGCGCGCGAGGAGTCGCTGCAGCGCGTGCTCGCGCGCGGCTGCTGGAGCGAGGTCCAGCGCTTCGGCACGCGCAAGGAAGAGCCCGGCGCCCTGCGCGCGCGCGGCGAGCCGCAGGCCTTCGACGTGCTGCGCGGCAGCCTCAAGGTCGCGCGCGTCGAGTGGAGCCTGATCGGCGAGCACAACCAGCTCAACGCCCTGGCCGCCATCGCCGCGGCCGAGCACGTCGGCGTCACGCCCGAGCAGGCCGCCGCCGCGCTGGCCGAGTTCAAGAACGTGCGCCGCCGCATGGAGCTGCGCGGCGAGGTGAACGGCATCAAGGTCTACGACGACTTCGCCCACCACCCGACGGCGCTGCGCACCACCATCGACGGCCTGCGCCGGCGCATCGCGCCGAGCGAGCGCATCCTCGCCATCTTCGAGCCGCGCTCCAACACCATGAAGCTCGGCACGATGAAGGCGCAGCTGCCCTGGGCGCTCGAAGAGGCCGACCTTTCCTTCTGCCAGCAGGGCGGCCTCGACTGGGACGCCGCCGAGGCGCTCGCGCCGCTGGGCGAGCTGGCCGTCGTGGCACCCGATGTGGACGCGCTCGTCGCGCGCATCGTCGAGCGCGCCAAGCCCGGCGACCACCTGCTTTGCATGAGCAACGGCGGTTTCGGCGGCATTCACGACAAGCTGCTGAAAGCCCTGGCCGCGAAGGCCTGAGCGCCGTCCCTCGCGCCGCTGCCGCCGTGAGCCTCACCCACCTGCTCTACCTCCACGGCTTCCGCTCCTCGCCGCAATCGACCAAGGCGCGACGCATGGCGCGCTGGGTCGCCGAGGAGCAGCCGCTGCTGCGCTTCGAGAACCCGCAGCTGCCGCCCTCGCCGGCCGAGGCCATCGCGCTGTGCGAGCGCCTTGTCGCCGGCTGGCCCATCGAGCGCATGGCCGTCGTCGGCAGCTCGCTCGGCGGCTTTTATGCCACCGTGCTGGCCGAGCGCCTGGGCTGCCGCGCCGCGGTGCTCAACCCGGCCGTCGATCCGGCGCGCGACCTGCACGCCTACATCGGCACGCAAAGTTATTGGCACGACGCCAGCCAGACCTTCGAGGTCCTTCCTGAGTTCATGGACGAGCTGCAGGGCATGACGCCGGGCCCGCTGCGCGATCCACAACGCTATTTCGCGCTGATCGCCAAGGGCGACGAGCTGCTCGACTGGCGCGAGATGTCCGCCCGCTACCAGGGCGCGCACATGGTGCTGCTCGAAGGCAGCGACCACGGCATCACCGATTTCGAAGACCATCTCCCCGCGCTGACCCGCTTTTTGCTCGAAACCCCATGAGACTCACCAACAAGATCTGCATCGTCACCGGCGCCGCCCAGGGCATCGGCCTGGCCACGGCCTGCAAGTTCGCGCGCGAAGGCGCCCATGTCATCGTCTGCGACCTCAAGCCCGAAGGCGTCGAGGCGGCCGTCTCGGCCTGCCGCGCGCAGGGCCCGCAGGAGCACCGCGGCCACGTCGTCGACGTCACCGACCGCGTCTCGGTCGACCTGATGGTCAACGCCGTGCTGGCCGAGTTCGGCCGCATCGACGTGCTCGTCAACAACGCCGGCATCACCAAGGATGCGCGCCTGCAGAAGATGACGCTGACGCAGTTCGACGCCGTCATCGACGTCAACCTGCGCGGCGTCTTCCACTGCGCCCAGGCCGTGGCCGACACCATGGTGGCGCAGGGCGCGGGCGTGATCCTCAACGCCTCGTCCGTCGTCGGCATCTACGGCAACTTCGGCCAGACCAACTACGCTGCCACCAAGTTCGGCGTGATCGGCTTCACCAAGACCTGGAGCCGCGAGCTCGGCCCCAAGGGCGTGCGCGTCAATGCCGTGGCGCCGGGCTTCGTCGAGACACCCATCCTCGGCACCGTGCCCGACAAGGTCCTGGCCGAGATGTGCCAGCATGTGCCGCTGCGCCGCCTCGGCAAGCCGGAGGAGATCGCCAATGTCTACGCCTTCCTCGCCAGCGACGAGGCCAGCTACGTGAACGGCGCCGTCCTGGAAGTCTCGGGCGGCATGACGGTCTGATCCAAGGAGCTTCGATGCGCGCGTCCCGACTCGGTTCGATCCTGGTGGTGGCCGTCGCGCTTCTGGCGGCACTGGCCCAAGCCCAGCCGGGCGGCAGCGCGGCGGCCAGCGCCGCAACGCCGTCGGCGTCGGCGACGCCCTTCGCGGCAGCGGACTACCAGGCGCTGTGGGACGCCTGGCTGCACACGGCCGGCCCGAGCGGTTTCGAGTTCCGCGTGTTCGAAAGCGCCGACGTCAAGCTCGCCCGCCTGGCGCGTGTCCAGCGCTGGGGCGCCGGGACGCGCTACCCGCTGGAGCTCCGCAAGGCCGACAGCCTGGTCGACCTCCCGCCCGCCTGGCGCGTGCCGCTGTCGCAGCTCTTCGGCGATGGCCAGCGCAGCCCGGTCTTCTCCGTCGGCCAAGGTGAGCAGACGCGCTGGACGGTGCTTGAGCTGACGCGCCGCACGCCCGTCGTCCAGGCAAAAACCGCCGACGAATTCCAGCGCAAGGCCGCGCGCTGGATCGACGAAGGCAAGCTGCCGCCGCCGGACGTGCTGCGCAGCGACCCGGCCGAGCGCGCCCGCGCGGCGTTCTGGCGCGCCCCGACGCCTGAACAGCTGGCGAGGGTGCCGGCGGACCTGTCGCCCAATGTGCGCTTCGGCAATGGCATGACGCCGCTGACGCAGGCCGTCCTCGCCGGCCACCTGGACGTCGCCAAGGCCCTGCTCCAGCGCGGCGCCGACCCTGCGCTGTGCGGGCTCTGGGGCTGCGCATTGCAAACCGCGCTGTGGCTCAAGGACCCGCAGCAGGGCGACGAAGCCATCAAGCTGCTGCTCGCCGCGGGCGCCAAGCCGGACGTGATCGACCCCGCCTTCGACGCCGCCGCCAGCACGCCGCTGGTCGACGCGATCAGGAAGCATCGGGACAGCGCCGTCGGCCTGCTGCTCGCCGCCGGCGCCTCGCCCGACGGCGTGGCAGGCACGCGCTTCATCCCCCTGGGTGCGGCGCTGGCGACCGGCCAGCGCGCGCAGGCCGAGGCCTTGCTGGCGCACGGGGCCAGCCCGCTGCCCTGGCGCGATCGCGCCCGCGACCCGATCGGCGCCACCACGACCATCACCATGAACGCCCAGGAGTCCAAGGACCCGGCCCTGGTGGCGTGGGCCGAGCAGCTCTTGATGGACGCCGCCGCGAAGTCGCCGCGCTACCAGTGGGATGCCCGCATCGAGCAGGACGGCAAGCGCTTTGCGCTCACCGACGGCGCGACGCTGAACCTGCGGGCCGCGCCCTTCAAGCTGGTGCTGACGCTGCTGCCGAGCAGCGACGCGTCGGTGGTGCTGGTGGCCTCCCGCTCGCCGGACCTGGCCCGGCAGGTGCGCCAGGTCGAGAAGCGCAACAACGTATTCAACGACAGCGCGAGCACGGCGCTGGCCGTCCCGCCGGATCCGGACTCCTTCGACCTGATGCTGTATGCGACCGAAGCGCCCAAGGACGCACGGCCCGACCGCGCCTGGGGCGGCCACATGCACCTGGCCCGCCTGGAAGATGCCAACGACCGCCCCGACTTCCACGAGCTGCGCGAGGCCCAGCACGAGTACGTCCGGGAGTTCCGCGCCATCGCGGAGGTATCCGAGGACGACCGCCCGCCGGTCACGACGCCGCTTTCGAGCCTGAAGGGTGCCCGCCTCACCGTGGCGCTGGGCGCGCCGATGCACATCGAACGCTTCGGCTACCAGCGCCTCATCGCGCCGCGCGTCGTGACCCTGGCCTTCCGCTGAAGCAGGCGGGTAGCCCGGCCGGGACCCTGCGATCCATCGGCGACAATGCCGCCATGTTTGCCCTGTTCGATGAAGCCGGAAAGTTCCTCGCCGGCCGCGTGATGTCCGAAGCCGAAAGCTCGATGCAGATCGAGCTCGAGTCGGGCAAGCGCGTGAAGGTGAAGGCAGCCAATGTGCTGCTGAAGTTCGAGAAGCCGGCGCCCAGCGAATTGATCGGCAGCGCCCAGGCGCTGTCGCAGGAGATCGACCTCGACCTGGCCTGGGAGTTCGCGCCCGAGACCGAGTTCGGCTTTGCCGAGCTGGCCCGCGACTATTTCGACGCCAAGGCCGGCGTGACGCACCAGGCCGCCGCGCTGTTCCGCCTGTATGAGGCGCCGCACTATTTCCGCCGCTCGGGCAAGGGCCTGTTCAAGAAGGCGCCGGCCGAGATCGTCAAGGCGGCCCTGCTCGGCATCGAGCGCAAGAAGCAGCAGGCCGCCCAGATCGAATCCTGGGCCGAGGAGCTGGCCGCGGGCCGCTGCCCCGCGCCGATCCAGGAGCAGATCTACAAGGTGCTGTTCAAGCCGGACAAGAACGGCCCCGAGTACAAGGCCGTCGTCGAGGCGACGCGGCGCGCCCACAAGGCGCCGCTGGACCTGCTCAAGGACGCCGGCGCGATCACGAGCCCCTACCAGTTCCACTGGAAGCGCTTCCTGTTCGAGAACTTCCCCAAGGGCACGGGCTTCCCGGCGCTGACGGCGCCTGCGATCGACGACGAACTGCCGCTGGCCGAGGTCGACGCCTTCTCGATCGACGATTCCTCCACGACCGAGATCGACGACGCGCTGTCCGTGCGCGGCCTCGGTTCGGGCGTGGTGAGCTTCGGCATCCACATCGCGGCGCCGGCGCTGGCTTTTCCGCCCGACTCGCCGGTCGACCAGGTGGCGCGCGCGCGCCTCTCGACCGTCTACATGCCGGGCTGGAAGCTGACCATGCTGCCCGACGAGGTCGTGCAGGCGTACACGCTGATCGAAGGGCGCGACTGCCCGGCCGTGTCGGTCTACTTCGAGATCGACGAGACGACGCTCGCGATCAAGTCCAGCCGCACCGCGCTCGAGCGCGTGCCCATCCGCGCCAACCTGCGCCACGACAAGCTCGACGGCATCGTCACCGAGGCCAGCCTGAGCGGCGACGCGCCGGCCGACTACGCCTTCGCGCCCGAGCTGGCGTTCACGCACCGCCTCGCCAAGGCGCTCAAGGCGCAGCGCGAGCAGGTGCGCGGCAAGCCCGAGACCTTCAACCGCCCGGACTACAACTTCCGCCTCGAAGGCAACGATGGCCGCGAGCCCGATGGCAGCGAGACCGTGCAGATCAGCGTGCGCGCCCGCGGCCAGGCGCTGGACCTGATCGTGGCCGAGGCGATGATCCTGGCCAACTCGACCTGGGGCGGCTGGCTGGCCGAACTGGGCCTGCCGGGCATCTACCGCAGCCAGGTCTCGCTCGCGCCGGGCATCAAGGTGCGCATGGGCACCAAGCCGCTGCCGCACGCCGGCATGGGCGTGGCGCAGTACACCTGGGCGACCTCGCCGCTGCGCCGCTATGTCGACCTCGTCAACCAGTGGCAGATCATCTGCTGCGTGCGCAACGGCCGCATGGCGCCGCTGGCCGCGCACTTCAAGCCCAAGGACGCGAACCTGTTCTCGATCATCTCGGGCTTCGACGCGGCCTACTCGGCCTACAACGGCTTCCAGAACGGCATCGAGCGCTTCTGGACGCTGCGCTGGCTGCAGCAGAACGGCGTCCAGGAACTCGAAGCCGCCATCATGAAGGACGGCCTGGTGCGCGCCGACACGCTGCCGCTGGTCTTCAAGGCGCTGGGCTGCGAAGGCCTGCCGCGCGGCGCGCAGGTGCGCGTGCGCCTGACCGGCATCGACGAGATGACGCTGGACGTGCACGCCAAGCTCATCGAGCGCCTCGACACGGCCGCTGCCGCCGCCGCGCCGGCCGAAGAGGACGATGACGCCGAGGGCGAGGAGGCGCAGGCCGGCCCGCTCACCCTGGCCATCGACGTGAACGCCGAGGAAGGCGAAGCCACTCCCAGCCCATGACGCGCAACGGATGAAACTCAGCGGCCTGCAAATCGCCTTGCTCGTCTCCGCCAGCCTGCACGCTGGCGTGCTGGCCATTCGCATTGCCGCTCCCGACACCTTCAAGCGCGTCTTCGAGGATCAGCCGCTCGAGGTCATCCTCGTCAACACGCGTTCCAACGAGGCGCCGGCCAAGGCCACGGCGCTGGCGCAGGCCAATCTGGCCGGCGGCGGCGAAGTCGACCGCGGCCGCGCCACCTCGCCGCTGCCGCCGAGCAAGCTGCTCGAGATCGGCGAGCAGGCCGAGGAGTCACACGCCCAGATCACGCAGCTGCAGCAGGAGCAGCAGCAACTGCTGACGCTGGTGCGCCGCGAGCTCGCCAAGCTGCCCGACCCCGACCCGCTGCGCCGGGACACCGCCCAGGCGCAGGACGAGGCCGAGCACCGCCGCCAGCTCGTGCAGCTGCTCGCCGAGATCGAGAAGCGCGTCAACGAGGAGAACGCGCGGCCGCGCAAGCGCTACGTGAGCCCGGCCACGCGCGAGGTCGTCTACGCCGGCTACTACGACGGCCTGCGCCGCCGCATCGAAGACCGCGGCACGCGCGACTTTCCCGAGCTGAACGGCCGCAAGCTCTACGGCGCGCTGACGATGAACATCCAGGTCGACTACCGCGGCCGCGTCGTCGAGACCGAGATCGTCGTGAGCTCGGGCAACCCGCTGCTCGACCGCCGCGCCATCGCCATCGTCCAGGCCTGCGCGCCCTTCGCGCCGTTCACGCCGGCGATGCGACGCGGCGCCGAGGTGCTGGTCATCACGTCGCGCTTCCGCTTCACGCGCGAGGACGGGCTGGAGACACAGCTCGGCAACGCGCTGTCCCAATAATCCCAAGACGATGGCCAGCGCTGAAACTTCGCGATATGCCGTAGCCGGCAACCCCGTCGAGCACAGCCGCTCGCCGCGCATCCACGCGCTCTTTGCCGCGCAGACCGGCCAGTCGCTCACCTACGAGCGCCTGCTGTGCCCGCTCGACGGCTTCGTCACGACGCTGCGCGAGTTCGCGGCGGCCGGCGCGTCGGGCTGCAACGTCACCGTGCCTTTCAAGTTCGAGGCCCATGCGCTGGCCGACCGGCTGACCGAGCGCGCGCGCTTGGCGGGCGCCGTGAACGCGCTGCGCTTCGACGCGCCGTCCGATGGCGGCTGGCTCGGCGACAACACCGACGGCGCCGGCCTGGTGCGCGACATCGAGCACAACGCCGGCTTCGCGCTGGCCGGCCGCCGCGTGCTGCTGCTCGGCGCGGGCGGCGCCTCCAGCGGCGTGCTCGGCAGCCTGATTGCGGCGCGGCCGCGCGAGATCGTCGTCGCCAATCGTTCGGACGACAAGGCGCTGGACCTGATCCTGCGCCATGCCGACTGGGCCGCGCAGCATGGCGTGCAGCTTGCCGCGCGCGGACTCGGCGATTGCGGCGCCGGCTTCGAACTGCTCGTCAACGGCACGAGCGCCAGCCTCTCAGGCGCCGGCGTGCCGGTGGCCGGCGGCGTGCTGGCGCCCGGCGCGCTGGCGGTGGACATGATGTACGGCCCCGCGGCCGCGCCCTTCCTGGCCTGGGCGCGCGCGCAAGGCGCGGTGGCGCGCGACGGCCTGGGCATGCTGGTCGAGCAGGCGGCCGAGAGCTTCGAGCTCTGGCGCGGCGTCGCGCCCGACAGCGCGGCCGTGCTGGCGCAGCTGCGCAGCGAGATCGAGGCCGCCGCCGGAGCGCCGAGGCCGGCATGAAAGCCGCGCTGCGCCTGCTGGCCATCCTGCTGCTGGCCGTCATCACCCTGCAGGTCTACTTTGCCGGCCGAATCCTGATGATGCGCTGGATCGCGCCGGAGTCGACCACCTTCGAGCGCTCCGAGATCTGGCGCCTCGCCCTCGAGCAACACCAGGTCCTGTGGGCGCAACGCTGGGTGGACGGTGACCGGCTCTCGCGCCAGCTCAAGCGCGCCGTGATCGCCAGCGAGGACTCGACCTTCGTCGACCACGGCGGCGTCGACTGGGACGCGGTCGAGAAGGCCTACGCCAAGAACGAGAAGGCCGAGGCGCGCGCCGAAGCCCGCGCCGAGCGCAACCCCAGGGCGCGCGCCGCGCCGCCGCCGGCCAAGATCGTCGGCGGCTCGACGATCTCGCAGCAGCTCGCCAAGAACCTCTTCCTCAGCGGCGAGCGCCACTTCATCCGCAAGGGCCAGGAGCTGCTGATCACGCTGATGCTCGAGGCCCTGCTCGACAAGGACCGCATCCTCACGCTCTACCTCAATCACGTCGAATGGGGCGAGGGCGTGTTCGGCGCCGAGGCGGCAGCACACCACTACTTCCGCGAAAGCGCGGCCCAGTTGGGCCCGTTCGAGTCGGCGCGCCTGGCCGTCATGCTGCCGGCGCCCAAGCGCTTCGAGAAACGCCCCAACTCGCCTTACGTGCTGGGCCGCTCGGCCGTGATCGTGGCGCGCATGCCGGCGGTGGAGCTGCCCTGAATGAATATGGACCGGGAGACGACCGAGATCGCCGCCACCGCCGCGCGCATGATCGTGGAGGAAGGGCTCGAATACGGTCCGGCCAAGCACCGGGCACTCAAGGCCCTGGGTCTGCCGGGCCGCACCCGGCTGCCGGGCAATGACGAGGTCGAGGACCAGGTCCGCGAGTACATCGAGCTGTTCTGCGCCGATACGCAGCCCGGCGAGCTGGCGGCCCTGCGCCAGCTCGCGCTGTCCTGGATGGAGCGGCTGGCCGAGTTCCGGCCGCACCTGGCCGGCGCGGTGTGGCGCGGCACGGCGACGCGGCTCTCGGCGATCCACTTGCAGCTCTTCTGCGACGACCCCAAGAGCACCGAGATCGCGCTGCTGAACTGGAATATCAACTACGAATCCGGCCCGGCCCCGGCCGGCGCGCAGGACGCGCTCTGGCTGGACCTGCCGAGCCGGGAGCTCGGCCAGCACGTGCCGCTTTGCCTGGCCATCTTCGATTTCGACGACCTGCGCGGCGCGCTCAAGCCCGACGCGCGCGGTCGCACCGAGCGCGGCGACGCCGCCGCGCTGCGCAAGCTGCTGGAGGCTTCCGAATGAACCCACGACGTCGCTGGCTGGCCGGCTCGCTGGTCGCCCTGGGCGCTGCGGGCGCCGGCCTCGGCCTCGCCTGGCAGCAGCGGCGCGCCGCCCAGGCCACCGCCATCTCCGCCGAGGCTGCCGCTTTTTGGAGCAGCCACTTCGACGGCCTGGACGGCCACGGCGCCGCCGGCCCGCAGCCCGAGCTCGCGCCCGCCCACCTGCGCGGCCAACCGCTGCTGCTCAATTTTTGGGCAAGCTGGTGCGGCCCCTGCGTACGCGAACTGCCGCTGCTGGCCCGTTTCCAGCAGGCGCAGCAAGCCAAGGGCTGGCGCGTGCTCGGCCTGGCCGTGGATCGGCGCGAGGCCGCGCTCGCCTTTCTGGCCAAGACGCCGCTCGATCTGCAACTCGGGCTGGCCGGCTTGACCGGGCTCGAACTGACTCGCACACTCGGCAACTCGCAAGGCGGGCTGCCGTTTTCGGTGGCCTTCGATGCGCGTGGCGAGATCGTCTGGCGCCGGCTTGGCGAGACCAACCAGGCCGAACTGGATGCACTGGTGGCACAAATGGATGCCAAAAAGTCCTCGGCGGCTTGAAGCAAAAGCTTGCCAGCGTCAAGAAGTAAATTTTTGGGCGCCTGCGTTGAACTGCAGCCAAAAGGCGTAAAGTTCGCCCTTTCCCGCTCGCCGTAGCCCAGGCCTTGCCTGCGCGGCCGACTTTCGATGCAGATTCTCGTCATCCACGGACCCAATCTCAATCTCCTGGGCAGCCGGGAGCCAGAGGTCTATGGTTCGCTGACATTGGCACAGATCGATGCTGATCTGACCAAGATGGCCTCGGAAGAAGGTTTAGCGCTCGAGTCCTTCCAGAGCAATCACGAAGGGGCCTTGATCGACCGGATCCAGGCCGCCGGACGCGACGGCACGCGCTTCATCATCATCAATCCGGCCGCCTACACGCACACGAGCGTGGCCTTGCGCGATGCGCTGGCCGCCGTGGCCCTGCCCTTCGTGGAAGTTCATCTCTCGAACATCCACAAGCGCGAGGATTTCCGGCACCACAGCTACGTCTCGGCCCTGGCCGAAGGCGTGATCTGCGGGCTGGGCGCCCAGGGCTACCAGTTCGCGCTGCGCTTCGCCGCCCAGCGCCTGAAACGGCAAGCCAGCGCCGCCTGACCCCGGCACGCTCGTCCGGGCCCGGCCCGATACACCTCTAATAAGGAGAACCCATGGATCTGCGCAAGCTCAAGACCCTGATCGACCTCGTCTCGGAATCGAACATCTCGGAACTCGAGATCACGGAAGCCGACGGCAAGGTCCGCATCGTCAAGTCCGACGGCAGCGTGGCGGTGCCCATGGCCATGCCCATGATGAGCGCGCCGGTGATGGCCGCCCAGCCGCAGGCAGCAGCCGCGCAGGCGGCCCCGGCCGCGGCCGCTCCGGCCCCCGTCGAAACCGGCCATACCGTCAAGTCGCCGATGGTCGGCACCTTCTACCGCTCGTCCAGCCCGAGCGCCAAGGCGTTTGTCGAAGTCGGCCAGGCCGTCAAGGAAGGCGAGGCCATCTGCATCATCGAGGCGATGAAGATCATGAACGAGATCGATGCCGACAAGAGCGGCACCATCACCAAGATCCTCGTCGAGAACGGCCAGCCTGTGGAGTTTGGACAGCCGCTGTTCATCATCGAATAAAGACTGGCGAACGAGATGTTCAAGAAGATTCTCATTGCCAACCGCGGCGAGATCGCCCTTCGGATTCAGCGCGCCTGCCGCGAACTCGGCGTGCGCTCGGTCGTCGTCTACTCCGAAGCCGACCGCGACGCCAAGTACGTCAAGCTGGCCGACGAGGCCGTCTGCATCGGGCCGGCGCCGTCCAGCCAGAGCTATCTTTCGATGCCGGCCATCATCGCCACGGCCGAGGTGACCGACGCCGAGGCCATCCACCCGGGCTACGGCTTCCTGTCCGAGAACGCCGACTTCGCCGAGCGCGTCGAGCGCAGCGGCTTCACCTTCATCGGCCCGACGGCGGAGAACATCCGCATGATGGGCGACAAGGTCTCGGCCAAGCAGGCCATGATCCGCGCCGGCGTGCCCTGCGTGCCCGGCTCCGAAGGCGCCCTGCCCGATGATCCGAAGGAGATCGTCCGCATCGCGCGTCAGGTCGGCTACCCGGTCATCATCAAGGCGGCGGGCGGCGGCGGTGGCCGCGGCATGCGCGTCGTCCACACCGAGGCGGCGCTCGTCAACGCCGTGCAGACCACCAAGGCCGAAGCGGGTGCCGCCTTCGGCAATCCGCAGGTCTACATGGAGAAGTTCCTGGAGAACCCGCGCCACGTGGAGATCCAGGTGCTGGCCGACGGCCACAAGAACGCCGTCTGGCTCGGCGAGCGCGACTGCTCCATGCAGCGCCGCCACCAGAAGATCATCGAGGAAGCGCCGGCGCCGGGCATCCCGCGCCGCATCATCGAAAAGGTCGGCGAGCGCTGCGCGGCGGCCTGCAAGAAGATGGGCTACCGCGGCGCCGGCACCTTCGAGTTCCTCTACGAGAACGGCGAGTTCTACTTCATCGAGATGAACACGCGCGTGCAGGTCGAGCATCCGGTGACGGAGCTCGTCACGGGCATCGACATCGTGCAGATGCAGATCCGTGTGGCTGCCGGCGAGAAGCTGCCGTTCACGCAGCGCCAGATCACGATGCGCGGCCACGCCATCGAGTGCCGCGTCAACGCCGAGGATCCGGTCAAGTTCACGCCCTCGCCGGGCCGCATCACGATGTGGCACCCGCCGGGCGGCCCCGGCGTGCGCGTCGACTCGCATGCCTACACGAACTACTTCGTGCCGCCGCACTACGACTCGATGATCGGCAAGATCATCGTTCATGGCGATACGCGCGAGCAGGCGCTGGCCCGCATGCGCATCGCCCTGAGCGAGATGGTGGTCGAGGGCATCCAGACCAACATCCCGCTGCACCGCGAGCTGATGGCCGACGCCAAGTTCATCGAAGGCGGCACCAGCATCCATTACCTGGAAGCGTGGATGCAGGAGCACAAGCGGTGAGCTATCTGCACGAGCTCGTCCTCGTTTGCCGCGAGGACGACGTCGAGACCGTCAGCGACGCGCTGATGGAGATCGACGCGCTCGCGGTCTCGGTCGAGGACGCCGATGCCGACACGGACGTGGAGCAGGCCTTGTTCGGCGAACCCGGCATGCCGGCGCCCAAGGCCGGCTGGCAGCGTTCAGCCGTCAAGGCCTTGTTCAATACCGAGGCAGAGGCCACGGAGGCCGTGACCTTGCTGCTGGCCCAGGACTGGGCCGCCGACGTGCACGTGCAGACGATCCAGCAGATCGAGGAACAGGACTGGGTGCGCCTGACGCAGTCGCAGTTCGCGCCCGTCGACATCACGCCGAACTTCTGGATCGTGCCGTCGTGGCATGAAGCTCCGGCCGCGGCGACGACCATCATGCGCCTCGATCCGGGCCTGGCCTTCGGCACCGGCACGCATCCGACGACGCGCATGTGCCTGCGCTGGATCGCACATCACGCCGACGCCGCCAAGGGCTGGGATCGCGTACTCGACTACGGCTGCGGCTCGGGCATCCTGGCCATCGGCGCGGCGCTGTTCGGCGCGCGCGGCATCGACGCCGTCGACATCGACCCGGCCGCCGTGACGTCCACGCTCGCCAATGCCGAGGCCAACGGCGTGACGCTGAACGCCGGCCTGCCCGACGCGGCGCGCGGCGCGTACCCGCTGGTGCTGGCCAACATCCTGGCCACGCCGCTCAAGCTGCTCGCGCCCCTGCTGTGCGGCCACATGGCGAAAGGCGCGCACCTCGTGCTCGCCGGCATCCTCGAGCGCCAGGCCGAGGAGTTGCAGGCAGCCTACGCCCCGTGGGTGCAACTCGAGGTCAGTGACCGTGAGGACGGCTGGATTCTGATGACCGCGACGCGATGACTGCCTGCCGCATGGCATCATCGCGGCCATGAGCCTCGCCACCCGTTGTACCGCTTGCGGCACCATCTTCCGGGTGGTGCAAGACCAGCTGCGCGTCTCCGAAGGCTGGGTTCGCTGCGGCCGCTGCGCCGAGGTCTTCGACGCGCGCCAGCAGCTGTTCGACATGGAGCGCGAGGCGCCGCCGCCGTGGGCGGCTTCGCAGCCGATGCCGATGGCTGCCGAGCCGGACGTGCCGGCTTATTCGCCGCAACATGCGCCGGCACCCGAACCTGCGCCCGAGCCCGCACCACCGCAGGCATCGAGCTTCGGCGCGATGCCGGAGGCCGCGCAGGCCGCGGCACCGGCCCACCTTGCTCCGGAAGCTCCGCCGCCGCCCGCGCCCCCCAGCACCGCGCCCGTCTACGAAGCAGCCGAGCCCGAGGCGCCGGTCGAAGCGACGCCGTCGACCTTCGGGTCCCGCATTGAGCCGAGCTTCGATGCCCACATGCGCGCGCCTGACCCGGAGCCCGATGCCGGCCCGGCGACGATGCTGGCGCCTGAGGAGCCCGATGCGTCTGCCGGCGTGAGCGAGCCGGCACCAGCCGACGCGGCAGCATCGAAGCGCAAGGCCAAGACCGCCAAGCCAGCCAAGGGCAAGAAGGGTGACTCCGCGAGCAATGCCGAAAACTACGTGCCCTCGTTCATGCGCCACGCGCAGGGACAGGAACGCTGGCGCAGGCCCGGCGTGCTCGCGGGCCTGATCGTCGCGACCACGGCGCTGGGTGCGTTGCTCGCCGCGCAGGCGGCCGTGCATTGGCGTGACGCGATCGCCGCGGCCTACCCGCCGTCACGCGGCACGCTCGAAGCGCTGTGCCGCGTCGCGGTATGCCGCATCGAGCCGTGGCGACGCATCGACGTGCTGAGCGTCGAGAACAGCGCGCTGGCGCAGGCCGGCGCGGGCAATCAATACCAGCTCACGGTCTCGTTGCGAAACAAGGCCGGCTACGAAGTGGCCGTGCCCTGGATCGACCTGAGCCTGACCGACCCCGGCGGCGCCATCGTCGCGCGCCGCGCACTGTCGCCGGCGGACTTCCGCCTCGGCCTCGACGGCAAGCCGGTGAGCCTCGCCGCAGGTGCCGAGCAGTCGCTGCAAGTGGTGCTCAACACGGGCAGCCAGAAGGTCAGCGGCTACACGGTCGAGATCTTCAATCCATAAAAAAACCCGGCCGAAGCCGGGTTTGGTCAGCCACATCGGACACGAGGCCCGACGTGCTTCAGTGCTCAGGGCTTGTTGCCCGTCGGGAAGGGCCAGGCCGCTTGGGGGCTCAGGGCCGTCTTGGCAGCGGGCGCGGCAGCCGGCGCAGCAGCGGCGGGCGCAGCGGCAGGCTTGGCGGCAGGCTTCGCAGCAGCCTTCTTCGGGGCAGCCGTTTTCGCAGGAGGCTTGGGTTCAGCGGCCTTCTTGGGCGCGGCCTTCTTGGCGGCGGCCTTCTTGGGCGCAGCAGCCTTCTTCGGGGCAGCAGCCTTCTTGGGCGCGGCAGCCTTCTTGGGAGCAGCGGCCTTCTTCGCCGGTGCAGCCTTCTTGGCAGCAGCCTTCTTCGCCGGTGCAGCCTTCTTGGGCGCAGCCTTCTTGACGGCAGCCTTCTTGGCCGGTGCAGCCTTCTTGGCAGCAGCCTTCTTCGCCGGTGCAGCCTTCTTCGGAGCAGCCTTCTTGACCGCAGCCTTCTTGGCCGGAGCGGCCTTCTTCACGGCAGCCTTCTTGGCCGGAGCGGCCTTCTTCACGGCAGCCTTCTTGGCCGGGGCGGCCTTCTTCACGACGGCCTTCTTGGCCGGAGCCTTCTTAGCGGCGGCCTTCTTGGCCGGCGCTTTCTTCGCAGTTGCCATTTCAGTTCTCCTTGATCAAGGTAGGAAACACCGCCCGCCGCCAGTCGAACCAGCGGCGGTACGGTCATTCACCGCATCGACAACGCCCGGGCGTCGCTTCGCGATGAATTCTTGAGCGCCTGCGCAACCGCCCGGGCTTCTGTGACCCAGGTCCGGCGCAAGCGCCAATCTCTCAAAACCAAACCAGGAACCGAGTGGCAAGCGCCGCCCGGCTCCGCATCAATCCCAGCTGAGCGCACCTCCGGACTGGTACTCGATGACGCGCGTCTCGAAGAAGTTGCGCTCCTTCTTCAAGTCGATCATTTCGCTCATCCACGGGAACGGGTTCTCTTCGTTCGGGAAGAGTTCTTCAAGGCCGATCTGCACCGCGCGACGGTTCGCGATGAAGCGCAGATAGCCCTTGAACATGGATGCGTTGAGACCCAGCACGCCACGCGGCATGGTGTCCTCGGCATAGCGGTACTCGAGCTCGACAGCCTTGAGGAACAGCGCCTTGACCTCGGCCTTGAACTCGGGCGTCCAGAGCTGCGGGTTCTCGAGCTTGATCTGGTTGATCAGGTCGATGCCGAAGTTGCAGTGCATGGACTCGTCGCGCAGGATGTACTGGTACTGCTCGGCAGCACCGGTCATCTTGTTCTGGCGGCCCATGGCCAGGATCTGCGTGAAGCCGACGTAGAAGAACAGGCCTTCCATCAGGCAGGCGAAGACGATCAGGCTCTTGAGCAGGGTCTGGTCGTTGGCCGTGGTGCCGGTCTTGAAGTCGGGGTCCATGATCGCCTCGATGAAGGGGATCAGGAACTCGTCCTTGTCGCGGATCGACTTCACCTCGTTGTAGGCGTTGAAGATCTCGCTCTCGTCGAGGCCCAGGCTCTCGACGATGTATTGGTAGGCGTGCGTGTGGATCGCTTCCTCGAAGGCCTGGCGCAGCAGGAACTGGCGAGCCTCGGGCGCCGTGATGTGGCGGTAGGTGCCCAGCACGATGTTGTTGGCGGCCAGCGAGTCGGCGGTGACGAAGAAGCCGAGGTTGCGCTTGATGATGCGGCGCTCGTCTTCGCTCAGACCGTTCGGGTCCTTCCAGAGCGCGATGTCGCGGCTCATGTTCACTTCCTGCGGCATCCAGTGGTTGGCGCAGGTGGCGAGGTACTTCTCCCAGGCCCACTTGTACTTGAAGGGGACGAGCTGGTTGACGTCGGTTTGGCCGTTGATGATGCGCTTGTCGGCGGCCTTGACGCGGCGGTCGGCGGCATCAGCGGGTGCGGCACTGCGTGCAGGCGCGGACGGCGTGCCGGCCGGCACGTAATCGCTGAAGCTCGGGATCTGGCTGGTGGCGGGCTTGCCGCTCACGACCGAGGCTTGTGTCGGCGTAAGCACTGCATTGGCGCTGGAGGCGCCGGGTCCGCGTGGGGCAGTGTTCAGGTCTTCTTCCCAATCCAGCATGTTGGACTTCCTATGCGTCGAATTATCAGAGTGTTGTGTTCAAACACCAAGGACTTCTTGACAGATGCGTGAGTTGCTTCTCGCTTCACGCGTCGTCTTTCGATGCCCTCGGTGTGCCGCGATGCGCATCTGCAAAACAGACCATCGCCCGAAATACCCCATGGATACTGGGCTTTCGGCCGACGGTCCGTTTTGCTGCGTGTTCATCGCAGCTGCGCGCAGGCGTGCGGCGCAAGTTGCGACTTCGACACACATCGCGAGCGCGAACATGTCGTCGAAGCCGTGTTGATTGCTTCCATGGGCCCGCGCGAGTGCGTGATGGCGCCGTTTACTGGCAGGCCTCGCACTCTTCGAAGCCGGGATCGCCGGGGCGCAGCATGCACACCGCGCCTTCGGCTTCGGGCATCGCGACCGGCTCGGCCGCAGGTGCCGCGCTGAACGCCGGCGAACCGCTCGAGACCGCATTGAGCTGGCCGGACTTGGTGACCGTGCTCTTCTCGGCATGCGTGGCGCCGACGGTGCGCAGGTAGTAGGTCGTCTTCAGGCCGCGCAGCCACGCGAGCTTGTAGGTCTCGTCCAGCTTCTTGCCCGATGCGCCAGCCATATAGATATTCAGGCTCTGTGCCTGGTCGATCCACTTCTGGCGGCGCGCGCCGGCTTCGATGAGCCACTGCGTGTCGACTTCGAAGGCCGTGGCGTAGAGGTTCTTGAGCTCTTCGGGCACGCGGTCGATGCGGCGCAGCGAGCCGTCGAAGTGCTTGAGGTCCATGACCATCACGTCGTCCCACAGGCCCAGCTTCTTGAGGTCGCGCACCAGCGATTCGTTGATCACGGTGAACTCGCCCGAGAGGTTGGACTTGACCGAGAGGTTGCCGAAGCAGGGCTCGATCGACGCGTCCACGCCGATGATGTTGGAGATCGTCGCGGTCGGCGCGATGGCCACGCAGTTGCTGTTGCGCATGCCGTGCGTCGCGATCTTGCCGCGCAGGCCGTCCCAGTCCAGCGTGCTGGAGCGGTCGACCTCCACAAAGCCGCCGCGTTCCTTGACGAGCAGGTCGAGCGAGTCCATCGGCAGCACGCCGCGGTCCCACAGCGAGCCGCGGTAGCTCGAGTAGCGGCCGCGCTCCTGCGCCAGCTCGGTCGAGGCCTGGTAGGCGTAGTAGCAGATCGCTTCCATCGAGCGGTCGGCGAACTCCACCGCGGCCTGCGAGGCGTAGGGCGTGCGCAGCGCGTAGAGCGCGTCCTGGAAGCCCATCAGGCCCAGGCCGACCGGGCGGTGGCGCAGGTTGGAGTCGCGCGCCTTCTTGACGGCGTAGTAGTTGATGTCGATGACGTTGTCGAGCATGCGCATGGCGGTGCTGACCGTCTTGCGCAGCTTGTCGTGGTCAATTTCCTTGCCGTTCGTGCCGTCCTTCAAGTGCTGGACCAGATTGACCGAGCCGAGGTTGCACACGGCGATCTCGGTGTCGTTGGTGTTCAGCGTGATCTCGGTGCAGAGGTTGGACGAGTGCACCACGCCGACGTGCTGCTGCGGCGAGCGCACATTGCAGGCGTCCTTGAACGTGATCCAGGGATGGCCCGTCTCGAACAGCATCGTCAGCATCTTGCGCCACAGGTCCTTGGCCGGCATGCGCTTGAAGGGCTTGATCTCGCCGCGGTCGGCGCGGGCCTCGTAGGCCACGTAGGCTTCCTCGAACTTGCCGCCGAAGAGGTCGTGCAGGTCCGGGCAGCTGGACGGGCTGAACAGCGTCCAGTCGCCGCCTTCGATGACTCGCTTCATGAACAGGTCGGGAATCCAGTTCGCCGTGTTCATGTCGTGCGTGCGGCGGCGATCGTCGCCGGTGTTCTTGCGCAGCTCGAGGAATTCCTCGATGTCCAGGTGCCAGGTCTCGAGGTAGGCGCAGACGGCGCCCTTGCGCTTGCCGCCCTGGTTCACGGCCACGGCCGTGTCGTTGACGACCTTGAGGAAGGGCACCACGCCCTGCGACTTGCCGTTCGTGCCCTTGATATGCGAGCCCAAAGCGCGGACCGGGGTCCAGTCATTGCCCAGGCCGCCGGCGAACTTGCTCAGCAGCGCGTTTTCCTTGAGCGCCTCGTAGATGCCTTCGAGGTCGTCGGAGACGGTCGTGAGGTAGCAGCTCGACAGCTGTGAGCGGCGCGTGCCGCTGTTGAACAGCGTCGGCGTCGAGCTCATGAAGTCGAAGCTCGACAGCACTTCGTAGAACTCGATGGCGCGCGCCTCGCGGTCGATCTCGTTCAGCGACAGGCCCATGGCCACGCGCATGAAGAAGGCCTGCGGCATCTCGATGCGGACGTCGCGGACGTGCAGGAAGTAGCGGTCGAACAGCGTCTGCAGGCCGAGGTAGTCGAACTGCAGGTCGCGCTCGGGCTTGAGCGCGGCGCCCAGCTTGGCGAGGTCGAACTGGCCCAGCTTCTCGTCGAGCAGCTCGGCCTGGATGCCCTTCTTGATGAATTGCGGGAAGTACTCGGCGTAGCGCGTCTGCATCTGCGCCTGGGTGACTTCCTCGCCGAGGATTTCGCGGCGGATCGTGTGCAGCAGCAGGCGGGCCGTGGCGCGCGTGTAGCCCGGGTCCTTCTCGATCAGGGTGCGGGCGGCCAGGATGGCGGCCTTGTAGACCTCGTCGATGGGCACGCCGTCGTAGAGGTTGCGCTGGGTCTCGGCCAGGATGGGCGCAGCCTTGACGTCCTCGCCGAGGCCTTCGCAGCTGGAAGAGATCAGGGCCTGCAGGGCGGCCAGGTCCAGCGGCACGCGCTGGCCCTTGTCGATCACCATCAGCGCGGGCTGGGCCGCCTGCGCGGCGTGGCTGGCCTCGCCCTTGGCGGCACGCTCCTGGGCGCGGCGCTCGCGGTACAGCACGTAGGCACGCGCGACCTCATGGTGGCCGCCGCGCATCAGGCCGAGCTCGACCTGGTCCTGGATGTCTTCGATATGGAAGGTGCCGCCGGCCGGGCGCGAGCGCAGCAGCGCGCGCACGACGTTCTCGGTCAGGCCGTCGACGGTCTCGCGCACGCTCGCCGAGGCCGCGCCGCTCGTGCCGTGCACCGCCAGGAAGGCCTTCATCAGGGCCACGGCGATCTTGCTCGGCTCGAAGGCCACCACCGCGCCATTGCGGCGAATGATCTGGTAGGCGTAATAGGCCGACTTCGGCGCCGGCGCGTCTGCCGTGCCGACGTTGGGCGCGCTCTCGGATCCGGCCAGACCGGCTTGGGCGACTTGGGTTTGCATCTGTTTCCTCTGCACGATGTTTCAACGGGGAATGCGCAGCTCTCGACGCGAACGCTTGACGCGCCTGAGTTGCGGTATTCCGTGGGTTTCGTCTTCAGCCGGCTGGCAGCACCGAGTTGCTGCCGCGGCGGGCCTTTGAATGGCGCCCTCGACCCATGCCGGGCCCAGGGACTGGGCACTGATCCGTACGCCTGCCTTGCTCTCAATTCGATGCGAGCCAGAGGCGCGCCGAGGCTTGGCAGCAATGGCGCTACAGGTGTCAGTGCCGAGTCCGCAGGATAGCATGGAGAGACACTATATCTGTGGCATCCAGCCCCTTCAAGCGCTACGGGTAGCGTGCAAATCGCCTTGACAGCCCGGACGTTTTTTGCCCTCCGGCGGTCTCGCAAGGTATGCCGACCAGACCCATCGGCCGCGCGCCCCGATGGCATCGGCAACGCGCCGGCCGACCCCGCATGAACAGTGGGTTAGCTCCCCGAAGCAGCGCGGCAACCCGCGCCAATGCGTGCTCGCTCCGCGGAGCCTGCTCGCCCACGTTGCCGCGACCTCGGCCAACATGGGTGCCGCCGAAGGTCACACTTTCTTTCACCATTGGGACAAGTCCCAGGGCGTTTCGTCAGCCGTTCGGATCGCCGCCGACCGTGATCCCCAGGCGCGCCATGCGATAGCGCATCTGCCGAAGCGACAAGCCCAGGCTCGCGCCGGCCGCCGTGCGGTTGAAGCGATGCTGCTCGAGCGCCCGCATCAGGATGCGGCGCTCGACCTCGTCGAGGTAGGTCGCGAGGTCGGCGGGCAGCTCGTCCTCAGCGACCTGGACGGACGCAGCCGGGGCCCGCGCGTCCGGCATGTCCAGCGCGCCGAACTGGCTGTCGTCGAGCGCCGCATCGAGCAGCGCCTCCGGCAGCCCGAGGTCATCGACGTCGATGAACTCGCCGCCCGAGAGCGCCAGCGCGCGATGCAGAAGGTTCTCGAGTTCGCGCACATTGCCGGGGAAGGCATAGCGCGCGAGCCGCGCCTGCGCGGCCGGCGTCAGCTGGGGCGTCGGCGTGACGCCCGCGTCCTGGGCGATGCGCGCCAGCACGCGCTCGCTGATCAGCGGCACGTCCTCGATGCGCTCGCGCAGCGGCGGCACGCGCACCTGGATGACGTTGAGCCGGTAGAACAAATCCTGGCGGAAGCGCCCCGCCGCCACTTCGGCGCCCAGGTCCTTGTGGGTCGCGCTGAGGATGCGCACATTGACGGGCGCCTCGGCCACGGCGCCGACGGGCCGCACCGAGCGCTCCTGGATCGCGCGCAGCAGCTTGCTCTGCATCGCCAGGGGCAGGTCGCCGATTTCATCGAGGAAGAGCGTGCCGCCGTCCGCGGCCTGGAAGAAACCTTCGCGGTCCTCGTTGGCGCCCGTGAAGGCGCCTTTGCGGTAGCCGAAGAATTCGGCCTCGAGCAGCTGCTCGGGAATGGCACCGCAGTTGACCGCGACGAAACGCTGCCGCGCCCGCGCGCTGATGTCGTGGACAGCGCGCGCCACCAGTTCCTTGCCTGTGCCCGACTCGCCCTGCAGCAGCACCGGCGCCATGCTGCGCGCAACCTTCTCGACCATCTCGCGAACCTGCTGGATGGCGCTGGACTGGCCCGCCAGGCGCGCCAGCGCCGGAGCCGGCGCTGCTGCAACCGGCGCCGCCGGAGCCGTGCTGCGCGGCGCTGTCCCGGTCGATGCCGAAGGCGCCGCCGCCCCACGCCCCAGCGCCGACGCGACGACCAGGCGGAACTGGCGCAGGTCCACGGGCTTGGTCAGGTAGTCGTAGGCACCGGCCTTGAGCGCCTCGACGGCGTTCTCGGGCGAGCCGAAGGCCGTGATGACGATGGCCTTCTCGGCGCGCCGGCCCTGCTCGAGCCAGGCCAGCAGGTCCAGGCCGCTGCCATCGGGCAGGCGCATGTCGGTGATGACAAGGTGATAGGTCTGCCGCTCCAGGCTCGCGAGCGCCTCGCCGACGGTGCCGGCCGTATCGATCTCGTAGCCGTCGCGCAGCAGGCTCAGCTCGTAGAGGTCGCGCAGGTCGGGCTCGTCATCGACGACGAGCAGGCGTGTCTGGCTGGCGTTGCTCACTGATGGATCCTTGGCGCTGGGCGCTCATGGGGTGGGGACGCGCGGCAGGCGCACCGAGAACTCGTTGCCGTCACGGCCCTGCCAGCTACGGCGGCGGTACTGGATGCGTGCGCCGTAGCGCTCGCAAAGTTCCCGACAAATATAGAGGCCGAGCCCGGAGCCGCGGCTGCGGGTCGAGAAGAAGGGCTCGAAGAGGTGCTGCTCCACCTCGGCCGGAATCGGTGCGCCGACGCTGAACACGCGCATGAAGGCGTGGCCCGGATCGTTCTCGGACGCGTCCAGCTCGACCTGCACCGACTGCGGTTCCGGGTCGGCGTGGCGCAACGCGTTGTCGAGCAGGTTGACGAGCACGCGGCGCAGGTGCTCGGGCTCGAAGGCGACGATGAGCGGGTAGGCCGGCACACTGCATCCGAGCGGGCCGGTGGAATTTTCCGGCCGGCCGTTGGTGCGCAGCCAGTCGGCACAGGTCTCGGCGACGATGGCCGCGGCATCCAGCGGCACGGCCGTCGGCGGCGTGCCGGGCGCGACTTCCATGACGTCGTCGACGATGCGCTTGAGGCGCTGCACGTTCGACGCAATCATCTGCGTGAGGCGCTGCTGGCCCGCTTCGAGACCGTCTTCGGCCAGCAGCGCGTTGGCCTGGCCGATGGCGCTCAGCGGGTTGCGGATCTCGTGCGCGATGCCGGCTGACATCCGGCCCATGGCGGCGAGCTTTTCCTGGCGGCTGCGCGCGAGCACGAGGCGGTTGTCTTCGAGGAACAGCACGCAGAGGTCTTCGCTGCCTTCGGCCTCGCGCCGGCGCGTGAAGCGTACGCGCACGCGCAGGCTGCGCTGGATGCCGTTGCCGAAGCTGACGATCACGTCGCGCCCGGCTTCGGGCCAGCGCCCATCCACGAAGGCGCGCTCGACGGCCGAGACCAGCCCCATCCACGCCGCCACGCCGCGCAGCTGGAACGGCGCCGCGCGCGTGAGCTGCACCTGGCGCTCGGCCAGCAGCGCGCGTGCCGCAGGGTTGGCAGCGCGCACATGACCGCGCCGGTCGACAACGAGCACGCCTTCCTGCATCTCTTCGATGACGAGGCGGTTGAGCTGGGCCTGCTGGCGCGCGACCTCGAGACTGCCGCGCGCGGCGCGCTCCTCGCGCGCCAGGCGCGACGCCATCTCGGCAGCCAGCAGCGTCACGACGAAGAATCCCGAACCGACCAGGCCGGCCTGGGTCATGCGCACACCGACATCGGCGCCTGAGAGCTCGCCAGCCAGCGCGACCCCCAGCATCACGAGCGCGGCCAGCGCCGCGGTAGCCAGCGACAGCAGGCGCGGCGTCATCACGCCGGCCATCAGCATGGGCAGGACGAACAGCGCGCTGTAGCTCACGCCCGCGCCGCCCTCGAGCACGTGCAGCGCGCTGAAAGCCACCAGATCGAAGCCGATGCTGCCGAGCCAATGGCGGCTCCAGACGTGCGACAGGCTCTTGGGCGTCGCGCCGCGCTGCAGGCGCGGCAGCAGCCACAGCACGATGGTCTGCGCCGCGTAGATCATGCAGACGAGCAGGATCAGGTGACGCGGCGGCGAGCCCAGGGCAGCGGCGATCCACTGCGCCAGCAGCAGCACGAGTCCCAACGCAGCGCGAGCGCCCAGGAAGGCCCTGTAGAGCCGCTCGAAGCCGCTGGCGCCCGCCTCGCCCGGCGGGGCGATGGCGTCGCCCAGCGCGTCGAAGCCGCCGACCTCGTCGGCCAGGGCGTCGAGCGGCAGCTCGCTCGCGGGCCCCGGGCCGAACCAGGAAGAGGTCCGGGCCTCAGCCATGCTGTGCCTCGAAGGCCGCGCGATGGGCCGCGCTGCAGAACTGGCCGCCGCGCCCAGGCAGCGCTTCGTCGCTCGGCAGGTGCAGGCCGCAGTGTGCGCAGGCAACCATCGCCTGCGGCGGGGCCGGCGGCGCGCGGCGCTCGACGTCTTGCTTGCGGCTGCCGAACTTGTGGAAGAGCCAGGCCAGCAGGAGCAGCAGGAGGAGGTATTTCATGAGTGGGGGAACGGGCGGTGCAGCACCACTTCGAGCACGAAGCGCGAGCCGGCGTAGGACAGCAGCAGCAGGGCCGCCCCCACATAGATCCAGCGCGTGGCGCGCGGACCGCGCAGGCCGAACAGGCCGCGGCCGACGAGCAGGCCGGCCACGACCGCCCAGCCGAGCAGCGCGAACAGCGTCTTGTGGTCCCAGTGCCATTGCGGCGTGAACCAGGCGCCGAGCAGGATGGCCAGGGTCAGCACGATCTCGCCGGCCATGACGAACTGGAAGGTCAACCGCTCCAGGCGGAGCAGCGGGATGCCCGGCGTATCAGTCGGCTCCAGGCCCGCACCGAGCTTGGTGAGGCGCAGCCGAGATTCGGCGCGGTTGAGCAGCACGGCATGCAGCACCGCCGCGCCGAACAGGCCGTAGCTCGCGAGGCCGAGCAGCCAGTGCAGCGGCTCCCAGGGGGAGACGCTCGGGATCGGCACGCCCTGGAACGCGTAGCCGAGCAGCACGCCCAGCGCCCCGAGGACAGCGAGCATTCGGCGCGCGCCAGGCACCGGCAGGAGCCGGCTTTCGACCATGTAGACGGCGATGACCATCCACAGCGTCACCGACAGCGCGGGCGCGAAGCCGAAGTGCGCGCGTGCCGGCATCTCGTCCAGGCCGGCGATGTCGATGACCAGCGCCGCCAGGTGCGCGAGCAGCCCCAATAGCAGCGCCTGCTGCAGCCGGCGCGGCGCTGCGCCGCCGTGGGCGACGACCAGATAGGCGAGCAGCGCCAGCAGCGTGGCGCCAGCGAGGGCCGCGGACGATAAAATCATGGATCACAGTTTACTTTTGCGCCCGCCCCTTTCCGGGATCCGCCGCGGCGCTGCCGAGAACCCCATGGCCTCCAACCTGACCGACCGACTGAGTCGCCTCGTCAAGACGATGCGCGGCCAGGCCCGCATCACCGAGAGCAATGTCCAGGACATGCTGCGCGAGGTGCGCATGGCCCTGCTCGAAGCCGACGTGGCCCTGCCGGTCGTGCGCGACTTCGTGGCGCGCGTCAAGGACAAGGCGCTGGGCGCCGAAGTCGTGGGCTCGCTGACGCCGGGCCAGGCCCTGGTCAGCGTCGTCCACAAGGAACTCGCCGCGACCATGGGCGACGGCGTGGCCGACATCAACCTGGCCGCCCAGCCGCCGGCGGTCATCCTGATGGCCGGCCTGCAGGGCGCCGGCAAGACCACGACGACGGCCAAGCTGGCCAAGCACCTGATCGAGAAGCGCAAGAAGAAGGTGCTGACCGTCTCGGCCGACGTCTACCGCCCGGCCGCCATCGAACAGCTCAAGACCGTCGCGGGCCAGGCCGGCGCGCAGTGGTTCCCGTCCGAGCCGGACCAGAAGCCGCGCGACATCGCCCTGGCCGCGCTCGACTACGCCAAGAAGCATTACTTCGACGTCCTGCTCGTCGACACGGCCGGCCGCCTCGCCATCGACGAGGCGTTGATGGCCGAAATCCGCGAGTTGCACGCCACGCTGAACCCGGTCGAGACGCTGTTCGTCGTCGATGCCATGCAGGGTCAGGACGCGGTCAACACGGCCAAGGCCTTCAAGGAGGCGCTGCCGCTGACCGGCGTGATCCTGACCAAGCTCGACGGCGACTCGCGCGGCGGCGCGGCGCTGTCGGTGCGCCAGGTCACCGGCGCACCGATCAAGTTCGCCGGTGTCTCCGAGAAGATCGACGGGCTGGAGGTCTTCGACGCCGAGCGCCACGCGGGGCGCGTGCTCGGCATGGGTGACATCCTCGCCCTCGTCGAGGAGGTGACCAAGGGCGTGGACATGGCGTCCGCCGCCAAGCTGGCCGAGAAGATCAAGGCCGGCGAAGGCTTCTCGCTCGACGACTTCCTCTCGCAGATCTCGCAGATGAAGAAGATGGGCGGCCTCTCCACGCTGATGGACAAGCTGCCGACCCAGATGACGGCCAAGGTCGGCGCCGCCGACGCGGACCGCGCCGAGAAGGACATGCGCCGCATGGAAGGCATCCTGAAATCCATGACGGCCAAGGAACGCGCCACGCCGCGCCTGCTGCTCGACGACAAGAGCAAGGCCAGCCGCAAGCGCCGCATCGCCGCTGGCGCGGGCGTCCAGGTCCAGGAGGTCAATCGCCTGCTGAACCAGTACGACCAGATGCGCACCATGATGAAGAAGATGAGCGGCGGCGGCATGATGAAGATGCTCAAGAAGATGGGCGGCCTGAAGGCGCTGGGCGGCATGATGCCGCCGGGCCTCAAGTAAGACCGGTGCCGGGACGCGGCGTGCGCGCCGCTCAAACCCCGGGCCGGACTGTTGCGCCAAGGCCCACGCGGGCCTCACGCGGGGCCGCAGAAGCGGTGTAAAGCCACGCTTGGATACGGTGTCCCCGGGGGTCGCGGTTTACCATGCGTGATAGCCCCTTGTACTTGGTGCATGGGAGCAAAATACCGCCTGCCAGCCCTTGAGCCTCCTAGCGCCCGTGGATTCCACCCTGATCGAACCGCCTCAGTCCGCGCTGTCCGGCGTGGCACGCATGCTCGTGCACGCGGGCAAGCTGCAGGCCAAGGCCGCCGAGGACCTGGTCAAGCAGGCGCGCGAGAAAAAGATCAGCTTCGTCAATGCCGCCATCAGCGCGGGCGTGATCACCTCGGTCGACCTCGCGCACACGTTGGCCCACGCGCTGGCCCTGCCGCTGGTCGACCTCAACGCGCTGGACCCGCAACGCCTGCCGCGCGACGTCCTCGACAGCAAACTCTCGCACCAGTACCACGTCATCGCGCTGGGCCGGCGCGGCAACAAGCTCTTCATCGGCGGCGCCGACCCGACCGACCAGGAGGTCGTCGAGCGGGTCAAGTTCGCCACGCAGCTGCAGCCCGAATGGGTCATCGTCGAGCACGACAAGCTCGCCAAGGTGCTCGCGGGCACGGGCGCGAGCGCCAACGAGGTGCTCGAATCGCTGGCCGGCGACGACTTCGAGTTCGACGTCACCGAGGAAGACTCCCAGCAGCAGCAGGAGACCGAGCTCGCCACCGACGTCGAGGATGCGCCGGTCGTGCGCTTCCTGCAGAAGATGCTGGTCGACGCGATCAACATGCGCGCGTCCGACCTGCACTTCGAGCCCTACGAATACCACTACCGCGTGCGCTTCCGCGTCGACGGCGAGCTGCGCGAGATCACCCAGCCGCCCATCGCCATCAAGGACAAGCTGTCGTCGCGCATCAAGGTCATTTCGCGCCTGGACATCGCCGAGCGCCGCGTCCCGCAGGACGGGCGCATGAAGCTCAAGTTCGGCAGCAAGGCCATCGACTTCCGCGTCTCGACGCTGCCCACGCTGTTCGGCGAGAAGATCGTCATCCGTATCCTGGACCCGTCCTCGGCCAAGCTCGGCATCGAGGCGCTGGGCTACGAGAAGATCGAGAAGGAACGCCTGCTCGCCGCCATCCAGCGGCCCTACGGCATGGTGCTCGTGACCGGCCCGACCGGCTCGGGCAAGACGGTGTCGCTCTACACCTGCCTGAACATCCTGAACCAGCCGGGCGTGAACATCTCGACCGTCGAGGATCCGGCCGAAATCAACCTGCCGGGCATCAACCAGGTCAACGTCAACGACAAGGCCGGCCTCAATTTCTCGGCCGCGCTCAAGTCCTTCCTGCGCCAGGATCCGGACATCATCATGGTCGGCGAGATCCGCGACCTCGAGACCGCCGACATCGCCATCAAGGCCGCCCAGACCGGCCACATGGTGATGTCCACGCTGCACACCAACGACGCGCCCAAGACGCTGACCCGCCTGCTCAACATGGGCGTGGCGCCGTTCAACATCGCGTCCAGTGTGCTGCTCATCACCGCCCAGCGCCTCGTGCGCCGGCTGTGCGAGAGCTGCAAGCAGCACGCCGACTACCCGCGCGACGCCATGCTGCGCGCCGGCTACGTCGAGGAAGAGCTCGACGGCAGCTGGCGGCCGTATCGCGCCGTCGGCTGCTCGAGTTGCAACAACGGGTATCGGGGCCGCGTCGGCCTTTACCAAGTGATGCCCATCACCGAGGCGATCCAACGCATCATCCTCGCCGAGGGCACGGCGATGGACATCGCCGCCCAGGCGCGTACCGAGGGGGTGCGCGACCTGCGCCAATCCGGCCTGGTCAAGGTCCGGGCCGGCGTTACCACCCTGGAAGAAGTACTTTCCGCCACCAATGAATAAAAGCCAGCCGACCGCGGCGCATTTCGGGAGCTGATATGGCGACAGGCGCTTTGGCCAAGAACGTCAAGGAATTCGTCTTCGAGTGGGAGGGCAAGGATCGCAACGGCAAGGTCGTTCGCGGTGAAATCCGCGCCGGCGGCGAGGCCATGGTCAACGCCCAGCTGCGGCGCCAGGGCATTCTCGTCAACAAGGTCAAGAAGCGCCGCGTCAGCGGCGGCAAGTCCATCAAGCAGAAGGACATTGCCGTCTTCACGCGCCAGCTCGCGACCATGATGCGCGCCGGCGTGCCGCTGCTGCAGGCCTTCGACATCGTTGCCCGCGGCGCCACCAACCCCAGGCTGACGCGCCTGCTCAACGACATCCGCGGTGACGTCGAAACCGGCACCAGCCTTTCGGCCGCCTTCCGCAAGCATCCGCTGTATTTCGACGCGCTGTACTGCAACCTGGTCGAGGCCGGCGAGGCCGGCGGTATCCTGGAAGCGCTGCTGGACCGCCTGGCGATCTACCAGGAGAAGACGGTCGCCCTCAAGGGCAAGATCAAGTCGGCCCTGACCTACCCGATCGCGGTGATGGTCGTGGCCTTCGCCGTCGTTGCAGTGATCATGATCTTCGTCGTGCCGGCCTTCAAGGACGTGTTCACGTCCTTTGGCGCTGCGCTGCCGGCGCCGACGCTGTTCGTCATTGCGCTGAGCGAGTTCTTCGTTTCCTACTGGTGGCTGATCTTCGGCGGCCTGGGCGGTGGCATCTACATGTTCCTGCAGACCTGGCGACGCTCCGAGAAGATGCAGAAGACCATGGACCGGCTGCTGCTCAAGATCCCAGTCTTCGGCGACCTCATGTACAAATCGGCGATCGCGCGGTGGACGCGCACGCTCGCCACCATGTTCGCGGCCGGCGTGCCGCTCGTCGAGGCGCTCGACTCGGTCGGCGGCGCCTCGGGCAATGCCGTCTTCACCGAGGCCACCGAGAAGATCCAGCGCGACGTTTCCACCGGCTCGGCGCTGACCACTTCCATGCAGCAGACAGGCATCTTCCCGACCATGGTGCTGCAGATGGCCTCGATCGGCGAGGAGTCCGGCTCGCTCGACCACATGCTCGGCAAGGCCGCCGAGTTCTACGAAGAGGAAGTCGACGAGGCCGTCAAGGCCCTCTCCAGCCTCATGGAACCCTTCATCATCGTGATCCTGGGCACCATCATCGGCGGCATCGTCGTCTCGATGTATCTGCCGATCTTCAAGCTGGGCCAGGTCGTCTGATGCTCGATACGAATGTGTTGCTTTCGCCCTGGCTGCTGGGCGTGCTGGGCCTTTGCATCGGCAGCTTCCTCAACGTCGTGATCCATCGGCTGCCGCTCATCCTCGAGCGGCAATGGCTGCGCGAGGCGGTCGACCAGTTGCACGACGGCCCCGAGCTCGCCCGCGCGAGCGGCGCGCCGGCGGCCGAAGCCGAAAAGATCAGCGCCTCCGCGCGCGGCCTGGCCGATCGCATGGAGAAGCTGCCGCACCTGGGCATCGCCACGCCGCGCTCGCGTTGCCCGCACTGCGGCCACCAGATCCGCTGGTACGAGAACCTGCCCGTCGTCGGCTGGCTGATGCTCGGCGGCAAATGCTCGGCCTGCAAGGCACGGATCTCCAAACGCTACCCGCTCGTCGAGCTCGCGACCGGCGCGGCCTTCGCCGCTATCGGCTGGCATTTCGGCGCGCAGCCGACAACGCTCTTGTGGTGCGGCTTCGTCGCCGCGCTGATCGCGCTGGCGCTGATCGACTGGGACACCACGCTGCTGCCCGACATCATCAACCAGCCCTTGCTCTGGGCCGGGCTTGCCGCTGCAGCCTTTGGCTGGACCGGCCTGCCGCTGCAGGAGTCGCTCTACGGCGCGCTGGCTGGTTACTTGTCCTTATGGTCCGTGTACTGGCTGTTCAAGCTCGTCACGGGCAAGGAAGGCATGGGTGCGGGCGACTTCAAGCTGCTGGCGGCGCTCGGCGCCTGGCTCGGCTGGCAAATGATCCTGCCCATCGTGCTTGGCGCGTCGGCCATCGGCGCCGTCGTCGGCATCGCCATGAAGCTGAGCAACCAGTTGCGCGAAGGCCGCTATGTGCCCTTCGGCCCTTTCCTCGCGGGTGGTGGCCTTGTCGTGCTGTTTGCGGGCCAGGCGACCGTATCAGGCTGGCTAGGCTGGGCCTGAGGTCCCGATGCACGGTCCGCATGGCTTGACCATCGGCCTCACCGGCGGCATCGGCAGCGGCAAAAGCGTCGTCGCGCGCTTTCTCGCCGAATGCGGTGCCGCCATCGTCGACACCGATGCGATCGCGCATTCGCTGACGGCCCCGCACGGTGCGGCTCTCCCCGCCATCAAGGTAGCCTTCGGTCCACAGATGATCGACGCGCACGGCGCGCTCGATCGCGCCCGCATGCGCGAGCTGGTCTTTCATGACGCGAACGCCAAGCAGCGCCTCGAAGCCATCCTGCACCCGATGATCCGCGAGGCCTGCGAGCACGAGGCGATCATGAGCGCCACCGCGCCGATGATCGTCTTCGACGTTCCGCTGCTCGTCGAGTCGGGCGGCGGCTGGCGCGAGCGCGTCGACCGCATCCTCGTCGTCGATTGCAGCGAAGCCACACAGATCGAGCGCGTCATGCAACGTTCGGGCTGGACACGCGAGATGGTCGAGGCCGTGATCGCGCGCCAGGCCAGCCGTGCCGAGCGCCGCGCCGCAGCCGATCACATCCTCCTCAACGACGGCATCAGCCTCGAAAAGCTGCACGAGGAAGTCCGGAGCCTTGTTACGCTGTGGAACAATCGTCCCAGCGACGACAAAGACTGACATGCCCGATCTCGTTCTCTACGAATACCCGTTCAACGAGAGCATCCGCACGATGCTGCGGCTCGAACACCTGTTCGACCGGCTCGGCCAGCTGATGGAGCGCGAGTCGGCGCTCGACCATCACTTCGCCCTCGTCACGATCTTCGAGATCATGGACGTGGCCTCGCGTGCCGACCTCAAGGCCGACATGCTCAAGGATCTCGAGCGCCACAAGAGCCAGCTCCAGACCTTCCGCGGCAATCCGGCCATCGCCGAAGGCGTGCTGGACGAAGTCATCCAGCGCGTCGACAACGCCTACACCCGCCTGAACAACCTGCAGGGCAAGGCCGGCGCGGCGCTGAGCTCGAACGAATGGCTGATGAGCATCCGCAGCCGCATCAGCATCCCCGGCGGCACCTGCGAGTTCGACCTGCCGGCCTACTACACCTGGCAGCAGTACCTGCCGGCGCGCCGCCGCAAGGACCTGATGGTCTGGGCGCAGACGCTGATGCCGCTGGCCGAGGCGCTGTCGGTGTTGCTGAGCCTGCTGCGCGACTCAGGCGCGCCGCACAAGGTCGCGGCCAATAACGGCCAGTTCCAGCAGAGCCTGGGCGCCGGCCGCACCTACCAGCTTCTGCGCATGCGCCTGGATCCGAGCCTGGGCCTCGTGCCGGAGATCTCGGGCCACCGGCTGATGGTTTCCATCCGCCTGATGCGCCCCGACGAGGAAGGCCGGCTCAAGCCCGCGCAGCAGGACACGAGCTTCGAGCTGACCCTCTGCGCGTGAACAACATGAGCGAGACCATCTCCCCACGAATCGTGCGCTGCCCCCAATGCGGTGGCGATTCGATCTATGCGCCGAGCAACCGCTGGCGCCCCTTCTGCAGCGAGCGCTGCAGCCAGGTCGACCTGGGCGCCTGGGCGAGCGAAAGCTACGCCGTCGAGGCCACGCCGCCGGTCGAGGGCGACGAAGCCCCCGAACACTGATCTGATCAGGCCAGCAGCGGCTTCAGGGCTTCGCGCGCCTGCGCGGCGTCGCTGAAGAGCACGGTCTGCCAGCCGAGCGCGCGCGCTGCGTCGATGTTGGCCGGGTGGTCGTCGAGGAAGAGCAGCTCTTCGGGCCGCGCGCCGAACTGAGCCTCGGCCAGCTCGAAGACGTCCCGCCCCGGCTTGGATTGCTTGACGCGCCCCGAGAACACGCCGCCTTCGAACCACTCGTTCAGCGGGAAGCTGCGCTCCAGGTGGTCCGCGTAGGGCTCGGGCATGTTCGAGAGGTAGTACAGCGTGTGGCCGGCGCGCTTGAGCTCCTCGATCAGCGCGACGGTATCGGTGCGCACCGCCAGCTCGTCGGGCACGGCCTCGGCGACCTGGCGCACTTCGCCTTCCGGCCAACCCGTGCGCGCGGCGATGCGGCGCACGGTCTCGTCCATGCCGATCAGGCCCTGGTCGAAGGCGCCCCAGTCGCCGCCGTATTGCTGGAAGAACTCACGCGCAAGCAGCGCGCCCTGCGCCTCGTCGGCCACGCGATGCGGCCAGACGCGGGCGAGAAAGCTCGGCGGGTGCCAGCGGAACAGCACGCCGCCGAAGTCGAAGACGATTTTCATCAGCTCAGTTGCCGGTCAGCAATTGCAGCAGGCCGGCCGTCGAGCCATCGAGCCCGGCCACGTCGCCGCTCGAAAGACGTGGCAGCAGCTGGTTGCACAGCGCCTTGCCGAGCTCGACGCCCCACTGGTCGAAGCTGTTGATGCCCCACAGCGCGCCGGTCGTGAAGACGCGGTGCTCGTAGAGCGCGATCAGCGCGCCCAGGCTGGCCGGCGTGAGGCGGTCCAGCACCAGCGTCGTGCTCGGCCGGTTGCCCGGGAAACTGCGGTGGCGCGCGATGGTCTCGGCGTCGAGTTCGCGCGAGGCGGTCGGCGCCTTCTCGAGCAGCGCCTCGGCGCTGGTCTTGCCCTGCATCAGCGCCTGGGATTGCGCCAGGCAGTTGGCCAGCAGCTTGCGGTGCTGGTCGCGCAGGCATTGCTCAAGCTCGCCACCGACATGCGCGCCGTAGATCGGCTCGCGCACGGCGATGAACTCGACCGGGATCACGTCCGTGCCCTGGTGCAGCATCTGGAAATAGGCGTGCTGGCCGTTCGTGCCGGCCTCGCCCCAGACGACCGGGCTAGTGCCGAAGGGCAGCGCCGCGCCATCGCGGTCGACGCCCTTGCCGTTGCTCTCCATCTCGAGCTGCTGCAGGTACGCCGGCAGGCGGCGCAGGCCCTGGTGGTAGGGCGCGACCGAGCGGCTCGTGAAGCCGTGGAAGTTGCGATACCAGACGTCGATCAGGCCAAGCAGCGCCGGCAGGTTGTGCTCCAGCGGCGCTTCGGCGAAGTGACGGTCCATCGCGTGGGCGCCGGCCAGCAGCGCGCGGAAGTTCTCCGCGCCGATGGCGATGGCGATCGGCAGGCCGATGACCGACCACAGCGAGTAGCGTCCGCCCACCCAGTCCCAGAAGCCGAAGGTCCGCGTGATGCCGAACTCGGCCGCGGCGGCGACATTGCTCGTCGTGCCGACGAAGTGCTTCGCCACGTCCGTACCGCCGGCCGCCTTGAACCAGGCGCGCGCCGCCAGCGCATTGGCCAGGGTTTCCTGCGTCGTGAAAGTCTTGGACGCGATGACGAACAGCGTCGTCGCCGGCGAGAGCTGCGCCAGCACGGGCGCAAGGTCGTGGCCGTCGACGTTGGAGACGAAGTGCAGGTTCAGGCCCTGGCGCTTGAAGGGCTCGAGCGCGCCCACGACCATGGCCGGGCCGAGGTCCGACCCGCCGATACCGATGTGCACGACGTCGCAGACACCCGAATGCGCCTGGTCCCGCACGCTGTCGGCGAATGCGAGCATGGCGTCGAGCGAGGCGTGGACCTCGTCGCTGAACGGCCCCTGCCCGCGCGGGGCACGCAGCGCCGTGTGCAGCACGGCGCGGCCTTCCGTCAGGTTGATCGGCGCGCCGGCGAACATGGCGTCGCGCTGCGCTTCGAGGCCGCAATCGCGTGCGAGCTGGAGCAGCAGCGCACGCGTGGCGGCGTCGACACGGTTCTTGGACAAGTCGGCAAACACCTCGGGCGCGCGCAGCGACCAGTCCTGGAAACGCCCCGGGTCACGACCGAAGGCCTCGCGCAGATCGAAGGCGCGGCCACTCGATTCGAAGTGTTCGGAAAGGGCCGCCCACGCGGGGCTGCGGTCGCAACGCAGGGAGTTCATCGTGCTTACAGGCTTTCGATCATCTGGTCGAGCTTGGCGGCGTCAGCGGCGAACAGGCGGATGCCTTCGGCGAGCTTCTCGGTCGCCATGGCGTCCTGGTTCAGCGCAAAGCGGAAGCCGGCCTCGTCGTATTGCACCGCCGGGATGTCGGCGGCGTGCGCCGCGGCAGCGTCGAGCGCGCGCGCCAGCGGTGCGTCGCTGGCCTTGAGCTGGGCGAGCAGGTCGGGGCTGATCGTCAGCAGGTCGGAGCCGGCGAGCGCCTGGATCTGGCCGACGTTGCGGAAGCTCGCGCCCATGACCTCGGTCTTGATGCCGTGCTTCTTGTAGTAGTTGAAGATCTGGGCAACCGACTTGACGCCCGGGTCGTTGGCACCGGCCATCGCGGCCTCGTCCCAGGCGGCGCCGGCGGACTTCTTGTACCAGTCGTAGATGCGGCCGACGAAGGGCGAGATCAGCTGCACGCGCGCCGCGCCGCAGGCCACGGCCTGGCAGAACGAGAACAGCAGCGTGAGGTTGCAGCGGATGCCTTCGCGCTCGAGTTCGGCGGCAGCCTGGATGCCTTCCCAGGTCGAGGCGATCTTGATCAGCACGCGATCGCGCGCGATGCCGGCACGCTCGTAGTCGGCCATGATGCGGCGCGCGCACGCCACGGTGGCGGCCTGGTCGAAGGACAGGCGCGCATCGACCTCGGTCGAGACGCGGCCCGGCACGATCTTGAGGATCTCGAGGCCGAAGCGTACGAGCACGGCGTCGACGATCTCGTCGAGCGGCCGGCCCTTGTGCTCGCGCACGGCTTCCTGCAGCAGCGGCGCGTAGTCGGGCGACTGCACGGCCTTGAGGATCAGCGAGGGGTTGGTCGTCGCGTCGCGCGGGGCGAACTGGGCGAGCTGGAGAAAGTTGCCGGTGTCGGCAACCACGGTGGTATAGGCCTTGAGCTGGTCGAGCTGGTTCATCGTGTCATCCCGGGAACGAAGGTCGGATTCTAGAGGCGTTGACCCCTCGAAGAAACTCGTGCATCATAAATCCCGTAACTCCGTTACATCAAGCGTACCGTCGATCGGCCGGCGCTTTTTTATTCACGCAGCGAGTCCAGCATGTCCTTCGACCTCGTCTTCTTTGGTGGCACCGGCGACCTCACATGGCGCAAGCTGATGCCGGCCCTCTTCCAGGCCTTCCGCCACGGCAAGCTGCCGCCGGGCGGCCGCATTCTTGCGGTCGCGCGCGACGAGCAGAGCGACGAGCGCTATCGCGAGTGGCTCAAGGAGCGCTTCCGCGAAGTCGAAGGGCCCAAGCGCCCGAGCGACGAGGAGTTCGAGCAGTTCGCGGCCATGCTGCACTACCGCCGCATGGACCTCTCACAGCCCGAGCATTACGCGCGGCTCAAGGAGTGGCTGGCGGAACGCGACGCCGACACGGTCGTGCTGTATCTCGCCACGAGCCCGCACCTGTTCACGCAGATCTGCGAGCAGCTCGGGGCCGCCGGACTGAACCATTCCAAGGTCCGCGTCGTGCTCGAGAAGCCGCTCGGCCACGACCTCGCCAGCGCGCAGGAGATCAACAAGGTCGTGCGCTCGGTCTTCCAGGAGCGCCAGGCCTTCCGCATCGACCACTACCTCGGCAAGCCCTCGGTGCAGAACCTCATGGCGCTGCGCTTCGGCAATGCGCTCTTCGAGCCGCTGTGGCGCCGCGAGAGCATTGCCAACATCCAGATCACGCTGGCCGAAAGCCTTGGTGTCGGCACGCGCGGCCCGTTCTACGACCAGACCGGCGCACTGCGCGACATGATCCAGAACCATGCGCTGCAGCTGCTCACCATGATCGCCATGGAGTCGCCGCCGACGAATGACGCCTACGCCATCCGCGACGAGAAGCTCAAGGTGCTGCGCTCGCTGAAGCCGTTCACCGTCGAGAGCGTCGCGCGCGACGTGGTGCGCGGCCAGTACCGCGCCGGCAGCGTCGGCGGGCAGGCCGTGCCCGGTTATCTGGACGAAGGCAAGGTGCCGGCCGGCAGCCACACCGAGACCTTCGTCGCGCTGCGCACCGAGGTGCAGAACTGGCGCTGGGCCGGCGTGCCCTTCTACCTGCGCACCGGCAAGCGCCTGGCCGCGCGCGACGCGCAGATCGTCGTCAACTTCCGGCCCGTGCCGCACCCGATCTTCCCGGGCACGAACCAGCCGAACCGCCTCGTCATCAAGCTGCAGCCCGAGGACGGCCTGGAGCTGCAATTGCTGGCCGCGCGCGGCAGTGCTGGCGAGGAATCGCTGGCGCCGGTCTCGCTGGACCTGGACTTCGACAAGGCCTTCCCGAGCGCGCGCGTCGGCGCCTACGAGCGCCTGCTGCTCGACGCCATCGCCGGGCGCCTGAACCTCTTCGTCCGCAGCGACGAGCAGGAGCAGGCCTGGACCTGGGTCGAGCCCATCCTCGAGGCCTGGGCCAACGACACGACCGGCCCGCGCCCGTACAACGCCGGCTCCTGGGGACCGGCCGCGGCCAGCGCCCTCGTCGCGCGCGATGGCTTTGCGTGGGCGGAAGAGGAATGAGCATTCTTGAAAGAGTCAAGGCAGCGCTGCCCGCGCTGCCGCCCGCCGAGCAGCGCGTCGCCAAGCTGCTGCTGGCCGACGCGCGCGCCTTCGCCAGCCTGCCCGTGGCCGAGCTGGCCGACCGATCGCACGTCAGCAAGCCCACCGTCGTGCGCTTCTGCCGCAGCGTCGGCTACGACGGGCTCGCGGACTTCAAGCTCAAGCTGGCCGGCAGCGTCAACGAGGGCGTGCCCTTCGTCCACCGCGCGGTGGATGAGGACGACAAGCCCTCGGACTTGATCGTCAAGGTCGTCGACAACGCCGTCGCGGCGCTGCTGCACTACCGCAACGACGCCGCCAGCCATGCTTTCGAGCGCGCCATCGCCGCGCTGGCCGAGAGCGCACGCCACGGCCGGCGCATCGAGTTCTACGGCGTCGGCAATTCCGGCATCGTGGCGCAGGACGCGCAGCACAAGTTCTTCCGCCTCGGCGTCAACACCGCCGCATGCAGCGACGGACACGTGCAGCTCATGAGCGCGACCATGCTGCAGCCGGGCGACTGCGCCGTCATCATCAGCAACTCGGGCCGCTCGCGCGACCTGATCGACGCGGCGGAGATCGCGCGCAAGAAGGGCGCGACGACGATCATCATCACCGCCAGCGGCTCGCCGCTCGCGGCGCTGGGCCAGAGCCCGGGGCAGGTGCTGCTCGCCGTCGATCACCCCGAGGACTTCGACCGCTACAGCCCGATGGTCTCGCGCCTGCTGCACCTGACGGCCATCGACATCCTGACGACGGGCGTGGCCTTGCAGCTTGGGCAAAAGCTGCGGCCGGTCCTGCAGGAGATCAAGCGCAATCTGCGGAGCAAGCGCTACGCGAGCTGAGGCTCCGGGCGCCGCGAGGGCCGCCGCTCAGGTGCCGGCCGCCTGGAGCCCCAGCAGTTCGCCCACGCCGTAGACGCGCGCCAGGTCCTGCAAGGAACGCGGCGCCGCGTCCACTTCCAGACGCAGGCTCTCCGCCGCGCAGATGCGCGCGGCGCCGAGCAGCACGCTCAATGCGCTCGAGTCGAAGTCGGACAGCTCCGCCGCCGACAACAGCAGCCGCTCGCCTGCGCCATTGCGGATCTGCGCTGCCTCAGCGCGCAGGCTGGCCTCCAGGCGCGACCACACGACGGACACGTCGTCCATGCGCAGCCGCGCCGGCAGCTTGAGGGCCAGGCTGTCCATCAGCCCTTGGCCGGCGCGCTTGCCGCCTTCTGGTTGCGCTCGGTCAGCGCCTTGATCAGCCCTTCGAAGCCGTTGGCGCCGATTTCCTGGGCAAAGCTGTTTTTGTACTGGTCGGCCAGCCAGATGCCCAGGATGTTGACGTCGTAGATCTTCCATTCGGCACCGACCTTCTCAAGGCGGTAGTCGAGCTGGACCGGATCGCCATTGCCGCGGATCTCGGTGCGCACGACAACCTCGGTGTCGTCGGCCGACGCGCGCAGCGGCTTCATCGCGATGTTCTGGTCCTTCACCTGCGTCAGCGCGCCAGCGTAGGTACGCACGAGCAGGGTCTTGAACTGCGCCTCGAGGCGCTTTTGCTGGTCCGGCGTGGCCTGGCGCCAGAAGCGGCCGACAGCCGACGCGGTCATGCGGTCGAAGTCGACGTGCGGCATGATTTTTCCGTCGACCAGGTCGACGATGCGGCTGACGTCGCCGCCCTGGATCGCCTTGTCGGTCTTGAGCGTGTTGAGCGTCTCGATCGACAGCTGGCGGATCAGTTGATCAGGCGCACTGGCGTCCGCCGCGTGGGCACCGACCGCCATGCCGAGGCTCAGGCTCAAGGCCATCAGGCTGCGCAGGAAGACTTTGCGGGCAATCATGGGGTTCCTTTCAATGACTCCAGTATCGAACCCAACGTCCGGCCGCCGGCGTCGGTTCACATCACGAATGTTTCAAACGGTTAGTTCGATGCCGCGCTGGCCGGAGCGGAGGCGGCCTCGGGCGCGGCCACCGGCACATCGCCACCTGACGGTGCGCTGGCGGCAGCCGGCGCGGACGCTGCCGCGTCGGGCGCAGGCAAGGCCTCGGAGCCACTCAGGACTTCGCCCACCTCGTCGTCGTCGAAGCTGCCGCGCCGCTGCAGATAGGCGTCGCGATAGAAGGTGTACTTGTCGAGGGCAATGCCTTCGAGCATGTCGGAGGCTCGCAGCAGGTTGGCGCGCGTGTTGACGATGTCGAGGGTGAGGATCGCCACCTTGGCGCGGCCGTCGTCGACCAGCCAGGCCGGCGAGGCGATGCGGTCGAGCGAGAGGCCGAAGGTGTCGCGCACCGAAGACGGGCCGAACAGCGGCCACACGACGTAGGCGCCGGTCCCGAAGCCCCAGTGCCCCAGCGTCTTGCCGAAGTCCTGCGGATTGCGCTCGATGCCGGCTTCGCCGGCGATGTCGAGCAGGCCGCCGATACCCAGCGTCGAGTTCACCGCGAAACGCATGCCCTGGTTCAGCGCCGACTTGAAGCGCCCCTGCAGCACGAGGTTCACGGCCGACCATGCGTCGCCGATATTGTTGAAGAAGTGATCGACGCCCGTGCGCACCGGCTGCGGCACGACGTCGTGGTAGCCCGTTGCCACCGGCTTGAGCACGTGCTGGTCCAGGCTCTCGTTGAAGGCGAACACCTTGCGGTTCCAAGGCTCCCAGGGGTCGAGCCGCTGGCCTTGCGAGCTGCGGCCGCGCATGGTGTCGATCGTTGAATCGATCGTCGTGCAGGCGCTCAGCAGCAGCACGCCGGCGAGCAGCGGCAGCACGAGCTTGCGGGAAGGGACCTTCATGGCTTGGCTCCCGACGACGAGCTGCCGAGGTCAGCGGCCTTGCTGTTGATGAACTGCCCGATCAGGTTCTCGAGCACGACCGCACTCTGCGTCTGCTTGATCGTGTCGCCGGCCGCGAGGTTCTTCACGTCGGCACCGGGCTCGAGCCCGATGTACTGCTCGCCGAGCAGGCCCGAGGTCAGGATCTTGGCCGTGCTGTCCTTGGGGAACTCGACGCCCTTGTCGAGCTTGAGGACCACGCGCGCCTGGAAGGTCTGCTGGTCGAAGACGATCGACTCGACGCGGCCCACGACCACGCCTGCGCTCTTGACCGCGGCATTGGGCTTGAGCCCGCCGATGTTGTCGAAGCGCGCCTGCAGCGTGTAGGTGGCGTCGAAATTCAGACTCAGCAAATTGCCGGCCTTGAGCGCCAGGAACAAGAGGGCCGCGCCGCCGATCAGCACGAACAGCCCCACCCATGCATCGTGTTTGGAGGTTTGCATTGTTATCTCCCGAAACTTTCGCTAATTCAGATCGAGAACATCAGTGCCGTCAGGACGAAGTCCAGGCCCAGCACCGCGAGCGAGGACAGCACCACGGTGCGCGTCGTCGCTGCGGACACGCCTTCGGGCGTGGGCTGGCAGGCATAGCCCTGCAGCAGCGCGACGAAGCTCACCGTCACGCCGAAGACGAAACTCTTGATGACGCCGTTGCCGACGTCGGAGAACACATCGACGCCGCCCTGCATCTGCGACCAGAATGCGCCGCCATCGATGCCGATCAGCGGCACGGCCACCAACCAGCCGCCGAACACGCCCACCGCCGAGAACACCGCCGCCAGCAGCGGCATGGCGATGATGCCGCCGAGGAAGCGCGGCGCGAGGACGCGGCGGATCGGATCGACCGCCATCATCTCCATGGCCGTGAGCTGCTCACCCGCCTTCATCAGGCCGATCTCGGCCGTCAGCGAAGTGCCGGCGCGGCCCGCGAACAGCAGCGCCGTGACGACCGGACCGAGCTCGCGCACCAGGCTCAAGGCCACCAGCAGGCCGACCGCTTCCGACGAGCCGTAGCGCTGCAGCGTGTAGTAGCCCTGCAGCGCCAGCACGAAGCCCACGAACAGGCCCGACACGCCGATGATGGACAGCGAGCGGTTGCCGAGGAAGAACACCTGCTCGCGCACGAGGCCGAAACGCCGCAGCGCCGTGCCCAGGCGCGCACCGATCTGCACGAACAGGCGCGCGCCGGCGCCGACGTCGGCCAGGCTCTCACGCGTCCAGCCGCCGATGCGGCCCAGCAAAGCCACGGCGGCGCTCATGCGGCCACCCCAAAATCTTCGGCCACCGGTGCCGCGGGCTGATGGAAGCGCACCGGCCCTTCGGGCTCGGCACCGACGAACTGACGCACCAGCGGATCACTGCTGGCCCGCAATTCTTCCGGCGTGCCGTAAGCCACGACGCGGCCGTTCGCAACCATGGCCACGTGATCGGCGATGCCGAAGGTCTCGTGCAGGTCGTGCGAGACGATGATGCTCGTCAGCCCGAGCGCGTCATTGAGGTCGCGGATCAACCGCGCCGCCACGCCCAGCGAGATCGGGTCCAGGCCCGCGAAAGGCTCGTCGTACAGCACGACCTCGGGGTCCAGCGCGATCGCGCGCGCCAACGCCACGCGCCGTGCCATGCCGCCGGAAACTTCGCTGGGCATCAGGTCGCGCGAGCCGCGCAGGCCGACAGCGTTGAGCTTCATGAGCACGAGGTCGCGGATCATGGCCTCGGGCAGATCGGTGTGCTCGCGCAGCGGAAAGGCCACGTTCTCGAACACGGAGAGATCGGTGAACAGTGCGCCAAACTGGAACAGCATGCCCATGCGCCGCCGCACGGCGTAGATCTGCGATTCGCTCAGCGGCGCGAGGTCTTGACCGTCGAACAGGACTTGACCGGCGAACGGCCGGATCTGGCGCCCGAGCAGGCGCAGGATGGTTGTCTTGCCGCCACCGGACGTGCCGATCAGGGCCAGCACCTCGCCGCGCCGCACCTGGAGGTCGACGCCATCGAGGATGGTGCGGCCGCCGTAGCCGCAACGCACACCGCGCAACTCGATCAGCGGTGCGGTCGCTGCCGCGCGCGGCGCTGCTTCCGCCGCGTGCGAGGGGGTCTGACTGGATAGGGCCATGGTCCGCCGCCTGGAGGGGCGCTAGGCCCTGCTCTATTCAACAAAGCGCACATGATAGGGGAACTACCGAGCTCGCGCCGGAAGCCATCGCCAAGCCCCCGACGGGCAGCAGGGCCGGCTGCACTGGGCATCCAGCGCAGGCTAGCCACGGCGCCAGGCGCCGCGCATTAGTTCACGTTCCGCGATTGCCGCCCGACTAACGCGGTAGCTGCGCTGACAAGCGGTCGCCTGCCGGCCGGGACGCCTGCCGAAAATTCGGGCACCCCAGGAGACCGCCCATGCCCCAACGCCGCCCCGCCCCGACCCGCCAGACGGGTTTCACGCTGATCGAGCTGATGATTGCCGTCGCCATCATCGCCATCATTGCAGCGGTGGCGCTGCCGGCCTACACCAGCTACGTCACGCGCAGCCATATCCCCGAGGCCACCTCGCAACTGTCGTCGCGGCAGACGATGCTGGAGCAGTTCTATCAGGACAACCACACCTATGTCGGTGCGCCGGCTTGCACGAACGCCTCGACGAGCAACAACTTCACCCTCTCCTGTACCGGCGCTGGTGCGCCGACCGCCACGAGCTACGTACTGACAGCCACTGGCATCGGCCCGATGACCGGCTTCACCTACACCGTCGACCAGAGCGGTAACAAGGCAACGACCATCGCCTCCAGCTGGACCGGCTGGACCGGCTCGACCTCGTGCTGGATCACGAACAAGGGGGGCGCGTGCTGAACCAGCCTGAGCGCCTTGGCCCGGCAGCGCTTGGGCGCCTGGGCGGCTTCACGCTGGTCGAGCTGATGGTCGTCGTCGCGATCGTCGCCATCCTGGCCAATATCGCCATTCCTGCCTACACCGCCCACGTCACGCGCGGTCGCATTGCCGAGGCCACCGATGGCCTGGCCCTGATGCAGAGTCAGCTTGAGGGTTATTTCCTCGATCACAGAAGCTATGCCAGCTCGCTGGCCTGCACGACGGTCGTGACAGGGAAGAACTTCCAGTTCACGGCCAGTTGTCCGGCGACCGCCTCGCCGCCGAGCTACATCGCCCAGGCCGTCGGGATCGGCCCGATGGCCGGCTTCAACTACACGGTGGACCAGAACTACAACAAGACCACGACGATCGCGGCCAGCTGGACCGGCTGGTCCGGCTCGTCCTCGTGCTGGATCACGAACAAGGGGGGCATATGTTGAACAGATGTCCGCGAGTCCGCCGCCCCCACCGGGCTGGCTTCAGCCTCATCGAGCTGATGGTCGCAGTCGCAATTGCCAGCGTCCTGCTGGCAGTGGCTGCGCCGAGCTTCTCGACCTGGATCCAGAACATGCGCATTCGCAACACGGCCGGTGACATTCTGGCCGGCATCGAGCGCGCCAAAGCGGAGGCAGTGCAGCGCAATATCTACGCGCTGTTCCAGCTCACGACCGACCTCAGTGGTAGCTGCGCGCTCTCGACCACCGGCACGGCCTGGGTCGTCAGCCAGGTTCTCCCCGCAACGCCGACGCAGACCGCAGCCAACGCTTGCAATGTGGCGATCGACAGCAGCTCGACAACTCCGCGGGTGCTCGCAACGCGTCAGCCCGACGTCGGCAACGGCGTGGTGGTCTCTTCCAACCAAGCGTCGCTTGAATACTCGGCCGTCGGACGGCGCAAGGACACGAACGGCCTCGTGACGATCACGGTCGGTTCGACCAACGGCACCTGCTACTCGTCAACGAATACGAGCGGCAACCTGACCTGTCTGCAGATCACCGTGTCACCGGGCGGCGAAACACGCATGTGCAACCCACGCTTCCCAAGCACGGACCCGCAGGGGTGCTGAAGGAGACATCGATGGCCCTCGACCTCCACCCCGTCGTCCCGCGCCGCGTTCAACGACAACAGGGGCGCGGCTTCATGCTGCTCGAAGTCCTGATCGCGCTGCTGATCTTCTCGCTTGGCGTTCTGGGCCTCGTCGGACTGCAGGCCAATGCGACCAAGGAGTCCGGACAATCGCAATACCGCGCTCAGGCGGTCATGCTGGCCGATGAACTCGTCGGCATGATGTGGGCCGGTGATCACAGCAACGGCAACATCCTGGCGACCTACGGCCCGGCCAGCACCGATGCCTCGTTCGCGGCGTGGAAGGCCAAGGTGGCGGCCCAGCTGCCAGGCGTGGGCGCGGCCGCCAGCGCACCGGCTGTGACGCTGACCACGGTGGCACCGCTGGCCGGCACGACACCGACGCCGACATCGAGTACGCAGGTGGTCATCCAGATCTACTGGCAGTTGCCAAGCGAGAGTATCAACAGCGACTACGCCCACAACGTCACCGTGACCACGCAGATCAGGTAGGAGCCCATGGTGCGCACACGTCGTTTCCAAAACTTCCCGCCGCAGCCTCGGCAGGCAGGCTTCAGCCTGATCGAGCTGATGGTCGGCGTCGTGCTCGCGCTGATCGCCGTGATCGTGATCATGCAGGTCTTCCAGCAGGCCGAAGCCGGCAAGCGCACGACCACGGGAACCTCGTCGGCAGCGATGGACGGCGCGCTCGCCGCCACAGACCTCCAGCGCGACCTGCGCCAGGCCGGCGCCGGCATCATCAACAGCGCCCTGCTTGGCTGCTCGCTCACCTTGCTGAACGGGAAGACGCTGGACAATCTCGCACCCGTCGTCATCAACAGCGGCGTGGTGCCGGCCGGCGATGCGGGTTCCGACACCCTGCTGATCGTCTACGGCAATTTCAACGGTTCGCCCGACGGCGACAAGATCAGCGCCCAGGCCGGCTCAACGCTCACCGTGGCGGCGCCCAGCGCATACGCAGCCGGCGACTACGTGGTTCCCACGCCGCAGACACGGTCCAGCCCATGCGGTCTCCAGCTCTACACAGCCACGTCGATCACCGGAGCGGCGCCGAGCGGCGCTCTGTTGCTGAATGCGGCGCCGACGAACTCGCCCGTCGCGATATACGACCTCGGCCAGTTGCCGCACATCGTCGCCTATGCCGTTCGCAACGGCCGGTTGACGCAATGCGACTTCGTGCAGAGTGATTGCACGCAGACAGCCAACTACCTCGAGATCTACGACGGCGTCGTCAACCTGCGCGCGGTCTACGGCCACAACACGAGTACACCGCCGACCTACGACCAGGCCACCCCGACGGCGGCAGCGACCTGGGAGCAGATATCCATCCTGCGCATCGCATTGACACTGCGCAGCGGGCAACTCGAGAAGACGGCCGTCACCGGCAACTGCGCCGCGCCGCTCGTATGCAAGGCCGCACCCACGTGGTCCCAGGCGGCCGTCGCGCCCATCAACGTCACCGGCCTGACGAGCTGGCAGAACTACCGCTACTTCGTATTCGAAGCCGCGGTGCAGTTGCGCAACGTCGCCAACCTGAGTTCTTGAGGTCACCATGGACTCCGTCACAGGCTCCCCTGTCCACGTGCGCCGCGGCGAACGCGGCGTCGTGCTGATCCTGGCCATCATCGTGCTGGTGGCCATGTCGCTGGCGGCCCTGGCGCTGATGCGCTCGGTGCTGACCGGCAACCGCGTCGCCGGCAATCTGGCATTCCAGCAATCGGCGACGCTATCGGCCGACCAGGGCATCGAAACCGCGGTGGCCTGGCTCGAATTGCAGCGCAGCAGCGCCGTGCTCAACGCCAACGCCAATATCAGCACCAGTGGCAGTGGCACGACGACCAGTTCCACAGGTGGCTATTTCGCGGCGCGCAATGATCCAACCGGCGGCCAGAGCTGGGATGCCTGGTGGGCCACACTGGCCACCACCGGCATCAACCAACTCCCGCAGGACGCGGCCGGCAACACCGTGTACTACGTCATCCACCGCCTCTGCGCGGCCACCGGCGATCCGACGAACAACAACACGGGCTGCCAGATCGGCGCCACCAGCAATCTGAACGCTGGCGGCGCGAAGGACTCCGACCCGCAGGTCAACGGCAATCCTGTCCAGTACTACTACCGGATCATTGCCCACGTCACCGGCGCGCGCGGGACATCGAGTTACGTCCAGGCCATTGTGGCCATGTAAGAACCGCCGCACTGTTCCAACGGATTCAGCATGAACGCACAACCCCTCTTCAAGAAGCTGTTCGGCACGATCGTGCTCGCGGCACTTGTCTGGAGCCCGCAGGCGCAGGCCGGACTGATCTCGATCGGCACCGTGCCGCTGTCGGTCACGCAGGCTGCCAACATCCAGCCCAATCTCATGTTCGTGCTGGACGACTCGGGCTCCATGGCCTGGGACTTCATGTCCGACTTCGTCATCTCCGACGGCTCCGACTCGCCGTACGAATGCCGCTCGTACGACACCACCAAGGCCGCTTCCAGTGCCGTTGGATACGGGATGGCTTGCTGCGTTTCGTCCGGCAGCAGCATCAACGGCCAGGCCAACATCGGTCAAAACACCTGCTGGAGCGGCTCGGCGCCATTCGGCACCAACCGGGCCATGCCGCCCTTCATGAATCCGTATTTCAACGGCATGGCCTACAACCCGGCCGTTACCTACCTGCCACCAGTCAATGCGGCAGGCACGAGCATGCCGTCCATGACGGCGGCAAACACAACGAACTGGACCGTCGTTCCCAACGACTACTACGGCACCCAAAACACCAGCAACATCAATCTGGTAACGCAGTTCCCCGACACGGAGTGGTGCACTAATGCGGCCTACACCAACTGCATGCGCAACGGCAACTACGAGTTGCCAGGCATGGTCGGCAACATGCCTTACACGACCTTCCACGCCACCACGGCCACCGGCACAGGCACCCGCGCGGACGGCCCGCCCAATACCCCCGTGCCCACGAACAACGTCGCATGGGGGCCGCATTACTACAACATCATCCCCAGCGAGTATTGCGATTCGGCCAGTCTGCGCAATTGCCAGATCGGCAGCTCAGGCGCATTCACACACCCGGCTTATGTCCGCTGGTGCAACAGCCTGGCCAACGCCCAAGCCGCGTCGCCAGCCACGAACACCTGCGAGGCCATTCGCACGGACACCTTCCAGTACGCGCGCTACCCGACCGTCTACCCCAGCACGAGCACGGGTTATTCGGCCTATACCGCCACGGCCGCGTCGGCGACGGGCTATATCGCCATGTCGTGCTCGGGCTCGAACAAGGAAGGTTTTAGCGCGATGACCGTGGGCGGTACCACCATTGCCGCCTCCGTCACGTCGAACAAGACGCTTGCGACGTTGCTCAGCACGCTGCAGAACAACATGACGGGTGGCTACAGCGCCACCTACCAGGCCAGTGGGTCGGGCTACAACCTCACCATCACGGCACCGCTCAGCGCAGGCAACCTGACGTCGACGATCACCTTCGCCTTCAGTGGTAGCGGGTGCACGGTCACGACGCCGACGCTGAAATTTGCGGGCTACTCCACGGGATCGGCCGGTAGCGCGGGCACACCGGCCGCGTACTTCCAGCGTATCGACATCGTCCCGTCGATCACCCAGTACGCGCATGCAAGCACCCGCTCCGACTGCGCCAATGCGGGCTATTGCACCTATGCCGAGGAGATGACCAACTTCGCCAACTGGTGGGCGTATTACCACACGCGCATGCAGATGATGAAGTCCTCGGCCTCGCTGACCTTCGGGTCCTTGTCCGCCAACTTCCGCGTTGGTTACTACACGATCGACAACAATCAGGGCAACGCCTTCATGAACCCGACCACCTTCAGTGGTACGGGCAAGACCTCCTGGTTCTCGCTGTTGACAAAGGCGATCCCCTCGAACGGAACGCCCTTGCTGTCGGCCTTGACGACGATCGGCCGCTATTACGGCGGGCAATACACCGCGGGCGGCCTGCATACGACGATCAACAACGTGTCAACGGTGGATCCGGTTCAATACGCCTGCCAGCGCAATTTCATGCTCCTGGCGACCGACGGTTTCTGGAATGCCGGCAACCCGTATCAACTGGATGGCAAGACGCTCGTCGGCAATCAGGACAGCGCGACAACCGTCCCGCGCCCGATGTATGACGGGTCGGCGACCCCCAACACGCTGGCGGACGACGCCTACTACTACAACACCACTGACTTGCGTACAGGCACGACCGGCTCGGCGGCCTGTCTGAGCCAGGATCCGAGCGTGACGAACTCCGACGTCTGTGGCAACGGCACCCAGTATTCGCTGCAGAACATGGTGAGCTTCACGATGGGCCTGGGCGCATCCGGCTACATGCAGTTCATCCCGGGTTACCAGGTTCCCGGCACCACGCCGGACTATGACGCCGTCGCCAACGGCACGACGGCATCGAGCACGGTCTGCACCTGGCAGACGTCCGGCGCGTGCAACTGGCCGGCCCCCGTCAGCAATACGCTCTCGACCATCGACGATCTCTGGCACGCGGCCGTCAATGGCGGCGGCACGTATTACAGCGCGACCGACCCGGCCACCTTGATCGCGGGCCTGGGTTCCGCCCTGAACGCCATCACGGCCATCGTTGGGGACTCGGCGGCCGCAGCCACCAGCAATCCGAACGTGGTCGCAGGCAGCAATTCGGCCTTTGTGTCGAACTTCACGTCCGCACAATGGACCGGCGAACTCTCGGCCTACACGATCGACCTGACGAGCGGCGGGCTCGTCACGCCGGCGCTCTGGACCGCGGCGGCCCAGCTCGACAGCACCGCCTACACCTCACGTGCGATCTACATGTTCGACACCTCGCCGTCGTCGACCACCCATCGCAAGGCCTTCGCGTACGCGAGCATGACGACCACTGAGCAGAGCTACTTCTCATCCAGCTACATCACCGGCTCGACCAGCTTCGGAACGCTTTCGCAGTTCTGCGCCTACGGCGTCTTCTGCGTGCCGACCGCGACGCAGGCCGCGTCCTACGGCACCGCGCTCGTCAACTTCATCGCCGGCGACCGCAGCAACGAAGGTGCCTTGAGTTCACCGACACTGCCCTTCCGCCAGCGCACGCACCTGCTGGGCGACATCGTCGATTCAGAGGCGGCCTATGTTCAGACGCCGCTGGAGAACTTCTCTGATCCGGGCTACGCGACCTATCAGGCGGCGCAGGTCGGTCGCCAGGGCATGGTTTACGTCGGCGCCAACGACGGCATGCTTCACGCCTTCAACGCCAGCACCGGTGCCGAAGTGTGGGCCTATGTGCCTTATGCGCTGCTGCCGAAGCTGTACGTGCTGGCCGACAAGGGCTACGCCAATCTGCACCAGTTCTATGTCGACAGCACCCCGGTCGTGCGCGACGTCTACGACGGCAGTGCATGGCACACCGTGCTCATTTGCGGCCTCGGCGCGGGCGGACGCTCGTACTTCGCCCTCGACGTCACGAACCCGACCAACCCGCTGCCGCTCTGGGAGTTCACCGATACGAACCTCGGCTACACGCTGGGCAAGCCGGAGATCGGCAAGCTCAGCAACGGCGCCTGGGTCGCCCTGCTGCCCTCCGGCTACAACAATGTCTCGCCGGGCGATGGCAATGGCCATCTCTACGTGCTCAATGCCATGACGGGGGCGCCGGCCAGCGGCTTCACCAGTGCCGGCCTGGTGACCGGGACGGTGGGCACGACGGCAACACCGAGCAGTCTTTCGAATGTGCGTGCATGGGTCGACAACATCGGCGCCGACAACACGATGCTGCGCGCCTACGGCGGGGACAACCTCGGCAATCTCTGGCGCTTCGATATCAACGGCAATATTGGAGAAACGTCGCCCGCGGCCTACCAGTTGGCGACGCTGGTTTCCTCGAGCGGCGCGATCCAGCCGATCACGGCGCGCCCTGAACTGGGCCAGGTGAGCACCTACGCCATGGTGTTCGTCGGCACGGGGCGCTATCTCGGCACGCCGGACCTCAGCGATGCGACGTCGCAGTCGGTCTACGGCATCAAGGACAAGCTCGACAAGACGACTTACTACAACAACCCGCGGCTTTCGCAATACAGCTTCGTCCAGCAAACACTCGTGACGAGCAACTGCCCCAGCGGCTCGACGCTTTGCACGTCCGGCGCGACCATCCGCACCATTCCCAACCCGCAGCCCGTCAACCTGGCGATCAACAATGGCTGGTACGTCGACCTCCCGGCCACCGCCGAGCGCGACAACACCGATCCGCTGCTGGTCCAGGGCACGCTGGTCGTCAACACGAACGTGCTCAACACCACGAATATCTGCTCGATGGGTGGCTCGAGCTGGCAGAACTACTTCGACTACTCGTCCGGCGCCGCGCCGGCCACGGCGAACAATATTGCCAGCGTGCAACTGAGCACCGGCATTGCCAGTCGGCCGGTTGCTTACAAGATCGGCAACAACCTCTACACCACGTCCTCATCGCCGGGCTGCCCGCCAACGGGCCAATGCAAGACACCGCCGCCGGCCACCGTCAACTCAGCGGCCACGCGCCGGGTCGAATGGCGTGAGCTCCCGCAACGCTGAACCATCGGCGCGCAGGCGCCTTGCCGCCTGCGCGCTCGCGGCGCTACTGCTGCACGGCATGGCGCTCACGATGTTGACGGGACCAAAGTGGACTGCGGCGCCGACGCCGGATCACGGCACTTCGCACGCCTGGTCCGTGCAACTACTCGGCACACTGGCAAGCGCCGAACGGCCCATGCCCTTTGGCTTGCCACCGCGACCGCGTCTGCACCCTTTGGCCGATGCAGCGCTGGCGCCGGGCCTTGAATCCTTGTCGACGGCCCCACAGGCGCCCGCCCCAACAGAAGTTGGCGCAAGCATGCGCGACGACGACCGGATCATGCTGTCCAACCCCGACACGATCATGCCCGAGCACGGCGTGCACGGTGCCGCCCGACTGGCGCTCGATACCTCCGGCCGGGTCACCGAGGTCATCGTCCAGCAAGGGCTGCCGCGCGCTTTCGAGGCCGCTGCACGCGCTGCGTTTTCAAACCATCAACTGAACCTGGACCGCCCGGTCGGCACTGGCGGCGCGGTGACTTGCGTGGAAGTGTCCTTCCAGCCGGACGCCGCTGCCCGCTGGCGCTTCGCGCCCTGCTGATCAGCGCGGCAGCGTCGTGCTGCCCATCAGCGCGGCATCGACGGCACGCGCAGCCTGGCGCCCTTCGCGGATCGCCCACACGACGAGGCTCTGCCCGCGCCGCATGTCGCCGGCCGCGAAGACCTTGGCCACGTTGGTCGCGTAGGCCTGGGCGCTGTCGTCGGTGCTCGCCTTGGCATTGCCACGCGCGTCCTTGCCCACGCCAAAGGCTTCGAGCACGGTGTTCACGGGGCTGACAAAGCCCATGGCGAGCAACACGAGGTCGGCTTTGTGGACTTCCTCGCTGCCGGGCACCTCGGTCATCTTGCCGCCGACCCATTCGAGCTTGACGGTCTTGACGCCGGTGAGCTTGCCCTTCTCGCCGATGAACTCCTTGGTCGCCACCGCGAACGCACGCTCGCAGCCTTCCTCATGGCTGCTGGAGGTGCGCAGCTTGATCGGCCAATAGGGCCAGGTCAGCGGGCGATCTTCGACTTCAGGCGGTTGCGGCAGCAGCTCGAACTGCGTCACGCTCTTGGCACCGTGGCGGTTGCTCGTGCCGACGCAGTCGCTGCCGGTATCGCCGCCGCCGATCACGACGACGTGCTTGCCGTCGGCGCGGATCTGGCCCTTGAGCTTGTCGCCCGCGTTGAGCTTGTTCTGCTGCGGCAGGAACTCCATCGCGAAATGCACGCCGGCCAGGTCGCGGCCCGGCACGGGCAGGTCGCGCGAAGCCTCGGCGCCGCCGGTCAGCAGCACAGCGTCGAACTGCGCGAGCAGCTCATCCGCGCCGACGTGTTCCTTGGCCCAGTTCGTGACCTTGGAGCCTTCAGGCATGTGGCCGACCAGCACACCGGTGCGGAACTCCACGCCTTCGGCCTGCATCTGCTCGACGCGGCGGTCGATGTGCGACTTCTCCATCTTGAAGTCGGGGATGCCGTAGCGCAGCAGGCCGCCGACGCGATCGTTCTTCTCGAACACCGTGACGCTGTGGCCGGCACGCGCGAGCTGCTGCGCCGCGGCCAGGCCGGCCGGGCCGGAGCCGACGACCGCCACCTTCTTGCCCGTCTTGAGGGCCGGAACCTGCGGAGCAACCCAGCCTTCGAGCCAGCCGCGATCGATGATGGCGTGCTCGATGGACTTGATGCCCACCGCGTCGTCGTTGACGTTGAGCGTGCACGCCGCCTCGCACGGCGCCGGGCAGACACGGCCGGTGAACTCGGGGAAGTTGTTGGTGCTGTGGAGCACGGCCAGCGCGGCCTTCCAGTCCTGCTCGCGACCGCGGTAGACGAGGTCGTTGAAGTCCGGGATGACGTTGTTGACCGGGCAGCCGCTATTGCAGAACGGCGTGCCGCAGTCCATGCAGCGCGCGCCCTGCTGCTTGGCCTGATCGACGCTCAGGCCGATGACGAATTCCTTGTAGTTCTTGACGCGGGCGCCGACGGGCTCGTAGCCCTCTTCGAGGCGCTCGAACTCCATGAAGCCGGTGACTTTTCCCATGATGCTGTTCCTCAAGCCTTGGCCTTGGCGCTGGCGGCCGCTGGCGATTTCGCGTGGGCGATGGTGTCGGCGGTCTCGCGCGCGGCGGCCAGCTCGCCGAGGGCGCGCTTGTACTCGTTCGGGAAGACCTTGACGAACTTGGCGCGCGACTCGGCCCAGTGGTCGAGGATGTCGCGGGCGCGCTGGCTGCCTGTCCAGCGATGGTGGTCCTCGAGCATCTTCTTGAGGATGGCTTCGTCGGTCTGCTGCGCGTTGGCGCCGAGGTGGTGCCAGGTGGCGCGGTCGACCGAGGCTTCCTGCTCGGCGCTCGGCAGCACCTTGTCGAGCGCGACCATGCTGGTGTTGCAGCGCTTGGCGAAGCTGCCGTCCTCGTCGAACACGTAGGCGATGCCGCCGCTCATGCCGGCCGCGAAGTTGCGGCCCGTCTTGCCGAGCACGGCGACCGTGCCGCCGGTCATGTACTCGCAACCGTGGTCACCCGTGCCTTCGACCACGGCCGACGCGCCCGAGAGCCGCACGGCGAAACGCTCGCCGGCCACACCGCGGAAGAAGGCCTCGCCGCTCGTGGCGCCGTAGAGCACCGTGTTGCCGACGATGATGTTCTTGGTCGCGTCGCCGCGGAAGTCGATGCTGGGCCGCACGACGACCCGGCCGCCCGAGAGGCCCTTGCCGGTGTAGTCGTTGGCGTCGCCGATCAGGTAGAAGGTGATGCCCGTGGCCAGGAAGGCGCCAAAGCTCTGACCGCCCGTGCCTTCCATCTGAATGAAGATGGTGTGGTCCGGCAGTCCCTCGGGCTTGCGGCGCACCAGTTCGCCCGAGAGCATGGCACCGACCGTGCGGCGCACGTTCGAGACCTCCTGCATGAACTGCACCTTCTCGCCCTTCTCGAAAGCGGGCAGGCACTTCTCGATCAGCTTGACGTCGAGCGCGCGCGCCAGGCCGTGGTCCTGCTCGTCGACGTGACGGCGCGCGACTTCGCTCGGCACCTCGGGGCGATGGAAGACGCGGCTGAAGTCCAGGCCGCGCGCCTTCCAGTGCGTGATGCCCTTCCTGGTGTCGAGCAGGTCGGCGCGGCCGATCAGCTCGTCGAACTTGCGGATGCCCAGCTGCGCCATGATCTGGCGCGCTTCCTCGGCGACGAAGAAGAAGTAGTTGACGACGTGCTCGGGCCGGCCCGCGAACTTGGCGCGCAGCACCGGGTCCTGCGTGGCCACGCCGACCGGGCAGGTGTTGAGGTGGCACTTGCGCATCATGATGCAGCCCTCGGCCACCAACGGCGCCGTGGCGAAGCCGAACTCGTCGGCGCCGAGCAGCGCGCCGATGACGACGTCGCGGCCGGTCTTCATCTGGCCGTCGGCCTGCACGCGCACGCGGCCGCGCAGGCGGTTGAGCACCAGCGTCTGCTGCGCTTCGGCCAGGCCCAGTTCCCAGGGCGTCCCGGCGTGCTTGATCGAGCTCCAGGGCGAGGCGCCCGTGCCGCCGTCGTGGCCGGCGATGACGATGTGGTCGGCCTTGGCCTTGGCCACGCCCGCGGCGATCGTGCCCACGCCCACTTCCGACACGAGCTTGACCGAGATGCCGGCGCGCCCGTTGACGTTCTTGAGGTCGTGGATGAGCTGCGCGAGGTCCTCGATCGAGTAGATGTCGTGGTGCGGCGGCGGGCTGATGAGGCCGACGCCCGGCACCGAGTAGCGCAGGAAGCCGATGTACTCGGACACCTTGCCGCCGGGCAGCTGGCCGCCCTCGCCGGGCTTGGCGCCCTGGGCCATCTTGATCTGGATTTGATCGGCGCTGACGAGGTATTCCGCCGTGACGCCGAAGCGGCCCGAGGCCACCTGCTTGATCTTCGAGCGCAGCGAGTCGCCGGCCTGCAGCTCGTAGTCGGCCGCGATGACCTTGCTGCCGACGATGTCCGAGAGCTTGGTGCCCGCGTTGATCGGAATGCCCTTGAGCTCGTTGCGATAGCGCGCCGGGTCTTCGCCACCCTCGCCCGTGTTGCTCTTGCCGCCGATGCGGTTCATCGCGACGGCCAGGGTCGTGTGCGCTTCGGTGCTGATCGAGCCCAGCGACATCGCGCCGGTGGCGAAGCGCTTGACGATGTCGGCCGCGGACTCGACCTCCTCGATGGGCACGGCCTTGGCAGGATCGAACTTGAACTCGAACAGGCCGCGCAGCGTCATGTGGCGCTTGCTTTGATCATTGATGATCTGCGCGTATTCCTTGTAGGTCTCGAACTTGCCCGAGCGCGCGCTGTGCTGCAGCTTGGCGATGGCGTCCGGCGTCCACATATGCTCTTCGCCGCGCGTGCGCCAGGCGTATTCGCCACCGGCGTCGAGCATGTCCTCGAGCAGCGGATCGCTGCTGAACGCGGCCTCATGCAGGCGGATCGCTTCTTCAGCCACCTCGAACACGCCGATGCCGCCGACCTGCGTCGGCGTGCCGCGGAAGTACTTCTCGACGAAGTCGCTCTTCAGGCCGATGGCCTCGAAGATCTGCGCGCCGCAGTAGGACATGTAGGTCGAGATGCCCATCTTCGACATGATCTTCGAGAGACCCTTGCCGATCGCCTTGATGTAGTTGTAGACGGCCTTCTCGGCGCTGAGATTGCCGGGCAGCTCGGCATGCATCTCGACCAGGGTCTCGAGCGCGAGATAGGGGTGGATGGCCTCGGCGCCATAGCCCGCGAGCACGGCGAAGTGGTGCACCTCGCGCGCGCAGCCGGTCTCGACGACCAGGCCCGCCGTGGTGCGGCGGCCTTCGCGGACGAGGTGATGGTGCACGGCCGAAAGCGCCAGCAGCGCCGGGATGGCGATGCGCGACTCGCTCAGCGCGCGGTCCGTGATGATGAGGATGTTGTGGCCGGTCTTGATGGCGTCCACGGCCGAGGCGCACAGCGAGGCGAGCTGCGCTTCCACGCCTTCACGGCCCCACTCGCGCGGGTAGGTGATGTCGAGCTCGAAGGGCTTGAACTTGCCGTTGGTGTGCGACTCGATCGCGCGCAGGCGCGCCATGTCCTGGAAGTCCAGGATGGGCTGCGCGACTTCCAGGCGCATCGGCGGGTTGACGGCGTTGATGTCCAGCACGTTGGGCTTGGGGCCGATGAAGCTGTTGAGCGACATCACGATGGCCTCGCGGATCGGATCGATCGGCGGGTTGGTCACCTGCGCGAACAGCTGCTTGAAGTAGTTGAACAGCGGCTTGTTCTTGCCCGAGAGCACGGCCAGGGGCGAGTCGTTGCCCATGGAGCCGATGCCCTCCTCGCCAGCGGCGGCCATCGGCGCGAGCAGGAACTTGATGTCTTCTTGCGTGAAGCCGAAGGCCTGCTGGCGCTTGAGGAGCGCGGCGTCGAAGGACGTGGATGCCGGTGCGGCGACATCGATGTCGTCGAGCTTGACGCGCACGTTCTCGATCCACTGGCGGTACGGGCGCGCGTTGGCGTACTGGGTCTTGAGCTCCTCGTCATCGACGATGCGGCCCTGCTCCAGGTCGATCAGGAACATCTTGCCGGGCTGCAGGCGCCACTTCCTGACGATGCGGCTCTCGGCGATGGGCAGCACGCCCGATTCGGAGGCGAGCACGACGAGGTCGTCATCGGTGACGCAATAGCGCGCCGGGCGCAGGCCGTTGCGATCCAGCGCCGCGCAGACCTGGCGGCCGTCGGTGAAGACCATGGCCGCCGGGCCGTCCCACGGCTCCATCATGGCGGCGTGGTACTCGTAGAACGCGCGGCGGCGCTCGTCCATCTGCTCGTGCTGCTCCCAGGCTTCCGGGATCATCATCATGGCCGCATGCGCCAGCGAGTAGCCGGACATGGTCAGCAGCTCGATGGCGTTGTCGAAGGTGGCCGTGTCGGACTGGTGCTCGAAGCTGATCGGATAGAGCTTGGGCAGGTCGTCGCCGAGCACGGGCGACTTCATCACGCCTTCGCGGGCGCGCATCCAGTTGAAGTTGCCCTTGACCGTGTTGATCTCGCCGTTGTGCGCGACCATGCGGTACGGGTGGGCCAGCGGCCACTCGGGGAAGGTGTTGGTCGAGAAGCGCTGGTGCACGAGCGCGATGGCCGAGACGCAGCGCGGGTCGCCCAGGTCCTTGTAGTACTTGCCGACCTGGTCGGCCAGCAGCAGGCCCTTGTAGATGATGGTGCGGCAGCTCATGCTCGGCACGTAGTACTCGCGGCTGTGCGTGAGCTTGAGCGCCTGGATGGCGCTGCTGGCCGTCTTGCGGATGACGTAGAGCTTTCGTTCGAGCGCGTCGGGCACGATGATGTCCGGGCCGCGGCCGATGAAGATCTGGCGGATGACGGGCTCTTTCTCGCGCACGGTGGGCGACATCGGCATGTCGAGATCCACCGGCACGTCGCGCCAGCCGAGCAGCACCTGGCCTTCGGCCTTGATCGCGCGCACGAGCTCTTGCTCACACGCCAGGCGCGATGCGCGTTCCTTGGGCAGGAACAGCATGCCGACGCCGTATTCGCCCGGCGGCGGCAGCTCGACGCCGACCGAGCCGTCCGGCGCGATGCCGCTCTTGGCCATTTCCTCGCGGAAGTAGTCGTGCGGGATCTGGATCAGGATGCCCGCGCCGTCACCCATCAGCTTGTCCGCGCCGACCGCGCCGCGGTGGTCGAGGTTCTCGAGGATCTTGAGACCCTGCTGGACGATGTGATGCGCCTTCTGGCCCTTGATGTGCGCCACGAAGCCGAGGCCGCAGGCGTCCTTCTCGTTGCGTCGTGCGTAAAGGCCCTGGTCCTCCAGCGCCTGGATTTCCTGTGGGGTGGGGGCGAAGCTCGTCATGGCGCGCGTCCTGCAATGCTTGGAGCGCGAAATTTAAAACAGGGACTTCCTTGGCACAAGAATCAATAAATGGGGTCAGACTCCATTTATAAAAGCATTTGCTGGCGGCGCCAAGTTAATTGGGGACATAGTGATGGCATCAAGCACCAGATTGGCGCGACGGCCGCCCTCGGCGGCGCGGAGCCAGGGGGCGATCGGTCGCCCTGGCCAGCTGCGAGGTCCAGGTCGCCCCGCCCAGCGGCCAGCCCTTGAGGGCAGAGTCGGCAAAGCGCCGCGCCTCGGCGGCGCTGCATCCGTCGGCCAGCCAGGACCGCCAGGCGGCTTCCCGCTCGAACGGCGTGTTGCCGACGCCCCAGAATAGTGCATGATCAAGGACCAGCGGATCGCGACGGCGGCCTAGGTGATGTGCGGCGCTCGACCAACGGTATTCGCCCGGTTCCGCGAGCCAGCCGCCCGTCCTCGCGGGATTGAGCTCGATGAATCGCATGCAAGCCAGCAAGTAAGCGTCCGCCTCCATGGGCGCGGCGCGGAAGCGGCCGTCCCAGAGCGTGCCCGTGCGCCCGTGGCGCTGGTTGAAAGCCGCCACGTAGCGCCGTCCCAGCGATTGCATGGCGCGGCTCAGGCCTTCGTCCGTCTCGGGGGTCGCCAGCAGGTGGACGTGGGTGTCCATCAGCACATAGGCATGTACGGCCAGCCTGTGGAGCGCGGCGCTCTCGCGCAATTCGTCCAAAAAGCGCTCGCGGTCAGCATCGTCGGCAACGATGGCCTGGCCGTTGAGGCCACGCTGGATGATGTGGTGGGGCTGGCCGGGCAAGGCCAGGCGCGCAAGTCTTGCCATGGTCAAGGCCTGCTTCAGCGAGCAGGAAATCAATCTGACCCCAATTATTCAGGCCCGTGCGGCGACTGTCCACGTGAGCGGTCAGCCGCCCCGTCAGAACAAGGTCTTGCCCGTCAGGCGCTGGTGTTCCTTGATCGCGTAGCGATCCGTCATGCCGGCGATGTAGTCGGTGCAGGCACGCATCAGGTCAGGGCCGCTGGCGAACTCCGGCGGCAGCAGCGCGGCATCGTTGGCATAGAGCTCGAACAGGTCGCGCAGCACCTGCTCGGCGCGCACGCGCTGCTCGGCCACTTGTGGATGGCGATATAGGTGCGCGAACAGATGGCGCTTGAGCGCGTGGCTGGCAGCTCGCATGTCGGCGCTGAAGCGCACCAGGGGCGCGGCCTGGACCCGGACGGCTTCGGCATCGCTCGGGGCCGCTTCTTCAAGCGCCGCGCGGCTGGCGTCGATGATGTCGTAGACCTGGGCCGAGAGCATGCGACGCAAGGTCTCGCTGAGCAGGCGCTTGCCGCCCTGCCCCGTCAATCTCGGATGCGCGGCCAGCGCGGCGTGCACGTGTTCGCCGATGAGCGGCACGGCCGCCTGCAGACTTTCGAGATCGAGCAGGCCCGAGCGCACGCCATCGTCGATGTCATGGGCGTTGTAGGCGACTTCGTCGGCGAGGTTGCACAGTTGCGCCTCCAGGCTGGGCTGGCCGCCGTGCAGGAAGCGCGAAGCCACGCCGCCGGGTTCGCGCGACTCGATGGCCTCGGCATTGCGTCGCAAGCAGTGCTTGAGGATGCCCTCGCGCGACTCGAAGCAAAGATTCAGGCCGTCGAAATCGGCGTAGCGCTGCTCGAGCTCGTCAACGACGCGCAGCGACTGCAGGTTGTGCTCGAAGCCGCCATGCGCCTTCATGCAGTCGTTGAGCACGTCCTGCCCCGCGTGACCAAAGGGCGTGTGGCCGAGGTCGTGGGCCAGCGCGATCGTCTCGACCAGATCCTCGTCCAGGCCCAGGCTGCGCGCGATCGAGCGGCCCAGTTGCGCCACTTCGAGCGAGTGGGTAAGGCGCGTGCGGAACAGGTCGCCCTCGTGGTTGAGGAAGACCTGGGTCTTGTAGACGAGGCGGCGGAACGCGCTGCTGTGGACGATGCGGTCGCGGTCGCGCTGGAACTCGCTGCGTGTCGGCGCCGGCGCCTCCTGGAAGCGTCGACCGCGGCTGCGCGCCGGATCGGAGGCGTACGCAGCCAGAGGCATGTCAGGCGCTGTGGGTCTCGATGACTGCGCCGACGAGCTCGTCGGGCGCTGCATGCATGCCGGCGCGGCCGAGGCCCTCGATCAGCACGAAGCGGATCTCGCCGCCCTCGGCCTTCTTGTCCACGCGCATGAGTTCGAGCCAGCGCGCCAGCGGCATCCGCGGCGCGCGCACCGGCAAGCCGGCGCGTTCGATCAGGCGCGTGATCCGCGGCAACAAGCTCGGGTCCGTGAGACCCAGCCGCACGGAAAGATCCGTCGCGAGCACCATGCCGCACCCAACGCCCTCGCCATGCAGCCATGCGCCATAGCCCATCCCGGCCTCGATGGCGTGGCCGAAGGTGTGGCCGAAGTTGAGGATGGCGCGCAGGCCCGCCTCGCGCTCATCGGCTCCGACGACGGCCGCCTTGATCTCGCACGAGCGGCGGATTGCGTGGATCAGCGCAGCCGGCTCTCGGGCGAGCAGCGCGTCGAGGTTTGCTTCCAGCCAGGCGAGGAATTCGATGTCGGCGATCGGCCCGTACTTGATGACTTCGGCCAGGCCGGCGGCAAACTCGCGCGGCAGCAGCGTCGCCAGCGTGTCGAGGTCGGCGATCACGCGCAGTGGCTGGTGGAAGGCGCCGATCATGTTCTTGCCGAGCGGGTGATTGATGGCCGTCTTGCCGCCAACCGACGAGTCCACCTGCGCCAGCAGCGTCGTGGGCACCTGCACAAAAGGCACGCCGCGCATGTAGACGGCTGCTGCAAAGCCGGTCATGTCGCCGACCACGCCGCCACCGAGGGCGTAGAGCACCGTCTTGCGATCGGCCGCGCGCTCCAGCAGCCGCGTGAAGATGCGTTCCAGCGAAGCCCAGTCCTTGTATTGCTCGCCGTCGTCGAGCACCACCGCGTCCACGTCGGCATGGATCCCCGCGAGCCGCGTGCGCAGCGACTCCAGGTAGAGCGGCGCCACCGTGGTGTTGGTGACGATCAGTGCGCTTTTGGATCGCGGCAGCCCTTGCCAGGATGCGTCGGCCCCAAGCAGTCCGGCGCCGATCAGGATGTCGTAGGAACGTTCGCCCAGTGCGATGGGCACGGTTTGCAGGCCAGTCATGCCCGCAAGTGTAGGCGGCTCAGCGCTGCGGCTCGGCGCCCACCGTTGCGGCCACCTGCCCCGGGTCGACGATGCCCGCCAGCTCGAGTTGCATCAGCGCCATGTTGACGAGGCCGTGGACGGATGGGCGGCTCATCTCCAGCACGTAGTGCGCGCAACGGCGGTACAGCGGATCGCGCTGGGCATAGAGCTCGCGCAGCTTGCGCAGCGGGTCGTCGACCTGGAGCAGCGGGCGTTGTGTGTCGTTGCGCAGGCGGCGGTAGAGGTCCTCGGGCGAGGCGCGCAGGTAGAGGAC
>Ga0213872_10000103_pt1 | contig 78708 bp, 66 predicted proteins | sample VelepicomBERX_R2_FD_160071 | JGI IMG/M metagenome (GOLD analysis project Ga0213872, IMG submission 160071) | Rhizosphere microbial communities from Vellozia epidendroides in rupestrian grasslands, the National Park of Serra do Cipo, Brazil - RX_R2 | ecosystem: Host-associated > Plants > Roots >... | reverse complement strand
GCTCGCGTTCGGTAATCGGCGCCGTGCCGGACACCAGCACGCCGGTCGGATGGCCGTCGGCGGCGCGGCGCAGCGAAAATTGCAGCCGCTCGGCCGACGGGCTATACGGCGACAAGATCGGATAGCGCGCGCGCTCGGCCAATGACACGCTCACATCATTGCCGGGCGCGTCCTCGACAAAGGGAATGACGGCGGCAAACGGCTCGTCCGGCGCCGACAGCACTTCGATCGGCCCGAGCCCGGCCAAGGCGGCGCGCGGACAGGCGAACAGCCCCGCGACCACCGCCGCCAGCACATAGCGCCGCCACGGCTGCCTGGACGGCGCGCGCGCGGGACAGGGAGCGGGACGGACGCGTTTCATGCTGCCATATCGGCCAGCATCTCTTCGGCCCGCTGTTTGAGTGTTCCCTTGGCTTCGCCGATCAGCTCGTGAAGCACCTCGCGTGCGCCCTCGCTATCGCCCATGTCGAGATAGACCTGCGCCAAATCGAGCTTGGTCGCCAGCGCCTCATCCTCCTTCGACGGCGGCACGGTGACGGCCTCCACGGTCACTTCTCCCGGGGCGGGGGCGGGCGCCGGCTCAGGCTCCGGCTCCGCTGCAGGCTCCGCAAAGACCGCCTCGGCTTCGCCGAAGGCCGCCTCAAGCTCGGCTTCCGGCAGCGGCGCCGCGGCGGCCGGCGCGGTCTCCCCCGGCTGGTCGGGCCAGGCCAAGTCGGCGGCGGCAGGCGCGGCATCGGGCGCCGGCTCGGCGGGCAGATCGAGCACGGATAAGTCGGGCTCGGTCTGGCTCAAATCGGCGCCGGGCGCCGCGTCCTTGCCCTCAAGCGAGAAGTCGAAGTCAAGCAGGCTGTTTTCGGCTGCCGGCCCGGGCGCCGCCGACGCCGTCTCCGGCATCGAGAAGTCCAGCCCGCCGTCCGCCGGCTCGAGCACCGGCGTTTCCAGCGCGGAAAAATCCATCATCGGTGCCGCCGGCGCGGCTTCCGCGCCCTCGGGGCGGTAGAGCGGGTTGTCCGGGTCGATGCTGGCGCCCATGGCGCGCGCGCGCTCCCACTGTGCGCCGCGGCCGTCGTAGGCGTCGTGCACTTCGCGCGCCAACACCTCGAACTTGAGCGTATCCGGCCGCGCGGCGTAGATCTCCAGCAGCTTGGCGCGGATATCCTGCCGCCCCGGATGCAGTTCCAGCGCCTTGCGCAAGATGTCCTCGGCCTGATCGTCATGGCCGTAGGCGAGATACACCTCCGCCTCGGCCAGCGGGTCGCCCTTACCGTCGGCCTCAAGGGCGGACGGGTCTGGCTGGGCGACGCCGGTGGTGGCCAAGCCGCCCTTCTTTCCGTTCCCCTTGGGCGGTTTCTTCTTGCCATTGCCGTCGCCGTTGCGGCGACGGCGGCCGAGCAGGAAGAACAGCACGGCGATGATCAGCGCCACCCCGCCGGTCAAGGCCATCACCTTCGGACTGCGGTAATTGATGCCGTTGGCCACCATCTTGGCGACCGCCGCCTCGGACGCTTGCAGCGACTTGATCTGACGGTTGAGATCGTTAATGTGCTGGTCGGCTTTCTGCAGATCTTGCGCGCGCGCGTTCACCTGTTGTTGCAAAGCATCGATCTTGGCGCGCGCCGCCGCCTCGGACGCGGCATAGGCGGCAGCCTGCGATGCCGCTTGCGGCGCGGCGGCGGGCTTAGGCTGGCTCGCGCTCTCCGGCGGCGCCACCGGCTTGGCAGTCGGCGCGGCCGACGGCGTCGAGGCGGTCAGTGGCGCTAGCGGCGGCACCGCGCCCGGACGCGGCGGATGCAGCAAGGCCTCGGCATGCGACATGCTGATGGCGCGCATCGTTGCCACGCTCGGCACCGCGAGCCGGGCGCCCGGCTTCGGCCGCGGCGGATCGCCGGCAACGAACTTGGCGCGGTTGGACAAATACAGCGCGGCCATGGCTTGGCTTTGCGGAATGTTGGCGGGACGGATCTTGTCCGCCAGCGAAGCCAAGGTATCGTGCTTGCCGACCAATAGCCCGGTCTCGGCCGGTTTGGCGGCGCGCGCGTTGCGCGAGGCCGCAGCGGCCGGCACCGCGGTGTCGGCGGGCACGTCGATGACGTCGCTCTCGCCGCGCGACTCCAGCCGCACGTCAAACCCTTGCACCCAGCGCCCCCCATCGCTCTTCAGCTGCAGCACGAACTGCAGGTACGGCGTGCGGATCGGCTTTTGCGAGCGGATCAGCACCACCGGGCCGTTCGCGCCGGCAAACAAGGAAAAGCGCAGATCGGCCAATTCGGGCCCATAGACGTAGTTGAGGTCGTCGAAGGTCGCCCTGTCGGCCAGGCTCACACGCCAGTGCGAGCCATTCATGGTATCGGTGTCGGTGAGCGGCACCTCGGCGCGTAACGGCTCGCCAAGGCGGGAATAAACACGGATGGGACCGAAATCGGCCCAGGCATGGATGGACAACAGCGCAAACGCCAGCGCGGCAATGAATCGTCTCAACACATCGTCTCCTCCCGCCGCGGTTCTGCGACCACGGCGCTATGAGGGCCGCCGCAAAAAAGATTGTCGGCAGGCCCTAGGACACAACATATGGCGTGCACACGCCAAATTGCGCTAAATACCGCAATATTAGGTTGGGCTGACAGAATAAGCTAGCCCTTATCCAGCTTAAGACGGCAGTTTGCCCGCTTTCAGTAGCGTCTCCGCCACCTCGACACAATTGAGCGCCGCGCCGACGCGCACGTTGTCGGCGGTCAGCCAGAACGCCAGGCCGTCGGCGGTGGCGCGTACCCGGCTGACCCAGATACGGTCGGAACCGGCGACTTCCATCGGCGTAGCGAAGCCATCCTCGCGTTTGGGGTCGTCTACCACGTGGATACCGTTGGCGGCCAGGAGCTTCCTGGCGCGGTCGATTTCCAGCGGCCGTTCCAGCGCCACATGCACCGCCCAGGCGTGACCGAAGAACACCGGCACGCGCACGCAGGTGGCTTCGACCGTCAACGACGGCAGGCCGAGCAAGCGCCGCACTTCGTCGATCACCGATTGCTCCTCGCTGCTTGCGCCGTCTTCCAGCACGTCGCCGATCTTGGGCAGCAAATTGAAGGCGATACGCTTGGGATAGACGCTGGTCTCGACCTCGCGCTGACCGAACAGCGCCGTGGTCTGGTCGGCCAACGCCTCCAATGCCGCCTGGCCGGTGCCGGACACCGATTGATAGGTCGACACGGTCACGCGGCGCAAGCCGTGCGCGGATAAGGCATGAAGCGCCACCGCCAGCGGGGTGACGGTGCAGTTGGGCACCGACACCAACGGCGCGTCGGCGGCGTCGGCCAGGCTCGCGCCGTTGATGCGCGGCACGATGAACGGCACTTGCGCATCCAGGCGGAAGGCCGCGCTGAAATCGACCACCGCGGTGCCCGCCGCGCGCGCCTGCGGTGCCAATTGGCGCGTCACGTCGCTGCCGGCAACGAAAAAGGCCAAGTCGATATTATCGAACGACACTTCGTCGAGCGGCCGCACGTCCAGTTCCAGGTTGCCGTAGCTGACGGTCTCCCCCTCGTACCCCGCCTCGTCGAGGGCGAGCACTCGCGTGGCGGGAAACTGGCGTTCGGCCAATAGTTCGAGGATGGCGCGGCCAATCAGGCCGGCGGCGCCGACGACGGCGACTTGCAAAGCTTGCGACATGGTGGGGATCCCTATAAGCGGCAGGGGCGCTCGCGCGCCCCTGCCAATATATCTAAGAGCTGATTGGGCGCTATTCTAGCGCCCAATCGGCATTTGTTACAGAACCGTCCCGCCCCGGCCTCAACGTTCGAGCAGGATGCGCAGCATCCGGCGCAGCGGCTCGGCCGCGCCCCACAGCAGCTGGTCGCCCACGGTGAAGGCCGACAGATACTCGGGGCCCATGCCCAGCTTGCGCAAGCGCCCCACCGGCGTGCGCAGCGTGCCGCTCACCGCCGCCGGAGAGAGCTCCCGCATCGACGCCTCGCGCTCGTTCGGCACCACCTGCGCCCAGGTGTGCGCCGAGGCCAGCATGTCGCTGATTTCATCCAGCGGCACGTCGCGGCGCAATTTCACCGTCAGCGCCTGGCTATGGCAACGCATCGCGCCGACGCGCACGCACAAGCCGTCGACGACGATCGGCTGCTCGCCGCGGCCGAGAATCTTGTTGGCTTCGGCCTGGCCCTTCCACTCCTCCTTCGACTGACCGTTGCCCAAATCCTTGTCGATCCACGGAATCAGGCTGCCGGCCAGCGGCACGCCGAACTGCTTGGTCGGGAAGGCGTCGTCGCGCAACGTGGCGGTCACGGCGCGGTCGATGTCGAGAATCGCGCTGCCCGGATCGGCCAGTTGATCGGCCACCGCGCCATGGAGCACGCCCATGCCGGACAACAGCTCGCGCATATGCTGCGCGCCGCCGCCCGAGGCCGCCTGGTACGTCATGGCGCTGACCCACTCGACCAGATCGCGCTGGAACAGGCCGGACAAGGCCATCAGCATCAGCGACACGGTGCAGTTGCCGCCAATGAAATTCTTCACCCCGCCGGCAAGCCCGCGATCGATCACCGCGCGATTGACCGGATCGAGCACGATGATGGCGTCCTCGGCCATGCGCAGGCTGGACGCCGCATCGATCCAGAAGCCCTTCCAGCCGGCGGCGCGCAATCTCGGATACACCTCGTTGGTGTAGTCGCCGCCCTGGCAGGTCACCACCACGTCCATGGCCGCCAACGCGTCGATCGCGTAGGCATCCTTGAGCGGCGGCACGTCGCGGCCGATGCTCGGCCCCTTGCCGCCGACGTTGGACGTGGTGAAAAACACCGGCTCGTCGATGTGGGCGAAATCCCGCTCCTCGTTCATGCGCTGCATCAGCACCGAGCCGACCATGCCGCGCCAACCTACAAATCCCACTCGCATATCATTCCTTTCAACAGCCATTCTGTTCACCCGGCCTACAGCGCGGCGACGACGGCGTCGCCCATCGCGGTGCAGCTGACCTTTTCGCAGCCCGGTTGATAAATATCGGCGGTGCGCAACCCCGCGGCCAGCACCTTCTTGACCGCGCTCTCCACCCGCGTGGCCACGTCGTCGCGGTTGAAGCTGTAGCGCAGCATCATGGCCAGCGACAGGATGGTGGCCAACGGGTTGGCCAGATCGCGGCCGGCAATGTCCGGCGCCGAGCCGTGGCTCGGCTCGTACAGCCCCTTGTTATTCTCGTCGAGCGACGCCGAGGGCAGCATGCCGATCGAGCCGGTCAGCATCGACGCCTCGTCGCTGAGAATGTCGCCGAAAATATTGCCGGTGACCATCACGTCGAACTGCTTGGGGTTTCTCACCAGCTGCATCGCCGCGTTGTCGACGTACATATGGCTCAGTTCGACCGCGGGGAATTCGCGGCCGACGTCGGTGACGATTTCCTTCCAGAACTCGGTGGTCTCCAGCACATTGGCCTTGTCCACCGAGCATAGCCGGCGCGAGCGTTTCATGGCGATGCCGAACGCCACGCGGGCGATGCGGCGCACTTCGCTTTCGCTGTAGCGCATGGTGTTGTACGCCTCGCGCTCGCCGAGCTCGTTCACGGCGATGCCGCGCGGCTGGCCGAAGTAAATGTCGCCCGTCAGCTCGCGCACGATCATGATGTCGAGCCCGGCCACCACCTCGGGCTTGAGCGTCGAGGCGCCGGCAAGCTCCGGATAGAGCAGCGCCGGCCGCAGGTTGGCGAACAGGTTCAGGTCCTTGCGGATCGCCAGCAGGCCGCGCTCGGGCCGCAACGGCCGGTCGAGCTTGTCGTATTGCGGCCCGCCCACGGCGCCGAGCAGCACCGCGTCGGCGGCGTGCACCAGCCGGCGCGTCGCTTCCGGATAGGGTTCGCCATGGCGGTCATAGGCGGCGCCGCCCAACACCCCGTGCTCGGTTTCCACCGGCAGGCCGTCGCTTCGCAACGCCTCCAGCACACGGCAAGCCTGGGCGACGATTTCCGGTCCGATGCCGTCTCCCGGCAAAATGGCAATTTTCATTGATCTCTCCTCGATCGGGAATCAGCGCAGCCAGGGCCGCTCGGCGGCGATCGTCGCTTCGAAAGCACGGATCTTGTCGGCGTGGCGCAAGGTCAGGCCGATCTCGTCCAAGCCGTTCAACAGGCAATGTTTGCGATGCGCGGTGATGTCGAAATGATAATGCAGGCCGGAAGGCGTGCTCACGGTCTGCTTGTCCAGATCGACGGCCAGCCGGTAGTCGAGGTGCGTCGCGCACTCCACGAACAGGCGGTCGACGGCGGAGGCCGACAGCACGATCGGCAACAGGCCGTTCTTGTAACAGTTGTTGAAGAAGATGTCGGCGAACGAGGGGGCGATCACGGCGCGAAAGCCGTAATCCTCCAGCGCCCAAGGCGCGTGCTCGCGACTCGATCCGCAACCGAAATTCTCACGTGCCAGCAGGATCTCGGCCCCCTGAAAGCGCGGCATGTTGAGCACGAAATCCCGATTCAACGGACGGCGGCTATTGTCCATGCCCGGCTCGCCGTGATCCAGATAACGCCATTCATCGAACAGGTTCGGCCCGAAGCCGGCGCGCTTGATCGACTTCAAAAACTGCTTGGGGATGATCGCGTCGGTGTCGACATTGGCGCGATCGAGCGGGCATACCAGCCCATCGAGTGTGGTAAAGGCTCTCATGGCGCGTCCTCAGAAGGTTCGGATGTCGACGAAATGACCGGTGACCGCGGCGGCGGCGGCCATGGCCGGGCTCACCAGATGCGTGCGCCCGCCCTGCCCCTGCCGGCCCTCGAAATTGCGGTTCGAGGTCGCGGCGCAACGCTCGCCCGGCTCCAGCCGGTCGGCGTTCATCGCCAAACACATCGAGCACCCCGGCTCGCGCCATTCGAAACCGGCGTCGAGGAAGATCCGATGCAGTCCTTCGGCCTCGGCCTGCGCCTTTACCAGACCCGAGCCCGGCACCACCAGCACTTGGCGCACCGAGTCGGCTTTCTTGCGTCCGCGCGCCACGGCGGCGGCGGCGCGCAAATCCTCGATGCGCGAATTGGTACAGGAGCCGATGAACACCTTGTCGACCGCAATCTCGCCGATCGGCGTATACGGCGCGAGGCCCATATAGTGCAGCGCGCGCTCCAAGCCCTCGCGACGGGTCGGGTCGGTCTCGCGCGCCGGGTCCGGCACCTGGCCGTCGACGCCGCACACCATTTCCGGCGAGGTGCCCCAGGTCACCTGCGGCACGATCTCGGCGGCGTCGAGCACCACGGTGGCGTCGAAGGCCGCGTCCGCGTCGGACACGAGCGTGCGCCAGTCGTCGACCGCGCGCGCCCAATCGGCGCCGGCCGGCGCGAGCGGGCGCCCCTTGAGGTAATCGATGGTGGTTTGATCGACGGCGACCATGCCCGAGCGGGCACCGGCCTCGATGGCCAGGTTGCACAGGGTCATGCGCCCTTCCATCGACAGCGCGCGCACCGCCGCGCCGCCGAACTCGATGGCGTAGCCGGTGCCGCCGGCGGTGCCGATGCGGCCGATGACCGCCAGCGCCATGTCCTTGGCGGTCACGCCGGCCGGCAGTTCGCCGTCGACGCGCACCAGCATGTTTTTGGATTTCTTGGCCACCAGGCATTGCGTGGCCAGCACGTGCTCGACTTCCGAGGTGCCGATGCCGTGCGCCAGCGCGCCGAAGGCGCCGTGGGTCGAGGTATGGCTGTCGCCGCAAACCACGGTCATGCCCGGCAGCGTCGCGCCCTGCTCCGGCCCGATGACGTGCACGATGCCCTGGCGGGGGTCACGGAAGGGGAAGTAGGCCCGGGCGCCGAATTCCTTGATATTGGCGTCCAGCGTTTCCACCTGCAGGCGCGAAATCGGATCCAGGATGCCGCGTTCCCAGTGGTCGGTCGGGGTATTGTGATCGGCGGTGGCCACCACCGAATCGATGCGCCACGGCGCGCGGCCGGCAAGCTTCAGCCCTTCGAACGCCTGAGGGCTCGTCACTTCGTGCACCAAGTGGCGATCGATGTACAGCAATACCGTGCCGTCGGCCTCCTCGTGCACCACATGACGCGCCCACAGCTTGTCATATAACGTTTGTCCGCTCATCTCTGATTTCTCTTTGTCCAAAATACTGAATCGTTTTGTGTTTTGACCATTCTTGCATAGCAGCATCGCCGCTATCAAGCGGCAAAAAGCGCCGATTTTGTCGAAAAAATCAGCGATTGGACAAGCTGTCGGAAGAATTGGACATTACGTCCAAAAACATACGGTGGGTAGCGTGCGTTCGCGAAGCAACGCACGGCCTCGACGCGCGCACCGTGCATTGCCTGCGGCGAATGCGCGCTACAAAACGCGAGGTTGGAAGGGATTCAGGCGCGGAAAGGACGCAAACCTTGGGTACAGACCGCCACGCCCACGAGCGCCACGGCGGCCGACAAACCGAACACCAAAGGCACGCCGCCGTGTGTCCACAGCGCGCCGGCCAGCAAGCCGCCCAAACTGCCGCCGATGCCGAAGGAGAAAATCACGTAGAGCCCCTGCCCCTTGGCGTGGTGCTCCTGGGCGAAATGGCGGTGGATCAGGCCGATGGAGGCGGCATGATGCATGGCGAAGGTCGGCGCGTGCAGCGCCTGCGCCAGCACCGCCAACACCGGATTGCCGATGGCGAACGCCATGACGCCGAAGCGCAGCACGGCGGCGGCCAGCGACAGCAGCATCAGCCGCTCCAGCGCCACCGCGCGCATGATGCGCGGCATGAACCAGAACACGCCGATCTCCGCCATCACCCCGACCGCCCATAGCCAGCCGACGGCGCTCTTGCCGAAGCCCGCCTGTTTCAGGCCGATCGAATAGAAGGTGTAGTACGGGCCAAACGCGAAGGCCATCAGAAAACAACAGGCAAATAGCGTCCGCACCGGCGGCTGCGCCAACGTATGCCACAGCGAGGTCCGGCTCTTGGCGCGCGCCGGCGCCGCCACCTCGGGCAGGCGCCAGGCCGACCACAGCACCGCGCACAACAGCGCGAAAGCCAGCCACGGCAGGCTGGCCAACCGCAGCCAGTCGAGCAGGTAACCGCCCGCCACCGCCAGGATCAAATAGCCGATCGAGCCCCACACCCGCACCCGGCTATAGCGGCCGGGCTCGGCGCGCGTCAGGTGCGCGGTGCTTGCTTCCACCAGCGGCAGCGACGCCGCCCAGAAGAAGTGCACCAACGCCAGACAGAAGAACACCCAGACGAAAGTCTTGGCGTGCAGGCAAATCAGCAGAAAGCCCAGCGCGGCCGCGAGCGACGTGCCGACGATGATCGCCCGGCGCCGTTGCAGGCGGTCGGCGAGCCAGCCCCAGAATCCGGGCGCGACGATGCGCGCCATGGTCGACAACGCGATCAACAGCGAAATTTGCCAGGGACTGAAGGACAGCGAGTCGAGATACAGCCCCCAGAAGGGATTGAACAGACCGCCGTAAGCGAAGTAGCAGAAATAGTAGGTGGCGAACGGCAGCAGCGAACTCACTGATACGAATCCTTGAAGCGGGTGATGTCGCGCCGCGCGCGCTTGGTCGGCCGGCCGTCGCCGTGCGGAAAGCTCGCGTGCTCGGCGCGCAGCAACGCCTGCCGCGCCTCGCGCGCCGCCTGTGACTCGGCGCTCTCGCTATAGAGCAGTTGCGCCTCCTTGGCCGATTTGCGCTGTCCCGACACGCCGGTCACGGTCACGCGATACTCGAGTTGATTGAGGCGCAACAACAGCGCATCGCCCAGATTGACCGCGCGCGACGGTTTGACCCGGTCGCCATTGACCAGCACGCGCCCAAGCTCGATCGCTTCGTGCGCCAGCTGCCGCGTTTTGAAGAAACGCGCCGCCCACAGCCATTTGTCGAGCCGGGTCTTGCCGCTGTCGTCCTCGTCCTGCGGCGGCTTGCGGCTCATCGCGTCACATCCCAATGCGCCGATACCAAACCGTCGAGCTCGGCCTCCAGGTGCGCGCCCGCATGGATCGGCCCGACCCCTTCCGGCGTGCCGGTATAGATCAGATCGCCGGCTTGCAGGCCGTATTCGGCCGACAGCCAGGAGACGAGCGCGGCCACGCCGACGAGCATCATCGCGGTGTCGCCGCGCTGGCGCACCTCGCCGTTGATGCTGAAGCTGAATCGGAGCCGCGTCGGGTCGGACACGCGCTTGGCGGCGACGAAATCGGACACGCAGGCCGAGCCGCGGAAACCCTTGGCGCGGGTCCAGGGATGCCCCTTGGCCTTCAGCTCGCTCTGCACGTCGCGCGCGGTCAGGTCCAGGCCGACGGCGTACCCCGCGACGACGTCCAGAGCCTGCTCGACCGGCACATGGTCGGCGTCGCGGCCGATCAGCAAGACCAGCTCGCACTCGTGGTGCACGTCGTGGGAATAGTCCGGCAAGGTCAAGCTGCCGCCCGGGGGCACCAAGGCGCGCTGCGGCTTGAGGAATACCAGCGGCATGTCATCGCGCACATTGTTGAGTTCGGCGATATGCGCGGCGTAATTGCGGCCGACGCAAAAAATACTGCCCACCGCCGTCGGACGGCCTTCAAGCGTCACCTTGGCCATGACATCCCCTTAAAAGTGTGATGCCCTATTATCCCATCTGTCGGTTTTCATTCAACGAAAGAAAATGGTGCATTGCGCAACAACCCGGATGACATATCAAGAATTTTGCGTAAACAGCCCCTTCACCGAGTGTAAACGTCATAAATTCTTGTTACAGTCAGGAGCATCAACGGCGCATGACGCGACCGGCGGCGCCGATCGAACATCTTGCTGGAGGAGTGGATTTTGACTCAGGAAACGACAAGCTCGCTGGACCTGTTCTTCGACAATCTCGCGAATGCGAACCAGCAGTGGCTACAGCAATTCACCGCCTCCCTGTCTGGCCCCGACGGCGCCAATCCCTTCGCCCTCTGGCAGCAGACGCTAAACGGCGGCAACCCGCTGTTCGCGCTGCAAAGCAATCTGTACCAACAACAGATGAAGCTGTGGATGCAGTTTCTCGGCCAAACGCCGCCCGGCGACGACGCCGCGCCGCCGGCCGCCGCCAAGGACCGCCGCTTCGCCGCGCCGGAGTGGAACGAGCACCCGTTCTACAGCTACATCAAGCAAAGCTACCTGAGCACCGCGGAGTGGATGACCACGCTCGTGGATCAGGCGCAGTTGGAGGGCGACAGCAAGGAGCGCCTGTCCTTCATCACCCGCCAATACCTGGACGCCATGTCGCCCAGCAACTTCATCCTGACCAACCCGGAAGTGATCAAACACGCGATGGAGACCAAGGGCGAAAGCCTGGTCGAGGGGATGAAGAACATGATGGCCGACATCGAGAAGGGGCATATCTCGATGTCGGACGAAAGCCGCTTCGAGATCGGCGACAATATCGCCGCCACGCCGGGCCAGGTCGTGTTCCGCAACGAGCTGATCGAGCTCATTCAGTACACGCCGACCACGGCGCAAGTCTATGAAATGCCGCTTTTGATCGTGCCGCCCTGCATCAACAAGTACTACCTGATGGATCTGCAGCCGGAAAACTCGATGGTGCGCCATTTCGTCGCCCAGGGTTACCGCGTGTTCCTGATCAGCTGGCGCTCGGCCGAGCCCGACATGAAGCAGTTCACCTGGGACCGCTACATCGAGTCGGGCGTCTTGGCCGCCGCCGAGGTGGTGAAGAAGATCACGCGCCAGCCGAAAATGAACGCGCTCGGCTTCTGCATCGGCGGCGTTATCCTGGCCACGAGCCTGGCGGTGATGAAGGCGCGCGGGCTCGACTGGGTCAACAGCGCCACCTTCATGACCTCGCTGATCGACCATGCCGAACCGGGCGAGATCAAGGTCTACATCGACGAGCACATGATCGAGCAGCGCGAGGCCAAGATGGCGGCCGGCGGCATCATCAGCGGCAAGGAAATCGGCCGCACCTTCGCCTCGCTGCGCGCCAACGACCTGGTGTGGAACTACGTGGTCAACAACTACCTGCTCGGCAAGACCCCGGCGCCGTTCGACCTTCTATTCTGGAACAACGACGCGGTCGACCTGCCGCTGCCGATGCACACCTTCTTCCTGCGCGAGTTCTACCTCAACAACGCGCTGATCCAGCCGGGCGGCGTCACGCTGTGCGGCGTGCCGATCGACTTGTCGACCATCGACGTCCCCGTCTACATGTTCGCCGCGCGCGAGGACCACATCGTGCTGTGGACCTCGGCCTCTTCCGGCTTGAAGTATTTCACCGGCGCGCCGTCGCGCCGCTTCGTGCTCGGCGCCTCCGGCCACATCGCCGGCTCGATCAACCCGGTCACCAAGGACAAGCGCAACTATTGGGTCAACGACGCACTGCCGATCGACGCCGAGGCTTGGCTCGACGAGGCCGAAAGCCGTCCGGGCAGCTGGTGGAAGGACTGGGACGCCTGGCTCGCGCCGCAATCGGGCAAGAAGGTCGCCGCGCCCAAGAGCATGGGCAACAAGGCCTACCCGCCGTTGGAAGCCGCGCCGGGCAGCTACGTCAAAGCCAAGGCCATGCCCACCCCGCTGGCCAACGTACTGTAAATATAAGGCGCGCGGCCGTCATGCGCGCTCATAACACAGAGACTGTCCTCTTTATCAGGAGAAGCAAATGCAAGAAGTCGTGATCGTTGCAGCCGGCCGCACCGCCCTGGGCAACTTCGGCGGCGCGCTGGCCAAGGTTCCGGCGCCCGAACTCGGCGCCACCGTGATCAAGGCCCTGCTGGCGCAAACCGGCATTCGTCCCGATCAAGTGTCGGAAGTGATTCTCGGCCAGGTGCTGACCGCCGGCAGCGGCCAAAACCCGGCGCGCCAAGCGCTGATCAAGGCCGGCATTCCGGTCGAGGTGCCGGCGATGACCATCAACCAGGTGTGCGGCTCGGGCCTGAAGACCACGCATCTTGCCGCGCAGGCGATCGCCTGCGGCGACGCCGACATCGTCATTGCCGGCGGCCAGGAAAACATGAGCCTGGCGCCGCACCTGCTGCCGGGCTCGCGCGACGGCTTCCGCATGGGGCCGGCCACCTTGGTCGACAGCATGATGTACGACGGCCTGACCGACGTCTACAACCAGTATCCGATGGGCATTACCGCGGAAAACATCGCCGAAAAATACGGCATCAGCCGCGAAGAACAGGATGCGTTCTCCGTGGCGTCGCAAAATAAGGCCGAGGCGGCGCAAAAAGCCGGCCGCTTCGCCGATGAGATCATTCCGGTCATGGTGCCGCAGCGCAAGGGCGATCCCGTGGCGTTCGACCAGGACGAGTTCATCAAGCACGGCGCCACGCTGGAAGGCCTGGCCAAGCTGCGCCCGGCGTTCAAGAAGGACGGCACCGTCACCGCCGGCAACGCCTCCGGCATCAACGATGGCGCCGCCGCGGTGATCATGATGAGCGCCGCGCGCGCCGACCAGCTCGGCCTCAAGCCGCTGGCGCGCATCAAAGCGTACGCCTCGGCCGGCGTCGAGCCGTCGATCATGGGCATGGGCCCGGTACCGGCCACGCAACGCGTGCTGGCCCGCGCCGGCTGGACCGTGGACGACATCGACCTGATCGAGGGCAACGAAGCCTTCGCCGCGCAAGCGATCGGCGTCGGCCGCGAACTGAAGTGGGACAACGGCAAGCTCAACGTCAATGGCGGCGCCATCGCGCTCGGCCACCCGATCGGCGCCTCCGGCTGCCGCATCCTGGTGACGCTGCTGCACGAAATGCAGCGCCGCGACGCCAAGCGCGGCCTGGCCACGCTGTGCATCGGCGGCGGCATGGGCGTATCGCTGGCGCTGGAACGCTAAGCCCCGCCGTCCCTCACGCCCCGGAAACCGCCGCGCGAAGACCGGTTTCCGGGGTGTTTCACTTGATCAGGAACCAAACGGGCGCCGATGTTACCGTGATCGCCCCGCCAGCCCCTCGACACCACCATGCTGACCACCCTCGCCGTTTCCCATTACCGTTCGCTCCATGACCTCTGCCTGCCGCTCGACACCCTCAACGTGATCAGCGGTGCCAACGGCAGCGGCAAATCCAATGCCTATCGCGCGCTGCGCCTGATCGCCGAGGCGGCCCAGGGCGGCCTGGTGCCGGCGCTGGCGCGCGAAGGCGGCTTCGGCGCCGCCCTGTGGGCCGGGCCGGACAAGCTTTCGCCCGCGATGCGCCGCGGCGAGGCGCCAATCCAGGGAAGCCAAAGCCACGGCCCGCGTTCGCTCAAGCTCGGTTTCGCCAGCGACGATTTCGGCTATGCGATCGACCTGGGCGCGCCGACGCCGAGTCCGACTCGCTTCACGCTCGACCCCCACATCAAGCGCGAATGCATCTGGGCCGGCGGCACATTGCGCGACGCCACACTGTTGATCGACCGGCGCAATGCGTTGGCGCGCAGCCGCAGCGGGCGCGCCTGGCGCACGCTGACGCAACACCTCGCCCCCTACGACAGCGTGTTCAACCACTGCGCCGACCCCATCGCGGCGCCTGAACTGCTGCAGCTGCGCGAACGGATGCGCGGTTGGCGGTTTTACGACCATCTGCGCACTGACGCGCTGGCGCCGGCCAGACAGCCGCAGGTCGGCACCCATACCCCAGCCCTGGCCAACGACGGCGGCGACCTGGCCGCCGCCTGGCAAACCATCTTGGAGATCGGCGATGCGGCGGCATTGCAGCGGGCAGTCGACGACGCCTTTCCCGGCGCGGTGGTGGACATCGATGCGCAAAACGGCCGGTTCAGCCTGCTGATGCGGCAACACGGCCTGCTGCGCCCTTTGGCGGCAAGCGAATTATCGGATGGCACGCTGCGCTACCTGCTATTGATCGCCGCGCTGCTCAGCCCCCGGCCGCCGGAACTGCTGGTGCTCAACGAGCCGGAAGCCAGTCTGCATCCGGATTTGTTTCCGGCGTTGGCGAGATTGATCACGGCCGCCTCAGGCCGCGCCCAGGTGATCGTGGTCAGCCATGCCGTGCGGCTGGTGTCGGCCCTGGAACAGGCCGGCGCGCATAGCCTGGCGCTGGAAAAGACACTCGGCCAAACGCAGGTGCTTGGCCAAGAACCGTTGACGCGCCCCGCCTGGCATTGGCCGACGCGTTAGAGGAAGGGAAAGACTTGACCTGGACCGGGGCCACCACGGGCCCCGCCTCCGTTAGCGCCTTATTCGGCGGTTAAAATCACGCATCCCGCCACGCGCCGGGTTCGCACCGGCTGCGGCAAATACATCCATGAATGCTCCGAATCGACACGCAGCGACGACCACGGCAGACGGCTATCGATGATCAGCCGGCACACGCCGGGATCGGCTTGGCCCGCGCGCGGCGCGCACAATTCCGAAATCAGAGAGAACAGCGGCAGTTGCAGGAGATCGCGGTTTGAAACGGCGGTGGGGGTTGCAGTACGATGGCAAGTAGCCATATCAACTTCTCCTTGTGTTAAGGGAGTTAGGAGTTGCTGTGGTTAGCGGCTCCGGGGTGGTCAAGACCCCGGGGCCGCGCCCTTTGCGGCTTGACGCCGCAAGCCCCCACCTTACGCCAGCCAAGGCTAAAAGAACAAGATAGCGGAACCGTCAGGAAAGTCTGAAATTGGGCTACGTACGCCGACGCCCGCTACGCCCACCCCTGCGCGACCGTCGCCAATGCCGCCAGCCACGCCAAACCAACCACCAAGCCATCGCAGCGGCCACTGTTCCACCAGCCCAGCGAATGCCGCCGCGCGATCCACGGCACACCCAGGGGATTGGGCCAATCGGCCAGCAGATGCATGACGCCGCCGCCGGCAAAACCCAGCACCGCCGCCGCCCAGGGATGCGTGCTCAGCGTCAGATAACCGTACGCCAACAAGCCGATCCAGCCGATGCCCCAATGCGTCAGGCTGCGATGCGCGATCCAGCGCCGCCGCCGGCGCGACCACCAGGCAAGTTCGAGCCAATCCGGCGCCGTGCCGCCCGCCGCGCCCGCCAGGCAAGCAACGAGGCTCCATAGGTAGAAAGGGCCGGCGTGACCGGACCGGGCGACGATGGCGGCGGCCATCACCCCCGCCGCCCAGCCCGTGGCGCGATGCGCGCGCGGAGAGGCCATGAGGACATTGCGAGAAATAAAACCGGCGATGCTACCGCTGGGATGGCGCGCAATCTTGACGAACGACCCTCACCCCTCGTAAAAGACCAAATTCAGTCTATAATCAGTCCAATGAAATTTACACCGCCGAGACCAACATGAAGCTCTCAACGCAAGTCAAACCCATCAGTTATCTGAAGAGTCATGCCGCCGAGATCGTTAAAGAGATCTCGGAGAGCCGCGAGCCGATGCTGATCACTCAGAACGGCGAGGCCAAGCTGGTCGTCATGGACGTACACTCTTACGAGGAACAAGAGGAGACGCTCGCGCTGCTGAAAATCCTCGCTTTCGGCAATCATGAGATCATGCAAGGCCAGTTCCGCGCCGCAGAGGATGTCTTTGCCGAGTTGGACAAGGAAGATCAGTCATGACCGTTAAAGCGGTCTTCCTTCGGTCGGCGGAAATAGATCTCAAAGCATTGAAGCGCTATATTCTGCAAAACTTTGGACCGGAAATATGGCAATCCACCTACGGCAAAATAAAGGCATCTGTTGCCATCATTCAGTCCTTCCCAGAGAGGGGACATATCCCCGCAGAATTGGTGAGTCTAAACCTCTCGCAGTATCGCCAAGTCATCAGCGGCATGAATCGCATCATCTATGAAATTCGAGGGGATACGGCTTATGTCCATCTCGCCTGTGACAGCAGAAAAGACTTGAAAGCGCTGCTCATCAGGAGGCTATTACAAGCTTGATCGACCACCTTGGCGCTGCGCCCAAATGGATCGTGCCGACCGGCTTGGGCATGAAAAGAAAAACCCCTAGGGAATCCCTAGGGGTTTTTCGCTGCCGTTTGGCGAACGCTTACATCGCTTCCAGCACGTCGATGCCGAGCAAGCCCATGCCGGTGGCCAGCGTACGCGCGGTCCAGTCGGCCAGACGCAGACGGCTGTCGCGCACCGCGCCTTCGCTCTTCAGGATCGGGCAGGCTTCGTAGAAGCGCGAGAACAGCGTGGCGATCTGATACAGATAGCTGCACAGATGGTGCGGGTAGCAGCCCTCGCCCACCGTCACCAGCACGTCCTCGAACTGCGCCAGCGCCACCGCCAGTTGGCGTTCGGCCACGTCGGTCACGTCGACCTTGGCCTGACGGTTCCACTCGCCGGCCTTGCGGAACACGCTCTGCACGCGGGTGTAGGCATACTGCAGGTACGGCGCGGTATTGCCCTCGAACGACAGCATGCTGTCCCAGTTGAAGATGTAGTCGCTCATGCGGCTCTTGGACAAGTCGGCGTACTTGACCGCGCCGATGCCCACCGCGTGGGCGATGCGCTGCTTGTCGGCGTCGGCCAGTTCCGGGTTCTTGCTGCTCACCATCGCGTGGGCACGCTCGATCGCCTCGTCCAACAGCTCGACCAGCTTGACCGTGCCGCCGGCGCGGGTTTTGAACGGCTTGCCGTCCTGGCCCATCATGGTGCCGAAGGCCACGTGCTCCAGGCGCACGCCGGCCGGCGCGAAGCCCGATTTGCGGCTAGTGGCGAACAGTTGCGAGAAGTGCAGGCTCTGACGCGCGTCGACCACGTAGATCAGGCGGTTGCCATGCAGCGTGCGCACGCGGTAACGGATCGCGCCCAGGTCGGTGGTGGCGTACAGATAGCCGCCGTCCTTTTTCTGCACGATGAACGGATACGGGTTGCCGTCGGCGTCCTGGAACTCGTCCAGGAACACGCACTTGGCGCCGTCGTCTTCCTTGAGCACGCCGGCGGTCTCGAGGTCTTCCACCACGCGCGCCAGGTCGTCGTTATAGGCCGATTCGCCCATGACGTCGTCCGGCGTCAGCTTCAGGCCCAGCTTGTCGTATACCGACTGGCAGTGTTCCAGCGACACGGCGACGAATTTCTTCCACAGCGCCAGCACCTGCGCGTCGCCACCTTGCAGCTTGACCACGTATTCGCGCGCGCGGTTGGCGAAATCCTCGCTCTCGTCGAAGCGCACCTTGGCCTTGCGGTAGAACTCCTCCAAGTCGTGCAGCTCGTTGGTCGCCGTGCCCTCGTTATGGGTTTCCACCAGATAGGCGGTCAGCATGCCGAACTGGGTGCCCCAGTCGCCGACGTGGTTCTGGCGGATCACCGTATGGCCGAGAAACTCCAGCACGCGGGTCAGCGCGTCGCCGATGATCGACGAACGCAGGTGGCCGACGTGCATTTCCTTGGCTAGGTTCGGCGACGAATAGTCGATCACCACCGTCTGCCGCGCTTGCTGGGTCACGCCCAGGTGCGCGTCGCTCAAGGCGCGTTCGGCCTCGGCGGCGATGAAGTCGGCGCTCAGATGGATGTTGATGAAGCCGGGGCCAGCAATCTCGACGCGTTCTGCAATTCGTCGCAAGTCCAGAGCGTCGACCACTTTTTGGGCCAGTTCGCGCGGGTTGACGCGCAGTTGCTTGGCGGCGGCCATCACGCCATTGGCCTGATAATCGCCGAACTCTGGTTTGGAGGCGGGTTGCACCAGCGCCTGAGCGTCCGTCGCGCCCACGGCGGTCAGCGCAGCCTGCACCCGCTCGCTGATCAATTGCTGAATCGTCATAAGATAATTTTCCAATCAATGCCAAAAATGATTTTCGCTTGCGAACGAAAATACTGTCTCGATTGTAAGCCCGTCCCGACACCCCCGGCAACGCGTCATTCAGATAAATTCCGCCCCGACAAAGGGAAAACTGCCCTTGCCATGCCTCATGGCAAGGGGAACAAAAAGACTTGCCGCGCAGTCTCCCCCGGCAACGAGCCGCCTTGGCACTCTTGGGGACAAACATCGCATGGAAAAACGGCATAAATGGTTTTGGCGCGCCATCGGCGTGGCCACACTGAGCGGCGTCGGTTATTTCTGGCTCGCTGGCCCGGGAGCGCAATGGCGCCCCTATCAACCGATTCAATACATGCCGCAGAAAGACAAACAGGATCCGTCGTATCTCGCTTATCAAGCGGCAGATGAGCTCGCGCTGATCGTTGGGGTGGAAAAACAGAAGGATGGCCAGTATGGTGGCCGCCCCGACTGGCAAACACCCCATGACGTGCTGGGCATCGAGGCACCTCAGGTGCAAGGACGCTACCGTCTCCTCGATTACATCCGCTATGAAGACGATCATGACGGCACGTTCAACAAGGGCGCCGTGGTGTTCCGCATGGACACCTTGGGCGATCACCCCGTGCAAATATTGGGGGTACAGCCAGTGCGCTATGATACCGAGCGCAAACGCGTGGTCGCGGCAAGTAACCCCCTGCTCGCCGTCGTGTCACAACCAGACGGCACCATTGACTACGAGGACCGCGGGCTCACCGGCCCGATCGCCACATTCGGTTTTGGCAAATCCGGCACCACGCCACAGGGCTATCAACGCACGGATGCCGGTTTAATGGTGTTAACCTTAACCAACCATCGGCTGCTGCCCGCCTTGCACTATACCGCCGCCCTCACCCCGCCTGGCGGCCAGTGCGAAGTCGGCCAGGCCACGCCCTGCCGAAAGATCGTCACCGCCATCGCTTCCGCGGAGGCCGACGCCGCCAGCGCCGGCTTACCCGTGGTGATATTGAATAGCACGCTGATCAGCCAGCAAACCAAGCAAACTCGCAGCTACCGCTTGAGATACGACCATCCCCGCCATACTTACCTGCTGTTTGGCGACCGCGGCATCGATCCCATCGAAGCGCTATCGCCGGCCAAAACCGACGCGTTTCTCGCCACGCTGCCGCCCCAAACGGAAAGAAGACCAAAGTCGTGACGCGCCCAAACCAGACAACGCCTGCGTAATCTATACGCAGGCGTTTGTATGACACGACTATTGGAGGACTAGGAATCAACGTTAGGTTGGCGCATTTTGGGTTTGCCGCGCTCCTGCAACGCATCCTCCCTTACCGCTTGGTCGGGTTTGCGGCACATTTTTCACTTTATCGGCTTGACCGCCAGCGGCAGCCCCGCCGCCATAGATATGCTTCAAATCCGCATCAGAAACGGTTCGCATTTGGCTGCACGTCACTTTCTTCATATTTAATTCCTCAATGATATAAATTAGCAATCCGCTCAAAGATGTTGAACGCACCACATTTTGGTATTTATAAAATTGATTAAGTTCAATATAAAAATATAACACCATTAACTTATTAATGACGCAAAACAAATCAAATATATTTACTCACTTTAAAATATTTCAACAAAAATCAATATCATTCTCCATGATTAATAATTCATTGTATTCATTGGCTATGGGAACAAAAAGACGCAACGCCGTGTCTTCCTCCCGGTAAAACTGTGTAGGAACCTGACACCCCCTTTCCGCACGTTCTACCGTACGGCAACCATTTTGCTTGCAATCAACAATGCGCCACGCCGGGCGATCCAGGGGCCCTATTGCCTGGTGCGTGTCGTTATTTCTTCGGACCCAAGAGACATGACTAAACGGAATAAAGGAATTTTGGCCATCATCGGTATGGCCTTATTGTGTAGCATCGGTTATTTCTGGATAGTCGGCCCTGGTGCGCGGTGGCAATCCTACCAACCGGGCAAGTATGCACCGCAGAAAGACAAGCAAGACCCGGTGGACCTCGCGTATGAATTGGCAGACTTCCCATCGCTGATCGCGGGGGTGGAAAAACAGGGCGATAAGCTATATGTGGGCACACCCACTTGGCAAGCGGACCGTGATGTCTTCGGTGTCGAAGCACCCAGCCAGAAAGGACGCATCCATTTTCTTGATTACAAGCAATTTGAAGATGAATGGGATAGCACCTATCTCAAAGGCGCAGTCATGTTCCGCATGGAAACCCAAGGCGATCACCCAGTACAAGTCCTTGGGATACAACCACTACACTATGACACGGAGCACAAGCGCGTGGTCGCGGCCAGCAAACCCCTGTTGGGTGTCGTGTCTCAACCGAACGGCAAAGTCGACTATGATTTCTTTTCGCTTGCAGGAGATATCGCCATGTTCCGCTTCGGTAAATCCAGCAGTACACCACAAGGTTATCAGCGCACCGATGCCGGCATGGTGGCTTTCACCTTAACAAGCAACCGGCTGCTGCCCACTCTGCACTATATCGCCGACCTGACACCACATGAGCGACAATGCAAAACTGGTCAGACCACGCCGTGCCGCCAGATCATCAATACGCTTTCTTTCGAAGAGACACCAGGCGACGCAGGCTCTGCTCACTTCCCTTCGGTCAAGTTGGACAGCATGCTGATCACCGAGCGAGGAAAGCAAATCCAAAACTATCGGCTGAAATACGACCCTGCTAACCATAGGTTCCTACTCTCCGATGGCAGCGGCATCGATTCTATAGAATCTCTATCTCCCACCAGGACTGACGTGTTCCTCGCCGCCCAGCCTTCTGCTCAATAAGCTGGATGTGCACATCGTCGCATTCCCTGTTCGATGACGCAGCACCACAGCACGAAGCGTGCCAATCGCGCTCTCATTCATTGAACATTAAGTCAATAACACCAAACAAACGGCGCCTGTGCAAAATTTCGTACAGGCGCCGCCTTCAACAAGCTCAGTTATAACTCCGATTAGTTCTTCCTACGCCCTCCACGCCCCATATTTCTTCCTTGCATGACGTCCTGAGCCCTAGCATAGCAACCCCTGCTGCCACTATATCCCGCCATAAATCCATTTTTTACTTTATCGGCAGTGCTCCCCGGCTCAATTCCACCACCATAGATATGCTTCAAATCTTCTTCAGAAACAACCCGAACTTGACTGCATGTCACTTGCTTCATGTTTTATTCACCTCTCACAATAGACTTGAATAACAATCACAATTAAAACATACCATCAATAACAGATGGCACCACCATCTGATATTTTCCATGCTATTAAGTTCAACCACAATAACTATGCTTTACAAGAGAAAAATTAATTAAAACAGATGAATGCCATATCACTTACCTCATAAAAATTATGACACCCACGATTTAACCCACCACACCAATGAACGCTGCATTGAGTTTTTTAAAAAGCATGGTTGTGATGAGCTATATGGTGTAAGCAATGGCGACAATCAGGCGAAGCCAACAATCGCCCCCTATGAATTAAAACTAGATGCTGTCGTCAGGCGTTCGGCGCAATGCCGCGCGTTGCGCGGCGATTGCGCCCTACAGAACGGGATACGCCTTCGCGAAGGATGCACTTGCCGGCAGAAGAATTTTTTTCAGAAGCTACATACATGCTGACACTGGAGTGACGACAACGATGGGTATAAATGATCAAAAATTGATCGTGGCACGTTTTGCAAAAAAATTTGATGCATTAATCTTGGCTGAAAAAGAACACAAGATTGCAATCATCATAAGAAAATACAATAGCAAATATGACTTTCAACCTACAAACTTTCAAGCATTGAATGACTATTTCTTCATTTGGATTGGCAGCATAAAATTGGTCGCATTGGAATATATCGACATATGGCGAGAGGCTATCGGCATAAATGGCCGCGTCACCATTTACTACGACAGTCATTTCTTACTGTTCAATTTTTATACCAGTACATTCAAGTTGCTCTATGGCGTAACAAATGAAACACCGATGGAACGCATCATAGAATGGCAAACAACATTCAAAAACACCATGGATGATTGGGTTCGTGTTGGACACTCATTTGACGAGGCACTCATTTTGGCAACGCACCAACGCGCGCCATCCGTGTCATCCAAGCTTCAGAGATCGCTGACACAAGCGCGGCAGCATATTTCCGTTCTGAAGACGAAATACAGCTTCATCGACATCCGCGACGATACCAGCGTATTTTTTGATCCGTTTTTCTACGATATTTACTATTTGGAATTGACGCTGCGCGGAAACGCAGCCGCCGCCGCGGACATCCTTAGACTGCTAATACTGTATCAACATGGCGGCGTCTATATCGATGTCGATACATTGCCTTCGCTCATCGCTATCTATGGACCATTATCCGAGCGTGCCGATTACAACATACAAAACCTGGTGCGCTCCGAGTACTTTCTGCGACGCCGGCGACAGCTCAAAAACAGGGACGCTAGCAGCAATGCCGATCTATCGTTGCACGAACGATACCTCAACGAACAAGACGCCAGCATTGTGCCGCACATTATCGACCGTGCCTCCCAATGGAACGGCCCGGCATTGCCTGCGCCGAAAATTGGCGCGCACAAGGACTTAATTTCCTTGGCGGCATTGGAAACATTCTATGAATATAACAACAACCTATTGGCCGCCACGAAAAACGCAAGGCTGGTTATGATCATCCTGCGAGAAATACGGCGCCGCTATAAATTCATTTTTAAAAACAAATTCGACCTTGGGCCAAACGACAACATTCCACAGAGTCACTATCTTTACCGACTCAGCAATTACCGCTACGACACCATGGATGCCAAAGACAATGTCACCCTCTTTTTAACGGGTCCCATTCTTATTCTTGAGGTTATTCTGGGGGTAGCATATGAAATTTTGTCCTTGAAAAAATCCATCAGCCCACTGGCAATTTCGTACGCCCTTCGTCTTAATTGCATTTCCGTCGCGTGTTGCGAGCAGACCAGTTACACGCCGGAACATGCCAAGTCATCGTGGATGTGAGTTTCGGACTGCGCATGGCACACTAAAAAAAACCGGCCCCGCAAAGGCGGGGCCAGCTGATCGACACCTGCGCAAGCGTTAGAAGCTGTACACCATCTGCGCGCCCAGCACCGTGTTGTAGTTGCTGTAGCTGCCGTCGTTACGCAGGAACACGCTTTGGTTGGCCTTGTCGTAACGCGCCTCGAACTTCAGCGTCAGCTGGTCGGTCGGGAAGAACAGCAGGTCCGCCGTAATCGCCTGGCGTACCGCGCCCTTGCAGACGTTGCCCGGCACGCCGCCGTTGGCGGCGAGGCAGGCCGGGTCAACACCCCAGCCGTTGTTCGGGTCGTTGCCGGATTGGGCGGTCGCGTTCAAGCCGATGCCGCCGCCGCCACCGCCGTTCTTGCTGTCGTTCAGGTAGTCGTAACGCAGCGTGGCGCCCATCTTGCCGAAGCTATCGCTATCCCACTTCTGGAACCCCTGCAGCGAGGCGCCGTACCAAGCGGCGTCGCCGCCGTTGAACGCGGCCTTCTGTTGCTTGCCGTAAGACAATTCGGCATTGAGCACGGTCTCGTTGTTGAGGTTGTAGGTGGCGTCGGCCTCGCCGTAGGCATAGCCGCTATACGGGCTCGAGGACGAGCACTGATAGCCGTAGGTGCCTGCGGCACAGGCATTGGCGGTCTGGTTATTGGGCGCGGTCGGCAAAGTCTGACGGCCGACGGTCAGCGAGCCGCCCAGGTCGATGGCGGACGAGTAGGTATAGTCGACGCGGCCCATCACCGACGGCGTGTTGTTCGACGACGTGCCGTTGCCGTTGGACACCACGTTGCCGCGGGTATGGTTCTGCTCGTTGCCGACGATCAGCTTGGTCGCCCAGTCGCCGTGGCTCCAGGTGAAGCCGGCGCCGGCGAAGGTGCCCGGATCGGAGAAGTCGTACAGCAGGTTATGGGTGATGGTGTACATCTGGTTCGACTGCGTCACGTCATAACCGCCAAAGCCCGGGATCAAGCCGGCAATGATCGCGTACTGATCATTGAGCGGGAAGTTGATCTGCGCCGAGTTGAGGATGCTGTTGTCCTGGCCCTTCTCGCTATACAGCAACGTCGTGCCCGCGCCGCGGCTCGGCATGATCACCACTTCGGCCGACGGCGCGGTCGGCCCTTGGCCGAAGGTCTTCTTGATATCCAAGTAGACATCGCCGATGGTGCTGTTGTCGTAGTTGTAGTTGCTGGTGCGGTTGGCGAACTCGAACGAGGACGAGTTGCTGTCCTTGTTGAAGATGAAGGTCGGGTCCAGATAGCCGGTCACCGACAGGCCGGCGAGCGGCCCCTCGTTGACGGTCTTCTGCAACTGGTCGACCACTAGCTCCTGTTTGGACACCTTCTCCTTCACGTCGGCCGCATCATCGGCCGACATGCCGTTTTGCTGTTGCGCATCCAGCTGCTTTTCCAACGCATCCATCTTGGCCTGCATCGCCGACAGCTGCGCCTTGAGCTGGGCGATCTGCTCGCTGGTGCTGTCGGCCAGCGCCATGCCCGGCAAGCTGGCGATCAGCGCACTGATCACGAGTTTCTTCATGCGACAATCTCCCTTGTATGACGACGTTTTAGTTTTATTGCTTTAATCAAGCGGCGGATTCGGCAAAAGCCAGCCGGATCTCGCGCGCCAACTTGCGCTCCTGAGCACGCATATACCAATTGACGCCCAGCACGCCGATGGTGACCGACGTGATGAAGAGCGTCGCCAAGGCATTCATTTCCGGGTTCAAGCCCAGGCGCACCCGCGAGAACACCACCATCGGCAACGTGGTCGAGCCCGGCCCGGACAGGAAGGCGGTCAACACCAGATCGTCGAGCGACAGGGTGAACGACAACAGCCAGCCGGACACCAGCGCCTGCGAGATCAGCGGCAGCGTGATGGCGAAGAAGATCTTGCCCGGCGTCGCGCCCAGGTCCATGGCGGCCTCTTCCAGCGACATGTCCAATTCCTTGACGCGCGACTGCACGATGATGGCCACGTAGGACACGCACAGCGTGGTGTGGCCGATCCAGATGGTCACCAAGCCACGCCCCTCGGGCCAGCCGAGGAACTGCCCCATCTGCACGAACAACAGCAGCATGGAAATACCGATGATCACTTCCGGCATCACCAAGGGCGCGTTGATCATCGCGGTGAACAGCGTGAACAGGCGGAAGCGGCCGAAGCGCGCCAACACGAAGCCCGCGATCGTGCCGACCACGACCGAGGCGGTGGCGGTCAACAGCGCGATGCGGATGCTGAGCCAGGCGGCGGTGATCAGCTCGTCGTCGTCGAGCAGCGCCGCGTACCATTTGGTGGAAAACCCCGACCAGACGGTCACGAGCTTCGACTCGTTGAACGAATAGATCACCAACAGCACGATCGGCAGGTATAGAAACAGATATCCCAGTCCCAGCACGGTGGCGGAGAGGGTCTTGTTGGGTTTGATCATGTCAGGACTCCTCCAATTCCTTGTTCTGGTAGTGCTGGAACAACGCCATCGGCACCAACAGCAGTATCACCATGGCGCAGGTGACGGCGGAGGCCATCGGCCAGTCGATGTTGTCGAAGAACTCGTTCCACATCACGCGGCCGATCATCAGCGTGTCGGCGCCGCCCAACAGTTCCGGGATCACGTACTCCCCCACCGCCGGAATGAACACCAGCAGGCTGCCGGCGATGATGCCGTTCTTGGACAACGGCAGCGTCACCTGGAAGAACGCTTTCCACGGTTTGGCGCCCAGATCGTAGGCGGCCTCGAGCAAGGTGAGGTCCATCTTCACCAGGTGCGCATACAACGGCATGATCATGAACGGCAGGTAGGAATACACCATGCCGATATAGACACCCCAGTTGGTGTGGTAGAGCCGGAGCGGATCGTGGATCAGCCCGAGCCAGATCAGAAAGTGGTTGAGCAGACCGTCGTTCTTGAGAATCGCCACCCAGGCATACACCCGGATCAAAAACGAGGTCCAGAACGGCAGCATCACCAGCATCATCAGCGTGTTGCGCGTGGAGGGGTCCGAGCGCGCGATGTAGTACGCGATCGGATAGCCGATCAACAGACACAGCAGGGTCGAAACCAGCGCCATCTGCAGCGAGCTGATATAGGTGGCGATATACAGATCGTCGTTCATCAGGAACTGGTAGTGTCCCAGGTTGAGCGCGATGTTGAGCACGCCGTCCTGCAGATGCGTCAGCGGGGAGTAAGGCGGAATCCCCATCTGTTGCTGCGAGAAGCTGATGCCGATGACCAGGATGAACGGCACGAAAAAGAACAGGAACAGGAACAGGAACGGAAACGCGATGACACCGGTGCGTCCCGAGGGCACGTAGCGCGAGAGCAGTTTGATCAGTTTCATGATGTCAGCACCACCTGGCTCGATTCATTCCAGCTCGCCCACACCTCGTCGTCATAGCTCGGCGCATCGTCGCTCGACAGCACCAGGCTCGACAGGTTGGCCACGATCACCTTGCCGTTTTCCAACTGCACGTGATAGAGCGTGTAGCTGCCCATATAGGCCAGATCCTTGACCACGCCGCGGGCGTAGTTGTACTTCTGCTCCGGCTTCTCGCGCGAGACGCGCACCCGCTCCGGACGGATCGACACCGCCACGGGCATGCCCAGCGGACCGGTAATGCCGTGGTTGATGTACAACCGCGCGTCGAGATCGGGCGACTCGACGAACACGTGATCCGGCTCGTCTTCCACCACCACGCCCTCGAACAGGTTGGTCGAGCCGATGAACTCGGCGGTGAAACGACAGTTGGGGTATTCGTACACCTGGTTCGGCGTGCCGACCTGCAGAATCTCGCCTTCGCTCATCACCGCCAGGCGCGTGGCCATGGTCATCGCCTCTTCCTGATCGTGCGTCACCATGATGCAGGTGACGTCGACCTTGTCGATGATGTTGACGAGTTCCAGCTGGGTTTTCTGGCGGATCTTCTTGTCCAGCGCCGACATCGGCTCGTCGAGCAACAACAGCTTCGGCCGCTTGACCAGACTGCGCGCCAGCGCCACGCGCTGCTGCTGGCCGCCGGAGAGCTGGTGCGGCTTGCGGCGGGCGAATTTGCGCATTTGTACGAGTTCGAGCACGTCGTCGACGCGCTCCTGAATTTCATTCTTCGGCACCCCTTCCTGCTTCAGGCCGAAGGCGACGTTGTCCTGCACCGACATGTGCGGGAACAGCGCGTAAGACTGGAACATCATGTTGACGGGACGGCGGTACGGGGGAATGCGGCTCAAGTCCTCGCCATCGACCAGCACCTTGCCGGACGTGGCGGTTTCGAAACCGGCCAAGATGCGCAGTAAGGTCGACTTGCCGCAGCCGGAGCTGCCCAACAGCGCGAACAGCTCTTTCTTCTTGACCGTCAGGCTCACTTGGTTAAGGGCTACATGCTCGCCAAAGTTCTTGACCACATCGATGATCTGGACCAGATCCTCGCGCTCCGTCTGGGCCGATTGGGCCACCTGGCCATTCATGCGTTCGTTCATCATGGTATCTAGTTGTCTCTGGTCTGACTTTTTAAAAACCCGGGGGTGGAATACCCCCGGGCGGGCCATGCCGGGCTTCTTAACGTCCGGTCTTCAGTTGGGTCCACAGACGGTTCTGCAGGCGCAGAATGTCCGGCGGAATCGGCCGCAGCAGGAATAGCGTCTTGATCACGGCCGGCGGCGGATAGATCGTCGGATCGTGGGCGATCGCCGGGTTGACGTACTTGCGCGCCTCGAGGTTGGCGGTCGGATAGAACACTTCGTCGGTGATGGCGGCGTTCACCTTCGGGTCCTCGATGTAGTTGATCCACTCAAGCGAGGCCTGGCTATGCGCCGCGTCCTTCGGGATCACCATCATGTCGAACCACAAGGGCGCGCCGGACTTCGGAATCATGTACTCGATCTTGTACGACTTGCCGGCCTCGGCGGCGCGGCGCTTGGCGATATTGACGTCGCCCGACCAGCCGAGCGCAAAGCAGATGTCGCCGTTGGCCAGGTCGTTGATATAGCCCGACGAATTGAACTGGGTGATGTACGGACGGATTTTCTTCAACAACTGGAAGGCGGCCTGCTGATCGGCCGGGTTGTGGCTATTCGGATCCTTGCCCAAATAGTGCAGCGCCACGGCGAACACGTCGTTGGCCTGGTCGAGCACCGATACGCCGCAGCCCTTGAGTTTGGAGACGTATTTCGGGTCGAACAGGATGTCCCAGCTGTCGAGCGGCGCGTCCTTGCCCAACAATGCCTGAACCTTGGTCACGTTGTAGCCCAAGCCGTCCGTGCCCCATGCCCAGGGCACGCCGTGGTTGTTGCCCGGGTCGGCCTGCGCCACTTGCGCCATCAGCGCCGGATCGAGGTTTTTCAGGTTGGGGAGTTTTGACTTGTCGAGCTTGAGATAGATACCGGCCTCGATTTGCTTGGCCATGTAATTGGAGGTGGGCACTACGATGTCGTAACCGGAGTTGCCGGTGAGCATCTTGGCCTGCAGCGTGTCGTCGCTGTCGTAGACGTCGTATTTCACCTTGATGCCGGTCTTTTGCTCAAAGCCCGGAATCGTGCTCTTGGCGATGTAATCCGACCAGTTGTAAACGTTCAGCTGCGTATCCGCAGCCGAAGCGCTCATGGCCGCCGCCGTCAGCGCCAGCGAACACAGCAGTTTTGCGGCGAATTTGTGTTTCATAACGGTTCCCTAAGTATCTCCATACAGCATCACACCCTCACCGGCGAGATCCGGTAGGGGGCCCCAAGAACGCCATGGGCGCCAGCCGATCGGCCCGCGGGGGCCGCTCAAGCACATTGGCATACCACATGTGCATTAAAGCAAGAAACATGCACACTCTGGCAACGCAACGTCGATACAGCAGACCAAACCTGGCCATGCCCCAGGATGGGGCGAAACACGTCATCCAAAAGCGAGATGCAGAGCGGAAGGAATGTGGCGCGGTGGTTCCACGCCTGTTGTTTATTCTCTTTTTTTAGCTATCGACCTCGTTGAGTGTTTAACAAATCCACACAAAACTTGATCTCTGTCACTACTTTTTAATCATTATTTGGTAAGGAGGCAATAAATATTCATCCCGCAATGCAACATGCATAGAAAACGCTACATCGACGCCGCGACGAATCCGGCGCCGAGAAACGCGCCAACGTGGCACCATCGCGAGAAACAACCAGGAAGATCAATGGGAAAAGCACGAGGGGAAAAGGTATTACTATTCGCTGATATGCTTTTTTTCTTAATTCACCCCAGTGTCATGGCAGCAAAAACCGCTCATGACGTGTAGGCGGGGGTAGGTGGAAATCCTGCAACAGTGTCGATCCCCCAGGGGGATCGCATTCTTGGCAAGCGATGGACCAAGGCATCGCCCAAACGGCCCAAAAAACAAAAATGGTGCGCCCCCAAACGGGAAACGCACCATCCTGGGGCAGACAACGCGGCTTACAGGAAACGGGCGATCAGCGCCTTATCCATGCCCGCCATGTCGGGAATACGCACTTGCACGCCGTTGCCTGGCGCCACTAGGCACGCCTCGCCATTGCGCGTCATCTCCAGCAGTTGCAGCACGCGGTTGCCGCGCGGGTGAATGATTTCCAGACGGTCGCCCACGGCAAAGCGATTCTTGACGTCGACCAGCGCCCAGCCCGCCGCATCCACCTCCAGCACCTCGCCGACGTATTGGCTGCGATGTGCCTGCGAATGGCCGGTCAGGTAGTTCTGATACTCGTGCGTATGGTGGCGTTCGAGGAAGCCATCGGTATAACCGCGGTTGGCCAAACCCTCCAGCTCGGACAGCAAGGCGGGATCGAACGGCCGGCCGGCCACGGCGTCGTCGATGGCGCGCCGGTAAACCTGCGCCACGCGCGCCACGTAATACAGCGACTTGGTGCGCCCCTCGATCTTCAACGAGTCGATACCGATCTCGGCCAGACGCGCGACGTGCTCGACTGCGCGCAGATCGCGCGAATTCATGATGTAGGTGCCGTGCTCATCCTCGACGATCGGCATCAGTTCGCCCGGCCGGCTCGCCTCCTCGATCAAATAGGTCTTATCGGCCAGCGGGTGCCGCTCGGCGCCGCCGCAGGCGGCGAACTGCTTATCCGCTTCTTCCTGCTCGCGGCGGAAATCGAAGTCGATGCGTGCAACGTCGCCGGCATCGTCCGCTTGCGTGTCGTGCACCTTGTAGTCCCAGCGGCAGGCGTTGGTGCAAGTGCCCTGGTTCGGATCGCGGCGATTGAAATAGCCCGACAGCAGACAACGGCCGGAATAGGCGATGCACAGCGCGCCGTGCACGAACACCTCGATCTCCATATCCGGGCATTCCTGACGGATCTCGGCGATTTCATCCAGCGACAATTCACGCGACAGGATGATGCGGGTCAGACCCAGTTTCTGCCAAAACTTCACCCCCATGTAATTGACGGTATTGGCCTGCACCGACAGATGCACCGGCATCTCGGGCCAGCGCTCGCGCACCATCATGATGAGGCCGGGGTCCGCCATGATCAGCGCGTCGGGGCGCATGGCGATGACGGGTTCCATATCGGCCAGGTAGGTTTTGATCTTGGCGTTGTGCGGCAGGATATTGGAGGCGACGTAGAACTGCTTGCCGCGCGCGTGCGCTTCCTCGATGCCCTGGCGCAGCTCTTCCAGCTTGAAGTCGTTGTTGCGCGCGCGCAGCGAATACCGCGGCTGGCCGGCATAGACGGCATCGGCGCCGTAATCATAGGCGGCGCGCATTTTATCCAGGGTGCCCGCGGGCAAAAGCAGTTCGGGAGATTTCATCGCTATTCGGTCGGTTCGGAGCGGCAAGCCGCGAGAAAAGACGACAGGCCCCCTATGGGAGCCTGTTCCAGACGCGGCGCATTATGCGCGCCCAGGCCGTCCGCCGTCAAGCCGGCGGCTTGATGCAACCGACAATAAGCATCTGTTTTTAAAACCATTTATCAGCCATGGTTATCGACCGCGCCGTCGCGCGCGACGCAGGGCGCGTCCTCGGCGTCGGCCTGCGCCACGGCAGGCGCCGGCAAGGCCGGGGCAATCCCCAGCGCATCGAGCAAGGTGCCGCTGGCGGCCTGCGTGCGCAGACCGGCCAGCGCCAAGTCCGCCTCGCCGTCGATCAACGCCGAGCGCGAGCGGAAAAACTCATTCTCGCTGTCCAGCACATCCAACAGTGTGCGCCGGCTGATCTCGAACTGGGCCCAATAGGCATCGCGCACTTTTTCGCTGGCCAAGGCGTGCTGCTGCAGGAAACCGATCTTGCGCTGCAATTTTTCCCATTCGTTTTGCGCCATCACCCACTGCTGGCGCGCTTCGCGGCAGACCTTGTCCTGCTGCGCGCGCGCGGCATTCAGCTCTTCGGCCGCGCGCGCGAGCCGCGCTTTGTCGGCGCCGCCACGCGACAGATTCAGCACGCCGATCAGCTCCACCGTCTGTCGCGCACGCACGGGCGCGCCCACCCCCAGGCCCCCTGACGGCATGCTGCCCCACTCCTGCCGCGCACGCGCATCCAGCCGCGGCAGAAACGCGCCACGCCGCGCCTGAACCTGCTGCCGCGCCGCGCTGACCGCGGCGCGCGTGGCCCGCACCGCCGGCGTGGCGTCGACCGTCATCGCCCGTGCTGGCGGCGGCGAAGGCGGCGTGAAGCGCGCCAGATCGCCGGGCGGCGCCGTGCCGACCAGGCGGGCATAACGGGCGGACACATCGGCCAGATTCGCTTCCGCAGTCAACATATTGGCGTCCGCCAGCGCCAAGCGCCCCGCCGCCTGTTCCAAATCGACCCCGGCGGCCACCGCCACACCATTCTGCGGGCGCGCTTTGCTGTGGATTTTCTGATAAATGCGTTGATGGCTGTCATGGCTCTGCCGCGCCGCAACCAGCAATGCCCGATGGCGCGAGACATCGAGAAAAGCCCGCGCCGCTTCCAAGGCCTGCTGCTGGCTGACGTCTAGCAGTTGGAAGTATTGCGCGCTTTTGGCATGATCCTGCCGCCGCGTCTCATAAAGCGTCTGGAAACCATGAAACAGACTCTGCGTCATGCTCAGCGACCACGCCCGCGAGTCGGCCGTACGTCGGAACGTATTGCCATAGGCGTCGGCATCGCTGACCGTCCGCCCGCTGGTATGGCCGAGGTCCACCTCGGGAAAGAAACGGGCGCGCGCCGCCCGGTAATCGGCCTCGGCGCCGAGATACTGATGCATTTTGATGCGCACCTCGGGGCTCTGCGCCACGGCGCTGGCCGCCACCTCCGGCAACGACAGCGCGGCCAGCGTCGGCTGAGCGCACAGCGCGAGCCAAAGCGGGATGGGGAAAGTTCGTGCTCTTAACATCATGTTCACATTCCAATCAGGCTTGATGAAACGCTTTCGACCATAAAACACCCTTCAGGCGGGCGAAACACCCCCCAACTCGGCCCCCGCTCACTTCCGTATTGTCCTACGCCAAAACGAGACGCCGTCTTGCCGGCGGTAAAGCGGTCAAAAGGCCATTCGTTCAGAGGTGCCATCGCTGAGATAAGCGCGAAGCGTTTCCATGTCGGACACGGTATGGCCGACCAACACGATCTGCAGCGATGGCGGCGCCTTATCCGCGATGCTAAATTCGAGCGCCGTGCTGGGCTTGTTGTCATCGATCAAGGGCCTTAGCATCAGTTTCATTTCCGGGTGATAGCGGTACAGCATGCTCAGGTCGAGCTGATCTTGCCCCTGCTCGAAGTCCATCACGCGATCGATCTCAGGCGTGTCCGCCTGACCCACAATCATCTCCGGCAACCGGGCATGCCACTTGAACTGGTCTCGGCCCGCGCCGCCGAAAAGCCGATCGTTGCCCATGCCGCCAACGAGCACGTCGTCGCCTTCGCCGCCATCCAACCAGTCATTGTCCGGGCCGCCAAACAAATAATCGTTGCCCGCGCCACCACGCAACGTGTCGTGCCCCCAATCGCCGTACAACACGTCATTGCCGTCACCCCCATACAGCGCGTCGTTGCCTTGACCGCCATACAGCTCGTCATTGCCGCCCCCGCCATACAATTGGTCCTCGCCCAGGCCGCCAAAGAGCAAGTCCCGGCCGCCATGGCCGTACAATGTGTCATCGCCCGGCGAACCGACGAAATGATCATCGTCGTCGCTCCCGGTCCAGACGATGGCCGCGCGGGCAGGCCCCGCGTTGATCGGCCAGCCCTTCGGCGCGACCAACGGCATGTCGGGCGACAAGGCGATGGTCACGGTGCCGTGGGATTCGGCGCCATCAGGGCCTTTCAACGAGAAGAACAAGGGCTGCTGATGCGTTTCCGATCGGTATTGCTGCGTGACGGTATAGTCCGCCGTGAACATATTCACGGTGACGAGCAAGGCTCCCGTGTCGAGAGTCAGATTGCCTCGGCCCGGGTCGTAATGCGCCTTCGACATATTGCCGTCGATGAACCTATGGCCATTGAAACGCCACGTGTCGCCCGCGATGGATAATTGGCTCACGTAGCCGCCCGGCCTGCCGACCGATCCGAGAGAACCTTCCGCCTGATAGGCCTGGCTCGCGCCAATCAATAGCGGCGCCAGCCATTGCCCATCCGCCACTCGGATCGACTTGCCCTGCTCGGTTCTGAGCTTGTCGAGCAGCATCGCCGGCGTGATGGGGTTGCCGTCGAGCGTCACGCCGGTGTTGGCCGGCGGCGCGCAGATTTGAATGACGTGCAGCGTGATGCCCCGCGACGCCAGCTGCTGCTGGAATTCGCCGATCTGCGCCGAGGTCAGGCCGGATACGTCGCCATCGGTATACAGCACCACGATTTTGCGCGCACCAGCGCGGCCGGATCCCGCGCCAAAGGCATCGGGCAACGATTGCAGCACCGAGGCAAGGTTGGTGGGGGCGTTGTAATCGACGTTGAGATTCATGACGCCGGATTGAAGTTGCTCTTCGTTGAACGCGGCCGCGCTCACCCAGCCCGTTTCGCGCAACTGTGCCGGCGAGCCGTTGCGATCGCCCCACGCGGTATAAGCGCCGTGATCGAACATCATCGGCTTGACGCGAACCTCACCCGTCAATTCGAGATGGGCGAGCATTCGCTGTTGCCCATATTTGAGCCATAACAGGCAGGGGCGCTGCCAACCTCCTCGGCCATCCCAATCGATGTGCGCCATGCTGCCCGACTGGTCGAAAATCGGCATCAGATCGACCGGCTGCGGCTCCCGCGCGGCAATGCGCAGCACGCCGCTGTCGGCGCGAGGCCGGTACCCCTCGGGGCCTTGGATATTGACGTGCAGATACGCCGCGCCGCCATCGGCGGTGCGCACCGGCAAGGTATAAGGCAACAAGGCCCCTGGCTGCAGCGCGGCAGGCTCCAGTAACGTCACCGTCACGGCGCCGCTTTCGTCGACACGGTAGCTCAGCGGCCCCACCCTTGTCGGGGCCATGGCCCGCAACCGGTTTTCACCCGGGTCCGCGTCCAGCACTTCGGGCTGCACACTTTGGCTGTGCCCAACTTCATGGTGGTCAAAACGCAGCACGAATGGCTTCATGCGTCCCGGATCGTTTTCGCCGACAAAGCGCAGGCTGACCCAGCCGATGCTGCCGTCAACGCTCGTTACCGCCAGTTGGGCACTCAGCACCTGCCCCGCCGCCAAAGGCGGCAGCTTATCCGCTCGCACCACGATCCGGCCCGTGTCGTCGATGCGGTAGCGGCCATGAGCGAAATCGGTCCAGTCCTGCTCGCCAAGCCGATTTTCGCCCGCGTCGTCGTCGTAGACGGCGGGCGGCGCAAAGGGCACGTCCTTGCCGCGCAGACGCTCGGGCAACGTCAGCTGCAACGGCTCGATTCGCGCCGGGGTATTGTCGCCGCCGATGCGCACCTTCAATGCCGCCGAGGTGCCGTCGCAGCTGGTAACGTCTATTTCGCCTACCGCCGCCTGCCCTTTGGCCAAACGCGGCACATCGGTAAAAGCGATTTCAATGCCTGAGGCCGTTACACGGTAGTAGCCGAGCGTATCGCCTGCCAGCGACAACATCACGCGCCAATCGCGGTGTGTCACCAGGGCATTTTCATCAGGATCGGGATCTTCGACGGTAGGCAGCGCGAATACGTGCACCAACTGGCTCCCCATCATTTTCTTGCCGAGGAGCCGTAACGTCATGTTGCTCATGACGCAAAACTTCCGTTCATCATCTTGGGAGAACCTCCGCCTAGAGAAAAACGGGCGCGCCCCCGGGACGCGCGCCCGCGCCTAACGCTTAGGCAACCAGGGTCAGGCGTTGCACGATCTCCTGATCCGACAGATCCGACGGCATCGCCACGCCTTCCAGCACGATCTGCAGCGTCGGTGCGACATCCTCGCTTTGCCGGATCAACAGCGCCGTCTTGCTGTCATCGCGCAGCACTTCCGCGTTTAGCGAGGGGTGGCGCTGACGCAACGCGCTCAGATCGAGGCGGTCGATGTCGAGCTGAAAATCCAGCACGGTATCGGTTTCCATGTCTTGATCCGGCAGGGAGGACATCACGAACACATCGCTCCCCGGACCGCCGCTGACACGGTCGTTGCCGCCCTTGCCGTCGATACGGTCGTCGCCTTCATGGCCGTAAATGCGATCGGGACGCTCGGTCCCGTTCAGTGCGTCATTCGCGGCAGAGCCATGAATTTCCGACGAGGCAATACGGCCGGGCACGGGGAAGGCCTCGTCAGACGGCTGCGCGCCATCCGCCGACAGAAGATCGCTTTGCGAGGCTGAAATGGCGCCGACAATTTTTGCCGGCGCGTTCTGGCCGGCCACACGGATAGGCACTTGCTGGCTCGCGCTGCCATCCAGGCTGTACACGGTAAGCGTGCCCAACGCTTCCTCGCCCGCGCTCATCTGCGCAAGCTGACTGCTGTCGAGGAAGAGCTTGCCCGACGTGTCCACCTCGGCAAACAGCCCGGTCACCACCCGGCCGCCGGTTTGCAGCGCCACCTCCTGCCGCGCCAACGGCGCCAACCGGTTCTCGCCCGCATCGGCATCGTCCACGGTCGGCGGGTTGGCCACCTCAATGCGTACCTGCCGATCCTCCTCGTTCAATTCGATGGGGGTGGCGTGGATGATGGCCGCATGGTTAGCCGCGGCAAGCCCCTCTTCATACACCGTCTCGCTCAGCGTGAATTCGCCCTCCTCGATCTCGGCCGGGTTATCGGCGCCTTTGATGCGAAAGTCCACCTCTTGTTTGGCCGTGCCGTCGAAGCTTTCCACCGCCAATTTGCCATGAGCCGCCTGATCGGACGGCAAATCCTGCATCCGGCTGGTATCCACCACCAGCTTGCCGGTTTGGTCGACCCTATATCGGACGCCCGACACGATCGAGTCATCGTCCAGCCGAAGCGACACATCGCGCCAGTCTTGTCCCTTCAAGCGGTCTTCGCCGCGGTCCGCGTCCACCACTTGCGGCTGGCTGGCCAGCGTCAGCGACGCGTGGTGCTGCTCGTCGATCTCGATCGGCGCGGCAAGGATCTGCGCCACATCGTTCACCCCCACATAGGTGAACGAAAACGTCTTGACGGCCGAGCCGTCGTAACTGGACAGCGTGAGGCTGGCTTTTACCTTTTGCCCCTCGCCCAGATCGGTTGGCGGGGAGAGGACCATCGCCACCTCGCCCCTGGCGGTGACCCAATAGGTACCGTTCATCCCCTCCTGCGACTGGAGGTCTTTTTCCCCCTCCTGCTTCAACTTGTTTTGCCCCGGATCGGCGTCGTCGACGCGCGGCGCCTTGAAGACGAATACTGTCTGACCGTCCGAATCCCGCTTATAGGTTCTAAGCAGTTTAAATGTGCTCATAGCATCCCCTTTAGAGGTTCTTAAATGCCATTTAAAAACGTCAACCATCGTGGCGGCGCCCCGCCACCCTCACCTCCTTCACCAAGCGTTCTCAACCGATGCGCAACACGCATCCCGCACGATCAGATCCGCGTCACCCCATGACGTTCGTGTTCGCTGAGGACCCTAACCAGCTTTGCAACAGCGCAAAGTCCGACCCGCCCAAGCGTGAATCCACGGCGCCGCCGGGCGGGGCAGCGTCTTGCGCCTGTTCGTACTCCGCCTCGGTCAGCATGAATGCGGCGTCCTCAATCTCTGCCGGTTGGTTGAGCGCTGCAGCGGGCGTTTGCGCGCGTTCGAGCTCTTCCTCGGTCAGCATGAATTCGCCCTCCTCAATCTCCGCCGGCTCGTTCTGATTTGCTGTCTCTGTCTGCCGCATGAATTTCTCCTCCTCGCTCTGCACGGTCGCGCGTGCGTTAGTGACATCACGCCGGCCGATGCCATCCGATGGCTCGACCAGCGAGAAACCTCGCCCCATCAGACTTTGTTCCGCGGCGCCCGCCCAGGTCGGCAGCGCCTGCTCATGCACCGATTCGGCGTCATCCGCGCCCGGCCACCACAGAGGGCTGTTCGGCACCCGCTCCTGAATTCGCGTCAAGAACACCACCGAAAAGCCGCCATGCCCTTCCTCGCCGTCCGGCGGCGGAGCGTCCGTCAACCGCAACGCGCGTTTGACGCGCGGCGCCGGAGCCGCTTCGGCGAGCGCATGCCGCGTGTCCGGCCCGGGCGGGGGCGAGACCTCAGTCGGCGGTGTGTCGCCGGTCAGCAAGACCGATTTGCCATCGTCGCGCAGCAGCCATACCTGGGCGCCTTCGGCAAACGCCAGCCGCTCGTCGGCGGCGACGCGGTCAAAGGGGCGCAGCCGGCGTCGCCGTCCCGCCGCGTCAACCGCAAACACTTCACCCTGTAGGCGCAACACTTGACTGGCCAACTTCATGCCCGGCAGCTCCTTATGGCAATCGAACGGCTTTAGCGCTCGCTGAGGGACTCCGCTTTAGCGCGCAACACCGGCTTAAGCAGATAGGACAAAATCGATTTTTTCCCGGTCAGAATGTCGACCTGCGCCACCATGCCGGGGATGATGCGCCAGGCACGCCCCTTCTCACCGGTGGGCGGCCGGGTGCGCACCTTGACCAGGTAATAGGGCTGACCCTTCTCGTCGCTCAGGCTATCGGCGCTGATGTCCTGCACCTCGCCTGCCAACGCGCCGTAAACGGTGTGATCGTAGGCGGTGACCCGCAGCCGGGCGGCTTGTCCCGGATGAATGAAGGCGATGTCGCGCGGGGAGAGACGCGCCTCGACCAGCAAGGTGTCCTCGGCCGGCACCAGTTCCAGGATGTCCTTGCCCGGCTGCACCACGCTGCCGAGGGTATTCAGGTGCAGCCGTTTGATCTCGCCCGCCACCGGCGCGCGCACCTCGGTCACCCGCACCCGGTCCTTGAGCGCGATGCTGCCGGCGGACAAGCTGTCGATCCGCGCCATCACCTCGGACAGTTCGTTGCTGGCGGCATTGCGGAAGCTCAGCTCGACCTCCTGAATCTTGCGTTCGGCCTCGCTGACGCCGGCCTGCAGGCGGCCAACCTGCGCCCGGGCGGCGTCGCGCTCGCCCAACGCGCGCGCCAGTTCGCGCTGCAAGCGCATCAGATCCACCTCGGAAACCGCGCCGGCGGCCTTCAGCGGCGCGGTGACGTCGAGTTCCCGCTGCGCCAACGACAGATGGTGCTCCGCCTGAGTCAGCCGCGCCCGCGCCTCCGACAGCTCCTGCTGCCGCTGGCCGCGTTGCGCCCGGGCGATCGACAATGACGCCTCCAGCTCGCTTTGGCGCGATCGAAACAGCGCCAGCGCCTGCTGCGCCGCCTCCGGCGCCTGCTGCCGCACGTCCTCCGGCATCGCCAGCGGCTGGCCGGCGGCCAGCGCGCGCAAGCGCGCGGCCTTGGCTTGCAAAGCCAGGTGCTGGGCACGGTTTTCCTGCAGCGAGGATTGCGCCCGCGTGCTGTCGATGCGCAGCAGCAATTGGTCCTGCACCACTTTCTGCCCTTCCCGCACCAGAATCTGCTCGACCACGCCGCCATCCAGGCTCTGGATATGCTGGTTTTGGAAAGACGGCACGACTTTGCCTTCACCGCGCGCCACTTCGTCGACTTGGGCCAGCGCGGCCCATAAGAGCGCGCATGCGAGCAAGCCGCCGCTACTCCAGATGAACAGGCGCGGCCGCGCCGGGTGCTGCTGCAGACGGGCCCATTCGGCGTCGGCGGCGAAGTCGGCGCGCTCGGCCAGCTCGCGTCCCGCCGCCCAGCGCGTCAACCGGTCGAATAAGGGTCCCAAGTGATGCCGCGCCGCTTTCAGCGCGACATGGCTGCGATGAATGAGGCGCATCATATCGATGCCTCCGGCTGCCGCGGCGGCTGCCCCAACGCCGCCAGAATCTGATCGCGCGGGCCGTCGGCCACAATCCGGCCGTGCTCCAGCACGATGACGCGTTCGACCAGATCGAGCACGTCGGCCTGGTGCGTCACCAACAGCAGCGTCTTGCCGGCGAGCACGCCGGATAAGGCGCGCACGATGCGGCGGGCCTGGCCCGGATCCATATTGCTGGTCGGCTCGTCCATCAGCATGATCGCCGACTCGCCGACCCAGGCGCGGGCGATGCACAGCGCGCGCCGCTGGCCGCCGGACAGGGTCTCGCCGCGCTCGCCGATCAGCATGTCGTACCCGTCCGGATGCTGGTCGACGAACCGGCCGAGACCGGCGATATGCAACGCGCGCTGCAAACGGGCCACGGGCACGTCGGCGACGCCCAGCGTCAGGTTGTAACCCAATGAACCATAAAACAGCAGGCTCTCCTGCGGCACATAGCCGATATGGCGCCGCAGCTCGTCCGGATCGATCTGCCGCAGGTCGATGCCGTCGATCAGCACCGTGCCTTCGGTCGGCTGATACAACCCCATGACCAGTTTTTGCACCGAACTCTTGCCCGAGCCAATGGCGCCCAGGATCGCCACCCGCTCGCCCGCGCGGATGCGCAGCGACACATCGGACAGCGCCGGCTGTTTGGCGCCGGGATAGCGGAAATGGACATTTTTCAATTCGATGGCGCCGCCGAAGGGCGAGCGCGGCGTATAGCGCGCTTCATCGTCGCGCTCGGTGGGCAGCTTCATCACCGACTCGACCGAGGTAAGCGACGCCCGCGCCTGGTGATACTGCGTCAGCAAGGCCACCAGTTGCCCCAAGGGCGCGGTGGCCCGCCCCGCCAGCATGCCGGCGGCGATGATGCCGCCCGGGCTGGTTTTCCCATCCAGGATCAAATAGACGCCGAGCACCAGCGTGGCCACGTAGGCGCCTTGCTGCACCAAGCCGGCAAAGTGGCTGGTCAGCGCAGAAAGAATCTTCAGCCGCGCGCCGGTCTGCGCCAGGTATTGCGTGCTGCGCTCCCAGCGCGCTTGTTGCACGCCCTGCGCGGACTGCGACTTGATGGTTTCCAGCCCGGACAGGCTCTCGATCAGCAAGGCGTTGCGCTCCGCCGCGGCGCGCAGGGTCGACTCGGACAGCGTCCGCATGCGGCCGGCGGCAAGCCAGGCCTGACACAGCATCAGCGCCGCCGCCACGATCACCGGCAAGGCGAACCACGGCGACAGCCATAGCAGAATCAGCATGAACAGCAGCACGAAGGGCAGATCGACCAGCGTCACCACCGAACTCGAGGCGATGAAGTCGCGCACCGATTCGAAAGCGCGCAGATTGGCGGCGAAGGCGCCGACCGACGGCGGCCTGAACTCCAGTCTCAGTCCCAGCACCCGTTCCATGATGCGCGCCGACAGGTCGATGTCGATGCGCTTGCCCGCCAGGTCCAGCAGATGCGAACGGGCGAGCTTGAGCAAGAAATCGAACACCAGCACCAGGCCGGCGCCGATGGCCAGCACCCACAGCGTGGACAGCGCCAGGTTCGGCACGACCCGGTCGTAGACGTTCATCGTGACGAGCGGCACCGCCAGCGCGCATAGGTTGATCAATAACGCCGCGCACAGCGCGTCGCGGTAAAGCGGCCAGCCGTCGCGCACGGCGCGCCAGAACCAGTGCGCCTGCCGCGCCTGCTCGTCAGCCAGGGCGGCGCGGCGCTCTGACCGGTAGCGCGGCTTGACCAGAATGCACAGCCCACAGTAGCGCGGCGACAGCTCGACCAATGGCATCCGGCTTTCGCCATCGATCAGCGCCACGAGGCGCACCCGCGCAACCCCCTGTTCGTCGCAACCGTCGAACAGGCAAGCCTGATCGCCCTGCAACAACAGCACCGCCGGCAGCATCTCCGCCGGCCAGTCGGCCAACGGCCGCCGCACGATCCGCGCGGCCAACCCCAGGCGGGCCGCGGCGCGCACGAACACCGACGGCGTCAAGCTCCCTTCCGCGCCGGGCAAGCCGGTAAAAATGGTTTCTGGCGGCGTTGGCACACCGTATTCCCGCGCCAGCGCCAATAGGCAGACCCGCAGCGGATCCTGCTCGGACACGACGGCATGCCTCGCCCCGGGTGGTGTAGCCGAATCGATCACTTCCATGGCTTCTTCTTGTAAACGTTATCAAATACAGAGTTAACTGATTGACCGAAATAATAACCATACGCTTACAAGCGATGCAATAGCGCGTGAAATCGATACCGCGCTTTACTGAACATTCTGCCAGCCTAAAAGGCCTATAATAACGGCATCCTACAGAATGACCACGCTAAAACCGCCAAAAACATCACACAATAAACTTTAAATAAAAACTAATAGATAAACTAAAGACAGCACGTCAGCGGCCGGAATAAAAAAAGCCCGCTGCGGCGCAGCGGGCGGGGGCGTTAACCAGTGACGCTTATTCGAATACGATCTGTTCGCCGCGGGCGTCGATCAGCACCGTGTCCTTCGGGGCATATTTGCCGCCGAGGATGGCCTTGGCCAACGGGTTTTCGATCTGATTCTGAATCGCCCGCTTCAGCGGCCGCGCACCGTAGACCGGGTCGAAGCCGGCCTCGGCCAGCACCGCCAGCGCGCTGTCGCTGATTTGCAGATTGAGATCGATCTTGGCCAGACGCGCTTCCAGCGCCTTGAGCTGAATACGGGCGATCGCCTGGATATGCCGCTCGTCCAAGCCATGGAACACCACCACGTCGTCGATGCGGTTGACGAACTCCGGCCGGAAGTAATTCTTCACCTCCGCCATGACCGCGAGCTTGATCACCTGGTAATCGTCGGTGGACATCGTCTGGATTTGCTGACTGCCGATATTGGAGGTCATCACCACCACGGTATTCTTGAAGTCCACCGTGCGGCCCTGGCCATCGGTCAATCGGCCGTCGTCCAGCACCTGCAGCAGCACGTTGAACACATCCGGGTGCGCCTTTTCCACTTCGTCGAGCAGGATCACACTATAGGGCTTGCGCCGCACCTGCTCGGTCAGATAACCGCCCTCTTCATAGCCGACGTATCCCGGCGGCGCGCCGATCAAACGGGCCACCGAGTGCTTTTCCATGTACTCGGACATGTCGATACGGATCAGATGCTCCTCCGAATCGAACAGGAAGCCGGCCAGCGCCTTGCACAGCTCGGTCTTGCCCACGCCGGTCGGGCCGAGGAACAGGAAGCTGCCGTAAGGCCGGCTCGGATCGCCCAGGCCGGAACGCGAGCGGCGGATGGCGTCGGATACCGCGCTGACCGCCTCGTCCTGGCCGATCACGCGCTGGTGCAGCGATTGCTCCATGTGCAACAGCTTCTCGCGTTCGCCAGTCAGCATCTTCGATACCGGGATGCCGGTCATGCGGCTGACCACCTCGGCGATCTCCTCGGTGCCGACCTCGGTCCGCAACAGCCGGTTTTCGCGCGCGTCCTTGCCGTCGCCCGTCGCCTCGGCATCCTTGAGCTGAGCCTCCAGCTGCGGCAAACGGCCATATTGCATCTCCGCCAGTTTCTGCCAATCGCCTTTGCGCTTGAGCTCCTCCATGTCGCTCTTCAAGCGATCGATTTCCTCCTTGATGCTCTGGCTGCCCTGGGCGCTGGCCTTTTCAGCCTTCCAGATCTCCTCCAGATCGGAATACTCCTGGGTCAAGCGGCCGATTTCATCCTCGATCAGCGCCAAACGCTTGGCCGACGCCTCGTCGGTTTCCTTGCGCACCGCCTCGCGCTCGATCTTCAGCTGAATCAGCCGGCGGTCGAGTTTGTCCATTTCCTCCGGTTTGGAGTCGAGTTCCATCTTGATGCGGCTCGCCGCCTCGTCGACCAAGTCAATCGCCTTGTCGGGCAGGAAGCGGTCGGTGATGTAGCGGTGCGACAGCTCGGCCGCGGCGACGATGGCCGGGTCGGTAATGTCGACGCCGTGGTGGATTTCGTATTTTTCCTTCAGCCCGCGCAAGATCGCGATGGTGTCCTCGACGGTCGGCTCGCCCACCAGCACCTTTTGGAAACGGCGCTCCAGCGCGGCATCCTTTTCGATGTATTTGCGATATTCGTCGAGCGTCGTGGCGCCCAAACAATGCAGCTCGCCGCGCGCGAGCGCGGGTTTGAGCATGTTGCCGGCGTCGATCGCGCCCTCGGCCTTGCCCGCGCCTACCAGCGTATGGATTTCGTCGATGAAGATCAGCGAGTTGCCTTCGTCCTGCGACAGATCGTTGAGCACGGCCTTGAGCCGCTCCTCGAATTCGCCGCGGTACTTGGCGCCGGCCAACAGCGCGGCCAGGTCGAGCACCAACAGGCGCTTGTGCTTGAGCCCCTCCGGCACCTCGCCGTTGACGATGCGCTGCGCCAAGCCTTCGACGATGGCGGTCTTGCCCACGCCGGGCTCGCCGATCAATACCGGGTTGTTCTTGGTGCGGCGCTGCAGCACCTGAATGGCGCGGCGGATTTCGTCATCGCGGCCGATCACCGGGTCGAGCTTGCCCTGGCGGGCGCGCTCGGTCAGATCGAGGGTGTATTTCTTCAGCGCCTCGCGCTGGCTTTCGGCATCGGCCGAGGCCACGCTTTGGCCGCCACGCACCGCGTCGATCGCGGCTTCGAGCGCTCCGGCGCTGGCGCCATGCTCGCGCATGAGCCGGCCAAGTTCGCCTTTGTCCTGGGTCAGCGCCAGCATGAACATCTCGCTGGCAATGAATTCGTCGCCGCGTTTCATCGCGGCCTTGTCGGCCAGATTGAGCAGATTGGCCAAATCCCGCGACACGGTGATGTCGCCGCCGTTACCCTGAACCTTGGGCAATCGGTCGACCAGCCCCTTCGTCGCGGTCTTCAGACCCGGCACATTGACGCCGGCCCGGGCCAAGAGCCCGCTCATGCCGCTATCGGCGTCTTCCAGCATGCTCAGCAGCACGTGAGCCGGTTCGATAAACCCGCTCTCGCGCGCAACCGCCAGGCTCTGGGCATCGCCCAGCGCCTGCTGCAATTTGGTTGTCAGTTTGTCGTAGCGCATCACGCACTCCTGTCATTCGTTGATACCCCCTAACTTTGGGCGGTGCTCAACACATTTCAAGAGTGCCGAAAATGAAACCCAATCTTAGACCGAGAAGCGGCTGACTTCCTTCTGCAGGTCCTGCGCCAAACGCGCCAATTGCATGGCCGCCTCGGACGCCATGTCGACCACGCCGACGTTTTCCTCGGCGGCGTGGGCGATGCGCTCGACGCTGGCGGACACTTCATGGCTGGCGATGCTTTGCTCCGACAGCGCATGGTGAATTTGGCTCACCCCTTGGATCAGCTGCTCGGCGCCGTCGTTGATATCCTGCACCGACTGGACCGCCTGGCCCGCGCGCTCCGAACCGGCCTTGACCAGCGCCGCCGTCCCCTCCATACCCTGCACGGCGGCGTCGGCGCCGCTTTGGATCTTTTCCGCCATCTGCGAGATTTCCACCGTCGACTCGGCGGTGCGCTCCGCCAGCTTTCTCACCTCGTCGGCCACCACGGCGAAACCGCGGCCCTGCTCGCCCGCGCGCGCCGCCTCGATGGCGGCGTTGAGCGCCAGCAGATTGGTCTGCTCGGCGATATCGCGCACCGTCATCACGATGTGCTGAATCTGCTGCGATTGCGTGCCCAGTTCGCGAATCTTCTCTTGCGCGACCAGCACCGACTCGGACAGCGACTGCATATCGGCCACCATGGCGCGCATCGCACCGCTCTCGCCGGACAGCGATTTCATCTTCTCGGAGACTTCGCGCACATCACGCGCGCTATCGGACACGTTCTCGATGCTGGCCGTCATCTGCTCGATCGCGGCGGCTACGCTCGAGGCCGACTCGGATTGCTGATGCGAGCTCGTCGACACTTGCGAGGACACGCGCGTCTGCTGTTCGGCCGCAGCCGCGAGGCCCTCGGACACCGCGCGCACATTGCCGACGATCTGGCGCAAGCCTTGGCGCATGGTTTCCATCGACGCCATCAGGCTCGCGTCGCCACGGCTGGCGATCGCCTGCGCCAAGTTGCCCGAGGCCATGGCGCGCGCCACCCGCGCGCCTTCGCTGGGCTCGCCGCCCAACTGCGCCAGAATCGCCCGCGTCGCCGCCACGGCGATCAACAGCACCGCCACCACCACCGCCACCAACGCGATGCCGAACACGATCAGCGACTGATTGAAGGCCGAGGCCAGCACGGCGACCTCGTCATCGGACGATTGCAATGAGGCTTTTTCGATTTTCTGGGCATACGCGCTCAAAGCGTCGGTCATCGGCCGGTCCATGCCGGCGACCATCTTGTCGACCACGTGCGCGGCATTGGGATCGGCCTTGTCGTAGTGGCTCAACGCGTCGCGGTATTTCTGGCCGAATTCCTTATGGGTCTGCAGCAGGCCGTCGATCTCGCCCGCCAGCGCGTCCTGGCCCAACGCCTTCAGGCCATCCTGGGCCTTGTGCAGGTGATCGTCCATGGCCGCTTCGCGCGTCTGGAAGTTGCCGAAGTATTTATCGAATTTGGCCGGATCGTTGCCGCGCAGCAACGTATCCTTCCACTCCTGCACCTGCTTTTTGAATTCCAGGTTAGCGGATTCGATCTCCAGCAACACATGCATGTCGTGGCCTTCGCGATCGAAGGCCGCCACCGCCCGGCCCTGCTGCCCGCCGAGTTGATACACGCCGAAGCCGGCCACCAGCAGCATGCCGACAATGCCGACCGCGGCAATCAATAGCAACACCTGTCGAACCGTCAGGTTCTTCATTTCTTAAGCTCCCCGTGAGATCGTTCACTCATTCATGAAGTAATGTAGTTATGTTTTTTAAGTAAATACTTTTTATATATTGCACACCATTTAACTAACTGCCACTCGTGCCGCCCCAGCCGTCAACCGCCCCACCACCGCGGCCTCGGCAAAACCGGCGGCATGGAACCGGCTTAGCACCTCTTCCGCCAGCGACGGCGCCACACTCGCCAGCAGGCCCCCGCTGGTTTGCGGATCGGCCAACAGCCTGATTTGCCAGTCTGCGAGCCCAGGGGCCACATCCAGCGCATCGGCGAAACTCTGTAGATTGCGTTCGATGGCGCCAGGGCCGATGCCTTGCTCGGCAAAGGCGCGCGCGGCGGCGATGACCGGCAGCGCCGCCATGTCGAGCCGCGCGCCGAGCGATGCGCCCCGGCACAGCTCCAGCAAATGGCCCAACAAGCCGAATCCGGTGACGTCGGTCAGCGCGTGCACGCCATCAAGCCGCGCCAACTCGCTGCCCACGCGGTTGAGCCGCGTGGTCACGTCGATCAGCGCGCGATAGCCGGCGTCGTCAAGCAGCCCCTTCTTCATCGCTTGCGCCAGAATGCCGATGCCCAGCGGCTTACCCAAAATCAGCACGTCGCCTTCACGCGCCGCGCTATTGCGCTTGAGCTGATCCGGATGCACCACGCCAAGCGCGACCAAGCCGTAGATCGGCTCCGGCGCGTCGATCGAATGCCCGCCGGCGAGCGGGATACCGGCCTCCATGCACACCGACTCGCCGCCGGCCAGGATGGCGCGGATCGTCTCGAGCGGCAGCGTGTTGACCGGCATGCCGACGATGGCCAGCGCCATGATCGGCGTCGCGCCCATGGCGTAGATGTCGGATAACGCATTGGTGGCGGCGATGCGGCCGAAATCGCGCGCGTCGTCGACGATCGGCATGAAGAAATCGGTGGTGGCGACGATGGCTTGTTGATCGTTGAGGCGGTACACCGCGGCGTCGTCGCTAGTCTCCGCGCCGACGAGCAGGTCAGGAAAGGGCGTCCGGTCACGCGCGCCAGCCAAAATCGACTGCAGGACGGCGGGGGCGATTTTGCACCCGCAGCCGCCGCCGTGCGACAATTGCGTCAATTTGATGTCGGCCATGTCCCTATCCTTTCAAAACCATGTTTTTCAAGGTCGCGACCCTAGCACAGCTTAACGCCTTTGACGAGATTATCGACGTGCGCTCGCCAAGCGAATTTGCTGTCGATCACCTCCCCGGCGCCATCTCCTGCCCGGTGCTGGACGACGCGGAACGCGCGCGCGTCGGCACGCTGTATTGTCAGCAATCGCCCTTCGCCGCGCGCCGGGTCGGCGCGGCGCTCGTCGCGCGCAACATCGCCCTGCACATCGAGGAGCGCTTCCACGACCGGCCGAAATCCTGGCGGCCGCTGGTCTACTGCTGGCGCGGCGGGCAACGTTCCGGCGCCATGGCCCTGGTGCTGGCGCAGGTCGGCTGGGCCGCGCATCAGTTGGAGCACGGCTATAAAGGCTATCGGCAGCAGGTGCTGGCCGACCTGGAACAATTGCCGGCCGGCATCGATTGGCGCGTGCTCACCGGCCCGACCGGATCCGGCAAAAGCCGCCTCCTGGCCGCGCTGGCGCGCCATGGCCGGCAAGTGCTCGATCTGGAGGGGCTTGCCAGCCACCGCGGCTCGGTGCTGGGACTCGTGCCCGGCCAAACGCAGCCGAGCCAGAAAGCGTTCGAGAGCGCATTGCGCCAGGCGCTTATCGCCTGCGACGGGCGCGAGCCGGTATACATCGAGGCCGAAAGCCGCCACATCGGCCGGCTGACCCTGCCCAACGCGCTGTTGGCCGCGATGCAAAGCGCGCCGGCGATCCGGCTCGAAGTGCCGCTGGCGGAGCGGGTGCGCTTTCTGCTGGAGGACTATGCGTTCCTGACCGAGCAGCCGGCATTGCTGACCGCCCAGCTCGACCGTCTCAAGACGCTGTATGCGCGCGAACAATGGGACGCCTGGCAACGGCTGATTCAGTCGGCGCAATACGCCGAGCTGGTGCAAGCGCTGCTGGAAGCGCATTACGATCCGCTCTACCGCCGTTCCACCGCCAAGCACTTCGCCGCCGAAACATGCACGCTGACCTTGGCCGGCGTCACCGACGACGCGCTCGAACAGGCGTCATCTGTGCTATGACCAATAACAGGGGATCGATTTTCCGCCTGTCTTTTTCCGGACTCCCATGACGCATACCGCTCAACTCGACTGGCCCGAGGGGCTGCCCTTTTCCACCGCGTTCGGCGATGTGTATTTCTCGCGCGACAGCGGCCTGGAGGAGACCCGCCACGTCTTCATCGACGGCAACCGCTTGCCCGAGCGCTTCGCCGCCCTGGCCCCTCAACAAGTATTCACCATCGGCGAAACCGGCTTCGGCACGGGGTTGAATTTTCTCTGCGCTTGGCAGTGCTTTCGCCGCCACGCGCCGCTCAACGCCCGCTTGTCGTTCGTCTCGGTGGAGAAATTTCCCCTTGCCGCGGCCGACCTGCGGCGCGCCTTGGCGCTTTGGCCGGAACTCGCGGCAGAGGCCGACGCGCTGTGCGCGCGCTACGTCGCCCCGCCGCCGGGCTGGCACCGTTTCGTGTTCGATCAGGGGCGCGTGACCCTGACATTGATCGTGGGCGAGGCGGTACCGTGCTGGCAGATGGCGGAGGCGCGCGTCGACGCCTGGTTTCTCGACGGCTTCGCGCCATCGAAAAACCCCGACATGTGGCATGACACCTTGTTTCAGACCATGGCGCGCCTTGCCCGGCCGGGCGCGAGTTTCGCCACATTCACCAGCGCCGGCTTCGTACGCCGCGGCCTGCAGGCCGCGGGGTTCGTGGTGGAGAAAGTGCCCGGATACGGCAGCAAGCGCGAAATGAGCCGCGGCCACTATGCCGGCGGCGGCGCGCAGCCGGAGTGGGAAGCGCCGTGGTTCGCGCATGCGCCGTTGCCGGCGGGCGCCGAACGCCGCGCCGTGATCGTGGGCGGCGGCGTGGCCGGCGCGGCCAGCGCCTGGAGCCTGGCCAACCGCGGCTGGCAGGTCGCCTTGATCGAGCGTCACCCGACACTGGCACGCGAAGGATCGGGCAACGATCAAGGCGTGCTCTACGCGCGCCTGTCGGCGCACGACACGCCGCTCACCCAGCTGGTGCTCGCCGGTTACCGCTACTCTCTCGCCCTGTTGCAGCAGCTGCTCACCGACCGTCCGGACGACTGGCGGCAAACCGGCGTGCTGCAACTGCCGGTCGACGACAACGATCTGCTCAAGCAGCAGGCGCTGCTCGCCAGCGGCCTGGCGGACGGCTGGGTCGAATGGCTCGACCGGCACGCCGCCAGCGAACGCGCCGGCATCGAACTGCCGCAAGGCGGCCTGTTCTTTCCCCAGGGCGGCTGGCTGCACCCGCCGGCGCTGGCGCGCGCGCTGTGCGACCATCCCGGCATCGACGTCATCACCAATACCTCGGTGCTGGAACTGTCGCAAAACGCCGCGGACGGGCAATGGGTGGTCAGCGGCGAACAGGGCGCCATTGCGTTCGGCAGCGTGGTGGTGCTGGCCGGCGGCGCCGACAGCGCCGCATTCGACTGCACGAGCCACTTGCCGCTCAAGCGCATCCGCGGCCAGATCACGCACCTGCCGGCCACAGCCGACAGCCAAGCCTTGCGCATCGTGCTATGCCACGAAGGCTATGTCGCGCCGGCGCGCCAAGGCATTCACACGCTGGGCGCCAGCTTCAAATTCAATGCCGAGCATTTGCTGCTGACTGCCGAGGAGCATCAGGACAACCTGGCCATGCTCGCCGCCATGGCGCCCGCGCTCCATGCCGCGTGCCAGGCGGACATGCTCGACGTCGCGCATCTCGACGGCCGCGCGGGCTGGCGCTGCACGAGCCCCGACTATCTGCCGCTGATCGGTCCGGTGGCGCCGATGCGCGACTTCGTCCGCGCCTACGCACCGCTGGCGCTGGACGCCTCGCTCAAGCTGACCGAGCCCGCGCCCTGGGCCACGGGTCTGTACGTCAATACCGCCCACGGCTCGCGCGGCATGATCACCGCGCCGTTGTCCGGCGAAATTCTCGCCGCGCAAATCGACAACGAGCCCGCGCCGCTTTCCGCTGCGTTGATGCAGGCGTTGCATCCGAACCGCTTCATGCTGCGCCATCTGATGCGCGGCAAAATCGATCCGGCGGAATATCTCTAACGCCGGTGCTAGCGGTGTTTGGTGCAATGCCGCGCACTGCGCGGCGATTGCACCCTACGCCCCCGGACACTTGTTTGTGTAGGGAGCACTCGCCGAAGGCAGTGCGCCACGGAAACGCCGTTACGTCGCTTAGCCCCGCTGCGGCACCATCAGCTCCTCGTCGTCGTCCTCGCAGAGGAAACCGCCGCTCTGGTGCGACCACAGCCGCGCATACAGGCCGCCACGGGCCAGCAGCTGCTGGTGCGAGCCCTCCTCGACCACCTGGCCGCGATCGAGCACGATCAGCCGGTCCATGGCGGCAATGGTCGACAGCCGATGCGCGATCGCCACCACGGTTTTGCCTTCCATCAAGCGGTAAAGGCTGTCCTGAATCGCCGCTTCGACTTCTGAATCGAGCGCGCTGGTGGCTTCGTCCAACAGCAGGATCGGCGCGTCTTTCAACATGACGCGCGCGATGGCGATACGTTGGCGCTGACCGCCGGACAGCTTCACGCCGCGCTCGCCCACATGCGCGTCGTAGCCGGTGCGGCCCTTGGGATCGGTCAAGGCGAGAATGAAGTCGTGCGCCTCGGCGCGCCGCGCCGCCGCGACCATGGCCGCGTCATCGGCATCCGGACGGCCATAGAGCAGGTTTTCGCGCACCGAGCGATGCAACAGCGACGTGTCCTGCGTCACCATGCCAACCTGGGCGCGCAAACTGTCTTGCTTGACGGCGCGCACGTCCTGGCCGTCGATCAGAATGCGGCCGCCGTCGGCATCGTAAAAGCGCAGCAGCAGATTGACGATGGTCGACTTGCCGGCGCCGGAACGGCCCACCAGGCCGATTTTCTCACCGGGCCGGATCGTCAGGTTGAGCCCGCTGATCACCATTTTGTCGCTGCCGTAGCCGAAGTCGACGTTGTCGAAACGGACCTCGCCGCGCGTGACCTTGAGTGGCGCCGCTGCCGGCGCGTCGGTCACCGCCACCTGACGCGACAAGGTGCGAATGCCGTCTTGCACGGTGCCGATGTTCTCGAACAGGCTCGACATTTCCCACATGATCCAATGCGAGATGCCGTTCAAGCGCAATGCCATGGCGGTGGCGGCGGCCACCGCGCCCACGCCGACCTGGCCATGCATCCACAGCCATAGCGCCACCCCCGTCGTCGCCGCCACCAGCAGCATGCTGCTGATCTGGTTGGTGATTTCAAACCCGCTGACCAGGCGCATCTGGCGATACGCCGTCGCCATGAACTCCTGCATGGCGTTGCGGGCGAAGCGCGCCTCGCGCTGGCCGTGGGAGAACAGCTTGACCGTGGCGATGTTGGTGTAGGCGTCGGTGATGCGGCCGGTCATGAGGCTGCGCGCATCGGCCTGCAAGGTGGCGGCCTGCCCCAGACGCGGCACGAAAAAGGCGAGCGTCAGCACGTACGCCAGCAGCCAGCCCATGAACGGCCAGAGCAGCAAGGTATCGAAATGGCCGACTACGCCGACCATGGTGATGAAGTAGATCAGCACGAACACCAGAATATCGGTGATGATCATCACCGTGTCGCGCACGGCCAGCGCGGTCTGCATGACCTTGGTCGAGACCCGGCCGGCGAACTCGTCCTGATAGAAGCTCATGCTCTGGCCGAGCAAATGGCGATGGAAATTCCAGCGCAAACGCATGGGGAAATTGCTGAACAGACCCTGGTACTTGCAAAGCGCTTGCAGCGCGACCACCAGGGGGCTTGCCAGCAAAATGCCGGCAAGCAGCAGCAGATTGCCGCGCTCCTGCTGCCACAGCGCCTGGGGCGGCACTTTGGACAACCAGTCGACCACCGAGCCGAGCATGGCGAACAGCAACGCCTCGAACGCGCCGATGGCGGCCGTCAGCAGCGTCATACCGAGAATCAGGCCGCGCATGCTGCGCGTACAAAACCAGATGAAGGAAAAGAAGCCGTGCGGCGGCTGTGCGGGGGGAGACTCCGGATAGGGATCCACCCGGCGTTCAAACCAGGAAAACATAAAGATCGCTCCTGTCGCGGGCGCCTTGTGGGCGCCGGACCTGGGGTTAAAGGGACGATGACATTAGCGTATCCGCTCGCCCCGTGCAAGCGGCCGAGCTCGGCGACCGCTTTATTTCAGCTTTTTCAGATCACGCCGACATCTGAGCCAACGCCGCCGCCTGCGGCGCCAACAGCGCGCGCAAATCGTCCGGCAAGGGCACCGCTTGCCCGCTTTGATAGTCGACCCACACCAAGGTCACGTCGCCATAGGCATAGAGGGTGTCCGGATCGCCGGCGACGAAGAAGTGATGGCGCAGCGTGACGCTGCTTTTACCCAGACGCTCCAGCTCCAGCGTGATCTCCACCGTCGCCGGATAACTGAGCTGACGGCGGAAGGTGCACGAGGTGGCCGCGATCACCGGCCCGGTGGCGCCGGGGCGGATGCCATGGCCGACGCTATCGAGCCATTCCACCCGCACCTGCTCCAGATAACGGAAATAGTAGGTGTTGTTCAGATGACCGATGGCGTCCATGTCGCCCCAACGCATTTGCACCGTGCGGCGGCCAATTTCCGGATAACGTTTTTCCATGTTTCTCCCTGCAAAGATTTAGTCACATTCCGTCAAACAAACACCATCAAACGCCTATAGAGCTTTGCCGACGCCCAGCGCATACTCAGCGCAGGTCAAGTGGCGCTAGCGTCACTTTGATATGACTGGGGGTCGCTACTCCCAGTCTCCTGAGCGAAGGTGCAATTCAGAGCCCCCACAAGGGGCTCTTTTTTTATCTCCCCATTTGGCATCGAGACAAAAGCCTGCTAACTGTAAAGTGATGCAGTCCCACTGTTCGAATGCCCTGCCGTTACCCGCGCCGTTGTCATCGCAGTGTCTTACATCAAGACTATCATCGATATATTAATCATGATATTGGAGTAAACGACGTCACGAACACAACATTTGCCATCCGGACAGAAATTCCTGCTTTACAAACGAGAAAAAACGAGTCACTTTAGCGCTTGACTGATCGGTTTTCCCACGCAAGGCACGATTCGCCACGTGAACGAAACCGGTTTCCGACGCGGGAGCGTCGGCGTTTGGGGCTGTAGTTGCAATCAACCGACAGTGAGGTACAAGGATGATTTCGCGTATCCCCCTCAGCGTGCGCCGCAAGCAGGCGCGCGACCAGCACGAAAGCTTTTTGTATGCTGTGGCCAAGCCGCAGCTCAACGAAACGGAAAGATCCAGGCAACAAAAAGTTCGACAGCGCGCCCACGACCGCGATGACGCGCGCTTCCTCGCGGAACGGTGCGAAGACGACTTCTGACCTCCCTCTTCATGAAGGAGTGGCCATCGGCCACTCCTTCGCATTCCCCTTCCCCTCTATGCCATTGACATCATCCACTCGTATAGACGATGTCATGGGCATCGCTTTAACTGGCTATAGCGCATTTGCAACATCCGCTAAGCAATATCCGTAAAACATAATTACTTATCGTATTAACTCGATGTAGGATATGCACCGAGCGAAACGACGCCCGCGGGAGCCCACAATAGAAACCAAGCCCCAGCGGGTGGATAACCATTACAAAAGTTGTACATCCAGAATGAGGTCTACCCATGAGCACGGAAAATAACGTCTCTTTCGACCCACGGGCGCTACGCGTCCAGTTGGACTTGAACCAGCAGGAATTTTGGAGCGCGATCGGCGTCACCCAATCGGGCGGCTCCCGCTACGAGAACGATCGCCGCATCCCGAAGCCCGTCATGGAGTTGTTGCGCCTGCGCTATCAGCTGGGCATCAAGCTTGACGGCATCACCGAAGACAATGCGCCCGTCGTCAAGGCCATCGCCAGCGGTGAACTCGACACCGAATCGATGCGTTCCAACGTGGAACGCATCCAGACGCTGTTGCGCGCCAGCGAGAACCTGGCCCGCGAGGCCGCGACCCTGTCCGCGGCCGCCGAGGCGCTGCTGCAGCGCCCGAATTGAAGGTGTTCTGCTGATCCCGTTCTGGCGTCGCCAGCCGGCGACCGCCAGCTCCCTTATTGACTGATTCAACCCGGCGCGGTCACCTCGCGGTGACCGCTGAGTTTTTGCATTGGCATGATCAACCCGACACCCCACCCCGACCGACTCGACGCCGAAGCCCTTTCGGCGCTGCGTTCGCTGCTATCCGGTTTTCCGTCGCTGCAGCGCGCGCATGACACCACCCGGCGCTATACGCAGCCGGCATCGCCCGACGCGGCATTGGCGCCCGCCACGCGCGCGCGCCACTACCTGCTGGCGGCACTGCACCCGGTACTGGCGCAGTTCATGGCGCTCGGCATCCCCGCCGGCACCATGCTGCACGACGTGCCGCTGCTGCTTGCCAGCATACGGCACGCGGATAAACAGATCCGTGACGGGCACGGCTTCGCGGGATTCTGAAACGAGGATCTCAGTGACGGAAATGGACGCCCTGGACTTCCATGACGGCGTCAAAGGCTTCATCACTGAGACGCCAGCCATTCCGGCTAGCGACAAAAAAACAACGGTACCGATCGGGGATGCATATTTCCGGATTGGACCCCGCCTCCAAAGACAGCCTGAGCAGTTCCTGGGCGGTTTCCGGATTAATTTGCGACAGTTGCATAACGGCCTCCTGAAACGCTTCCGTCACAGCTTATGCCCATGGCGAGCGCCAGTTTCTGCGTCCGGTCAAACCGCGTGCAGATGATTCGCCGTGCCGCCATCCCATGCGATGCCCTACAGGCCGGAATCCCCGGCATAGGGAACTACACCGCAACTCACAAGACAAACCTTGCCCCACAGATCCCTATTGACCGACAGCGCTAAGGCCAACTTCCAACAAATCTGAAGGTATAGCCCTACATACGCGAATGAAGCTGCGGTGAGAGCCTTAATCGGCAGTCATCGGTGTTGATGACTGATCTTAGGGCCTGTCTGCAGACAGGCCCTAGCAACATGTCACTGAGCGGAGGATCAAATGCACACTTTGATGAAAGAGCATTTTGGACAGGTCACAGGTGGGCAATGCACAGGGGGAGGTAATAGCAACGGTGCCAGCATGAGTTGCACAACCACGGTGTATGAGAACAAAAACACCACCGTTAAATTAAATCTCTCAGGCGATACGCGAAGGGGAGTAACGGGAGGAGGCCTTACCTGGCAAACGAAATGGTAAGGGCACGCAAAAATAAAGAAATACTCAGGTAATTGGCCGAGAGAGGCCGTGAATTAGCCATTTTTCCACAGCCTCTGTGGCCGAATTATTAAATTCCATCATCAATGGACAATGCATGATGAAAAATAATATCGTGCTGTTTTTCTTCGCCTCAATAGGTTATTCGCAGCTCTCATTCTCAGAGGAGGTAAAATATATGTCTATTGAGAAAATAACAATAGACAAAGAGCACGGGTACCCAATGGTTTCGGCGGAAGTGGCCGGGGCGAAAACGAAGTTGCGCCTTGACACCACCAGCTCTCATCCCTTGCTGCTGGAGGCGTTTGCCCAGAATATCGGAATATATCAAGTGGACAACCCGCTGTCCCTCGAAGATATTGTTCCGCTGGCATCACAAACCATTCCTTTTCGTCTCGGTCCGGTTGAGATGCTGCTGGGGCGAACGGCAGTTATTAAGAAAATCCAAAATAACGACCAGCACCGTATTGGCATGGTATTTAACCCGCACTCTATCGAGTGTCAGCATTGCCTTATTGTGATGGATTTCATTAACGGTGAACTTTATGTCATACAAGCCGATAGCGATGAAGCGGCAAAAGCCGCTGTGGACCGCCGCTATCCGAATTTAACATATGCATCCGCGCCCTATGCTGGCGATGGTAGTGACGCGCTTTATGTCTCAGGCGTGAGTATTAATCAAGGAAAGCAGGGAGTGGCAGCGGTTGTCACCGGCCACGATTACAGCCTTTTTCTACGCTCCAGCGTAAAAACCGATATCAAAATTGTAAAAAAATCGTTTGTGAACGTGAAAGACAAAAATGTGGAAACGGAGGTCTCCGCGCCGGTTCCCATTTCGTTCAATGGGCAGACGATAGCCAAGATACCGATCTTGCTCGAAGCGGCCCCCTCATTTGCCAGCCATTTGATAACGTTGAACAATCCAGAGTATGTACAGCACCAAGGCAATATTGGCATGGACATATTGAAAAACTGCGCACTCGCCCTGGAAACGCGTAAAGCCGTTCACCTCTATTGCAAGCCGTCCCTTTAGCGTCGGCGTGAGAAGCGGCACGCCATCAACGCGCCAGACGCAAGGGCTCACCCTCGTCCCACAGGCGCTGCCATTCCCGCGCGTAGTCTTTGGCGAGCGCGGGCACATTCCATAGCAGCAGTACATTCTCGGCGTTGGATTTGACCGCTGCCTGGCTGTAGTTGAACGAGCCCGTTTCCACCGTCTGGGCGTCAATGACCATGAATTTATGGTGGTGGATGGCGTAGCGGCCGTTGAGCCGCACGGCAATGCCCTGCTGGGCCAGATAGGCCAAGGCGGTGAACTTGCCGTTCTCGGCCGGCAGATTGGATTTACGATCCGCGATCACGGCCACGCGCACCCCGCGCCGCGCCGCGGTCACCAGCGCCTCGGCGATGGGGCGGCTGGTAAAGCCGTAGGCGGCCACCAGAATCTCTCGCTTGGCGCTGGCGATGCCGCTTTGCACCATAGTCAGAGAGGTACCGCCCGGAGAGAAACCCAGATCGTAGCGAGCGTCCGGAATCGGCGTGGACGCGAAGGCGGCCTGGGCAAGAAAAACAAATAGCAGCAGCGTGCGTTTCATGGCGGCTCCAACGGGAAAGCGGCCATGATAGCGGCTAGCGCCGCCCTGCTACCAGTGATCGACGGCGACCGAGATGATCAGCACGTGGGCCGCAAGCCCGACCAGCACCAATACCCAAAAACCGCTCATACGTTGTCGCATACCCTGCTCCTTGGGAGAACACGGTTCATGCTAGGCGGCGCGCCATCAAAACGGCATAAAAAAACACATACGAAAAAAGGGTTAGACCGGTTCGGTCTAACCCTTTGATCTTAATGGTGCCGGTAAGAGGAGTCGAACCCCCGACCTTCGCATTACGAATGCGCTGCTCTACCAACTGAGCTATACCGGCAAACCAACTTGATAAAAAAGCCTTGAACCCGCGTTGGCTTGATCAAGGCTTTTTTGAATCCTGGTCGGGGTGAGAGGATTCGAACCTCCGGCCTCTACGTCCCGAACGTAGCGCTCTACCAGGCTAAGCTACACCCCGTTTATTGCTTCAAACAAGAGACACGCAATTTACAGTATTTCGCGTCTTTTCACAAGTCTTTTTTGGTCGGGGTGAGAGGATTCGAACCTCCGGCCTCTACGTCCCGAACGTAGCGCTCTACCAGGCTAAGCTACACCCCGCCGCCGAAAAAGACTTTCTCAGAAAGCTGCCGTGCATCGCGATTTCTGCGGTACAATCCAGCTCCCAGAGGACGCGCATTATGAAACAATTATGTGGTTTAAGCAACTCTCATTTTATCGTTTAAACGAGCAATCCACCCCGGATATGCCGCAACTGTCCGCGGCATTAGAGAAAACCCCTTTTCAACCCTGTAGCGGACTCGATTGGTTCAGCGAGGGCTGGGTCAACCCCGGCAGCGCCGACACACCGGTCTATAGCGCGCACGGTCACCTGCTGGTTTCGCTCAAACGCGAGGACAAGGTGCTGCCTAGCGCGGTGATTCGCGACTTCGTCGAAATCAAAGCCAGCGAAATCGAGGCCGCCGAGCACCGCAAGGTCGGCCGCAAGGAAAAGCAGGCGTTGAAAGAGCAGATCACCGACGACCTGTTGCCGCGTGCCTTCACCCGCGCAAGCCGCTTGTCCGCTTACCTGGATATCGGCCGGCGCTGGCTGATGGTCGATTCCGGCACCGCCAGCAAGGCCGAGGCACTGGTGAGCAAGCTGCGCGAGGCCCTGCCCCCGTTCCCGGCGGCGCTGCCACGCACGGCCATCGCACCACATACCGCCATGACCGACTGGCTGGCGGCGGGCGAGGCGCCGGCGGGCTTCGAGCTCGATGCCGACTGCGAGCTCAAGGACAGCAGCGAGAACGGCGCCGTGGTGCGCTGCGTGCGCATGGACCTGACCGCCGACGAGATCCGCCAGCACATCGCCACCGGCAAACAGGTGACGAAGCTCGGGTTGGTGTGGAAGGAGCGCGTGCGCTTCGTGCTGACCGACACGCTGCAGCTCAAGCGCATCCAGTTCCTCGACGTACTGCAGGACGAAGCGAGCCAAGCCGGCGACGACAGCGAAAGCCTGTTCGAAGCCACCTTTACCTTGATGAGCGAGGAGTTGGGCGAGCTGGTCGACGCGCTGATCTATGCGCTCGGCGGCTTGGAAGGCGAACAGGCGTAAAGATATGCGGTGATATTTCGTAGCGTGCATTCGCCGCAGGCAATGCACGGTTGTCTTCATCACGAGCACAACAAGGGCCAAACCCTCACGGGCTTGGCCCTTTCTTCACCCCCAACTAATCATCACTCATCCCAGCCCGAGCGGGGTGCGACTAGCAGCCAGATAACGGCTTGACTCGCTTCTCGAAGTTTCAATCCTCGCCATGAGTGGGACGCGGCCTGTTCGATAGCCGTCGACATACCCCCACCACCGGCGTTTCAATCCACGCGCCCGCACGGGGCACGACCAGGCGGCAGCCATCTGGCCGCGATGTTTCGCATGCGGTTTCAATCCACGCACCCGCATTGGGCGCGACATCGGCAAGCAGGTAACGAAGCTAGGTCTAATCTGGTTTCAATCCACGCGCCCACATGAGGCGCGACCCAGGACATATCCTTCAGCATCGTGATGTCGTCGTTTCAATCCACGCACTCGCGTGGAGTGCGACGTCGGACGCACGCTTGTCTTTGATGTACGCCGGCGTGTTTCAATCCACGCGCCCACGCGGGGCGCGACAATACAACCAAGCAGCGCAGTCCAAGCTCGACCTGTTTCAATCCATGCGCCCGCACAGGGCGCGACTGGTGCAGCCACTGCGGTGACTCATGCAGCAAAACGTTTCAATCCACGCGCCCGTGCCGGGCGCGACCGGCCATACCGGTTGAACTCAATGCCGTTGCGGATGTTTCAATCCACGCGCATCGAAGACATCATGGCCCGAGTCAATTGGGTTTCAATCCACGCGCCCGTGCCGGGCGCGACCGCAGCACTACGGTTAAACAAGTGGTACATCCTGGAGTTTCAATCCACGCGCCCGTGCCGGGCGCGACGGGCGATCAAGTTGCCGGCGTCGCCCCCCTCGGTGTTTCAATCCACGCGCCCGTGCCGGGCGCGACGGTTGCCATGCTGAAAGGCGGGCAGACCGTATGGGTTTCAATCCACGCGCCCGTGCCGGGCGCGACCCGGATGGCTGAAGGCAAGCTGCTGTCACCGCAGTTTCAATCCACGCGCCCGTGCCGGGCGCGACCGTCTGCCCGGCTGTGGTGAGCTGACCATGAAAGTTTCAATCCACGCGCCCGTGCCGGGCGCGACGCGAGGTGTGGTACTTGCCGCTGGCGGACGATCCGTTTCAATCCACGCGCCCGTGCCGGGCGCGACCTTGTGACGTCCGTCATGGTGGCCATCAAGCAGTCGTTTCAATCCACGCGCCCGTGCCGGGCGCGACGCTGGCGGCGCTACAGATTCCGCTTATTGGCGCGTTTCAATCCACGCGCCCGTGCCGGGCGCGACTTTCCTCCTGGCGTGGATGCGTAAGAATGCTGACGTTTCAATCCACGCGCCCGTGCCGGGCGCGACCCTTGACCTTCTCGTTAAGGATGGCCGAATTAGGTTTCAATCCACGCGCCCGTGCCGGGCGCGACGCTCAATCCCTGCGCGCGGGACGCTAAGCCAGAAATGTTTCAATCCACGCGCCCGTGCCGGGCGCGACGAAAGCTTGTTGTCCGATTCTTTCTTCGGTAGACGGTTTCAATCCACGCGCCCGTGCCGGGCGCGACCGCCGTGAGCTGCGCCGATGCTTCGGCCTCAACGAACGTTTCAATCCACGCGCCCGTGCCGGGCGCGACCTACCGCAGGCGCGGCGATATCCCACAAACAGACCCGTTTCAATCCACGCGCCCGTGCCGGGCGCGACCGTCGAATAAGAACGGGATGCGCGAGCCTTGGTCAAGTTTCAATCCACGCGCCCGTGCCGGGCGCGACTTCTCCGGCATCTTCCAGTCAGGGATGGACAACTGGTTTCAATCCACGCGCCCGTGCCGGGCGCGACGAGAGCCATGGTCATGCCACCGATCACCATGTGGCGTTTCAATCCACGCGCCCGTGCCGGGCGCGACGCAGGCCGCGCCGCACTGAGGGAGACGGGGAAATGTTTCAATCCACGCGCCCGTGCCGGGCGCGACCTTGCTCATGTCAGTTCAATCCTTTGTTGAGTTCACGTTTCAATCCACGCGCCCGTGCCGGGCGCGACCCGATACTATCCAGATTCGCTTGGCGTAGAGAAGAAGTTTCAATCCACGCGCCCGTGCCGGGCGCGACAGCATGGCTTACCCCAAGTTCTTCATCGTGGCGTTGTTTCAATCCACGCGCCCGTGCCGGGCGCGACTGCTTATTGGGCGCTTAGTACGATGTATGTGGGGGTTTCAATCCACGCGCCCGTGCCGGGCGCGACCCGGGTATGTGTGGCCGTGTTGTGCCGATAGAGAGTTTCAATCCACGCGCCCGTGCCGGGCGCGACTGGGTACTTCTAAATACTTATCGGCAAAAGGGTAATCGTCGATAAAGCGCGAACCCATCCAAAACTCATCATTGATATTGCTGATGTACGAAGAACGGTGTGATCACCTATTTGAGAATCAATGGCTTGGGGCCAGTGCGAAACCTCCCGCGTTTGACCGGACACTTGGGGTTCGCGCTCCGCCCAACTGTTGGAATTACAAAATCAGCGGTCCTTGCAGATCCCGTACCGGTTTGGCGCCCACGTGCTCGACTTTCTGCTTCCAATTGCTGCCCAAATGATAAAAACGCAGGCTGTCTTGCTGTGGATCGATGATGGCGCATAATTGCTCGCGTAATAGAGTCCACTGCGCCGGATCGACTTCAATCTCGAACACCGAGTATTGCGCCCGCTGGCCGTAGTTGCGGCAAGCGCGGGCAACACGTCTCAACCTAGAGGCGCCCGCTTTGTCTTGTGTCCGTACGTCATAACTGACCAACACCATCATGTTCCAGCCACCCCTATTTCCACAAAAACGGTGGATACGCATCCAAATCGCCACGCAAAAAACGCGCTAACAATTGTGCCTGAATGGCGGGGAAAAGCCCCAACTCGGCTTTTTCATCCATAAAAGCATGCAGCAGGCTTTCGCGTTTACGCTCTTGAAACGCCACCAACACCGTCTTGCGCGCCTCGTCGCGCAGCAATACACCACCGTGATCCTGCACCTGGAAATCTTTGCTCGTCAGTTGGCGGCGATTAAACAGCGACAACGCCAGTCTGTCGGCCAGCACCGGCCTGAACTCCTCGACAAGGTCAAGCGCTAGGCTTGCTCTGCCTGGACGGTCACGATGCAGGAACCCCACGGCGGGATCCAACCCCACGCTTTCCAGCGCGGATCTGCAATCGTGAGTCAGCAGCGTATAGAGAAACGATAGAACGGCATTGACCGGGTCGCGCGGCGGGCGACGGCTACGACCGGAAAACTGCAAAGCGGGATCGTCCACGCGTAACAGATGTGGAAACGCCGCAAAGTAGCCTTGAGCCGCTTCGCCCTCCACACCGCGAAGCACGTCCAGATCTTCGCAGTGCCAGAGCTTATCCGCCAAACGCGTCAACCGCTGCCGAGTCTGTTTCAGCGTACTCTGCGCCCCCTCTGAGAGCTTGGCGCCATGGTCGCGCAGAGCGCGCGAGAGAACGGCGCGTTGATTGTAGAGCTTGCCCAACAGTAAGTGCCGCACGATGCCGACGCAGGCGACGGGATCGTCACTCGCGCGGTACTGCGCGCGACGCAGCAGCACATTGCCCGATACAGGACCTTCGACGCGCGCGAGGAATCTGCCGTTGGCACTCAGGTAGCTAATAGTGATGCCGCGTTCTGCACAGAAACCCATGAGCGGCGGGGACACCAGTACACGACCAAAACACACCAACCCCTCCAGCATATGGACGGGCAAGCGCGCACGCTCGCTGCCCTCCACCTGCATCACCAAATTCTCGCCATCTTTGTGCAGCCAGGCGCCTTCGGTCGTAACGTAAACGGTATTGAGCTGGCGGCGCATGTCAGGTCTCCCATTGCTGATGCAACCAAACGTCCACCGCGCTGGGTTGACCAAGCCGTTGTGGCTGACAGCAATCGATTAACGAACAGGCATCACACCGCCGCGAATCGTACTGCGCGCGCGGCATCCGCCCGTTATCCAACAGTGAGCGAACAGCAGCAATCGTATCCAGGGTGAGCACGCGCAGCACGTCGTCGAAAACAACCCGCTGTCTACGCCGGGTTTGGCCGTAGTAAAGCGCCCCCTCTTCGATCGACTGGCCCAGCATGTACTCCAGGCAAAGCGCCTGGGCGCAGAGTTGCACTTCGTCGGCCCGATGTGCTTTGGGACGGCCGCGTTTGTACTCCACCGGGTAAGCCTGTTCCCCTTGGGGGGTGAGGTGGAATTCGACGATGTCGGCCACGCCGGCAATGCCGAGCGGCACAGCGGCCAACGGCAAAGCACTGACGGTACGAACGCCACGCCGTTTCTCCACCATCGGCTGATCTGCGCGTTCGTGCAGCAACCGCCCCTCCGCCGTTTGCCGATTCTCGGCCCACTGCTGTTCCAGATGGATCAGCGCGCATTGCCTGGGGCAATACAAATAATGCTGCAAGGCGGAGAGGAGTATCAGATCGTCGTCTTCCATGCTCGTACCGGTTACAACAGTTCCTGCACGCTGACACCGGCGGGAATGGCGGCCTTGTCGATGTCGACACGGTAATCGGCATAACTGCGTGCAGGGCTGTCAGACTCACCTTCCACGCGGCGAACATGAACGGCATCGAACAGGGTATGTGCGGGCGCATCACCCATCGGATGGTCGTGTTTGAACACAATCAGCTTGCGCGCGGCCATCTCGCCGCGCGCGGCCGAACGATCGTGCTCGAACATGTTGGCCAAGCCACGCCACAGCAACTGTAGATCGGCCTCGTCAAAGCCGGTGCGCTCGGCCAATTTGGCCGAGATAAATCCATGAGCACGATACAAGCCATAGGGAACGATGTACTTGCGTCCCATCGTGCGTTCTTTTTCTACATCCCGCTCATTGGTCACGGCCATGCGCGTAATCGACACCTCCAGAGGCATCACGGGGTCGATGGAGGTGGCAAAGGCAAGCTGAATAGGGCCACGCACCTGGCCGGCATTGATATCTGTGGTCATCACGGCGCCAAATGCGCGTATATCGAAGAAGTTTTTGCACATCCAGGCGGTCAGCTCGCGCGCCTTTGCCTCTTCTTTGGGCAACTTCCTCGACTCTGGCTCGATGTTCAGTGCTTGATAGGCCAGCTTGTGCTGGTTGTTGAGTACCGCCTTTTCTTGCATATAAATGGCGAAGCCAGGCTGACTTTCCTGCTCCAGCGCCACATAGTTGCGCAGCTTGCGCTTGAGGCAAACGTCGGTAATCAGGCCGCGATTGGTTTCCGGATCAAGGCGCGGCAAGTTGCCGGCGTCCGGATCACCATTCGGATTGCCGTTGGTCACATCGAACAAATAAACAAATTCGTAGCGGTTGGCGATGGCAGTCATGTTGGGCTCCTTATTCGTCGATTGAATCGCTGGCAGCGTCTTGGCCACCCTTGTTCTTGGAACGGCTATATCCCTGGTGGTAGTACCCTAGCGCGAACTGGCCTTGCGCCTCATACCCCAGGTTTTTAGGCAAACGCTCTTCGAGTCCGTCGACGATTTCCTTCACAGTACCTTCCAACGTTTTGGCCAAGCCCGGCTTGTCCTTGCGCAGCCGGGTCAGGTGATGCTGTACGTTACGCAGCAACATCGGAAAGACACTAGCGGGCGTAGCGGATGCCGAGCCGTAATAACGGTCGCGGATCGTGGCGTTGATTTCATGCCCAAGCGCATTGCGTTGGATGTTTTCCAGTTCGGCGAATAAACGACCCAGCAGATAGCCGGGATCTCGATTGTCGGGGTTCAGACTCACGGGCAGCTCCAGGTTGATGCCGGCAACGCCCAAGCGCTGATCGCGCTCAAGCACGGCTTTGCACAGGGCAACACGCACGCCCGATACTTCCCGGTCGGCGCGCATGCGCATGATGAGGTTGGTCAACAAACTACGTGGATAGCGGCGGCCGGTCAGAACAGCCCGGGTCAGGTCGCCGGCAAGTTTCGGTAGCACATTCTCCGATTTACCCAAGGCGGCGGTGGCATAGAGTAGCCGCCAAATACCCGGAGGATGACGCCATGGTACGGGTTCCAGCGCCAAATCGCGGTAATGCTCGACCAGTCTTTGCGCGAACACTTCCAGTCGGCCGGTCTCCCAAAAACGAATCGACAAGCGCGAGGCATTGGGTGCGAGCCCCAGCACGAACAGATGAGTGTCCGCCGCCAGATCCAGTCCAAGCTCAGTCAGTGGACGGCCGGCCGCAATGTCTTGCAGCACAGGAACAAGGCGGTTGGTTTCCGAGGCATCGTCCGCCGGCGGGTTCAACAAATCGGAAAAGAACCCTTCCGCCGATGCGGCCGCCTCCGGCGTGGCCGCCTGCGCCCAGAACACCACCGTGGTATCGCCAATTTGCAGTCGTTGCCGGTTGTGTTCGTCGCGGCGCAGCAAATGATTGAGGACGGAGGTATAGGCAAAGGCGGCGAATTCGGACACCGGCGCGTTGTCGCCCTGGCTTTTGCCATAGGAGGTAAAGGACTCCAGGTTGAACGATACGATCGATGCGCCGGAGCTTTGCGCGCCGTTAACGCCCTTGATCGCAGGGTGCAACCGCGCCAGTGGCGCTTTCTGTCCCGTGACCAAACACATGCCCTCTACCCCGCTACCCGCCGCCAACATGCGTGCGCGTAACTGCTGCGCGGCTAGACTCTCGTGGACGTATTCGTGTCGGCCATCGAGACGAAACACTACATTGGCGTCGAGCAGACCTTCCCGTACTGTCACACTGAAATTGGCGAACTGTTCCGCTTGCCATTGGCGCAAAAACCTCAGCACAGCTTGCAATCCGATATCGTCACAATCAGCCAGCCATTGCTCGTGCAAAGCTTTGAAGGCTACGTGTTCTTCGGTAGTGCGTACGCCACCCTTGGCACTCACCCCCAACACATAGCTGGTCTTATCCCAGAGGAAATTCGATTTGATGCCGGCCGTGCGCTTTTCCGGTTGCGGCACGGTCAGTGTGCGGCCGACAAATTTCTTGCCACTGGCAACACGGAGGTCGTACAGTTCATCAACCAATTGACCTTCCGTATCCAATACCAACGCATAGCTGATCTTTTCACTGCTATAGCCGAAGCGCGGCACTTGATCGGCGGCGGCCAGGCGCTGGTAATAATCCAACAAGGCGGACAGAATCATACGCACGCCTCCCGCCATGCCGGCACCTCAATCCAGCCGTCGCGCATTTCAGCACGGAAAAACCGTGGTGTCATGCCATCGGAGAAGTCGATGTCGTGCAGCATCCAGCCAAGATCGCGCGCGCCGGCAAAGCTACCGTCCGGTTGCGGCACCACCTCATCGTCATCGACCAAGGCAAAGTGCGCGGCAAATTCGCGCGTACCGAGGCAAGGCGCGTGAAAGCATTGCCCCTTACGCGCACGCCGGTTGAAGATATCCAGGTGCTTGCCGATGTTGTCGTCCGGCCCGGCTTTGTCGGTCAAGTCGAAATGCGCCTCGATCACATAGGCAACATCGCGCAGCACCGTCGCGGCGCGTTGCTGCCGATCCTCGTCCACGTACGCGGCCAAACCGTCGACATGCCCCGCTTTCATCGCCTTGGCGACGCTGGCTGCGGAAAGTTTGCTTCCCACCTCGTTGCGGCGGATGGACTCGAACTTGATCGGCTTGAGCACGCCAATGCGGTCGATTGTCCAGCGAATGGCCGGCTTCCAGTGAATCGCCTCGAGAATGCCGCGCGCGGCCGAGGGTGTGATCACGTCGTAGGACACGCGCTCGACTTTCATCTCCGGCCGCGTGAAGCACGCACGCTCACCCCATACGTGTAAACGAATTCCGTAACTCATCCTGCCCCCTTGTTACTCTCAGTCACATCACCACACGGTCTTCTCCGCCTCGACAAACGTCGGGTTATCCCAGCGCAAGCCGAATGCCGGGTCGTACAAGTCTTCATTAACCAATCGCACGAACTGCTCGCCAAAACGCTCGGGGTTCACCGGCTGAATCGCGCCGGCGGCGCGAAGTTCGGCAAAGGCGCTGCGAGGTACTTGAACCAGATAAGGTTGCAGTTGGCGGGCGATGGGGCTCACACCCTGGACATACGCCAAATCGTCCAATAGCCGGCGAGCGTCGTCGTCGAACGGCACAATGACCGGCATCAGCGCCGATTCGATCATGCGGAACTTACTGGCCAGATATTCAAATGGCAGGTTCTCCAGGCGGCTATCGGCCAGCCGCTTCAGCAGTTCGGCCTTATCCAGCGTGTTTTCGCCTTGCTGCCAATACAGCAGACGAAAGTAGTGCTGCATCATGTCTTGCGCCAACGGCGAGCCGTGATGATTGCGCAGCACTTCGCGCGCGGTCTGGGCGAACTGACGCAAGTCGGGCGGCGCGGGCCAAGCGTCACTGCGAAATACCAACACCTCGCTGTCCGCCAGCGGACGTTTCCCCTCGCGATTACAACGCCCGGCAGCTTGAGCAATCGCATCCAGCCCCGCTTCGGCTCGCCAAACGGTGGGAAAATCGACGTCCACGCCAGCCTCGATCAGGCTCGTGGCCACCAACCGCACCGGGCGGCCGTCTTTCAAATCGGTACGAATGGCGGTCAACATCTCGCTGCGATGCTTGGCACACATCAGCGTGGTCAGGTGCCGGGCGCCGGGCAATGCCGCGATACGCTGATACAAGTCACGGGCATGACGGCGGCTATTGACGATGCACAATGCCTGGGGCGAATCGGCAAAGCGCGCGGCCAGCGATTCATCCTCTACCGGACCAATGTGTCGTACCGTCACACGCTCCAGCGCCTGAAACAGCCGCGGCGGCTCGGGCGCCAACTCGGTGACGTTCGTGAAACCGCCGGGGAAGTGCTCGGCCTGCAAGGCCGGTTGCGTCGCGGTGCACAGCACAGCGCTCACGCGGTAATTGCGCGCCAGTTCATCCAACGCCGCCACGCAGGGGCGCAACTGCGCCAAGGGCAACGCCTGCGCTTCATCCAAGATCACCACGCTACCGGCGATATTGTGCAGTTTGCGGCAGCGAGCAGGCCGCGCGGCGTACAGGCTTTCGAAAAACTGTACTGACGTCGTCACAACCACCGGCCAATCCCAGTTCTCCATTGCCAGCGCCAGCTTGTCGCGCGCCTCGGGTTCTTTGCCGGGATCATCGCTAAAGGCGCTGTGGTGCTCCAGCACCGCTACGTCCCCCAGATCGCCGAAAGCGCGTCGGAATACACCGGCGGTTTGTTCGACGATGCTGGTGAACGGAATGACGTAAATCACGCGCCGTAAGCCATGGGCAATGGCGTGGTCGAGCGCAAACGCCAGCGATGCTAGCGTCTTGCCGCCGCCCGTCGGCACCGTCAGGGAAAATAGACCGGGCGCATGCGCGGCTTTGGCGCGCACCGCTTGTAGAATCTCGCCACGTAGGCGATTCACCTCGCCCTGGTCGGGTAATGTCGCCAGGTGGGTATCTAACTGCGCACGCAGTTGTACGAGCGTGACAGGCGAGCCGCGCGCAGGTTTGGGATGGGGATCAAATCGGCGGTAGTACGCCTCGGTATCCAAGTAATCGGCATCGACAAGACAAGAAAACAGCATGCGGGCGAGGAAGGTTTGCTGAAACCCCAGACGTGTTTTATCGAGACGAAACCCCTGGGGCGAAGGGAGCGGTTGATCCGGTAAATGAATTTCCTGCCGCCAAGCCCCATCTAGCTCAGGCAGATCCGACGTCATACGATCATGCAAAGAAGGCCTATCGCCACGCTCACGTCCATTCGCCAGCCCCGCATGGTGCCCGGCGATACCATATGCCAACAACAATCCAGGCAAGCCGTATTTTTCGTGTGCGATCAGCGCGCCACGGGTGGCATGATCCACGCGATCGCCACCACGCAACCGTTGCTGGAACTTGTCGGTATATTTGCCGAGGTCGTGCAGCAATCCGCTGACCTCGCCTAATGACCCTGCCCCGAAAACATCAGCAAATTGCCCCGCCGATTGGCCGACCGTATGCAGATGTTCCGCTAACGGTTGCCAACCACTCTCATCGCCCGTGTCGTTGGAATGCGCGAAAAACATGGTTTTCCTATCGCACCTATCATCAACCGGCAGCATACCATTTGGTTGACAAATCAAGCCATAAAATGATTTTGGTATTAATTCTCTCTCGCGATACAAAGGACCAAACCCTCCCGGGCTTGACCCTTTCTCCATACTCAATCGATCACGAATCCCGCCTTACAACACCTCCGCCAGTTCCATCGCCTGATCGCGCAACGTGCGGTACGGCGCCTCCAACAGCGCGTTGACGCTGGCCGCCGCCACCGGCTCTTCGCCGGCGCTCGAGAGCAGGCTGCGCGCCGCGTGCAGTGTGGCCACCGCGTCGACCAGACTATGCACCGCACGCTCAAGCCGCGGTTGTGCCGCCACCGCTTGATCGAACAGCGGCAGCAGTTCGTCCAGTCCCGTGGCTTGCAGCAACTCGCCACCGGATTGACGCAGACGCGTCAAACGGTCTTGCAGGGTAGAAACATGAAGGGAGTTGAGTTCGGTCGCCATATGGCATCTCCTTACTGAGAGAGGCCCACCCAGTCAGGGGTGGGAGGCTGACCTACGCTACCAAACAGGCTTAAAGCGCCGGGACCTTACGGTTGCCCGCAGCCTCCCGGCGACACAGCATTACGGCCAGGCAAAGCCTGGCCGCCGGGATGGCCCGCTATTGGTATTTAGGTGCCCACAGGCTAGGGGCATACCACGACACTGTCGAATCATCGCGGTTGGGGTAGTTTATTGGTTTTTATAAGCTTTTCGGCTTAACAGATGGGCATGATGCCACAGCCGCGGCGGGCAATCATGATGAACAGGTCGATAGGCCCGTTGACGAGTGGTTGTAGCATGCGTTCGCCGCAGGCAACGCACGGCATTCATGCACCGAGGGGTAGCCGTGCGTTGCTGCGCGAACGCACGCTACACCTGTCCTAATCCAGATAAGGTAAATCGGCGCCGTTGCCCGCCCAATCGAGCGGATACACACCCTGCGCCACCAATCGGAGAAACGTTGAGTAAGGCCAGTCGGCCACGCGCTTCACCAGGCCATGTTTGACCGGATTGATATGGATGTAATCCATGTGCGCCGTGAAATCCTCATCATCGCGGATCAGATGTTCCCAATAACGGCGTTGCCAGATACATCGCTCCCCTCTGCTACGCCGGGAGGCGCTGTCCATATCGTCATGGGGCACACCGCGCGAGAACTGTAACTTAATCAAACGCCAGCGTGACGCAAAATCTTCGTCCCCCTCCGGTAGTTGCCAAATGCAATGAAGGTGATCGGGCAGAACAACCCATGCATGGATGATAAAGGGGTGACGACGTTTCACGGCGCGAACCGACGCACGCAAACGGTCAATCTGCTCGATCAACAGCGCGTTGTTACGCCGTTTTTGCAGATTGACCGTGAAAAAATAGGTGCCGCCAGGACACCATGCGCGACGGTAACTCATGGGCACGATCCTCGCCCAAGCCATTCCCCATCGCAACATAGGAAAGTTTAATCAAACCGCCACAACGCCATCGACAAGCCGCCATAGCGCCAATCGTCGTGGATGCGCGTCGGCGCCACGCCGTCGCTGGCCGCGCCGAGCGCGATGAACAGCGGCAGGAAATGTTCGTCGCTGGGGTGATTGGTGCGCGCCTGCGGTGCTTGGCGGAGCCAATCGTCGAGCATTTCATCCTGCCGCGCCAGCAGCCGCGCGTCGACCCAGCCGGCGAATTCGCGCGCCCAGGCCGGCGGCTCGCTGCCGTCGGGCTGCATCTGCCACAGATTATGGGTGTAGCTGCCGGAGGCAAGAATCAGGATGTTCTCGTCGCGCAGCGGCCGCAGAGCGCGGCCGAAGGCGCGTAGACCCGCCTCGTCCAGGTTGCGCGGCAGCGACAGATTCACCACCGGCACATCCGCCTCGGGGAAAAGCCGCATCAGCGGCGTCCAAGCGCCGTGATCGAGCCCGCGCGCGGCGTCGTCCTCCAAGGCGAAACCACCGGCCGACAAGGCGGCGCGCACCCGTTCGAGCCAAGGCGCCGTCGTTTGTGCCGGATAGCGCAGCGAATACAGCGCGCGCGGGAAACCGCCGAAATCGTGGATCGTGCCGGGCGCCGCCTGCGTCGCCATCAGCGGACGCGCGCTCTCCCAGTGCGCCGAAATCACGACGACCGCGGCCGGGCGAGGTTGCGACCGCCCGAACTCATCGAGGAAACGGGCGGTCGGGCTATCTTCCAGCGCCAGCGTGGGCGCGCCATGCGACACAAACAGAGCGGGTTGCGTGAAGGTTTGCATGATGCGATGTCCAGTTAGTTCGTATTAGTCCTAATCATAGTACGAATTTTTAGATCAACAAATCATGCAAATGTGTAGTTATTGTTTACCTATAGTAATCAATCAAACGTCTTCAGCCGGCCGCGGAAATCCGCCAGCGTCGTGTAGCCCTTGGCCGCCATCAAGTCCGCCAATTCGCGCTCGATGCGCGCGAAGGCCGCCACGCCCTCTTCCTGCAAGCAGGTGCCCAGCTGCACCGCCGTGGCGCCGCACAGGATATGCATGAAGGCTTCCGCGCCGCTCTTGATGCCACCGCAACCGATGACGTGTTTCTCCGGCATCAAGCGCGCGAACTCGCGCACGTTCGCCAGTGCCGTCGGCAGCACATAGTCGCCGCCGAGCCCGCCGAGACCGCCCTTGGGTTTGATCAGCGTGGTTTCGCTCTCCAGGTCGATCAACAGCCCGTTGCCGACCGAATTGATGCAAGTCACGAAGCGCAGGCTATCGAAACGGTTGAGCAACGCCGCCATCTGGGCGAAATGCACCGGATCGAAATACGGCGGCAATTTGACCCCGAAAGGCCCCGGATACACCTGACAGAACGCCGCCAACGCCTCGGCCGTGGCGGCGAAATCGTATGCCAGCTGCGGCTTGCCCGGCAGATTGGGGCAGGACAGATTGACTTCGGGCAGACACGGCAAGCGCAGGTCGCGCAAGGCGGCCAGCATGTACAGGTTGTCTTCGAGCGTCATGCCGGCAATCGACACGAACAGCGGCTTGCGGTAATCGAAAGCTTGGGCGTAGTCGAAATAGTATTGATAACCCTCGTTGGGCAACCCCATCGAGTTGATGCTGCCCAACGCCGTTGCCCGGTAGCGCGGCTCCGGGTTGCCCTCGCGCGCTACTAGCGTGCAGCTCTTGGTCATCACCGCGCCGGCGGCCGAGCCGGCCACGGCATCCAACTCGTCACGGGTGCGGCACATCACCCCGGAAGCGTTGTAAAGCGGGGACGCCATCGACAGCCCCAACCATTGAAGCGACAAATCCACCGCCATGACACCTTCTCCTGCGACCAATGAAAGCGCGCAGTATGCCATAGCCGACCACCGGGCGATTTGATCTGCGCCAGCAGCCCTGCCGCTGGCGGCGCTAAACACATCCGGGTAAAATCGACGCATTTACCTTCAGGAAGTCGACGCAATGAGTATCAAATCCGACAAGTGGATTCGCCGCATGGCAGAAGAGCACGGCATGATCGAACCCTTCGAGCCGGGTCAGATCAAGAGCGTGGACGGCCAGAAGGTCATTTCCTACGGCACGTCGAGCTATGGCTACGACATCCGCTGCGCCGACGAATTCAAGGTGTTCACCAACATCAACAGCACCATCGTCGACCCGAAGAATTTCGACCCGCAATCGTTCGTCGAAGTCTCCGGCAAAGGCTTTTGCCTGATCCCCCCCAACTCGTTCGCGCTGGCGCGCACGGTCGAATATTTCCGCATTCCGCGCCAAGTGCTGACGGTATGCCTGGGCAAGTCGACTTACGCGCGTTGCGGCATCATCGTCAACGTGACGCCGTTCGAACCCGAGTGGGAAGGCTACGTCACCTTGGAGTTTTCCAACACCACGCCGCTGCCGGCCAAGATCTATGCCAACGAAGGCGTGGCGCAAGTGTTGTTTTTCGAGTCCGACGAAGACTGCGACGTGTCGTATCGCGACCGTCAGGGCAAATACATGGGGCAAAGCGGCGTCACGCTGCCCAAACCGTGACCCCGTCGCGCCGCCCCGCAAAACCGCGCCCAGCGCGGTTTTTTTACATTTTATCAATCACTTAACTAAAAGAACCCCCAATTCATACATCGCTTTTTTTGCCCTAATGTCCTACGATAATTTCAGGGTGATGCTTCTGCACACATCACCCTGGCGCCTCTGGCGCCTTCTTGAGGCGTTGCGGTTCCCCCTTGCCGCCACGTCTTTTTTTTGTGCCAACAAAAGGGCGATGACGCCAACGCGTCACCGCCCTTTTTGTCTCCTTCGCGCTCAGAAGCAGCAATGCGATCCGGCGGCCTCCCTGGCCGAGCGCGCCAGCGCATCCAGATCATCGTCGAGCCCGGCGTGAATATCCTTCAACGCCGAGCGTAAAATCACAAACCCCAAATGCGCCGGCTCGCAGCCGAACACTTCGGCCAGCGCCTTGAGTTCGTGGCACGTCTGTCCATCCATCGGCAGTTGCACGCTGTGGGGCGTCTCGCCCAACAGCAGCTTGCACGCGGTATCCTCGCCGCGGCAGGCCTCCAATTCGTCCAGGAGACCCTTCAATGCCTCGCCCATGATCATCACCTCCTTGTCGCCTACGTCTCCCCCACTTCAATGGCTTCTATCCAAGCATAGTCGGCCGGCGGCCGGGATGGTGTTTTTATCTTAGGCGATTGATGCCACTCAAACGCTTGATTCAAAAGCATTTATTAGCCACAGAGAGAAATCGTCTCGCTTCACGGATAATTCACGTTATAGCCCAAGCCGGCGCACGCGCCGCAGCGAAGCTATTGCTCGCGCAGATCGCCGTCGCGGTAATACCAGCGGCCGTCGACCGAGACGAAACGGCTAACCTCGTGCAGCCGTGCCGCGCGCCCGCCGAGCTTGTAGCGGGCGACGAACTCGACGACGCCCTCCAGATCGCCCGGCTCGCCCCCGGCCGTGCGCAGCACGTCCAGCCCGATCCATTTCAGCGCCGGACTTTCATCCGATAAATCGAGCCGATCCGGACGGCTATCGGCGTGCCACGTCGCCAGCAGATAGTCGACCGCCTGGCGGGTATAAGCCACGTAACGCGAGCGCATCAGCGCCTCGGCGGTGGGCGCCGGCGTCTCGGGGTGGTCGATATAGCGTCCGCAGCAATCGGCGTAGGCCGTGGCGAGGCCACAGGGGCAATTTGTCGGTGTCTTGCGTTTCATGGCGATGGGTTTTGCAACGGCGGCAGATCGAATAGCTGCATCAGGAAATTGGTAAACGCCGGATCGGCGGGGCGGTTGCTCAATGCCGGCCACTTGCGTTGCCAATCGCGCAGTTTCATCTCCATGCGCGCATGGCTCTCCTCGGCCGTCATTTCGTTGCGGTCACGCGAGATCGCCAGATAACGGTAAGTGGCGAAGGTCGAATCGTCGACGCGGTTGCTCCCCGCCACGCGCACCCGGTACACATTGAGCTGATCGGCCGCCTCGGTCCGCGACAGGCGTCCGGCCTCGACTTCGCCGGCAAGCCGGTTGGCTTCGCGGAAAATCAGGCTGACGTGAGACGGCTGCGCCGCGGCGGGACGCGCCGCGCTGCCGTGTCCGGAAAAGATCGGACTCGGCCATTGTTTGAAGCTGCCGCAACCGGTCAGCATCAGCGACGTCAACAACAGGATCGTCAGCGCTTTCATGTTTTGGAGTGTAATACATTACAACTCGCAAAAGGGAACCATCCCCGCGCGCACCGCGTCAGACTCCGTCATTCAAGGGTTTCCCGCCCGCTGACCAACCTGTCGGAATCTTACTCTTCATGTCTTTGCCCGACCTCGCTCGCGCCTTACGGCGCACACTACGCACGCTGCTGTTCGCGCCCGACACTTGGCGCGGCCGCCTGTTCGATCAAGTGCTGATCGCCGCCATCCTCCTGGCCGTATTGACAGTCACGCTGGAGAGCGTGCCCAGTATTCGCGCAGAGCACGCGCCGCTGTTGCACGCCGTCGACTGGGGGCTCACCCTGCTTTTCACCGTTGAATATCTGCTACGTCTATTTTGTGCGAGAAAACCGCTCCACTACGCGCGCAGCTTTTTCGGCATCATCGATCTCTTGGCCATCCTGCCGCAGTACATCGCGCTATTTCTGCCGCAAAGCCGCTTTTTGTCGGTGGTCCGCATCCTGCGCCTCTTGAGCATGTTCCGCGTCTTCAAGCTGACGCGCTATCTCGGGGTGGCGCAGAGCCTGCGCGACGCGCTACGCGCGAGCCAGCGCAAGATCACCGTCTTTCTGGTGGCGGCGCTGGTCATGGTGATGGTACTGGGCACGCTGATGTACGTCATCGAGGGGGAGGAAAACGGCTTTACCAGCATTCCGGTCAGCATTTATTGGGCGATCGTCACGCTCACCACGGTCGGCTATGGCGACATCGCGCCGCAAACGCCGCTCGGCCAGGCGCTGGCTAGTCTGGTGATGATTATCGGCTATGGCATGATCGCCGTACCCACCGGCATCGTCAGTTCGGAAATCGCCCGGCGCGATGGCGTGCAGGCCATCGAGGCGGTCTGCCGCCCTTGCGCGCTCGGCGAGCACGACCGCGACGCGCGCTACTGCAAATACTGCGGCCGGCCGCTTGTTGACCAAACGCAGTGGCAAATAACGGGTTCAGAGGGTCCCTAACGTGAGCGGCGCGCCAGGCGCGCGATCTGTTCCGCGGTGTCGGCGATCAGCGCCGCCGCGTTGGCCTTGGCATACGCCAGCGTGACCGGGCCGCGGCACAGGGAAAACGTCCCGTCGAAAGCGGCGGAAAGCGCCGGCAGCGCCTCGACGCCGCCAGAGAGCAGGCTGACCGGTACGCCGGCCGCGCGGGCGCGGCGCGCCACTTCCCACGGCGCCTTGCCCGCCAACGTCTGCGCATCGGAGCGCCCCTCGCCGGTCAACACCCAGTCCGCGCCGGCGAGCACCTGATCGAAGCGGCACAGATCGGCCACCGCCGCCGCGCCGGGCCGGCTCGCGGCGCCGAGAAAGCGCAAAGCGAAACCCAGGCCGCCGGCGGCGCCGGCACCCGGCACGACGGCCAAATCGGGCGCGAGCAAATCGGCCACGCGGGCCAGCGCCGCCTCCAACTGCGGCAAATCCGACGCCACCGCGCCTTTTTGCCGCCCGAAGGTGCGCGTCGCGCCATGCTCGCCCAGTAAAGGACAGTCGACGTCGCACCATACCTCGATCGGCACCTGGCCAAGCCGCGGGTCGAGCCCGGTCAGATCGACCCGCGCGGCAAGCGGTAACGACGCCGGCGAGCCGTCCAGCGCCTGTTCCTGGGCGTCGAGCCACACCGCGCCCAACGCCGAGAGACAGCCGGCGCCGCCCTCGTTGGTGCCCGATCCGCCAAGCGTCAGCACCAGCCGCCGGCAACCGGCATCGAGGCACGCGCGCATCAGCTGGCCGACACCGCGGCTCGTGCGCTGCATCAACGGGGTTCCGCCCGCCAACGGCAAGCCGACGATGCGGGCCGTTTCGATCAAGGCGGTGCCGTCTTCCAGCAGCAAACAAGCGACTTGGCGCTGGCGGCCGCTCAGATCGTCGGCCCAGGTCCGCTGCCAGTGGCCGCCAAGCGTATGCCGCAAGACCGCCAGCGTGCCCTCGCCCCCATCCGCCATCGGCTGCAGCGTGCACTGCGCGGTCGGATCGGCGCGCAAAATGCCGCTGGCCATGGCGTGCGCCACTTGATGCGCCGACAGACAGCCCTTGAAGGCATCGGGCGCCAGGATCCAATGCATGCAGACCTCACGACAAAAAACGCGGACCAAAACAAAAAAGCCACCGAGGTTTCCCTGCGGTGGCTTCTCGGCGCGAACGCTTACTCGGCTTCGGCCGGCGGCGCGCTTTGCGCTGCCGGCGCGACAGACCCCGGCGCCGCGGTAGGCTTCGGCAGCGATTGCAGCTCTGCCGCCCGCTTTTCTTCCGGCTTGACTTCGCCGGACGGCTTGCCGTTCAAATCGAACCGTTTGCCGCCGCGCGCCACCGATTTGATGTAGCGCGGCTTACGGCAGTGATTGGCGACCACGCGGGCGATCAACACCGGGTCGAACTGCGGCAAGGCGGCAATCAGACTCTCGTGAATGCCAAGCGCCAGAGGGCGAAACTGTCGGAATACGTCGAACTTACTATAAACATGTTCCGCGATCATCTCGGTCTGCTTCTTCTTGCTCAGACTTTGAACCGCGGATTTGAGCGCGGCGCCCAGTGCCGTTTCGGTATTTGGCTTCATGAAAACTTCAATCTATTCAGTTAATGCCCCGGCGGCCCAGCCGCCCGTCTGCGGTCCGCCCGATACTGCGTCCAGACCGTTGCCACATCTTGCCATCGACGCGATGGCAAAGCGCGTATCTTATGTCAAAACATTGAAAAAAGCGAAGCAAGCCGCAGTATTTTACGCTTTCAGCAGCAAAAAAGCGCCAGTTTCCGGCCGCACACGGCGCAACAGGCGAGATCCGCGCCGCCAAAGCGAGAGCGCAGCCAAAGCTTACTGCTCAAAATTGTTGTTAAAGTGCAATTAACTTGCCCATGTCATATATAAAGCATATATCACTACATTCACTGCAACCTATTGGTCAATAGTACTGCCATAAATTTCACGCATGGCTATTAAACCCACGTTAACACACCAGCTAATATACATTTTCGCGACATAAACTATCATTTTTTCGCCACGATTTACAGCGCGACACCCCTTTCAGGCACTATCGAACCGTCTTTCGCCAACACGAGAGGCTGCTCCGTACAGATGGGTTCGGGAGCAGATTTGAGCTGGAGAACTAACGTCTTATGAGCCGCCTTTGCGGCTCATTTTTTTTGCCCCACCCCCTCGTCTTGCCCCACGCCCGCGATTGACCGACAGGATGTTATACCGTAACATTTTGCCAGCCGTTATAACATAACATCGGAGAATGCCATGTCCTCACAACGCAAAGGTCTCGCCCTAGCGGCTCTGCTCCTTTCTCTCGCCCCCTGGGCCGGCGCGGCGCAGCCGGTCACGGTCGTCGCCGCGGAAAATTTCTACGGCGATCTGGCGCAACAGGTCGGCGGCCCGCTGGTGCAGGTCACGAGCATCATGAACAATCCCGACCAAGACCCGCATCTGTTCGAGGCCAGCGCCTCCACGGCGCGCGCGCTGAGCGCCGCCCGCCTGGTCGTCTACAATGGCGTCGACTACGATCCCTGGATGGACAAGCTGCTGTCGGCCGCGCGCGCGCCCAACCGCGCCGAGATCGTCGCCGGGAAACTCTTGGGCAAGAAATCCGGCGATAATCCGCATCTATGGTACGATCCCGCCACGATGCCGGCCGTCGCTCGCGCCATCGCGGGCAACCTGACGCGCATCGATCCCGCGCATCGCGCCGACTACCAGCGCAATCTGACGCAAGTGCTTGCACGCCTCGGCGTCATTCAAGCGCGCGTTCGAGCGCTGCGCGGCCGCACCGCCGGCAA
>Ga0213872_10000102_pt1 | contig 79440 bp, 72 predicted proteins | sample VelepicomBERX_R2_FD_160071 | JGI IMG/M metagenome (GOLD analysis project Ga0213872, IMG submission 160071) | Rhizosphere microbial communities from Vellozia epidendroides in rupestrian grasslands, the National Park of Serra do Cipo, Brazil - RX_R2 | ecosystem: Host-associated > Plants > Roots >... | reverse complement strand
GGGTCTGCTACCCGGTGCACCGACGCCTACCGGGACGGGACTCTCACCCGTTGGACATGCGCAGCATGCAGCAGCTCCACCTCGCCCCAGAGGGTTCAGTCGAGCCTTTGCTTCGTGACGCACCATCGGCGGATTTTATGATTCGCGCGATGAACGCCTCCCACCAGCCCTGCCCCTGTGGCCGCCCCAGGCCCTATGCCGATTGCTGTGGGCGCTTGCACGACGGCCAGCCAGCGCCCGACGCCGAATCGCTCATGCGCTCACGCTACAGCGCCTTCGTGCTCGACAAGCTCGACTACCTGCTCGCCACTTGGCACTCGAGCACCCGCCCGGCGCATCTCCAAGCGAACGAAGCGGGCCTGCGCTGGCTCGGCCTGGAGGTGAAGCAGCAGGCGCAACAAGACGCCGATCACGCCACGGTGGAGTTCGTGGCACGCAGCAAGCTCGGCGGCCGCGCCCATCGACTGCACGAAATCAGTCGCTTCGTGCGCGAGGGCGGCCGCTGGTACTACCTCGACGGAGGGGTCAGGCGAACTCGCGCTTGATCGTGGGCAGGCCGAGCGCTCGCACCGACCAGACCAGCGCCGCACTGACCAGCAATCCCAGCGCCAGCAGCAGCCAACCACCGATCAGGGCAGAGAGCGTCGGAAGCAGCGGAATGGCCAACACCAGCAGGCCCAGGGCCAGCTTGCGGCCCCACTCGTAGCGCCGCAGCAGTGCCTGGCCGACGGCCAACATCAGCAGCGCGGCGCAGGCTGGCAAGGAGAGGATCAGGGTGTCGAGGGCGTTGCGGACAAAGCCCGTGCGCCAGGCCAGGAGGCCGAGCGCGAACAGGGCCAGCAGCATGAGCATCCAGGCGATGCTCGAAACCAGGGTCGAACGGTGACCGACGTGCAGTTCCTGCGGCATGGTGTACTTCCTCCTACGTACATCGACGCTCACATCATGCTCGAGCGCGATGACGAATTTATGGCAGGAGATGCGGGTATGCGACAACCCCCAAAGACGGGGTGTCTGCCCGATTCGAGGGGCCGCCTGGGGTATGCCAAAAATCAACCGTGAATAATTCCCGGATCATGTTGCGCATCCTCTACAGCGACGAACACCTCGTCGCCATCGACAAGCCCGCCGGCCTGCTCGTGCACCGCAGCAGCATCGACGCGCAGGAAGAGCGCTTCGCCGTGCAGCTGCTGCGCGACCAGATCGGGCGGCCGGTCTGGCCCGTGCACCGGCTCGACAAGGGCACCTCGGGCGTGCTGCTGTTCGCGCTCTCCGCGGAAATCGCCGGGCTCATGGGACCGGTGTTCGAGCAAGGCTTGGCGCGAAAGCGCTACCAGGCCCTGGTGCGAGGTTGGCCGGCGAGCGGTGAAGGTCGCATCGAGCATGCGCTGGCGCGGGATCCGGAAAAGCCTTCGGCTGGCCAACTGCTTCTGCCGGCGCTGACCGATTGGCGAGTGCTGCACCGGCTGGAATGGCCGCTCGTCACCGACGCCCGCTTTGCGAGCAGCCGCTTTGCCGTGCTGGAACTTCGGCCGCAGCAGGGCCGCCGCCACCAGATCCGTCGCCACCTCAAGCACATCGCCCATCCCATCGTGGGCGACGCCACGCACGGCAAGGGGCCACTGAACCGCGCTGTGGCGGGGCATCTGGGCATGCAGCGGCTGTGGCTGCATGCCCTGGAGCTCGAACTGGAGCACCCGCTCGGGGGCGGTCGGCTCCTCTTCAGTGCCGAGCCCGGCCCCGAGTGGGCCTTACTCGACGACGCTCAGTGAAATGCTCGAAGCCTGGTCTCGCCAGCGGTACACGCGCTGGGTTGCCGGCTTGAAGTCCTCGGGCCTTGCGTCGCGGATGGTGACAAAGCTCTGCGGATTCAGGTCAATCAACGGGAACCAGCTGCTCTGCACCTGGACCATGATGCGATGGCCGCGGCGGAAGGTGTGGTTCACGTCCGGCAGCTCAACCTTGAAGCTCTCGACCTGGCCGGGCACGGTCGCCACGCCTTTTTCGAAGCCCTGGCGATAGCGCGCGCGCAGCGGCTGGCCGCGCACAAGCTGCTGGTAGCCGCCCATGGCGCTGACGGGCTGGGGGATGTCCTTGCCCCGCTCGCGCCGGGCCGGCGCCTGTGCCGACTCGGGCGGGTAGACGTCCACGAGCTTGACGACCCAGTCCACGTCCGTGCCGCTGGTGGAGGCCATGAGCTTGGCGACCAGCGGACCGACCACGGTCACGTCGCTCTCCAGCGGCTCGGTCTGGTAGACCAACACGTCGGGGCGGCGCGAGGCGAAGCGCTGGTCACTGAGCATGTATTCGGCCGGTGCCCCCTGAGCGGCATAGCCGATGAAGGGTACAGGCTTGGCGGGATCACTGGTATAGCTGTCGAACGCAGCCTGCGCCTGCTGCGGCGCGGTCCAGCTCAGGCGGCCGAGGGCGTCCAAGTAGAGCTGGCGCGGCTTGGCCTCGCGCGGAGGCCAGGCGTCGTACTTGCGCCAGGCATTGGTACCGGTCTCGAAGACCCAGGCCGCCGGCAGCTTGGCGTCCGGCCCATCCTTCAGGTGTTGCTCGAAGAAGGGCAGCATGATCTGCTTCTGGAAAAAGGCCGAGGTCTCGGAGGCGAAGTCCACCGCGCCCATGGACTTGCCCGACTTGGCCATCCAGCCACCATGCGGCCAGGGGCCCATGACCAGCGTGCGCGGCTGGCCGGGGCTTTTCTCGCGCAGGGCGCGGTCCACGAGCAGCGGGCCGGCCAGGTCTTCGGCGTCGAACCAGCCGCCGACCGTCAGGGCCGCGGCCTTGACGCCGTGCAGGTGGTTCTGGATGGCGCGGCTCTTCCAGTAACCGTCGTAACGGTCATGTTCGATGCTGTCGGTGAAGTACTTGTTGTCGATGCGCCGGGCTAGCGAGGAGAGATTCCCCGCGCTCAGATAGAAGTCGTAGCCGTCGTCGTTGTGGAACTCGAAGCTTTTCCAGTCGCGCTCACCCTCGGTCGGGTTGGCCTGCGGCTTGAAGCCGGAGTAGAAGCCGAAGTTGGCGGCCAGCATGAAGGTGCCGCCGTGGTAGCTGTCGTCTCCCATGTAGAGGTCGGTCACCGGCGCCTGGGGCGAGATCGCCTTGAGGGCCGGGTGCGAGTCCACGGCCGACGCGGCCGTGTAGAAGCCCGGATAGGAAATGCCCCACATACCCACGCGGCCGTTGTGCCCCTTCAGGTGGTCCAGCAGCCACTGCACCGTGTCGTAGGTGTCCGAGCTCTCGTCCACATCGTTCTTGCCGTTCTTCTTGTCGATGTGCGGCGTCATCTCGATCCAGATGCCGTCGGACATGTAGCGGCCGCGCACGTCCTGGCAAACGAAGATGTAGCCGGCCTTGAGAAAGTCGTCGTTGGGCCAGGCACGGCCGTCCTGGTCTTCGCCGTAGGGACCACAGCCATAGGGCGTACGCACCATCAGAATCGGGTACTTGCGGCTCTCGTCCTTGGGCACGTAGGCTACGGTGAAGAGGCGCGCGCCATCGCGCATGGTGGCGCGCAGCTCGTACTTCGTGTAGTTGGCGCGGACGTCATAGCCGGGGGCTTCTTTCTCCTGGGCTTGAACAAGGGGGCATGAAATCAGGCCAGCGAGGGCCAGGGCCACGGCCGAGACAGCAAGACGCATATGTCCTTTCAGAACTTGACGGCGTAAATCGGGGGAAGGTTGGGCGCGACGGATTGCCAGGAATCGCCTGCGTCGGCGCTGGCCCAGAGGTTGCCTGTGGTCGAGCCCATGAGCAGGTGCTGGCCGCTCGGGTCCACGCTCAGGCCGTGGCGATAGATGAGGTCGTAGACGTTCTTCTGCGGCAGGCCCTTGCGCAGCACCTCGAAGCTCTTGCCGCCGTCGCGCGTGCGGGTCACGCACAGCGCGGCATCCACGGGGACGCGCTTCTCGTCCTTGACGGCGGGAACGAACCAGGCGGTCTTGCCGTCCTTGGGGTGCGCAGCCACCGCGAAGCCGAAGGTCGTGAAGTCACCCTTGCACTCGTGCCAGCTGAGTCCGTTGTCGGCGCTGCGCCAGATGCCGCAGTGGTGCTGAGTCCAGAGCACATCGGGCTCGGCCGCGCAGCGCACGACCAGGTGCGGGTCCTGGGTGTTCTCCTCGCCGGCCTGCTCGGGCGGCATGAAGTCGGCGCGCATGCCCTTGGCGCGCAGATGCCAGTCGGTGCCGCCATCGACCGTACGCCAAGCACCACCGCAGGAGATGCCCAGCAGCATCTCACCGGCCTGCGTCGGGTGCGGGCAGATCGAATGGATGCCGGGCGAGTCGTAGCCGCCGCCGAACCAGCCCAGGCGCTCCTTGCGGTGCCAGAGGTTTTCGTTGAGCTGCCAGCTCGCGCCGCCATCCGTGCTCTTGAACAGTCCGCCGGGATTGGTACCCGCCCAGATGACGCCATCGCGATCGCGCTCCATCGACCAAATCTGGATCAGCTTCCAGGCCGGGCCGTCGGCGCCCTCGGGCTGCGCAGGGTAAGCCGGCGCAGCGACCTCGGTCCAGGTCTTGCCGAAATCCTTGGAGGCGTGAACCTTGACGCCGAAGTGGCCGAGATTGAGCGCCGCGAGCATGTGACCCGAGGCATCGGGCGGCAGCACCTGGCTGACCGGCTCGGCCAGGAAGCTCACGTTGACGATTTCCCATGCGCCGCTCGAACGGCTCAGCTCGAACAGACCTTTGCGGGTGGCGACCCAGGCACGTTGACTCATGACTCTTAACCTCCGGACAGGGCTTGCAGGACATGAACGACGGAATCGGGCCGCAAGGCCTCGTCGAGCCGCTGGTACTCCCGCAGCCGGCGCCCGTCCACGAAGATCACGACATTGGGCCGCAGATGGCCCTGGTCGTCGAGCACATAGGCACGCAGCCGCGGATTCGGGGCGAAGGCGTCTTCCAGCCCCGCGCGCAGCGCCACGGCCGCCGTCTCGACCTCGGGGGCCTCGACGAAGCGGCGCAGCTGGGGGGTGAAAACGATGCGGGCCATGGTGGGGCCAGCAGGATAACCGGCCGGACTGCGCAGTGCATCAAGTCATGTTGGGAGGAAGGCCCTCGGCTGAGCAGGGATGTGAGCCGCCCGAGCACAATCGCGCCTCCCTATTTCGTGCAAGCCTCCTTCCAGATGCCCTCCCAACGTACCGGCATGCTCTATGCCTTCCTCGCCTACGCCATCTGGGGCCTGTTCCCGCTGTACTTCAAGCAGCTCAAGGGCGTCGACGCCCTCGAGGTGATCGCGCACCGCACGCTGTGGTCGCTGGCCGTGCTGCTCGCCACGCTGACAGTGTTGAGGCGCTGGGCCTGGCTGGGCGCCGCGCTGAAGAATCGGCGACTCGTCGGCAGCTTCGCGCTTTCGGCCCTGCTGCTGTCGGGCAACTGGCTGGTCTACGTGTGGGCGGTGCAAAACGGCCACGTCGTGGAAGCCAGCCTGGGCTACTTCATCAATCCGCTGGTCAGCGTGGCGCTCGGCTACTTGGTGCTGCGTGAGCGGCCGCGCCCCTTGCAGTGGGCCGCCGTGGCGCTGGCAGCAGCAGGCGTGTTGTGGCTCACCGTCTCAGCCGGCCGATTGCCCTGGATCGCGCTCGTGCTGGCCCTCAGCTTTGGCTTCTACGGGCTCATGCGCAAGACGGCGGCGTTAGGGGCGCTGGAAGGGCTGACGCTGGAGACCTTGCTGCTCGCACCCCTGGCGGCGCTGGCCCTGGGCTGGTGGACGGCGCATGGGCAGAGTGCCTTCGTCACCGGCACGCCGACCGTGATCGGCTGGCTGCTCTTCGCCGGCCCGCTGACGGCCGTGCCGCTGTTGATGTTCGCCGCCGGCGCGCGCCGCATCACCCTGACCATGCTGGGCCTGATGCAATACATCGCACCAACCCTGCAGTTCAGCCTCGGCGTCTGGGTCTACGGCGAGCCTGTGGATGGACACAAGCTCATCGGCTTCGCGATGATCTGGACCGCGCTGGCCGCCTACAGCCTCGAAGGGCTGTGGCGCTCCAGGGTCAATGCCGGATGAGGTGATCGAAGGCGGCCAGGGCTGCCTTGGCGCCGTCGCCTGCGGCGATCACGATCTGCTTGAAGGGCACGGTCGTCGCATCGCCTGCAGCGAACACGCCCGGGACCGAGGTGCCGCCGCGCGCGTCGACGACGATCTCCCCGTACTTGCTCAGTTCCAGATCGCCCTTGAGCCACTCGGTATTGGGCACGAGGCCGATCTGCACGAACACGCCTTCAAGTTCGATGTGATGGGCTTCGCCGCTCACGCGATCCTTGTAGGACAGGCCATTGAGCTTGTTGCCGTCACCGGTGAGCTCGGTCGTTTGGGCGCTGACGTGCACCGTCACGTTGGGCAGGCTGTGCAGCTTTTTGACCAGCACGGCATCGGCGCGCAGTGCGTCAGCAAACTCGATCAGCGTCACATGCTTGACGATGCCGGCCAGATCGATCGCGGCTTCCACGCCTGAATTGCCGCCGCCGATCACGGCCACGCGCTTGCCCTTGAACAGAGGGCCGTCACAGTGCGGGCAGTAGGCCACGCCTTTGTTCTTGTACTCGGCCTCGCCGGGTACGTTGACGTTGCGCCAGCGTGCGCCGGTCGTGAGGATCACGGTCTTGGCTTGCAACAGGCCGCCATTGGCCAGCTCGATGCCGATCAGGCCGCCTTCCTGCGCCGCCGGGATCAGCCGAGCGGCGCGCTGGCCATTCATGATCTCGACCTCGTTGGCACGCACATGCTGCTCGAGCGCGACGGCGAACTTCGGGCCGGTGGTCTCGGTGATGGAGATGTAGTTCTCGATGCCCATGGTGTCGTTGACCTGGCCGCCGAAGCGCTCCGCGGCGATGCCGGTGCGGATGCCCTTTCGGGCGGCATAGACGCCGGCCGCCGCCCCGGCGGGGCCGCCGCCGACGATAAGCATGTCGAACGGATCCTTGGCGGAGAGCTTTTCGGCATCACGGGCCGCGGCCTTGGTGTCGAGCTTGGCCACGATCTCGGCCAGGTCCATGCGGCCCGAGCCGAAGTGCGCGCCGTTGAGGAACACGGCCGGCACGGCCATGATCTCGCGGGCATTGACCTCGTCCTGGAACAGGCCGCCTTCGACGACCACGGTCTGAACCTTGGGGTTGAGCACGGCCATCAGCGAGAGGGCCTGAACCACGTCCGGGCAGTTGTGGCAGTCCAGGGACATGTAGACCTCGAAGCGCAGCTCGCCCTCCAGCGCCTTCACGGCGTCCAGCGTCTCCTGCTCGATCTTGGGCGGATGGCCGCCGGTCCACAGCAGGGCCAGCACGAGCGAGGTGAACTCGTGGCCCAGCGGGATGCCAGCGAATCGCAGGCTCTGCTCGGTGCCGCTGCGTTGAAGCGTGAACGAAGGGCGGCGCGCATCCTGGCCATCGGTGCGCAGGCTGATCTTGTCGGAGAGGCTGGCGATGGTCTGCAGCAGGCTCAGCAACTCCTTGGACGCATCGCGCTCGTCCAGCGAGGCAACGATCTCGAAGGGCAGTTGAACGCGTTCGAGATACGCGGCGAGTTGGGCTTTGAGGGTGTCGTCGAGCATGGTGCGTTCTCCGTATTCAGGCGTGGCTGGACAAGCCACTCTGAGAACGCCCGCTGTTCAGACGTTCTCAGCGAGGCTCGATTCGCTCGCTGAGGGCCGCGAGCCTGGCAAGGCTCGCGGAGGCTTGGATCATCAGATCTTGCCGACGAGGTCCAGCGACGGGGTGATCGTCTTGGCGCCTTCGTTCCACTTGGCCGGGCAGACCTGGCCGGGGTGTTCGGCCACGTACTTGGCGGCGCGGACCTTGCGGACGGTTTCCTTCACGTCGCGGGCGATGGCGTTGTCATGCACTTCGGCCGTCTTGATCACACCTTGCGGGTTGATCACGAAGGTACCGCGCAGGGCCAGGCCTTCCTCGGGGATGTGCACGCCGAAGGCGTTGGTCAGGGCGTGGGTCGGATCGCCGACCAGAGGGAACTTCGCCTTGCCCACGGCGGGCGAGGTTTCGTGCCAGACCTTGTGCGAGAAATGCGTGTCGGTCGTGACGATGTAGACCTCGGCGCCCAGCTTCTGGAACTCGCCATAGTTGTCGGCGGCGTCTTCGATCTCAGTCGGGCAGTTGAAGGTGAAGGCGGCCGGCATGAAGATCAGGACCGACCACTTGCCCTTGAGCGAGGCTTCGGTGATTTCGACGAACTTGCCGTTGTGGAATGCCTGCGCCTTGAAGGGCTGGACTTGGGTGTTGATCAGAGACATTGCAGTTCCCTTGTGATGTGGGTTGATGGGATGGACGGAATGATATCGAGTCCACCTCATTCACACGGGTGCTTGTGTCAATGACCACGATTGGCCCGGCCTATCAGCCCTCCAGTGCGAGCAGTTCCTCAACGGTCTGGCGACGCCGGATCAAGCGAGTGGCGCCACCGTCCACCAGCACCTCTGCGGCCAGCGGGCGCGAGTTGTAGTTGCTCGACATGGAGGCCCCGTAGGCGCCCGTGTCGTGGATGACGAGCAGGTCGCCCACGGCGGCGGCCGGCAGGGCACGGGGCGTGACCACGCCGCCGTCCTCTTGCGTGAACACATCGCCCGACTCGCACAAGGGACCGGCAACGACCGTCGGCCGCTCCGCCTTGGCCAGGCCATCCCGCGGGATCAGGCTCATGGCGTGGAAGGCGCCGTACATGGCTGGGCGCATCAGTTCGGAAAAGCCGGCATCCACAAGGACGAAATGGTTGTTTCCGGCATTCTTGGTCGCGCGCACCTCGCTCAGCAGCACGCCGCTCTCGGCCACGAGGTAGCGGCCGGGTTCGATCTCGAGTGCAAGCGCGTGGCCGACCACGGCTTGAGCCTCTTTGCGGGCGGCGTCCCAAAGGCTGAAGTAGTGCTGGGTGTCGATGGCGGCGCCCCCCTCGCGGTACGGAATCGAGAGGCCGCCGCCTGCCGAGATCGCGTGCAAGTCGTGTCCGGCTGCGTGCGCCTGGCGTACCAACTCCACCATGGCCCCGCAGACCTGGGACAGATGCGCGTAGTCCACGCCAGAGCCAATGTGCATGTGCAGGCCCACGAGCCTCAATCCCTCGGCCTTGATCACTGCCAGCGCCACACCGAGCTCGGTGTGCCAGATGCCGTGCTTGCTGTGCTCCCCGCCCGTGTTGGTCTTGTTGCTGTGGCCATGGCCGAAGCCAGGGTTGATGCGCAGCCACACCGGGTGGCCCTTCGCAGCCGCGCCGAGCTGGCGCAGCATGTCGATGGAGCCAGCGTTGACGGGGATTTTGTGTTCGACAACGGTGGCCAAGGTCTCGTGGTCCATCAGGTCGGCGGTGAAGACGATGCCGCTCGGTTCCCCATCCGGCTGGAAGCCAGCGGCCAGCGCGCGCAGCACCTCGCCGCGCGAGACCGAATCGACCTTGACGCCCTCCTCGCGCATCAGGCGCAGGATGTGCGTGTTGGAGCAGGCCTTCTGCGCAAAGCGGACGGTGTCAAAGCTCTTGAGCGCTGCGATGCGGGCGCGGATCGTCGCGGCGTCATAGACCCATAGCGGCGTGCCGTGCGTTTGTGCGAGCGATTGCAAGACTTCGGGGCGGAACGGGTTGCTCATGGATCTTCCTTCTGAATTGCTCCGAAGCATGCCCGCTGCCATCTATTCAATCAAATGCTTTGATGTCTGAGTGTGATTCAATCCTGATATGCATTTGACACACCGCCATGTGGAGGTCTTCCGCGCCGTGATGACGGCCGGCGGCGTCACGGGCGCGGCCGCCCTACTCCACACCTCACAACCCACCGTCAGCCGCGAGCTCGCCCGGCTGGAGCATCTGCTGGGCTACCCGCTTTTCGAGCGCCAGAAGGGCCGGCTCAAGGCCACTGCCCGCGCGCTGGCCTTGTTCGACGAGGTGCAGCGCTCCTACCAAGGCCTGGAGCGAGTGATGGAGCGCGCGGCCGAGCTGGGTCGGGCCGAGGGAGAGCGGCTTTCGGTGCTGTGCCTGCCGGCTCTGGCGCATGCGCTGCTGCCGGCAGCCGGCCGAAGCCTGCTGGAGCGGCACCCGGCCGCGGCGCTCTCGGTCACGCCGCAGGAATCGCCGCTGCTGGAGGAGTGGATGAGCGCCCAGCGCTTCGACCTTGGCCTGACCGAGGCACGCGAAGCGTCACCGGGAACGGAAATCGAGCCCTTGCTGGCGTTGGACGAGGTCTGCGTGCTGCCCGCCGGGCACCGGCTCGCAGGCAAGCGCTGGCTCGAACCCAAGGATTTTGAGGGCGAGGCCTTCGTCAGCCTGGCCGTGGGAGACCCCTACCGCGTTCAGATCGACGCCGTGTTTGCCGATGCGGGAGTGCGGCGGCGCATGGCGGTGGAGACGCACAGCGCGGTGGCGGTGTGTGCAATGGTGGAAGCGGAGCTCGGCCTTGCCCTTGTCAATCCGCTGACGGCCTTGGCCTGCACAAACGAACGGCTCGCGGTGCGGCGGTTTTCGGTCTCAATGCCGTATCGGATCAGTGCGCTGCGGCCGCTGCATCGGCCGACACAACCTTTGCTCAAAGAGCTGCTTGCTTCGTTGCGGGCCGAGGCGAAACGGCAAGCAGAAGTGCTGCGGCGTGTGTAGACGTGCGATGAACGCAGGTGGCCAGGTGGCCAGGTGGGCACGTGGGCAGGTAGCCAGGTAGGCAGGTGTGCATTTGCGGGCGCAAGGCAGGCGTGCCGCTTGTGCCCCGGCGGACATGCAGCGAAAGCGTACGGCCTCGCCGTGGCGCCCGTTCGCTCTGAGCAGTAGAGCAGAGCTTCAAACCCGCTCGATCCGAGCGAAGGCGCTATGGTTGTGGATCGACTCGAAATTCTCGACATCGACCGAAAAAGCACCGATCCGCTTGTCAGCGTTCAAGCGCAAAGCCACATCCCGAACCAGGTCCTCGACGAACTTCGGGTTCTCGTATGCATGCTCGGTGATCCACTTTTCATCGGCCCGCTTGAGCAGCGGCCAGATCTCGCTCGATGCACTCTCTTCGGCAAAACGGACCAGCTCCGGCCAACCCGGCTCCTCACCGAGAAGCTCGGCGCGAATCGTCACCAACGAGCGCTGGTTGTGGGCCCCATAGTCAGAGATTTCCTTGGAGCAAGGGCACAGGCTTTTGACCGGCACGGCGACCTCGGACCAAACCGTGGTCTTGCCGCCGCGCGTCTCGCTGATGAGCGCGCCTTCGTAGTCCAGCAGGCTCTCGATGCCAGAGACCGGCGCGCGCTTCTTGATGAAGAAGGGGAAGCGCACCTCAATACGTCCCTCATGCGCCGACAGCTTCTCCAGCATCTGGCCATGCAGCTCGCGCAGGCTGCATGCATCGAGCGGCGCCGTCAGGGCTTCCAGCCAGGCCACGAAACGCGACATGTGTGTGCCCTTCTTCTCGGCCGGCAGGGCCACGTCCAGCGTCCATTGGCCGACGGTGGGCTGCGCCTTCTTGCCCACCATCACCTGCAACGGATAGCGCACGTCCTTGACGCCCACGCGCTGGATCGCAAGGTGACGCTCGTCGCGCTCGCTCTGGGTGTCGGGGATGTGCAGGCTGCTGGTGACTTGATTCATAGGGCCGCAAGGATGACCGTTTCGGGCCATCCTTGCTTCAAAAAGGTCTTGGAGCGCTCTTGACGAACGCTTACTGATTGGCCGCGGGCTTGACCAGCTGGGGCCGTGCGCCGAATCGCTTGAGAACGGACTGCTCAATGCCGGCCGCATCCAGGCCGCACCGGCTCATCAGCTTGATCGGGTCGCCATGTTCGATGAAGTCGTCGGGCAGGCCCAGCTGCAAGACGGGAACGGTCAGGCCGGCGGCGCTCAGGACTTCGAGCACGGCAGAACCCGCGCCACCCATGATGCAGCCGTCTTCCACCGTGACGATGGCGTCATGCGAGCGTGCCAGCTCGAGGACGAGCTCGGTGTCCAGCGGCTTGGCAAAGCGCATGTTCGCCACCGTCGCATCGAGCGCCTCGGCCGCCCTCAGCGAGGGGTGGAGCAGCGTGCCGAAGGCCAGGATGGCCACGCGCGAGCCCTTGCGGCGGATCTCGCCCTTGCCCCAGGCAAAGGCGCACATCTCCTTGACGGTCGGCACACCCGCACCGGCGCCGCGCGGGTAGCGCACGGTCGAGGGGCCGTCGTGCCTGAAGGCCGTGTACAGGGCCTGGCGGCATTCGTTCTCGTCGGCCGGCGTGAGCACCGCCATGTTCGGGATGCAGCGCGTGTAGGCGATGTCGTAGTTGCCGGCGTGCGTGGCGCCGTCAGCGCCGACGATGCCGGCGCGGTCCAGGGCGAAGACGACGGGCAGGTTCTGGATCGCCACATCGTGCACCAACTGGTCGTAGGCGCGTTGCAGGAAGGTCGAGTAGATCGCGACGACCGGCTTGAGACCCTCGCAGGCCAGACCGGCTGCGAAGGTGACCGAGTGCTGCTCGGCGATGCCCACGTCGTAATAGCGTTTGGGGAAACGCTGGTGGAACTCCACCATGCCCGAACCCTCGCGCATGGCAGGCGTGATACCGACCAGGCGCGAGTCCTGCTCGGCCATGTCGCACAGCCATTCGCCAAAGACCTGGGTGAAGGTCACCTTCGGCGGCGTGGTCGGCTTGACGAAGCCCACGGCCGGATCGAACTTGCCCGACGCCGCGTGGTACTTGACCGGATCGGCCTCGGCCAGCTTGTAGCCCGCGCCCTTCTTGGTCACCACGTGCAGGAACTGCGGTCCCGGCTTGCTGCGCAGGTTCTCCAGCGTTGGCACCAGAGACTCCAGGTCATGGCCGTCGATCGGGCCCACGTAGTTGAAGCCGAACTCCTCGAAGATGGTGCAGGGCACGACCATGCCCTTGGTATGCTCCTCGAAGCGGCGGGCCAGCTCGTAGAGCGGGGTGTCGCGCAGCAGGTTCTTGGCGCCCTCGCGCGCCTTGGCGTAGAAGTTGCCGCTCATCAGGCGGGCGAAGTAGCGATTCAGCGCGCCGACCGGCGGGCTGATGGACATGTCGTTGTCGTTGAGGATGACGAGCAGGTCGCCCATCTGTCCGCCGTGGCTCACCCCGGCATTGTTCAGGGCCTCGAAGGCCATGCCGGCCGTCATGGCGCCGTCGCCGATGATGGCCACGACCTTGCGGTCCTCGCCCTTTTGCTTGACGGCCATGGCCATGCCGTGCGCCGCCGAGATTGAGGTGCTCGAGTGGCCGGTGCCGAAGGTGTCGTATTCGCTCTCTTCCCGACGCGGGAAGCCGCTGATGCCGCCGAGCTGGCGCAGGCCTGGCATGCCGTCGCGGCGGCCGGTCAGCACCTTGTGCGGATAGGTCTGGTGGCCCACGTCCCAGACCAGGCGATCCTTGGGCGTGTCGTACACGTAGTGCAGTGCCACCGTCAGCTCGACCGTGCCGAGGTTGGAGCCGAGATGGCCGCCGGTCTGCGAAACCGAGTCCAGCACATAGCGACGCAACTCATCGGCCAGCTTGGGCAGCTCGGTCCGGGGCAGGCGGCGCAGGTCCGCCGGGCTGTCGATGGTGATCAGGAGCGGGTAACTCATCCAGTCCCCTTCAGTGACGCGCGAAGCCACATGGGTTCAGCTTTCTCGCTCGACGACCATGTCGGCCAGCATGGCCAGCGCAGCCGTGCCGCTCAGGCCGCTGGCAGCCAGCGCTGCATGGGCCTCGTCGCGCAATTGTTGCGCCAGGGCACGGGCGGAATCCAGTCCCATGACGCTGACGTAGGTGGGCTTATTGGCGTCCTGGTCCTTGCCCGCAGTCTTGCCGAGCACGGCAGAGTCCTGGGTCACGTCGAGGATGTCATCCACGACCTGGAACGCCAGGCCCAGGGCCGCACCGTACTGGCTGAGCGCCTGCCAGGCCTTGGCGTCGGTGCGACCGCTGGCGGCGCCCATCATGACGCTGGCCTCGAGCAACTGGCCGGTCTTGCGACGATGCATGTCGCGCAAGGTGCATTCGTCGATGTGCTTGCCCACGTTGGCCAGGTCAATGGCTTGGCCGCCGGCCATGCCGGCATGACCGGCCGCGCGGGCCAGCAATGCACACAGGCGCGCCTGCAGAGCCGGCTCCACGCCAGCGTCGGGTGTCAGCACATCGAAGGCCAGGGCCTGCATGGCGTCGCCGGCCAGCATGGCTTGGGCCTCACCGTACTGCACATGGGTCGTGGGCTTGCCGCGGCGCATGACGTCGTCGTCCATGCAGGGCATGTCGTCATGGACCAGAGAGTAGGCGTGGATCAGCTCCACAGCGCAGGCTGCGCGCATGGCTGCCTCGCGCTGGCCGAGCACGGCCTCGCAAGCCGCCAGGGCCAGCAGGGCACGCAAACGCTTGCCGCCGCCCAGGACCGAATAGCGCATGGCCTCGCCAAGCCCGGCGGGCGCATCGGCCGGCACGAAACCCTCCAGCGCCAATTCCACATCGCTCAGGGACCTTTGGACCCATTGCTCAAAAACAACTGCATCCACCCTCAAGATTCCTCTTCTTCTGTACTGCCACCCTCGCTGTCCAGCACCTTGACCTGCTGCTCAATCGCCTGGAGCTGGCCGCGACAATAGGCCAGCAGCTCGGCGCCGCGCTTGTAGGCGGCCAGCAGCTGCTCCAGCGGAAGTTGCTGGCCTTCCATGGCGGCGACCAGGCGCTCCAACTCCTCCAAAGCCGTTTCGTAACTGGCTGGAACTGGGGGGAGGGGGGCAGGTTTTTGGGTGGCTGACATAAGGGCAAGCGCGGATTGTATGGGTGCCCGCGCCGCTCATCTCTTACAGCTGTGACACGACAGCCGCACCGCGGCGCACCCCGCGCAATCCTGACCGTCCCATCCCCCGCTACAATTCCGCCCTTTTCCCTGTTTCTTCAGCCGCGCGAGCCCGATGGTGGCTCGCTCCGTTTGCCTGCCTCTCACACAAACCCGGCAGGGAGCCCGAGGGCTCCAGGCCCCATCAGCCACTGCCGGGGGGTTGACATTGGTTTCTGGAAAGAACCTCTTGGATCATGTCCGACCTGAGCATCACACTCTCCCAACTCGAGCGCAGCAGCACCCAGCTGCCGGTTTCCGCCTACTTCGACGACGCGCTGTTTCAGCGTGAACTCTCGGCCCTCTTCGGCAAGGGTCCCCGCTATGTGGGGCATGCCTTGGCCGTGCCCGAAGTGGGCGACTATCTGGCCCTGCCACAGGAGGGCGAGGGCCGCGCGCTCGTGCGCACACCCGCCGGCGTCGAGCTGATCTCCAACGTCTGCCGCCATCGCCAGGCCCTGATGCTGCGCGGCCGCGGCAACACGCGCTCCAACATCGTCTGTCCCCTGCACCGCTGGACCTACGACCTCAAGGGCGAGCTGATCGGCGCTCCGCACTTCGCGACCGACCCCTGCCTGAACCTCAACAATTACAAGTTGAACGAGTGGAACGGCCTGCTGTTCGAGGACAACGGCCATGACGTCGCCGCCCACCTGGCGGGCATGACGGCGGACACGCGTGCGCTGCTGAACTTCGAGGGCTATGTGCTCGACAAGGTCCATGTCCACGAGTGCGACTACAACTGGAAGACCTTCATCGAGGTCTACCTCGAGGACTACCACGTCGGCCCCTTCCACCCGGGCTTGGGCCAGTTCGTGACCTGCGAGGACCTGAGCTGGGAATTCGGCCGCCACCACTCGGTGCAGACGGTCGGCGTGCACAAGGAGCTGACCAAGCCCGGCTCACCCGTGTACGAGCGCTGGCACGAGCAGCTGCTGCGCTTCCGTGAAGGCGCCGCACCCGAGAAGGGCGCGGTCTGGTTGACCTACTACCCGCACATCATGGTCGAGTGGTACCCGCATGTGCTGGTCGTCTCCACCCTCTTCCCCAAGGGCCCGCAGAAGACCGTCAACCTCGTGGAGTTCTACTACCCCGAGGAGATTGCAGCTTTCGAGCGCGATTTCGTCGAAGCCCACCAGGCCGCCTACATGGAGACCTGCGTGGAGGACGACGAGATCGCCTTGCGAATGGACGCCGGCCGCCGTGCCCTGATGGAGCGCGGCGACAACGAGGTCGGCCCCTACCAAAGCCCGATGGAAGACGGCATGCAACACTTCCACGAGTGGTATCGCAGCGAGATGGGCTTCGAGGCCTGATGTCCGCGCCGCTGCTCATGGTGGCGGCAACGCTGCTGTTCTCGCTGATGGGGGTCTGCGTCAAGCTGGCCTCGAGCGAATACGGGCCAGGCGAGATCGTCATGTACCGGGGGCTCGTGGGCATGCTGGCACTGTTCGTCGTGAGCCGCATGGGCGGCATCTCGCTCAGGACCGCCGTGCCGGCCATGCACTTCTGGCGCAGCCTCTCGGGCGTGATCGCGCTCTCGCTCTGGTTCTATGCCATCGGCCACCTACCCCTGGCCACGGCGATGACGCTGAACTACATGTCCAGCATCTGGATGGCTCTCTTCTTGGTCGGCGGTGCCGTGCTGATGGGTGCCCGGCATGTCGACGGCCGCGTGATCGCCGTCGTACTCCTGGGCTTTCTCGGCGTGGCCCTTGTCCTTCGCCCTACCTTCGATTCCAGCCAGGCTGTGTACGGCCTCGCCGGCCTGTGCTCGGGCATGCTCTCGGCCGTGGCGTATCTGCAGGTCACGGCGCTGGGCCGCGTGGGGGAGCCCGAATCGCGCACCGTGTTCTATTTCTCTGGCGGCGGCGCTCTGGTCGGCGCATTGACGGCCCTCGTGACCGAGGGCGGTTTCCATTCGCACACGCTGCGCGGCGCCTTGCTGCTGCTGGGTGTGGGCGTGCCGGCCACCGCGGCCCAGCTGTGCATGACCCGCGCCTATGCCATCGGCCGCCCGCTGGTCAATGCCTGTCTGGCCTATCTGGGCATCGTGTTCTCCTGCGTCTGGGGCCTGCTGCTGTTCGCCGACCCCGTGGCGCCGATCGGCTGGATCGGCATCGTGCTGATCCTCGGCGCGGGCCTGGCCGCCACCCTGCTGCGCGCGCGCTCCACGCCACCCGACAGCCAGCATTCCGTCAGTGAATCATGAGCATGCACAAGACCCTCATCGCCTTTGCCGAGCTGCGGCCCGAGATGCTGCTGATCGATGTGAGCTTCGACCTGGGGGACAGCGCGGCTGGCGAGCGTGCGTACGCGGCCGGCCACCTGCCCGGGGCCCACTACCTGCACCTGGAGCGCGACCTCAGCGGCGCTAAGACGGGCAGCAATGGCCGCCATCCCTTGCCCGATCGCGCGGCCTTTGCCGAGCGCATGCGCGCGCTGGGCTTGTCCAAACACACGCAGGTCGTGGCCTACGACGCGCAGGGCGGCATGTACGCCGCGCGGCTGTGGTGGATGCTGCGCTGGATCGGCCACGAGGCCGCCGCCGTGCTCGATGGCGGTCCGAGGGGCACGCTGAGCGCTGAGTTGCCGCAGGCATTGCCAGGCGACTTCGCCATGGGCCCATCCCTGGTTCCGACGCTGAGTGCCGATGAACTGCAGGCCCGTCTTGGCAATGTGCGCCTCGTAGACGCCCGCGCCCCGGAGCGCTTCCGCGGCGAGGTCGAGCCGCTCGACCGGCAGGCCGGGCACATCCCCGGCGCGTCTAACCGCCTGTTCAAGCTGAATCTGCAGGCTGACGGCACATTCAAGCCCGTCGAGGTCCTGCGCGCCGAGTTCGAAGACCTTCTGGCGCCCTTCGCGCCAGAGCAGGTGGTGCATCAATGTGGATCAGGTGTGACGGCCTGCCACAACCTTCTTGCCATGGAATACGCGCAGTTGCCTGGCTCCGCGCTCTATGCGGGCTCCTGGAGCGAATGGTCGAGCGATCCGGTCAGGCCGGTTGCCAAGGGCTAGCCAAGGGTCGAAGATGGGTCTCATACGAGAGTAGGAGGGTCCATCATGTTCAAGCGAATCCTTGTACCGACCGACGGCTCCGATCTGACTGCCAAGGCCGTGAACACGGCCATCGGCCTGGCGCGCATCCACGGCGCCACGCTCTTCACGATCAGCGTCAAGGAGCCCTTCCCCTACAGCGCGGTCTCCGAGATGCAGCCCACGCCGCCGCAGGAGTTCTACGACGCGCAGGAACGCATCGCGCAGGAACGGGTGAAGACCGTCCTCGATGCGGCGCGCAATTCAGAGATCACTTGCGAGGCGATGACGACCGAAGGCCTGCACCCCTGGGAATCGATCATCGAGCACGCCAATGACAAGCAGTGCGACCTGATCGTGATGTCCTCGCATGGCCGGCGCGGCGTGACGGCCCTGCTGCTGGGCAGCGAGACCCAGAAGGTGCTGACCCACTGCAAGATCCCCGTGTTGATTGTTCGTTAGCCGGAAACCCGCACCACGACGCTGACCAGGCACAGGCCCACCGCCAGCCACAAGATCTGCAGCGCCGTCTCCCTGATCGGCAGACGCCGTTGCAGCTGCGGGATCAGGTCGGCCACGGCCACGTAGACGAAACTGCTGGACGCGGCCACGAGCAGGAAGGGGAACAGCTCCTTCCAGGGCCCGACGACGAAGTAGCCCAGGATGCCGCCGAGCACTGCGGCAAAGCCCGACACCGCGTTGAAGAACAGTGCCTTGCGGCGGCTGAAGCCGGCGTTGAGCAGCACGATGTAGTCTCCCACCTCCTGCGGAATCTCGTGGGCGATGATGGCCAGCGCGGTCACCAGGCCCAGATGATGGTCGGCCAGGAAGGCCGCGGCGATGATGATGCCGTCGCAGAAGTTGTGGATGGAGTCACCCACCAGCACAGAGAAGCCGCCCCGACCGGCCTGCTCTTCGTCGAAATGGTGGTGATGGTGGTGACCGTCGCCCTCATGGTGGTGGGTGTGCCGGTACAGCTCGGCCTTCTCCAGCAGGAAGAAGAACATCAGCCCGCCCAGCAGGGTCATGAAGAGCGCGTGCGGGCTCGCGCCGCTCTCGAACGCCTCGGGCAGCACGTGCATGAGCGCGGTGCCCAGCAGCACGCCCGTTGAAAGGCTCACCAGGTGCTTGACCACGCGCCCCAGCAGGGCCACGGTCAGGCTGGCCGCGATCACGACCGAGAGCAGGCCACCGATCAGGGTGGCAAGAACAATGTAGACAAGCGTCATCAGGGAGGAGTCTCAGGCCACGCCATTGGACTTGAACCAGTCGACGCAGCGCTTCCAGCCGTCCTCCGCCGCTTGGCGGTCGTAGCTCGGGCGGTAGTCTGCATGGAAGGCATGGGGAGCGTCGGGATAGACCCGAAAGACGCTTCTGCGCGCTGCCGGCGATCCATGGGCCAGGGCGGCCTTCATCTTGTCAACCGTCTCGAGCGGGATGCCCGTGTCGGCGCCGCCGTACAAGCCGAGCACCGGGGCATGCAGGTGATCCACGCCATCGATCGGGTGGCTCGGCTGCAGCGGGTTGGTCGGGCCGAGCAGGCGGCCATACCAGGCCACGGCGGCCTTCACACCCGGGCTGTGCTCGGCATACAACCAGGTGATGCGGCCGCCCCAACAAAAGCCCGTGATGCCCAGCTTGGAGGTATCCGCGCCCTGGGTCTTGGCCCACGCCACGGTGGCGTCCAGATCGCCCATCACCTGGGTGTCGGGCACCTCGGAGACGACTTCGCTCATGAGTTTGGAGATCTCGCCGTAACTGCCGGCGTCTCCCTGACGCACGAAAAGCTCGGGGGCGATGGCCATGTAGCCCAACTGGGCGAAGCGCCGCGCCACGTCGGCGATGTGTTCGTGCACGCCGAAGATCTCGCTGATCACGAGGACCACGGGTGCGTTCTTCGCGCCGGCCTTCACGGCCCGGTACGCGGGCATCTTGAAGTCGCCCACGGGGACGAAGACCTCGCCCGTCTGCAGGCCCTCGCTGGAGGTCTTGATGGTCTGGGCGCTCACCGGCAGCACCGCGGCGGCAAAACCAGCGCCGACCGCAGTGCGGACAAAGTCGCGGCGGTCGAAATCCTTGCACGGCGCCAGGCTGTCCAGCTCTTGTTGCATCACATCTCCTTCGGGTTCGCAAAGCCCGCGGATTCTTGCAGAAATGCCCTGACAATGCCGGCCATGAATTTGCCCGCCTCTGCCTCGCAGCCGCTAGCCTCCATCGACATGGGCTCCAACAGCTTCCGGCTCGAAGTGGCTCGGTTGTTCGAGGGCAGCTACCGCCGCAGCCTTTACCTGAAAGAAACCGTGCGTCTGGGCGCGGGGCTCGACGGCGAAATGCGCCTCACCGAAGACGCCATGGCGCGTGGCCTGGAATGCCTGAAGCGTTTCGCCGCGAGCCTGGCGGGTTTTCAGCCCGAGCGCGTGCGTGCCGTGGCCACCCAGACCCTGCGCGAGGCGCGCAACCGCGACGAATTCCTGCAACGTGCACAGCAGGCCCTGGGCTTCCCCATCGAGGTGATATCCGGCCGCGAGGAAGCGCGCCTGATCTTCGCCGGCGTGGCGCGCCTGCAGGCCTCCAGCGAACCGCGCCTCGTGATCGACATTGGCGGGCGCAGCACCGAGATGATCCTCGGCAAGGGTCTCGCGCCCGAGCAGGCCGAGTCCTTCCAGATCGGCAGCGTCAGCCTCTCCCTGCGCTACTTCCCGGAAGGGCGCTTCACGCCCGAGGCCTTCCGCGCCGCTCAGGTGGCGGCCGGCGCAGAGCTCGAAGAGGCGCGGGGCCTGTTCAAGCCCTCGCGCTGGAAGCAGGCCCTGGGTTCCTCCGGCACCGTGGGCGCGGTCTCGCAGGTTCTGGCGGCCTCGGGCGTCACCGATGGCCGCATCACGCCGACGGCGCTGCGCTGGTGCATCGAAGAATGCCTGAGCGCCGGCAGCATGGACAAGCTCTCCCTGCCCGGCCTGAAGGACGACCGCCGCGCGGTCGTGGCCGGCGGCCTGTGCATCCTCTACACCCTGCTCACGCAGTTCGGCATCACCGAGCTGCTGCCCACCAAGGGCGCGTTGCGCCAGGGCGTGATCTTCGACTTGGCCGAGCGCCTGGGCGCGCCGAGCGGAATCGCACCGCGCCTGGACATGCGCGAGGCCTCAGTGCTGGCACTTCAGCAGCGCTTCGGCGTGGACCTGGCCCAGGCCCTGCGCGTGCAGACCCTGGCGCAGTCACTGCATCACAAGCTCGAGCCGCATGCGCCGCGCGAGGCCCGCCGCGAACTGGCCTGGGCCGCCGCCCTGCACGAGATCGGCATGATGGTCTCCCACCACGACCACCACCGCCACACGGCCTACCTGATCGCCCACGTGGACGCTCCAGGCTTTTCGCAGAACCAGCTGCGCCGCCTGGCAGACCTGGCCCTGGGCCAGCGCGGTGGCCTGCGCAAGATGGACGCGGCACTGCGCGAGGAGAGCCTGCTGTGGCAAGTGCTAGCGCTTCGCCTGGCCGTCATCGTTCATCACGGCCGGGATGCCGTGAACACCCGCGCGCTGCAAGTGCAGCACGATGGGCGCAAGGTCCAGCTGCGCCTGCCGCGTGCCTGGGTGCACGAACATCCGCGCACCCTCTACCTGCTGCGCGAAGAGGCCGAGGCCTGGGCCCGCAGCGGCATGCTCGAGCTGCAGTTGGCCTGAGGGCGGAGACCGAACTCCGAGCTTCGAGCTTCGAGCTTCGAGCTCCGAGCTCAGTCTGCCCTGCGCATCGCCTCGTTTTCGAGGCCCTCGTTCCAGTCGCCACCGCCGCCGAGCACGGCCTTCATGCGTTCGCTATCCAGGTCGCCGGTCCACTTGCCCACGACCACAGTGGCCACGCCGTTGCCGATGAGATTGGTCAGTGCGCGCGCCTCGGACATGAAACGGTCAATGCCCAGAATGAGCGCAATGCCGGCGACCGGCACATGGCCCACGGAACCGAGAGTGGCTGCCAGCACGATGAAGCCACTGCCCGTCACACCGGCCGCACCCTTGGAGGTGAGCACGGCCACGCCGATGAGCGTCAGCTCCTGCATCAGGCTCAGCGGCGTGTTGGTCGCCTGCGCGATGAACACGGCCGCCATGGTCAGGTAGATCGAGGTGCCATCGAGGTTGAACGAGTAGCCGGTCGGGATCACCAGGCCCACGGTCGCCTTCTTGACGCCCAGACGTTCCATCTTCTCCATCATGCGCGGCAGGGCCGACTCCGAGGACGAGGTACCCAGCACGATCAGGAGTTCCTCGCGGATGTACTTGATGAACTTCCAGACCGAGAAGCCATGCAGCCTGGCGATGGTGCCCAGCACCAAAAAGATGAAGATCAGGCAAGTCAGGTAGAAGGAGCCCATCAGCTTGCCCATGGAGACCAGGGAGCCCAAGCCGTACTTGCCGATCGTGAAGGCCATCGCGCCGAAGGCTCCGATGGGTGCCAGCTTCATGATGTATCCCACCATCACGAAGAGCACGTGGGAGAGCTTCTCGATCAGGTCGAAGACCAGGGTGCCGCGGCCGCCGAAGCGATGCAGGGCGAAGCCGAACAGCACGGCGATCACGAGGACCTGCAGGACCTCGCCCGTAGCGAAGGGATCGACCAGCGTGTTCGGGATCATGTGCAGGATGAAGTCCGTCGCGTCCATCTTGCTGCTGATGAAGGTGGCTACGCCTTTGGTGTCGATGGTGGCCGGGTCCACGTTCATGCCCGCGCCCGGCTGCAGCACATTGACCAGCAGCAGTCCGATGATCAGCGCCACCGTGCTCACCACCTCGAAGTACATGAGCGCCAGGCCGCCGGTCTTGCCGACCTTCTTCATGTCCTCCATACCGGCAATGCCCAGCACCACGGTGCAGAAGATGATGGGCGCGATCATCATCTTGATCAGCTTGATGAAGCCGTCGCCCAGAGGCTTCATGGCTGCGCCGCTTTGCGGGTAGAGCCAACCCAGCAAGATGCCGATCAGGACCGCGCAGATGACCTGGAAATACAGCGAGCGATAGAGCGGCTGCTTGGCCGCGACGGCGCCGGACATGGGTGTCTCCTCTTGTTTGGGGTTGGCGGATTCTCGATCCCCGCCCCTGTGGCTGTCATGTGTGGACTGCGTACGTAGTCCACGCAACAAGTCTAAAGACAATCCGGCCCTTGCACGGCCACCAGTACCACCTCCTGATGGCCTTCACGCTGGCGCGTACGCAACCACCACACGGCTCCCTTCTTGATCGCCCAGGGCTGTTCTTCGCCACAGAGCAGCCGCGCGGCGAGCAGGCCCAGGGTCGGCTGATGACCGACGATGAGCACGGGTTCGGCGGAGCGCGGCCAGCGCGCCGCCTCCAGCAGCGCATGAGGCGAGGCCTCGGGGCCCAGGGTCGGAGCGGTGCGGAACTCGCGACCCAGGGCATGCGCCGTGGCGCGCGTGCGCTCAGCGGGGCTCACCAACACACGCGTGGTGGCGGCCATGCGGTGGTTGAGCCAATGCGCCATGCGCTGGGCCTGGCGTTCGCCCTTGGCGGTCAGCACGCGATCCAGATCACTGCCACCCTCACGTAGCAGCTCGGCCTCGGCGTGACGCCAGAGGATCAGGTCCATTCAGCGCGCTGCATGAGGGCCTGCTGCGCACTGATGCCGCCCGGGAGCGCCAGGCGGTGCGAGCGGCCGTCCGGGCCCAGCTGCCAAGCGTCCAGCGTATCGTGCAGATAGGGCTGCAGGGCCTCGTCGATGATGCGCTGGCGCAGCGCCGCGTCGAGCACAGGCCAGGCCACCTCGATGCGACGGAACATATTGCGGCTCATCCAGTCGGCGCTGGAGAGGTAGAGCGCCTCGTCGGCCTCGCCGTGGCCCCAGCGGAAGTAACAGATCCGCGAATGTTCCAGGAAGCGGCCCACGACCGAGCGCACGACGATGTTCTCGCTCACGCCCGGCAGGCCCGGAGGCAGCATGCACGCGCCGCGCACGATGAGGTCGATCTTGGCGCCGGCCTGCCCGCAGCGCAGCAGGGCGTCGATCAGCTCATGGTCGGTCAGCGCATTGATCTTGATCACGAGGCGCGCCGGCTGGCCGTGGCGGGCCGAATGCGCGACCTTCTCCACCAGCTCCACCATGCGCTCGTGCATATTGAACGGCGCGAGCAGAATGCGACGCGTCTGGCGCGCCTTGCCCAGCGAGGCGAGCTGGCGAAACACGTGGTCGGCATCGGCCGTGAGGTCGCGGTCGGCGGTCAGATAGCCGATGTCGGTGTAGAAGCGCGCCGTGCGCGGGTTGTAGTTGCCGGTGGAGAAATGCGCGTAGCGACGCAGCTTGCCGCCCTCGTTGCGGGTGACCATCAGCAGCTTGGCGTGGGTCTTGTAGCCCACGATGCCGTAGACCACCTGGGCGCCCACGGCTTCGAGCCGCTCGGCCCAGTTGATGTTGGCCTCCTCATCGAAACGAGCCTTGAGCTCCACCACGGCCATCACTTCCTTGCCGCGGCGGGCCGCCTCGATCAGCAGGTCCATCAGCACCGACTGGCTGCCCGTGCGGTAGATGGTCTGGCGGATGGCCAGCACTTGGGGATCATCGACCGCCTCACGGAGGAACTCGACCACGGGGTCGAAGCTCTCGAAGGGATGGTGCAGCAAAATGTCCCGCTTGCGGATCTGCTCGAAGATGCTGCGGTTGCGTCGCAGCGCCTGCGGCCACGCGGCCTCGAAGGGCTTGAAGCGCAGCTCGGGCGCGTCGGTCTGGTCGATCAGCTCGTTCAGACGCACGAGGTTCACGGGGCCGTTCACGCGATACAGCGCCGCCGGCGGCAGGTCGAACTGCTCGAGCAGGAATTCCGAGAGCTCCTGCGGGCAGGTGTTCACCACCTCCAGCCGCACAGCCCGGCCGAAGTGGCGCGTGGTCAGGCCCGAGCGCAGCGCGTGGCGCAGGTTGGCGATCTCCTCTTCGTCCACTTCGAGATCGGAATCGCGCGTGACGCGGAACTGCGAGAAGGCTTCGACCTTGCGGCCCGGGAACAGCTCCTCCAGGTGCGCGCGGATCACGCTGGTCAGCAGCACGAAGGCCTGCTGGCCGTCGCTGATCTCGGCCGGCAGCTTGATGACGCGGGGCAACACGCGCGGCACCTTGACGATGGCAATGCGGGTATCGCGGCCGAAGGCATCCTTGCCGGACAGGCGCGCCACGAAGTGCAGGCTCTTGTTGGCCACTTGCGGAAACGGATGGGCCGGATCCAGGCCCACCGGCACCAGCAAGGGCTTGACCTCGCGGTCGAAGAAACGTGCCACCCACCGTGCCTGCTCGGGGCTGCGCGCGGCATGGTTGATGATGCCGATGCCGCGGGCGTTGAGCAGTGGCATGACGCTGTCGTTGAAGACGCCGTATTGCTCGTCGATCAGCTCGTGCGCGGCGCGGCCCACACGGGCGACGTCGGCGTTGCTGACATGGCCTTCGTCGGCGCGGGCGGCATCCAGCATGTCGGCGAAGCGCACCTCGAAGAACTCGTCAAGATTGCTGGAGACGATGCAGATGTAGCGCAGCCGCTCCAGCAGGGGCACGTCCTCGCGCTGGGCCTGGGCCAGCACACGACGGTTGAACTCCAGGATCGCCTGTTCGCGGTTGAGCAGATACGGGTTGGGCAGCGCGGGCGGGATCGGCAAGGCAGACATTGCAGCATCTTATGAAGGAACGGTGAAATGTCCATGACATGGGCCGCTCGATAATTGACCGATGCACTTGTTGATCCCCCACGCCAGCGCCCTGGGCGAAGAAGCCACCCAGACCCTGGCGGGCCTGACGCTCCCGAATCTGTCTCACCTGCTGGGCGCCTGGCAAGCCCGAGAACGCCACGGCAGTGACGAATTCAGCCCCGACCTGCCTCACGAAGCCGCACTGGCCGCGCTGCGCGGCGAAGCGCCTGCGGTGGCCGCCTGGCGCGCCGCCGAACTGGGTCTGCCTGGCGAGCGCCCCTGGGCGCTGCTGACGCCGCTGCACCTGGCCGTCAGCCTCGACCAGGTGACGGCCCATGCGGCGGAGCTCTCCGAGGCGGATTCGCAGCTCCTGTTCGAAGACCTGGCCGAGCTGTGGCCTGCGGCCGAGGGCTGGAGCGCGCATTGGGCAGGTCCAGCCGAATGGCTGGTCAGCCACGACAGCCTGGCCGGCGTCGCCAGCGCCAGTATCGATCGCGTCGTCCAGCGCAATATCGCCCCCTGGCTGCCCGAGGCACGCCGACTGCGCAGCCTGCAGAACGAGGTGCAGATGCTGCTGCATCGCCATCCGCTGAACGAGATCCGCGCGGCGCCCGTCAACTCGGTCTGGATCAGCGGCTGCGGCGCGTCGACGAAAGCCCTGCCGGCCGAGGTGCGGGTGGACTGGCGCCTGCGCGCGCCGCTGCTGGCCGGTGACTGGCAGGCCTGGGCCGCGGCCTGGCAGGCGCTGGACGCCGAGCTGCTTGCGCTGGCGCCTGCCAGCCTCACGCTCTGTGGCGAGCGATTCGCCCAAGTCTTCGGCCCCGGTGCCGCGGGTGGACTTGTCCAAAGGCTCTGGCAGCGCGTCGCCCCGCCGCGCGCCGACGTCGCCTCGCTCCTGGCCACCCTATGAACATCGTCACCCGCGACGTGCCGCCCCGCGCGGCCTGGGCGCTCGAACAGGCCGGCGTGCAGCCCCTGCTGGCCCGCCTTTTCGCTGCGCGCGGCATCACCAGCGCCGACGAGCTGGACCCCGGCCTGGGCAAGCTGCTGCCGCCCGAGGGGCTGCGCGACATCGAACGCGCGGCCGTGCTCCTGGCCGATGCCATCGAGCAGCGTGAGCGCATCTGCATCGTGGCCGATTACGACTGCGACGGCGCCACCGCCTGCGCGGTCTCGCTGCGCGGCCTGGCCCTGCTTGGCGCGCGCCCTGAAGATCTGGGCTACGTGGTGCCCGACCGCGCCGTGCACGGCTACGGCCTCACGCCGACCATCGTGGACTTGGCCATGGCGCAAAAGCCCGGCCTGCTGATGACCGTGGACAACGGCATCGCCTCGCTCGCCGGCGTGGCGCACGCCAAGGCGCTCGGACTCAAGGTGCTGGTCACCGACCATCATTTGCCCGCCGCCGAAGGCCTGCCCGTGGCCGATGCGCTCGTGAACCCCAACCAGCCCGCCTGCGGTTTCGCGAGCAAGAACCTGGCCGGCGTCGGTGTGGCCTTCTACGTGCTGCTGGCCCTGCGCAGCGAGTTGCGCCGGCGCGGCGCTTTCGAGGCCCAGAACCAGCCACGGCTGGATGCACTGCTCGACCTCGTCGCCCTGGGCACCGTGGCCGACGTTGTCAAGCTCGACGCCAACAACCGGCGCCTCGTCGCGCAGGGCCTCAGGCGCATGCGGGCCGGGCGCATGCAGCCGGGCCTGGCCGCGCTTTTCAGCGCCGCTGGCCGCGACGCTGCTCAAGCCTCTGCCACCGACCTGGGCTTCACGCTGGGCCCGCGCGTCAACGCCGCCGGGCGGCTCTCGGACATGACCCTGGGCATCGAATGCCTGACAACCGAAGACCCGGCTCGAGCGGCCGAACTCGCCAAACTGCTCGATGAGATCAACCGCGAGCGGCGCGATATCGAGGCTGGCATGCGCGAGCAGGCCGAGAGCCGCCTCGAAGCCCTGATGCCCAGCGGCGAAGTCCCTGCGGCGGTCGCCATCTTCGAGCCAGATTTCCACGAGGGCGTGGTCGGCATCGTCGCCTCGCGACTGAAGGACCGGCTGCACCGGCCGAGCTTTGTGTTCGCACGCGGGCAGGACGGCTCGCTCAAGGGGTCGGGCCGCTCCATCGCCGGCTTCCACCTGCGCGACGCGCTGGATCTCGTGGCCAAGCGCCATCCCGGGGTGCTCAAGAGATTCGGCGGCCACGCCATGGCGGCCGGCTGCACGCTCAGCGACGAGGCCGCCTTCGCCACCTTCGACGCCGCCTTGCAGCAAGTGGCGCGCGAGTGGCTCTCGGCCGAGGCGCTCACCCGCACCCTGCGCACCGACGGCCCCCTGCCGGCCTCGGCCTTCAACGTGGCCACAGTGCAGGCCATCGACGCCGAGGTCTGGGGCCAGGCTTTCGAGGCCCCGGTGTTCTGTGACGAGTTCGAGCTCGTCTCGCAGCGCGTCGTGGGTGAGAAACACCTGAAGCTGCGCCTGCGCCAGGGCGGCCAGCTGCGCGACGCGATCTGGTTCCAGCACGTCGAGGCATTGCCCGATCGCGTGCGCCTGGCCTACCGGCTCGACCTCAATACCTGGAACGGGCAGACCAGCGTGCAGCTGATCGTCGAAGCGCAGGTCTGAGAAGGATTTCACGGCGAGAGCGCTAACGATGCGTTCAAGCGGCTCGTGGGGTTATTTGTCAACGGCGTGACATAGGCGGTTTCGAGAATTCCCTGCTTCTAACGCTGTCCGGCGGAACACCCGAGTCCGCGCCTTCATGTCTTCCGCTTCCACCCTCACGCTTCGAGCCCGTCTGGGCCTGATCGCCGCGCTCGCGCTGGCGCTGTCTTTCGTGCCCAGTGTCATGCTGGCCCTGCGCCTGGACACCGACCTCGGGCTTGCTCGCCACGAACAGGCCGGCCTGCCAGCCAATGCTGCCTGGCACCAGTTGCTCAAGGCCTTGAGCCAGCATCGCCGCCTGGCCAGCGAAGCGCGCTCGACCCGGCCCGACGCCAAGGCAGAGCTGCCGGCCGCGCGCCAGGCCGTGCAGTCCGCTCTCAAGGCCGTGCGCGCCCTGGACGGTGAGTCTGCCAGCGCGACGGCCGCTCTGGGGGCTGATTTCGACAAGCTGGTCACCGACTTCGACGCAGGCCAGCTCGACGTGGCCCACTTGCTGCAGCGCCAGCATGAACTGTCGGCTCTTGCCCTGGCGACCATGGGCGACATGAACAGCCGCAACGAGCTGCTGCTGGAGCCCGAGCGCGGCCTGCATTTCGCCATGAGCGCGGGCCTGAGCGCGGCACCGCGCGTCGAGGATGCGCTCTCCGAGCTCGGCGCCATCGCCGGCGCCGCGGCCGTCGATGACATCGCCCTGCTCCACACAGCGCTGACACGCTATCGCGAGCACGGCGGCGACATGCTCCAGCAGATGCAAGCGGCCAGCGCCGCCGATGCCGGCCTGGCGCCCCAGCTTGCGCCGCTCACGGCCCAGCTGCTCAAGCAGCGCCAGCAGGTTGACCAGGCCTTCGCTGATGCGGCCATGGACGTCAACTATCCATTGGCCAAGCTCGCCGGCACCCTGCGCGAGGCGGCCGAATTGCAAACCGGTGTGTCGAGCCAGGTGCTGCAAACGCTGACCCAGCAGCTCGAACGCCGCGCCGGTCGTGCCGCGCTGTGGCGCAACACCCTCGCCGCCGCCCTGCTGCTCGCCTTGGGCGGCCTGGCCACGTTGATGTTGCGCGCCAGCCGCCAGTTGCTGCTGCCCGTCGAGCAGATGATTGCAGCCACCGAGCGCATCGCCGCGGGCGACCTGAGCCAGCCCGTGCCGCAGGGGCGCCGCGACGAACTCGGCCGCGTGCTGCGTGCCCTGGCGGACATGCAGGCCCGGCTGCGCGCGCTCGTCGAGCGCATTCACGCCGGCGCCGAGCCCATCCGCCTCGCGGCCCAGGAGATCGCCGCCGGCAACGAGGACCTGGCCTCGCGCACCGAGACCGCTGCCGCGCACCTTCAGCAGACCAGCTCCAACGTCGAACAACTCGACGGCGTCGTGCAGCAGAGCAGCCAGGCCGCCGCGGAAGCCAGCGCGCTCGCGCAGCAGGCCTCGGACCTGGCCGTGCAGGGCGGTGAGGTCGTGAACCGGGTCGTCAGCACCATGGGCAACATCCACGCCTCGTCCAGCCGCATCGCCGACATCACCGGCCTGATCGACGGCATTGCCTTCCAGACCAACATCCTGGCGCTCAACGCCGCCGTGGAGGCTGCGCGGGCCGGCGAGCAGGGGCGCGGCTTTGCGGTCGTGGCTTCCGAAGTGCGCTCCCTGGCGCAACGCTCGGCCGAAGCCGCGCGAGAGATCAAGACGCTGATCCAGCAATCGGTCGAGCAGGTGCAGAACGGCACGCAGTTGGCCGGTGACGCGGGCAACGCGATGCAGAACATTGTCGGCCAGGTACGCCGGGTCACGCAGATGATGCATTCGCTCGAGGCCCAGGCCCGCGAGCAGGCCGACCAGACCCATGAGCTCGGCTCGGCCGTGCGCGCCATCGACACCATGACGCAGCAGAACGCGGCCCTGGTCGAGCAATCGGCCGCGGCGGCTGGCTCCCTGCGCCAGCAGGCCGAAGCCATGGACGAGACGGTGCAGAGCTTTCGGCTCTAGGAGGCGCAGCCTTTCAGGACTCCTAGAATCGGCGGGTGAACGACATCCTCAACGCCGATCTGCATTGCCACTCCAGGGTCTCCGACGGCACGCTGGAACCCGAGCAACTGGCCGCTCGCGCCCGTGCCAACGGCGTGGAGTTGTGGGCCCTGACCGACCACGACGAGATTGGTGGCCAGCAGCGCGCGATGGAGGCCGCCCTGGCGCTGGGCATGCCCTACCTGACGGGCACCGAGATCTCGGTCAGCTTTGCACACAAGGTGGTCCACGTGGTGGGCCTGGGCTTCGACCACGAGAACGAGCAACTGCGCGAGGGCCTGCGCCAGACCCGCGGCGGCCGCGAGCGGCGCGCGCACGAAATGGCAGCAGGCCTGGCCAAAGTCGGGATCCACGGCGCCTTCGAAGGCGCCCGGCAGTACGTGGGCAACCCCGAGCTGATCTCGCGCACGCATTTCGCGCGCTTCCTCGTCGAGGCCGGGCATTGCAACGACGTGTCGGAGGTGTTTCGGCGCTTCCTCACCGAGGGCAAGCCGGGCTTCGTCGAGCATCGCTGGGCAGGCCTCGGCGAGGCCGTGCGCTGGATCACCGAGGCCGGCGGCGTGGCCGTGATCGCCCACCCGGCGCGCTACGGCTTCACGCCGACCGAGGAATACGCGCTGATCACTGAGTTCATGACCCATGGTGGCCGCGGCATCGAGGTGGTGACGGGCAGCCACTCGGCGGCCGAGGCTGTGCAGTACGCCGGCGTGGCCGAGGAATTCGGACTTCTCGCGTCGCGCGGCTCGGACTTTCACTCGCCGGACGAGAGCCGCACGGACTTAGGGCTGCTGGACCTGCTCCCGGGCCGGCTGAACCCTGTCTGGGCGGCACTGGAGACGCGGATCCACACGCCGGCCTCCGCATAATTGCCGCCATGGCACAGGTCTTCCACGTCCACCCGGACAACCCGCAAGCGCGCTTCCTCAAGCAGGCCGTTCAGATCCTTCACGACGGCGGCATCGCGGCCATCCCGACGGACTCCAGCTACGCCCTGGTCTGCCACCTCGACGACAAGGCCGCCGCCGAGAGCCTGCGGCGCATCCGCGGCGTGGACGACAAGCACCACCTCACCCTGCTGTGTCGCGACCTCTCCGAGCTGGCCAGCTACGCACGCGTGGACAACCGTCAATACCGTCTGCTCAAGAGCGCCACGCCGGGCCGTTTCACGTTCATCCTCGAAGCTACCAAAGAGGTGCCGCGCCGCGTCTCGCACCCGGCCCGCCGCACCATCGGCCTGCGCGTGCCCGAGCATCGCGTGACTCAGGACCTGCTCGCTCTGCTCGGCCAGCCCCTGCTCGCCACCACCCTGATCCCGCCCGGCGAGACCGAGCCGCTGAACGATCCGCAAGAGATCGAGGCGCGCTACGACAAGCTCTTGCAGGTCATCGTGGAGGCTGGCGCTTGCTCGATGGAGCCGACGACCGTGATCGACATGACGGGTGAGGAGCCCGAGTTGCTGCGCCAGGGCGGTGGAGACGCCACGAGCCTAGGCCTCTGAGATGCCCAGCGCCTCAAGCTGATCGGCCACGAGTTCCAGGCGTAGCAGGGGGTTGTCCAGCGCCATCAGGCGCTGTCGCTCCGCGCAGGCCAAGGGCAGCAATTCCGCCCAGCGGTTCGATAGCCAGCCGCAATCGTCCCAGTCATAGGGCGGTTGAATGGGCAACTGCGCCGCGCTGCCGCCCAGCTCCAGCGTGTGGACGAGGTTTTGCAGCAAGAGCACCAGGCGCTGAAGGTCGCGCGGCACGGGCACGGCGCGATCCTCGTCCAGCAGCGCGGCATCGCCGACCCACAGACCATGCGGCAGGCGATCGCTGCTGCGGAGCTCGAAGCGCTGGCCGCCGCGCGCCTGCAGGTGCATGAGGCCGGGCTGGGCGGTCTCGGCCTCGACCAGATGGGCCAAGGTGCCGACCGTGTGGAAGCGTTCCCGCTTGAAGCCCTCGCCCTCGGCCTCGCGTTCGCGCACCTCGCTGCCCTCGATGAGGGCGACGACGCCGAAGGGCAGGCCCTGCTCGGCACAGCGCTTGATCAGATCCAAGTAGCGCGGCTCGAAGATTCGCAAGCGCAGCGTCCCTCCCGGAAACAGCACCTGCTGCAGGGGAAAGAGCGCGAGCGCATCTGGCATCGCTCGATTGTCCGCCTGCATCAACGGGTTTTGCCAGCAATCCTTTGGCGGATCTGTGGCAGAGCGGCCAAGGCGGCTTCGCGGCCCGCGGCGATCGACTTGAGCCGTGCGCCGAAGTCCGCACTGCCCACGCCATCGAGGAGCGGGCGGATCACGACGTCAGCGTCGCGCAGCTCGAAACTGTTGATCGAGCGTCCCATGATGGCCACAGTCTGCAGCAGCATGTGCAGCGCGTCGGTCGAGGGCTGGTCCTTGGGCGGCGAGGAGATGTCCACGGCGATGATCATTTCGGCGCCCATCTGGCGCACATAGCGCACGGGCACGGGGGCGACGAGGCCGCCGTCCACGTAGTCGCGCCCGGTGATGCGCACGGGCTGGAACACCGTGGGTACGCTGCTGGAAGCGCGCACGGCCGTGCCAGCGTCGCCGCTGCGGAACATCACGCCAGCCCCGCTCGAGAGATCGGTGGCGACGATGCCCAGCGGCATGCGCATCTGCTCGATCAGCTTGCCGTCGACCTTCTCGCGCACGAACCGGGCCAGCGCCTCGCCTCGGATCAGGCCGCGCAAGGGGAAGGCCCAATCGGTGATCGCGCCCTCGTCCATGGTCTCGGCAATCTGGGCCATCTCGCGGCCCGATTTGCCCGAGGCGTAGAGCGCCGCCACGAGGCTGCCGGCGGAGGTGCCGGCGACCAGGTCCACCTTGATACCGTTCTCCTCCAGCACCTGAATCACACCGATGTGGGCGAAGCCGCGAGCTGCACCGCCCCCCAGGGCCAGGCCGACGCGTGGCGGCTGGGCGATCTTGGGCGGCTGGACGGGCTCGGCGGGCGGCGCGGTCTCGACGGGTTGCTGACGCGGCGCCAGAGGAACGCTTTGGCAGGCGGCCAGCACAAGGCCGGCCAGGATGATCGCGCCACGGCGCAGCTGGGAGAGGCAGGCAGTCATGGGCGCGGATTGTCGCGGCTGAGCCTTAAGCGAGCTTGTAGCTCTGCAGATGGATGCTCGTCTCCGTCGTACCGATGCCTTTGATGAGGCGCACCCGCTCCAGCACATTGGCCAACTCGTTGAGGCTCACGGCGCGCAGCTCGGCGAGCAGGTCCCAGCGGCCGTTGGTGTCGAAGAGGCCCGTCACGCCGGGCTCGCCCAGCAGCATGGCCACGACCTCGCGGGTGCGATTGCCCTCCACAGTGATGCTCATCCACGCCACGATCTCATCGGGCATGTGGTCGGGCCGCAGGCGCACGGTGTAGCCGGTGATCACGCCCTGGTCTTCCAGCCGGGCGATTCGGTTGGACACCGTGCCGCGTGCCACCTTGAGCCGCGCCGCCAGCGTGGCCACGCTGGCGCGTGCGTCGGCCCGCAGCAGGGCCAGCAGTTGTTGGTCTAGAGCATCCATTTTGCCAATTTAACCTGCCGAAATGATCAAAGCAATGACTTTATTGCCCAAGAGTTGCGCTTCTGATTGACTTGGGGCCGGCGAACAATGGCATTGCCGTCTCACCCACAGTGATGATCATGACCCGCTTCCTCAGCACCCCCGATGTCGCCCGCATCGTCCAGACCCTGGGCATCCACGAGTTCTACAAGCGTCTCGTCCAACAGCTGGAGTCCGACTTCCTGCGCTGGGGCGAGTTCGACAAGTCGCCACGCAGCGCCGCCCATTCGAGCGACGGCGTGATCGAGCTGATGCCCATCGCCGACGCCCGCCACTACAGCTTCAAGTACGTCAACGGCCACCCCAAGAATCACCAGCACGGCCTGCCCACCGTCATGGCTTTCGGCGTGCTGGCCGATGTCGCCACCGGCAAGCCGACCCTGCTTTCCGAGTTGACGCTGACGACCGCCCTGCGCACAGCCGCCACCTCGGTCATGGCCGCGCGCCACCTCGCCCGACCCGATGCCAGCGTCATGGCCCTGATCGGCAACGGCGCGCAAAGCGAGTTCCAGGCCCTGGCGTTCCATCACCTGATGGGCATAGAAGAAGTCCGCCTCTATGACGTGGATGCCAGCGCCACCGACAGGCTGGCCGCGCACCTGGCCAAGGCCGCTCCTGGCCTGCGCGTGGTCCGCGCGGCGAGCACGGCCGAGGCGGTCCGCGGCAGCGACATCGTCACCACCGTCACAGCCGACAAGAGGAACGCCACGATCCTCACGCCCGACATGATCGAGCCCGGCATGCACATCAACGGCGTGGGCGGCGACTGCCCCGGCAAGACTGAGCTCCACGGCGGCGTGCTGGAGATGGCCCGCGTGTTCGTGGAATACGAGCCGCAGTCGCGCATCGAAGGCGATGTGCAGCAGATGCCGGCCGACTTCCCCGTGATCGAGCTGTGGCGGGTGCTGGCCGGCCAGGCCAAGGGCCGTGAGCGCATGGACCAGGTGACCGTGTTCGACTCCGTCGGCTTTGCGCTCGAAGACTTCTCGGCCCTGAGCCTGCTAGAAGCGAGCGCACACTCACTGAAGCTTGGCAGCGAGTTACCGCTCATGCCCACCTTGGCGGATCCCCGCAATCTCTTCGGCCAGCTTCAGTCTTCAAACGATATTCGAGTTTGCATATAAGCAATTTAAAACAAAATCGTTCTCAAACATAAGCAGCCTCCCTAAAGTCCGCACCCTGAGCATATTCAGGGGAACTCTTTGGACTTCACGGCAGTTGCGAGCGGACTTTTGGTCGGCGCCATCATCGGCGTGACCGGCGTGGGTGGCGGCTCGCTGATGACGCCGCTGCTGCTTTCCGTCTTCCGCTTGAACCCGGCCGTGGCCATCGGCACCGACCTCTGGTTCGCCTCGCTGACCAAGCTCTCGGGCTCGGTGGCCCACGCCCGCCACGGCCATGTGCAGTGGCGCATCACCGGACTGCTTCTGGCCGGCTCCATCCCCGCCTCCATCGCCACCGTGGCCGCCATGCACGCGATCGGCGTCACCAAGGCCACCATGAGCGTGCTGACGCTGGCTCTGGGCGTCGCCCTGCTGCTCACGGCCGTGTCCGTGGCCTTCAAGTCCAGCTGGCAGCCGCTCGCCCTACGCCTGGAGCGCTTCATTCCCGAGTCGCGCAAGCCCCTGCTGACCGTCGCTGCGGGACTGCTGCTGGGCGTGCTGGTCTCGCTCTCGTCCATCGGCGCGGGCGCCGTCGGCGCCACCCTGATCCTCTTCCTCTACCCGCGCCTTGAAGCGCGCCACATCGTTGGCACCGACATCGCCCACGCCGTGCCCCTGACGCTCGTCGCCGGCATCGGCCACGCCACGCTCGGTAATGTGGCCTGGTCGCTGCTGGCGCCCCTGCTGATCGGCTCCATCCCCGGCATCTGGCTCGGCGCGCAGCTCACGCGCAGGCTGCCCGAGCGGGCCGTGCGCGCCCTGCTCTGCGGCTCGCTGCTGCTCGCGGGCTGGAAAGTGATTCATTGAACTGAACCGTTATGTACGCGTACACCGACTTCGACCGCCAATTCGTCCACGCCCGCGCAGCGCAGTTCCGCGACCAGCTCGAGCGCAACCTCGCCGGCAAGCTCAGCGACGACGAATTCCGCCCGCTGCGCCTGCAGAACGGCTGGTATGTGCAGCGCCACGCACCCATGCTGCGCGTGGCCGTTCCTTACGGCGCGCTCTCCAGCCGCCAGCTGCGCCAGCTGGCCCGCATCGCCCGCGAGTTCGACCGCGGCTTCGGCCACTTCACGACACGCCAGAACCTGCAATACAACTGGATCCCCCTGCCGCGATCGGCCGACGTGATGGACCTGCTGGCCGACGTGGACATGCACGGCATCCAGACCAGCGGCAACTGCATTCGCAACATCACCAGCGACGCGCTGGCCGGCGTGGCCGTGGATGAGATCGTCGATCCGCGGCCCTATGCCGAGATCCTGCGCCAGTGGAGCACCCTGCACCCCGAGTTCGCCTTCTTGCCGCGCAAGTTCAAGATCGCCATCTCCGGCGCCGAGGAAGACCGAGCGGCCATCGCCTGGCACGACATCGGCCTGCAGCTGCGCAAGAACGCGGCGGGCGAGGTCGGCTTCGAGGTGCTGGTCGGTGGCGGCATGGGCCGCACGCCGGTGATCGCGCAGAAGATCAACGCCTTCGTGCCGTGGCAGCAGATCCTCGTCTACCTCGAGGCCATCGTGCGCGTCTACAACCGCTATGGCCGTCGAGACAATATGTACAAGGCCCGCATCAAGATCCTCGTCAAGGCCGAGGGCCAGCGCTTCTTCGACCAGGTGAACGAGGAGTTCGCCCAGATCCTGGGCAGTGACGATGGTGGCCATGAGCAGCTGCTTCCGCAAGCCGAGCTCGATCGAGTAGCGGCCAGTTTCACGACGCCCGAGGGTGTGCAGGCGCAGGCCTCGCAAGACATACTGGCAGGCGCCACCGGTGCTTACAAACGCTGGCTGGAGCGCAACGTCCACGCCCACCGAATCCCTGGCTATCGCGCCGTAACGCTCTCGCTCAAGCGCGCCGGCCTGCCCCCCGGCGACGCTACCGATGCGCAGATGGACTCCGCCGCCGACCTCGCCGACCGCTACAGCAGCGGCGAGCTGCGCGTGAGCCATGAGCAGAACCTGGTCCTGCCTTGGGTGCGCGAAAGCGACTTGCCGGCCCTGTTCGCGGCAGCCAAAGACAACGGCTTCGCAACGCCCAATATCGGCCTGCTGACCGACATGATCGCCTGCCCCGGCGGCGATCTCTGCGCTCTGGCCAACGCCCGCTCCATCCCGATAGCGGCGGCCATCACCGAGCGTTTCGAGGATCTCGACGAGCTCTACGACATCGGCGACATCGACCTGCACATCAGCGGCTGCATCAACTCCTGCGGCCACCACCACAGCGGCCACATCGGCATCCTCGGCGTCGACAAGGACGGCTCCGAGTGGTACCAGATCACCCTCGGCGGCGCCGACGGCTCCACGCTCTCTGGCGCGGCCACCCCCGGCAAGGTCATCGGCCCGTCCTTCGCGGCCGATGAGGTTCCCGACGTGATCGAGTCCATCGTCCATACCTACCGCGCCGAGCGCGACCGCGGCGAGCGGTTCATCGACACCGTACGCCGCATCGGTATCGACCCGTTCAAGGCACCCGCGAACGCCCAACGCACACTGACCGGCCAGGCCAAGGAGGTTGCATGAAATTCGTCAACGACACGCCGCCCGAGCTCTTCACTCTGGCCAACGACGCCGACGTCGAATCCATCGCCGCGCAGCTGCCGCAACTGAGAGCGATCGCCCTGCAGTTTCCCAAGTGGGTGGACGGACGCGCCTACAGCCAGGCCCGTCTGCTGCGCTCGCGCTACCGCTTCCGGGGCGAGATCCGCGCCGTGGGTGAAGTGTTGGTCGACATGCTACCCATGCTCCAGCGCACCGGCTTTGACGCCGTGCAGCTACGCTCCGACCAGGACGAAGCCGCGGCCCGCCGCGCACTCGCCTTCTTCCCCGCGGGCCACTACCAGGGCGACGTGACTCGCCCCCTGCCGAAGTTCGCACGATGAGCGCCATTGATCTCTACGCCCGCAAGACGGCCGGCTTCGACGAGCGGCTGGCGCAGACGCTCGCCCAGCTGCGTGCCGCGGCGGATGCGCATGGCGAGGGCCTGGTGCAATCCACGAGCCTGGGCGCCGAGGACATGGTCATCACCGACCTGATCGCCCGGGCCGGGCTCAAGGTGGCCATCGCCACGCTGGACACCGGGGCGCTGCACGAGCAAACGCTGGCGCTGATCCCGCGCATCGAGCAGCGCTACGGCCTTGAGGTCGAGGTATTCAGCCCGCGCCGGGAAGCCGTCGTCCACTTCGTGCGCACGCATGGCGACAAGGCCATGTACGAGAGCATCGAGCTGCGCAAGGCCTGCTGCGGTGTGCGCAAGCTGGAACCGCTGGGGCGCATGCTCGCAGGCCGCAGCGCCTGGATCACGGGCCTGCGCCGCGAGCAGTCAAGCAATCGCGCCGAAGTGCCGCCGCAGGAGCTCGACGCGCAAGGCCGCACCAAGATCAACCCGCTGGCGGCCTGGAGCTGGGCCGACGTCTGGCACTACATCCAAAGCTTCGACGTGCCCTACAACCCGCTGCACGACGAGTTCATGCCCAGCATCGGCTGCGCGCCCTGCACGCGCGCGATCGCAGTCGGCGAAGACTTTCGCGCCGGGCGCTGGTGGTGGGAGGAATCGAACAAGGAATGTGGTCTGCATGTCCACGAGAAGACTGGAGTGACGGCATGAACGCCCCGTGAACATTGAAAAACTGCTGCCCTCCGTGGACCAGAGGCATCTGGACCATCTCGAAGAGGAAGCCATCTTCATCCTGCGTGAAGTTGCTGCGTCCTTCGAACGCCCCGGCCTGCTGTTCTCGAGCGGCAAGGACTCTTGCGTGGTGCTGCGCCTGGCCGAGAAAGCATTCAAGAGGCGCATCGCTGGCAACGAATTCGCCGGCAAGCTGCCCTTCCCCCTCGTGCACGTAGACACCGGCCACAATTTCCCCGAGGTGATCGAGTTCCGCGATCGCCGCGTGGCCGAGATGGGCGAGCGCCTTGTGGTCGCTCACATGGACGACTCCATCGCGCGCGGCACGGTGCGCCTGGCCCATCCGCTCGAATCGCGCAACGGCCACCAGACGGTGACGCTGCTGGAGGCCATCGAGGAGCATCGCTTCGACGTGCTGATCGGCGGCGCGCGGCGCGACGAGGAGAAGGCACGCGCCAAGGAGCGCATCTTCAGCCACCGCGACAGCTTCGGCCAATGGCAGCCCAAGGAGCAGCGCCCGGAGCTGTGGAACCTGTTCAACACCCGCATCCGCCCGGGCGAGCATTTCCGCGCCTTCCCGATCAGCAACTGGACCGAGCTCGACGTCTGGCTCTACATCGCCCGCGAGAACATCCCGCTGCCGAGCCTGTACTACGCGCATGAGCGCCAGGTTGTGCGCTCCAAGGGCCTGCTCGTGCCGGTGACCGAGGTGACGCCGCCCGCGGCACACGACAAGGTGGAGACGGCCACCGTGCGCTTTCGCACCGTGGGCGACATGACCTGCACCTGCCCGGTCGAGAGCAACGCGGCCAGCACCAATGAGATCGTGGCCGAGACCCTGACGGTCACCCTGAGCGAACGCGGCGCGACGCGCATGGACGACCGCACCAGCGAGTCCTCCATGGAGCGGCGCAAGAAGGAAGGTTATTTCTGATGAGTGCAGTTCTGAAACCCCAAGCCGCGGACAGCGACACACAGCACCGCGCGCTGCGCTTCCTCACCGCTGGCAGCGTGGACGACGGCAAGAGCACCCTGATTGGCCGGCTGCTCTTCGACAGCCGCGCCATCTTGGCCGACCAGCTCGACACGCTGGAGCGCCGCGCCGCCGGCGCACCCATCGATCTGTCGTTGCTGACCGACGGTCTCGAAGCCGAGCGCGAACAGGGCATCACCATCGACGTGGCCTACCGCTACTTCGCCACCAAGGCGCGCAAGTTCATCATTGCCGACGCGCCGGGCCACGAGCAGTACACGCGCAATATGGTCACGGCCGCGGCCGGATCGGATGCGGCGGTCGTGCTCGTGGACATCACCAAGCTCGACTTGACGCAAGCCGAGGTGCAATTGCTGCCGCAAACGCGCCGCCACAGCCTGCTGGCGCATCTGCTGCGCGTGCCCGGCATCGTGTTCGCCGTCAACAAGATCGACGCCGTCGAGCAGCCCGGCCCCGCCTTCGAAGCCGTGAGCCGCGCGCTCAATGCCTTCGCACAAGCCGCCGGCATCGAGGTGCAGGCCATCGTGCCGGTCTCCGCCCTGCGCGGCGACAACGTCACGAGCCCGCTGGAGGCCGACTGGTATCAGGGTCCGAGCTTGCTGCAGGTGCTCGAAGGCCTGGCCGCCGGCGAGGAAAGCGGCGAAGGCAGCTTCTTGCATCCTGTGCAGTACGTCGCCAAGGAAGGCGAAGCGAGCCAGGGCGTCGGCCACCAGCCGCGCACGCTTTGGGGCCGCATCGCGCAAGGCTCGGTCAAGGTCGGCGATGAACTGCAGATCCTGCCCAGCGGCGAAAAGGGCATCGTGGCCGAGCTGCGCCGCGCGGGCGAGACGGTCGCCACTGGCCAGGCGGGCGAGTCCGTCGGCCTCGTGCTCGATCGCCAGCTCGACGTGAGCCGTGGTGACTGGGTCGTCACGCCCGGCGCCGCCGCGCCCACGCAAAGCTTCGAAGCCACGCTGGCCTGGCTCGACGTCGAGCCGGCCCAGCCGGGCCGCAAATACTGGGTGCGCCATGGCAACCGCTGGGTCCAGGCGCGCATCACGGCCATCGAGCACCGCGTGGACATCCACACGCTGCAAGAGCGTGAAGCCGAGGCCTTGCAGGTCAACGAGATCGGCCATGTGCGCGTGGAACTGCAGCTGCCGCTGCCGCTGACCCCGTACACGCTCAACCGCGTCGGCGGCGCGCTGATCGTGGTCGATCCGCAAAGCAACCGCACCTCGGGTGCGCTCCTGGTGCGCTGATGGGCCGCGTTATTTTCGTCAGTGCCGGGCCCGGGGCCGCCGACCTCATCACCTTGCGTGGCGCCCGTGCCCTGGGCCAAGCGGACGTCGTGCTCTTCGACGCCCTCACCGACCCCGCCCTGCGCGAGCTCGCCCCGCAGGCACGCTGGCTCGACGTGGGCAAGCGCGGCTTCTGCAACTCGGCCAAGCAAGAGAGCATCAACGCCTTGCTCGTCGCGCAGGCTCAAAAGCATGCCTGCGTGGTCCGTCTCAAGGGCGGCGACGCCAGCATCTTCGGCCGCCTGGAGGAAGAACTGCTGGCCCTGGCCAAAGCCGGGATCGACAGCGAAGTCGTGCCTGGCGTCACCGCTGCCATTGCCGCGGCGGCGCACAGCCAGCGCCCTCTCACGCGCCGCGGCCAGGGCCGCAGCGTGAGCCTGACCACGGCGATGACGCGCGAGGGCGAGCTTCAAGCCGCACGCTCGGCCGATACGGAGGTCTTCTACATGGCCGGCCAACAGCTGGGCGCGCTCGCGCGCAAGCTGCTCGAAGCAGGCTGGCCGGCCGACACGCCCGTGCTCGTGACCTCACGAGCCGGCTGCGCCGACGCCCTGGCCAGCGACCATTGCGTGGGGGCCCTGGCCGCCGCGAGTCTCCTGCACAAGGGCCGCCCGACCGTGGTTACGGTGGGCGCCGGAGCGCGCAAACTGCAGAAATCCCCCGCAAGACATGAATTCCACGCGCCGGCCATGGCAGACGATGCCTCCGTGAATTCCCTGATCCTTTAAAATGCGCGGCTTTGCCGCCCGCTAACTACAAGATTCACTGCCATGACCCACGTCGTCCTCGAGAACTGCATCCGCTGCAAGTACACCGATTGCGTTGATGTCTGCCCCGTCGATTGCTTCCGTGAAGGCCAGAATTTCCTCGCCATCGATCCGGACGAATGCATCGACTGCGCCGTGTGCATCCCCGAGTGCCCGGTGAACGCCATCGTGCCCGAGGAAGACGTGCCGGGGAACATGCAGCACATGATCAAGCTGAACGCCGAGCTCTCCCAGAAGTGGCCCAGCATCACCAAGCGCAAGCCGGCCCTGCCGGATGCCGACGAATGGCAAGACAAAACGGGCAAGCTCTCCGAGCTGATCCGCTAACCCTGAATTTCCATGGAACCGCAATTGAACGCTGAGATCGCGAAGACCGCCGCCGAACACGCCGGCCCCATCGAAACCGATGCCGTCATTGTCGGCGCGGGCCCGGTCGGCCTGTTTCAGGTTTTCGAGCTGGGGCTGCTCGAGATCAAGGCTCACATCATCGATTCGCTGGCCTACCCCGGCGGCCAGTGCATCGAGCTCTATCCGGACAAGCCCATCTACGACATCCCGGCCGTGCCGGTGTGCACCGGCAAGGAGCTGACGGACAACCTGCTCAAGCAGATCGAGCCCTTCGGCGCGACCTTCCACCTGGGCCAGGAAGTGACCACCGTCGAGAAGCAGGCCGACGGCCGCTTCTACGTGGCCACGAGCAAGGGCACGACTTTCATCACCAAGACCATCTTCATCGCCGGCGGCGTGGGCTCGTTCCAGCCGCGCACGCTGAAGGTCGAGGGCATCGACAAGTACGAGGGTGACCAGGTCCACTACCGCGTGCGCAACCCCTCGCAGTTCGCGGGCAAGAACCTGCTGATCGTCGGTGGCGGCGACTCGGCGCTGGACTGGGCCCTGAACTTCTGCGGCGGCAACGACGACGGCAACCCGCACAAGGCCGAGAGCGTGATCTTGCTGCACCGCCGCGATGGCTTCCGCGCCGCGCCGGCCTCGGTGGCCAAGATGCACGAGCTCTGCGAGCAGCACGAGATGCAGTTTGTTGTCGGCCAGGTGAGCGACATTGTCGAGAACGATGGTCAGTTGACCGGCGTGAAGGTCACCGGCGGCGACGGCGTCACGCGCGTGGTGCCGGCCGACCAGGTGCTCGTGTTCTTCGGCCTCTCGCCCAAGCTCGGCCCGATCGCCGAATGGGGCCTTGCTCTGGAGCGCAAGCAGATCGTCGTGGACACCGAGAAATTCCAGACCAGCGTGCCGGGCATCTTTGCCGTGGGTGATGTGAACACCTATCCGGGCAAGAAGAAGCTGATCCTCTCCGGCTTCCACGAGTGCGCGCTGGCCGCCTTTGGCGCCGCGCCCCACATCTTCCCTGAGAAGCGCATCCACCTGCAGTACACGACCACGAGCCCGAAGCTGCACAAGGTGCTCGGCGTGGACTCGCCGGTATTCGACTGATCGACGCGGGCGCGCGGGGCCGCCGGCCCGCACCCACGAGGGGGCCCGCTTTGACGGGCCCCTAGCGTTTCCAGCCCCGGCTCTTGGCGGCGCGCTCGCCCGCCGCGTCCAGCACCTCGCCCTCGCGCATCTCGTCCACCGCCGCCAGCAGGGCCGGCGGCAGGCCGCTGGCCGCCGTGCGGTATTCGCCGGCCGCCGCCGGCGCGGCCGGCATCAGCTGGCGAACGCGCCAGCCCTCGTCTTCGCGGCAGGCCAAGCCCGCGCTGCCATCGGTGGCGAAGGTGCGGCAATAGCGGCCGTCCTTGGCCGCAAAGCTCAGGCCCAGTCTGACCGAGCCCACTCCTTCACCAGAGAGTTTCCCGTCCAGTGCCTGAGCCAGCTCGCCCTGCGCATTCAGACCGCCGCCGGCCGGCCGCATCTGGTGGCCGATGATCAGGCCCAGCATCACGCTCGCGGCCATGCCGCCGAGCTGGACCCAGGTGGGGGTCCAGCGGCGGCGCGAATCGAGCGAGACAACCTTGGGGCGCAGCACGGCGGTGATCCGCGGCGGCACCGCCTCGTCGACCACGGGCGCGTAGGTAGCGCCGAGCATGGCGCGAAGGCGCTGCTCACGCTCGACGCGGCTGCGCAGCACGGCGTCGGCTCCCAGGCGCTGCTCGAATGCCGCTCGTGCGGCGCCATCTAGCTCGCCGTCCACATAGGCCATGACCTCGTCCATGTCGTCCCTCACTGCGTCTCTCCATCCACCAGGACCGCCTGCAGCGCCTCGCGGCCGCGCGCCAGGCGGCTGGTCAGCGTGCCGATCGGGATCTCCAGCGTCTCGGCCGCCTCCTTGTAGGACAGCCCCTCGACCAGCACCAGGCTCACGGCCAGGCGCTGCTCCTCGGGCAGGCGTGCCATGGCCTTGTGCACCGCGAGCCGCGTGATCACAGCCCCGGTCTGCGACTGCCCCACCGTCTCGCTCAGTTCTTCCACGTCCACGTCCACCATCACCTCCCGCTGCCGGCCGCGCGAGCGCAGCTCGTCGATCCAGGCGTTCTTCATGATGCGGTAGAGCCAGGCGTCCAGCCGCGTGCCCGATTGCCATTGCTCCTCGGCCTTGAGCGCGCGCTCCAGCGCCACCTGCACGAGATCGTCGGCGTCCTCGCGCTGCCAGGCCAGCGTGCGGGCGAAGCGACGCAGCTGCGGCAGCAGCGCGGCGATTCCCTGGCGAAGCTCATCCACACTCATGTCTTCAATGGAGATAACGTTGGCGGGCTGGATTTTCTTCCACGTCTCAGACGTTCTAGCTTGCATGAAGCTATTCGCACTCACCTTGTTGCTCGCATCGGGCATGGCCCAGGCCCAGCTGCGCCTGCCCGTTCTGCCCCAGGTCACCGATCGGCTGCGGCCGATCACAGATCCGCTGCGTGACCGAACGCAGGAGCTGCTGGCTCCTCTGGATCTGCGCCACCTCGGCGACGAACTGCTCGAACGATTTCCAAAGCATCTCAGCCGCGACCCCGCGGGCCAGCTGATCGTGCGCGCCGAACTGCTTGCCCTGCCGTCCAGCGCGCAGGCGCGCGATCGCGTGCTGGCCCTGCCCGGCGTGACGCTGATCGAGGAGACCGAGCTCGAAGGGCTGGACCTGCGCTGGCTGCGCCTGCACGTCGATACCGGGCGGCTGAACGAGATTCGCGCACTCGACCCGGATGGGCAGTACGACTACCAGCACATCTATCTGGGTAGCGGCACGACGGGCGTAATTTCAGCCCCGGGCGGCTCCGCGCCTGCCGGGGAGGTGAGCGCAACACGCATCGGCTTGATCGATAGCGGCGTGGCCCGCCACCCGGCTCTGCGCAACGCCCACGTCGAACGATGGGGCTGCGAAGGCGCCGAACACCCCGCGTCTCACGGCACCGCCGTAGCCTCCCTGCTCGTGGGCCGCGACGGGCGCTTCCAGGGTGCGGCCGCCGGCGCGCAGCTCTACGCCGCAGATGCGTTCTGCGATGCCCCGGACGGCGGCTCGGTCCAGCGCGTGGCCCAGGGCCTGGCCTGGCTCACGCGCGAAAAGCTGGGCGTGGTCAATATCAGCCTCGTGGGCCCGGCCAATGTTCTGCTCCACAAGGCCGTGGCCGCGGCACAGGCACGCGGACTGCTGATCGTGGCTGCCGTCGGCAACGACGGGCCGGCCGCGCCGCCCCTGTATCCGGCCGCCTGGCCCGGCGTGGTGGCCGTGACCGGCGTGGACCCACGCCGCCACGTGCTGGCCGAGGCCGGACAGGGACCGCACGTGATGTTCGCAGCACCCGGCAGCGGCCTGTGGGGTGCCGGCCTCGATGGCGAGTACGTGGAATTGCGCGGCACCTCTTTCGCGGCTCCGCTGGTCGCAGCCCTGCTGGCGCGCGAATCCCTCGCCCAACTGCGCGACGCTGCCGTCGATCTCGGCGCGGCGGGCCGCGACGACGTCTACGGCTGGGGGCTGGTGGCCGAAGCGCAGCGCACCCGAAGGCCCTGAACACTTTGTTTCAACTGATCGGGAAGAAACGCGATCCCGGCTTCGTTCTTGAGGATGCAGGCGCCGGAATGGCCGACGCCCTCAACGACAGGAGAAGCCTCATGAACACGCGCAACACCCGCATCGCCACCACCACCCTGATCACGGCCCTGCTGGGCGCACTGACCCTGGCCACCACGCCCGCCCACGCTGGCGGCCTGCTCGGCGGTGGCGGCGGCCTGGGCGGCCAGCTCGGCGGCAGCTTGAATGGTGGCCTCAACGGCGCCTTCCAGCGCCCGGACCTGCAGCGCCCGGACATCGACGGCAGCCGCATGCGCGGCGCGGTCGACAAGGCCAGCGACAAGGCTCGCGACAAGGGAGGCGAGCTCAAGGACGGCGTCGCTGACAAGGCCGGCCAAGTCAAGGACGGCGTCGCCGGCAAGGCCGGCCAGCTCAAGGACAACAGCCAGGGCCTGACGAACGACGCCTCGACGACCAGTTCGGCCACTGGTGCCGCCAATGGCGCGGCCAATGCCACGGCCAATGGCTCGTCCAATAGCTCGGCCAATAGCTCGGCCAATAGCTCGGCCAATAGCTCGGCCAATCGCTCGGCCAATCGCTCGTCCAATCGCTCGGCCAACGGTTCCTCCACCAGTTCCTCGCACGGCTCGACGGATGGATCCGCGCATGGCGGCCTGCTGGGCGGCAGCAAGTCCGCGGCCACCGCGCCCGCAACGACAGCAGCCGCGCCTGCCACATCGCCTGCAGCCACCGCGCCCGCAGCGACCACGCCTGCCAGCACCACGCCTGCCACCACCGGGCCCGCAAACAGCACGACCGGCAACAGCACGAGCGGCAACAGCAGCAAGCCGGCTAATCGCGGCGGCGCGCTGAACGCCAACGGCAATGCCGATGCCAGCCGCGACGGCGCCTCTGCAGACGGCAGCGTCTCCGCCAAGCGCCAGCACTGAAGCGCTAGAATTGCGCCCGCACCGCCTTGAGGGGCGGTGCATTCGCTAGGGGTGTTGGCCGGTTCTACCGCTCGACTGAGAGAGTCCCTTTGAACCTGATTGAGGTAATCCTCGCGCAGGGAAGCACGCAGATCCCCCACGTCAATCCTTCTCTCCCAGACGTCCCGGGGCTTTGTCGTCCGCCGACCTGCCATCGATTCGAGATTCACGATGGCATTCCGATTCAAGACGTCCATGCTGGCCGCTGCCGCCAGCCTCCTTGGCGCGCATGCGCACGCGCAGACCCTTCCGACCGTGCAGATCACGGGACGTGCGGCCGAACAGCCGGTGGCCCTCGGTGGCTTCGGCGACACCGCCGTGGCCAAGCTGCCTTTTCAGGCCGAGGTGCTCAACGCCGAGCTGCTCACCGACCTGGGCGTGCGCCAACTCGCGGGCCTGACCAGTCTCGACGCCAGCGTGGGCGATTCGTACAACGCCACTGGCTACATCAGCTATCTCAAGGTGCGCGGCTTCGACATCGACAACCAGTACAACTACCGCCGCGACGGCCTGCCCATCAGCGCCGACACCATCCTGCTGTTCGACAACAAGTCGGCCATCGAAGTGCTCAAGGGCACGAGCGGCATCCAGGCTGGCACGAGCGCGCCTGGCGGCATGGTCAACCTCGTCGTCAAACGGCCCACGGCACAGGACTTCACGACCATGAGCTTGGGGCTGAGCGAGCGCGGCACGGTGGAGGCCTCGGTGGACACGAGCCAGCACTTGGGGCACGACCTGAGCCTGCGCATCAATGCCGCCGGAGCGCAGCTCGAGCCGCAGCTGCGCGATGCCCAGGGCAGCCGCCGCCTGCTTGCCGCCGCCCTCGACTGGCTCGCCTCGCCCGACACGCTGGTGCAGCTCGAAGGCGAATGGAGCCGCCAGGCCCAGCCCAGCCAGCCCGGCTTCAGCCTGCTCGGAGCCAAGCTACCCAGCGCCGCGGACGTGGATCCGCGCATCAACCTCAACAACCAGCCCTGGAGCCAGTCGGGCATCTTCAGCGGCGAGACCGGCAGCGTGCGCGTGGAGCAGCGTCTCAATGCCGACTGGAAGCTCCTGGCCCACGTCGGCCTGCAACATCTCAGGAACGACGACCGTCTCGCCTTTGCCTACGGCTGCAGCGCTGAGAACAACTACACGAGCTACTGCAGCGACGGCAGCTTCGACTTCTATGACTACCGCAGCGACAACGAGCGGCGCAACACGGCCGCCAGCGAGTTCTCCCTGGCCGGGACGCTGCAGACCGGCACGCTGCGCCATGAGCTCAACCTCGGCCTGCAGGCGAGCCACTTCTGGAGCCGGCTCGGCGGCCAAGCCTACAACTGGGTGGGCATCGGCAATGTGAATGGCACGGCCATCGTGCCGGCTAACCCAGCCACGCTCAACACCAACACCGATCGCGACGAGAGCAGCACCGAGCTGTTCCTGCGCGACGCCATTGCCATCGACGCGCAATGGCGCGCGTGGATTGGCGCGCGCCACACCCAGCTCACCCGCGCCAGCCACCAGACCGATGGCAGTTCGCCCACACGCTACTCGCAGTCTTTCACCACGCCCTGGTTGGGCCTGAGCTACGCGCTCTCCAGCCAGCATTTGCTCTACGCAAGCTGGGGTGAGGGCGTGCAGAGCCAGGTCGTGCCCAATCTGCCGGGCTATCTCAGTGCCGGCCAGGCGCTGCCGGCGCTGCGCAGCCGGCAGTTCGAACTGGGCCTCAAGGCCGGCTCCAACACAGTGGATTGGTCGCTCGCGCTATTCGACATCCACCAGCCCGTGTGGACCGACAACGGCAGCAGCGTGACACCGGACGGCGAGGCGCACCATCGCGGCGTCGAGGCCCAGGCCGACCTTAAATGGAGCGGCGGCGGCCTGCTGCTCTCGGGCCTGCAGCTGCGGGCGCGGCGCGAAGGCAGTAGCGACGCCAGCATCGACGACAAGCAGCCCGTGAACGTGCCCGAGACCACGCTCAAGCTGCATGCACGCCAGGACCTGGCGCCGGGGCTGCAGGCGCAGGCCGGCCTCGTCTACGAGAGCTCACGGCAGGTGCTGCCCGACAACAGCCTGCAGGTCCCGGCCTGGACCCGCCTCGATGCCGGCCTGCGCTACACGCAGGGCACCAGCCGCCAGCTCTATGTGTGGCGTCTGGGCGTGGACAACCTGACCGATCGCCGCGCGTGGCGCGAGTCGCCCTTCCAGTACGGGCACGTCTACCTCTACCCGATGGCACCGCGCACCTGGCGTGTCAGCCTCGAGGTGCAGATCTGAGCGGAGCTTGCCGGCCTGACGATTTCTGGTCTATAATTTGCGGCTCTGTTCCTCGATAGCTCAGTCGGTAGAGCGCCGGACTGTTAATCCGTAGGTCCCTGGTTCGAGCCCAGGTCGAGGAGCCACAGAATTCAAGAGAGCCTGCAGTTGAGGTTCTCTTTTTATTGATGGCCTGCTGCAACCGATTGGCAGGCACACCCAAACGATTCCTCGATAGCTCAGTCGGTAGAGCGCCGGACTGTTAATCCGTAGGTCCCTGGTTCGAGCCCAGGTCGAGGAGCCACTTTGAAGCCCCGCATGCGCAAGCCTGCGGGGCTTCTTCTTGTGTGCTCAGGCATGAGTCGGTGCATGGGCGGCCTACTCGTCTTCCGCGGCATCGAAGCCATAGCGCTTCTTCAGCTCGTCAACGTCCTGCCGATGCGCAGCGAGATACCTCTTGAACTCGTCGATGATGCTCGAGTACTTGATCGACGACAGATACCAATAGCCCGAGGCGTGGGGCAGATTGGCGTCGTAGACCAGCGCGGTCTTGCGATCCGGGTGAAGGCGCGACCAGTAGTGCCGGGCGATCCGCGTGTTCATGTAGGCGCCATCAACACGGCGCATGATGAGTTGCTCGTAGAGCGCGTCGTACTGCTGCGACTCCTCCACTCTCAAGGCACCCGCCATCATCAACTGCTGGTAGGGATAGGGCGTGAAGCCCAGGGGAATGCCGAGCACTTTCAAGTGCGCAACACCCTTGCCCCGATCGCTGGCGTTCAGCAACACGCCGTCGGTGAACTCCAACATCGGGGCATAGGCGATCGATACCTTCTTCTTGAGATCCGCCACCCAGTTCGGGTTGTCCGGAAAGCTGAAATCCAGCCGCCCTTCGACGAAGAGTCTGTCGCGCCGCTTGAGCGGATAGACCTCATAGCGGAACACGTAGCCGCGCTCGTGCGCAAACGCGTCGAGGATGTCCCGCCCCAGGCCGCTGTATTGGCCCTTGACGCAGGAGGAGTAGGGCAGGAAGTTTGGATAGTCCTCGACGCCGACGGAGAAGGTCCGGGGCTCGGCGCCACTGCATGGGCTGAGGGCCGCCCAGAAGAGGACGCTCCACAATTGGAGGCCAAATGGGCGACTGAACAGGCAGCGACGGGTACGCAGCATTTCCAGCATTGAGCGTGCCAGTCTATGGCCCGTCACCCCGCGAGGCAAGCGCGAGCTTCACGTTGCCCTGGACCTGCCCTCGGCCTGCTTCATCAACGCGGATGCAACTCGAACGAACGCCGGCCTCAGCTCGTTCCAGGTCTGTTGATCGAATTGCACGTGCTTGCGCAGGATCGATGGATTGAAGCGGGGCAAGAGCGTGCCCTTGCTCGCAAACACGATGTTGTTGCTGCAATCTGCGCCGGGGACGACCAGCACTTCATTGGCGAAGCTGCGACTAATCCTGTCGATGAAGACTTCGTAGCTGTCGTGCCACGCGTGAAGATTGACGACCAGGATGCCGCCCGGCTGCAAGGTGTCGTAGCAATCGTCGTAGAAGCGCTGCGAGCACAAGGCGGGCGGCTGGCCTTCGCTGTCGAAGCCGTCCACCATCAGCACATCGACCGGGTAGGGTGCCTCTTGCACGTAGGCCGCACCGTCTCCGCGCCGAACTTTGAACCGCTGATCGTCAGACGGAATGCCGAACTCGTCGCGCAAGGCGATCACGTGCGGGTTGATCTCCACGACCTTGATCCGGGTGGCAGGGAGATGCCGATGGCAGAACTTGGCCAGCGAACCACCTCCGAGGCCAATCATGGCCAGGCTCTCTGGCCTGCTGTTGAACAGCAGCACGCCCATCATGGTCCGCGTGTAGTCCAGATCGAGTGCATCCGGCCGGTTGGTCTGCATGCGACTCTGGATCTGCGAGATCGTGAAATGAAGCGCCTTGCTGTGCGGCGTCTCGTAGACATAGGGTTTGACGTGCTCGTGGCTGTCGGCGTTCTGGGGCATGGTGTTTCAGCTGAATGGACTTGAGATCGCTTCACATGCGGTGGTCATGGTGTTGGCGAATGACCGACGCGTGCGCGCCGCATGTCGCGGACCAGCGGCGGAAAGGCCATCACCAGCAGAAGGCAGGCAATCGGAATCGTGGCCGAGAAGCCGAAGCCCTTGAATGCCAGCGCACCGATGACACCACCGACAAAGAACAGACTCAGGATCACCGCGTGGATGAACAGCTTGTCGCGATTGGCCCTCACGAAGTGAACCTGGTTGGCCGCGTGCGTGCGATTCCAGTAGAGCAAGCGTCCCAATTCGATGCCCAGGTCCGTGACGTTTCCGGTCATATGGGTGGTGCGAATCTCGGCCTGGGAAATCTTGGTGACGATGGCGTTTTGAAGACCCATGATGAAGCAAAGCAGCAGCACGGCGCTGGGCACCAGCAGATGCCCGGAGGACTCCAGATTGGCGCCGATCAGGCCGAAAACCAGCAGCATCCCGGCCTCCAGCAACAAGGCCAGCGCGTACTTGCTATGCATGCGCCGACGCCTCGCCCAGTTGATCAGAATGGCCGTGCAACTCGCGCCCAACACAAACGACAGCAGCGAGGCCATGCCGGCCAAGGCCAGCGCAAGTCCGCCGGTCGCCAGGTTGTCTGCCATGGCCGAGATGACGCCGGTCATGTGCGAGGTGTAGCGCTGCACGGCAAGAAATCCGCCCGCATTCACCGCCCCCGCTACGAAGGCGAGGATGCCACCCAGCTGCCGGTTGACCGTGCGGTTGCGGCGTCGCCCCGTCAAACGGTGCAGGTACTTGAGGGCCGTGAGAGAAGACCGACCCATCGATGGCCCACCGATTGCGGATCGAGAAGCGTCGTCGGGCGCGGGCCCCCCTTCAGGATTGCCAGACTGGATTCCCACGGGCACTCGTCTCCAATCGAATTTGCCTTCAATTAGTTTTTTATTATAATCTGACGCACATATCTATGTCGGTGCGGCGGGCATCATGGAACAGAAGACAGCACGACTGACAGTCTTGATCGACCCAGCCAAAAAGAAGGCGTTCGAGGCGCTCTGCGCCAAGCAGGACGTCACACCCTCGCAGGTGGTTCGCCGACTGATACGCGAGTACCTGGCAGCGCATGGCGCAAGCTTTGTGCCCAGCGGCACCGACGAGAACCAAGCCTGAGAGTTCGCGCAAGCGCGCGGGGCCTTCCTCTTCATTTCCGACAGCGATACCGCCATGAGCACCCTGCCCGCCTGCCCCAAATGCCAATCCGCCTACACCTACGAGGACGGCTCCCAACTGATCTGCCCTGAGTGCGGCAACGAATGGTCGGCTCAGGAGTCGGAATCTGCCGCAGGCGATGAGGTCCGCGTCATCAAGGACGCGGTGGGCAATGTTCTGCAGGACGGCGACACGGTCACGGTCGTCAAGGACCTGAAGATCAAGGGATCGTCCCTGGTCGTCAAGGTTGGGACCAAGGTGAAGAACATCCGCCTCACCGACGGCGATCACGACATCGACTGCAAGATCGACGGGATCGGGGCGATGGGCTTGAAGTCAGAGTTCGTGAAGAAGGTGTGATCGCGCTGGCCGGGTCACCAGGCGCGGAGGTGGCGGCCAGATTTCAGCTCAACACCCCGCATCACGCCGTGACGCTACCATCCGTCCATCCAAGTGGTGAGCTGCATTGTTGCGCGGGCAATGTGCTTTTCGACGGTGCTGATGCTCAAACCGTGCTCATTGGCAATGTCCTGGTACGTCCGGCCGTCGATCCGATGAGCAAGAAAGATCGCACGAGACCTGTCGGGCAGTCGGCCAAGGCAGTGGCTCATGCGCCGGGCGCGCTCCCGGCCGAGGACGATCGCCTCCGTGCTGGGGGCTGAATCGACAAGGACAACTTCCTCCAGCAGCACCTCTTCGCCGTGACTGACGCTAGAGCGGTGCGCATCGATTGAGAGGTTGAGCGCGGTTCGCATCATGAATGCCTCAGGCTCCAGGACTACTTGTTCTTGTTCGTAGCAAGCGAGGCGCACCCAAGCCTCCTGCACAAGGTCCTCCGCTTCGTGCTCCGAACGGCCGCGGCGCATCAAGGCTGCGCGGACCCGGGAAAAGATGGGGGGCAAGTTCTTAAGCACGTCAGATCCCCGCAATGCACTGCGCCTGAGTGAACGTGTCGGGCGCAAAGCGCAAAATTGCTGTCTATAGACACGTGTCTTTAGTGTACACAATGCAAACACTAAAGGCCAATGCGGCCCAGTCGAAATCAACCTCTCATCGAAGCCTTAGCCATCGAAGTGAAAGCACGCCGGCTCGAGCTCGATCTGACGCAGGAAGACCTTGCTCATCGCGCTGATTTGGATAGGCCGTACATCTCGCTGATCGAGGTGGGCCGGAAGCAACCCACCATCAGCGTGCTTCTTCGGATCGCGACAGCGCTTGATCTGAAGCTTGGTGATTTCTGCGGCAGGATCGAGGCGCGCTATAGAAAGATCAACAAATAGTCGGCGGATCGAAGTTCCCTGATTCGTTGGCGAAGGTGCAGGCCATGGCGGGGTGGGCGCGTTTCGGAACGGCAAGCGCTCCTGAAGAACAGTCGAATGCGTTCCCGCATCCAATTGCGCTACGGAATCAACCCAGTCAACGACGGTGCCCTCGATGGCGCTGAAGGCCGGCTGTTGATCAGGGCTTGCCAGCGCGTTTGCGCAATTCCTCCACCGGCACCACGAGCATCCGCCCAAGCGGCTTGTCGTCGCGGTAGGCAATCACCTTCATGACGGCGGCATCCTTGGGCACGGCCAGCGGCGCAGAGTAGGCCGGATAGAACTCGTCCGGGAATGAGCCATCGAAGCTGTAGTGCAGGCTCAGGCCGGCGACCTCGGTGCTCATTTCCACCTGCAGGCCGCCCGCCGCCGCTTCAGTGGCTTTGATGATCGGGTCGTAGAGGCTGGGCGCGTACTTAACCCTGGCCTCGTCGAAGCGCTTGAAGTGCGCTTCCATCCGGGGCACGAAGCCGGCCCAGTCACGCTTGTCCTTCGGGCTCCACAATGCTTCGGCCACGGCCAGCGCGCGCGGCCAGGTCATGTATTGCGCGTGCCGCATGTTGTAGATCTGCTCGGTCCACAGATTGGCCTGCCCTCCCTTGACCAGCCGCGCATCGACGCCCTCCGGCACCGGCTCGAACTGGTAGGTCTTGCTCAGGCGCAGCGAGGAATAGACCGGGGGCTCGATCGCCGCGTCGCCCTGCATCAGGTCCACGTAGACGAAGTCGCTGGGCGACATCACCACCTCGTGCCCGAGCCGGGCCGCGTCGATGCCGCCCTGCATGCCGCGCCAGCTCATGACCGCAGCATCCGGCACCAGCCCGCCCTGCAGGATCTCGTCCCAACCGATCAGCTTCTTGCCCTTGGCGCTGATGATCTTCTGGATCCGGCCCACGAAGTAGGCCTGCACCTCGTCAAGGTTCTTGAGCTTCTCGCGTTCCATCAGACCCTGGATGGCCTCGCTCTTTGCCCAGAAGCTGCGGACGGTTTCGTCGCCGCCCATGTGCAGGTACTCGAAGGGGAAGAGCTGAGCCAGCTCCGTAAACACCTGGTCCGCGAACGCGTAGACCTTCTCGTTGGCGGGGCACAGCGTGTTGTCCACCAGCGCCCGCGAGTGCTCGCCCGGCTGCCGAACGAACATGGGCTCGCCAGCGTTGACGGCGTAGCTGCCGGGCGTGCAGCTCAGTTCCGGGTAGGCCGCCAGCGCGGCCAGGCTGTGCCCCGGCATGTCGACCTCGGGCAGCACATCCACATACCGAGCCTTGGCATAGGCCACGACCTCGCGGACCTGATCTTGCGTGTAGAAGCCCCCGTAGTCCCGCGGTTCGTCAGCGGTGGGCGGCGAGAAGCGCCCGAAAGTGCCGGTCTTGCCCACCCGCCACGCCCCGACTTCGGTCAGGCGCGGCAGGCTCTTGATCTCGACGCGCCAGCCCTGGTCGTCCGTCAGGTGCCAGTGCAGCAGGTTGAATTTGTACTTGACCATCTGGTCGATAAAGCCCTTGACCTCGTCGACGGTGAAGAAGTGGCGCGAGACGTCGAGCATGAGCCCGCGCCAGCCAAAGCGCGGTTGGTCACTGATGGCGAGCGCAGGCATGGTCCAGGCCAAGGGCTTCGTCACGACCTCCCGCTCAATCTCCTTGGGCAGCAGTTGCAGCAGCGTCTGCACGCCGCGAAACGCTCCGGCCGGCGAAGCACCAACCAGCACGACCCGCTGGCGGCTGACGTTCAGCCGGTAGCCCTCGGCCGCCAGCCGGGTATCCAAGGCGAACACAATGCGATTGCTGCTCGCGACCTTGAGTCGGCTCTTGTCGACCGGAATTCTGAAGCCGGTGGCGCGGCGCAGGTGCTGGGCCAGATCCTCGGCCACTTCGCTCAGTTCTGCGGACTGCACGGCGATGCGAGTGGCGGCATTGATGCGGAACTCGCCCGCATACCGCTGCATTTCGACCGGCGCCGGAATGAGGGCGGGCACGCTCAGCTCGGACGCGAAGGCCGCGGTACAGGCCCACAGCGCCAGGAAAACAATCGACCTCATCGACACGACTCCAAGGCAGGGAAAGGGTGGCGGGACGGCATTGTCGTGCAGCCCGCGTCCGCGCTCAGCGCTGGGTGCCTTCAATAGCGATCGTCGAAGGCGAAGATCGGCTTGCGCGTCTTCCACGAGCCACCGGTGAAGTCGGGGAACTCCAGCGTCTTGAAGCCGCTGGCGATGGACTGCTCCGACAGCGGTGTGATCGCGCTCCAGGCCACGGCATCAAAGATGTCGATGGGCATCGCGGCCGCGGCCTTCAGCGATTCGACGAAGGCATGGATCACGAAGAAGTCCATGCCGCCGTGGCCTGCGCCCTCGGCCGATTTGGCGAACCTCTTCCACAGCGGGTGGTCGAACCTGTCTTGGAAGGGCTGGAAGGGCTGCCATTGGTGCGGCGGGCTGATGCCCTCCACATACACCGACTCGTTGACATCCATCCACAGCCCCTTGGTGCCCTGCACACGAAAGCCCAGTGAGTACGGCCGCGGCAGCGAGGTGTCATGCTGCAGCAGGATGGTCTCGCCATTCGCGCAGGCCAGCGTCGTCGTGATCACGTCGCCGAGCGCGAACTTGACCGACGCATTCGGGTGGTCCTTGCCGCCCAGCGCCTCGATGTACTCGTGCAGGCCGCGCGACTTGGTGGCGAAGCTGTTGATGTGGGTGAAGCGGTTGCCGCGGTGGATGTTGGCGTACATCGCGCAGGGCCCGATGCCGTGGCTCGGGTAGAGCTCGCCGTTGCGGTGCACGGAATGCTCGGTTCGCCAACGCGCCTCGCTCCAGCCCTTGGGCCCGAACTCCACGCCGCCGCCATAGGGCCTGGCCGGGTCGCCGGAGTTGAGCTTCACGGCGCGCAGGTCGTGCTGGTAGCCGCCCTGCAGATGCACGAGCTCGCCGAAGAGGCCCGCGCGCACCATCTGCAGCACCGCCATCACGTCGCGGCGGAAGCAAACGTTCTCCAGCAGCATGTAGGGCGTGCCGGTCTTGAGCTGGGTGTTGAGCACATCCCAGTGGTCCTGCAGCGTGATGCCGGCGACGACCTCGCAACCCACGGGCACCTTGGCCTGCATCGCGCCGATGGCCATCGGCGCATGCCATTCCCAGGGTGTGGCGATGATGACGCCGTCGATCCTTGACGGATCGAGCAGCTGTCGCCAAGCCTGCGGGTCGCGGTCCTCACCCCAGGTGCGAGGCTTCGGTTTGCCGGCCTGTTCCACGATGGCCAGCGCCCGGCCCAAATTGATGGGCTCGATGTCGCACAGCGCCACGACCTCGACATCGGCGCGGCGCAGCAGCTCAGCCAGCAGCACCTGGCCGCGCATGCCGGTGCCGATCACGCCCAAGCGCACGCGCTCGCGCCCGGCGGCATGGGCGGGGTTGAAGGAGGCCGCCATGCCGGCTGCGGCCACGCTGGACACGAGAAAGTCTCGACGTTGCATGGAAGTGCTCAGAGTCCTGGCCGATTGTGGTCCACCACCCTTCACAGACCCAGCGTGTATTCCAGGGTCAGGCGGACCGCACCCGGTGACTGGCGGCCCGTGATCTGGCCATATGTCGGGCTCACGGCGCCGAGGTCGGCCGTGTCGTGCACGTCGTTCATGCGCGTGGTCGTTTGCGAATTGAACACGTTGAACCAGTCGCCCTTGATGCTCAGGCCCTTGATCGAGGCGGGCTTGAAGGTCAGGTTCAGGTCCAGCTGGGTATACCAGGGCAGGCGTCCACCGGTGCCGCGCGGGGCCGCGACGCCATTGCAGTAGAAGTACGAAGCGCCGTAGCCGATGTAGTCGGCGACCGCCTGGTCAGGATAGTTGCCCATGCAGCTGCGCGGTGCACCGGAGACCAGCTGCAGGTTGGCGCCGACGAGGAATTCCGGATGAACCTGGGCATAGCCGTAGGCCTTGAAGGCATGGCGATGGTCGTTGGCGAGATAGCCGTAGGAGTGGTACATCAGCTCCTTGTAGTCGTCGCTCACGGTCAGGCCCACGTCGCCGCCGCCGACGGAATCAGTCTGGCCTTCCTGGTTGCCCTTGCTATAGGACAGCGTGTAGGTCAGCTTGCCGTACCAGCCATCGGTGAACGGATGCTCGGCGAACAAGTTGAGCGCCTTGTAGGTGCGGTTGGGCCGGGGGTTGCCCCAGTCGGCGGCACTGATATCCACGCGGCGGAAGCCATGGCCGTCGCCGAAGTCCACGAGCATGCTGTTGTCGCGGCCGGGGTTCATGACGGCGCACTGAAAGCCGGCGTAGTTGCTCTCGTCCACGCCGTTGCGGGCAGCCCAGGCATCGATGGGGCGCTGGTCGCAGGTGTCGTCCAGCGTGTCGTTGAGGCGCCGGTACTGCACGCTCGCGCCGACGTTGAGCTGCTTCGAGTACGAATGCTCCAGGCCCATTGCGAACTCGTCCTGCGACAGCGGCTTCAGGTTGATGGCCACCAGCGAACGCGGGTCGGGCGTCTGGCCGAAGTAGTTGTTGACCGAGGTCGCCTTGCTGATGGCCTGCAGGCCGGTCGGCGCACCGGTGGCTGGATCGACGCCGGTGTAGGTGTAGTAGGTGCTCGTGGACAGCAGACCAGTGGCGATATTGCTGGACAAGCTGGACGGCACGGGCAGGTGGTAGCGGCCGGCATTGGCATAGAGCTTGGTGCCACCGTCGCCATTGATGTCCCAGCTCGCGGCCAGACGCGGCGCCAGCATATTGCGCTCCGAGATCAGGTGGCGGCCCTGGCTGTCGTCGTTGGTGAACTGCTCGCGGCGCAGGCCCAGATCCAGCAACACGCGCGGCGTGACCTGCCAGCGGTCCTGGATGTATTGCGCCGACTGCACGCTCTTGGGTCGAGCCAGCTTGCTGTTGAAGTTCTGGCTGACGAAGTAGCCCTGCGTGCCGTAGCCACCGCCCTGCGCCGGCGACTCGGTGGCGCCGAAGGGCAGCTGGTTGGGGTTGGCGTAGTGCAGGTAGGTCCAGCTCGATCCGCCGGCCAGCTGGGTGCCGACGACGGAGGAAATGTGCATCTGATCGATGCCGCCGCGGATGTCGTGCGAGCCGAGCTGGTACTCGAGGTCCAGGCGCCCGCCCTTTTGCTCGTCACCCGAACCCGGCGCCGTCAGCAGGCCGGTCACGGTCTGCGGGTTGTTGTACGTCAGGCCAGGGACGCGGGTCGTGATCGAGGAGCTCGTCTGCGCCAGCGTGGCATCGTAGCCAGCGGGCGTGCGCGAATGGGTGGTGCGCGAATCACCGTACAGGGCGGTCAGCGTCAGCTTGTCGGTGAGGTAGCCCGTGTACTTGAGGACATTGAGCTTGGCGCCCGGCACGCAGTAGCCGTTGTTCGGGCAGTTGTTGACGTCGGTCTCGCCCCGGTTGCCGGCCACGCCGTTCGAGCTCAGCGTGGCGTAGTCGTAGCCGAAACCCTGGGAGCGCAAGACGCTGCGGTCGAACATGCCCGTGTATTCGAGGTGGTGGTCGTCGGTGATGTTGTAGTCGAGCTTGAGCAGGTAGTGCTCGACCTTGGTGTTGGAGACACTCCAGCCGGTCGTCGATTTGCCGGGGTCGCTGGAGACGGCCACGGAGTCGGCATCGGTCTGGGTCTGCTCGGCGGCGATAAAGGCGAACAGTTTGTTCTGGATGATCGGTCCACCGGCATAGACGCCGTAGACCTTGCTGGTGCTGGTGTTGTCCTGGTTCCAGTAGAGCAGCTTGCCGTCGGTCAGCGGGTTGGAGCCGGTCTTCGGGTAGTAAGTGTTGGCGGGCTGGCTGTGCAGCGAGGCAGGCGAGTACGACACCTTGCCGCCGACTTCCCAGGTGTTGCCCCCGCTCTTGGTGGTGATGTTGATCACGCCGCCGGTGGAGCGGCCGAACTCGGCGCCGTAGCCGCCCGTGAGCAGCTGCATGTTTCCAATGGCGCCGAAGGGCAGCTCAGCCGCGCCGATCTGCGTCAAGATGTTGGTGACCGGGAAGCCGTTCACGTAGTAGGCGTTCTCGGAAGCGCCCGAGCCGCCGATCTGCGGCGTGCTGCCGTACTGGCCGTTGGTGTTGCGGGTCACACCGGGCGTGAGCTGGGCGACCGACATCACGTCGTTGGCGACCGGCAGGGCCTTCAGCTCGGACGCCGTGAAGGTCACGCCGTTGTTGGTGCTGGAGACGTCGATGCGTTTGATGCTGCCGCTGATCGTCACCGTTCCGAGGGCCTGGACTGCGTCGAAGTTGGCTTCCACGCCGCTGCCCACCAAGGCCTCGACCTCTTGCTGCGATTCCAGCTGGCCGTCGCGCATCAGGCGCACCTGGTAGCGCCCCGGCGGCAAGGAGTTGGCCAGGTAGTGGCCGCTGGCGTCGGGGGTCAGCGCGCGCTGCACGCCGGTGTCCACGTTGACCAGCACGATGCTGGCGCCCGCGCTGGTCTTGACCTCACCGAAGATCCGCGTCGTGGTGTTGGACTGTGCCCAGGCACCGGGCGCGGCCATCAGGCTCAGGGCGGCGGCCACGGCCAGGGTGCTGATCTTGAGTCCGCTCGGCGGATTGAACTTGTCTTGCATGGTCTTGTGTCTCCGATAAATGCGTCGGTTGGGTGTCGTGGTGTCAGGGTTGGATGGAGGCGCGACTGCCCTCCATGCCGATCAGGGATGCGTTGGCCCAGTTGCCGCAGACAGCGGCCGGCTGCGCGCCTTGGGCGCCGAGGGTGCGCAGGCTCAGGTGCGTGAGGCCCCGGACGTCTATCTCGGGCTTGACCACGGCTGGGGCCTGCACGAGGCCGCTGTCGTAGAGCAAGCGCTCGCCGCTCCAGACCTGGAACTGCAGGCCGCCGGCCTTGCGGCAGCTGTCGTCCACGCCGAGGTCCGCACGCAGCAGCTGCCAGTCGCCGGAGAGGCTCAGGTCCATGCGTCCCTGCGCGCCCATGCCCAGCCCCTTGCGGAACAGCAGCCCGTTCATGCGCATGGCCGGGCCGCTGCCTTGCGGCTTGTCGCGGCCGATGGCCTTGGGCAGCGCCAGGTCAGACAGGTACAGCTGCGCCGACGGGCGCACGGCGGGGCGGTACTCCAGCACGTGGAACTCGGACAGCGTGACGGGGCCGACCTCGACCGGCTGCTGGGCATTGAAGGCCTTGGCCGGCTGCACGGCTTGCGCGGCGCTCACCATCGGGTCCGCGGTGCTGCCGTTGTCCGCGTCCGGGTTGTGCGTGCTCAGCACGCGAAAGCGCAGCAGGCGACCGGCCTGGGGCGTGGCGAACTCGATGCGCTGAGCGCCCTGCTGCAGCTTCAGGCGGCCGCGCTGCACCGGCGTGCCCCAGTCGCCCATGTTGTCGGCCATGTAGACCTCGTAGTCGCGGATCTGGCCGTACTGCCAGTGCTGGTCGTTGCGCGGCGCGATCTCGATGCCAGCGATCAGGCGCCTCTCGGTGAAGCCCAGCACCCACTCGTGCGGACCGGCCTTGACGCGCTGGTCGCGCGAGGTGCGGAACCAGGTCTCGGGCTTGCCGTCGAAGGCGTTTTCCAGCGGATTGCCGGGCTCCTCGGCGGGGCGGCTCATCACCACAAGCGCGTCGGCCGGCAGCTCAGGCCCCAAGGCCGGCGCGGCGGGGAACGCGTCGTCGGTCAGGGGTGCGGCCTGAATGCCGCGCAGCTCGAAGCTCAAGGGCTGGCGGATGTCGTGCGCCGCGGTTTTTACGTGCACGGTGCCCAGCCGATCGTTCGCATCGAAGAACCAGCCCTGTGATGCAGACGCGTAGGCGGCGGCATCTGTGAAGCGCTGCAGCGCCTGGCCATCCATGTCGACGGACTCGGGAGGGCGGCGGCTCAGCAGGCGCAGCACATGACCGCGCTTGGCGAGCTGGCCGGCGTACTCGCCCTGCGCGGGGTCGAGCTGAACGTGCAGCGTCGTGCCCTGCAGCTGCATCGCGATGCGCTGCTGGCTGAAGGCCCCGCCTTGGTACTGGCGCGTCAGGCCGTCGTCTTCATAGAGCGTGAACTCGGAGGCGCCTTCGGGGTAGAGGTCCAGCGTCAGCACGTCGAGCGGCTTCTGACCGTCGAACAGCATTTCGGGATACATGGGCAGGATGGCGCCGGCGCGGACAAGGACGGGCAGCTTGTCGAGCGTGACCTGTTCGTCAATGTCGCGGCCCGCGGCGGGAGCCCGCAGCTGGCGGCCGTCCCAGTAGTCGATCCAGCGGCCCTGCGGCAGGTGAATGTCCGTGCGCCAGCCCTGGCTCGCGGCCTGACTGCGATAGACCGGCGCGACGAGCAGTTCGCGCCCGAGCAAGAACTCGTACTTGTTCGCTTCCGTCAGCGCGCCCGGATCTTGCGGGTGGTCCCACATCAAGCCCCGCACCAGCGGCGCGCCGCTGCGCTCGGCCTCGCGGGCCAGCGTGTACATGTACGGCGTGAGCCGCAGCTTGAGCTTGAGGTACTTGCGATTGATGCTGCGGTACGGCTCCTCGTACCACCAAGGGTGCTTGCGCGCAGCCGAGGCCCAGCCCGACATGCCCATGAGCACCGGCGTGAAGCTCTTCCACTGCAGGTCGCGCGTGAAGGTCTCGGGGCTACCGCCGAAGATGGCGTCCACGTCGCCGCTGGCATAGGCCTGGCCCGAGAGGCCCGAGCCGATCAGCGTCGGCACATGCCAGCGGATGTAGTCCCAGCTGCTGCTCTGGTCGCCGGTCCAAGTCACGGCGTAGCGCTGCGTGCCGGCCCAGCCCATCACGGTCCAGATGAAGGGGCGCGCGTCGGAGTTGTCCAGGATGCCCTCGTACGCGGCCTTGTTGGCGTCGAGCGAGAACTGGTAGCCCTTGCCGGTCCAGGCCACGTCGAGCTTTTGCGCGCGGGTGCCGGCCGTGCCGACCTCCCACTTGATCTTGTCCACGCCGTTCTCGGTCCACAGGCCGGTGCGGAAGCCGTACCGCTTCAAGCCCTGCACGACCTTGGGCAGGTCGGTGTAGCCGCAGCCGTAGCCGTCGTTGGGCAGGATCCAGCCGCCGGGCATGTCGTGCTCGCGGTACTTCTTCGCCACCGTGTCGATCACGTCGGGCGTCTTGCCCGTGGGGCCGTCGCTCCAGCCCTTGGGCACGGTGCCCGGCTTCTTGACGTTGTCGCCGTCGTTGTAGCAATCGGCGTCGCCGTACTCCAAGGCCCAGCGCGGCAGCAGACGGGCGCGGCCGGTCCACTCGGTGTACCGGGCCAGCACGTCCTTGATTGAAGCGCCAACGAAGTAGTAAGCGTCGAAGCGGCCTTCCTGGTGGGACAGTGTGATCTGAGCCGGTTGGCGCAGGTCGTAGCTGCCGTCGGACCAGGTGTTGCGCAGCATGCCCCAGCCGCGCGAGCTCATCAAAAAGGGTGCGGGGCTGGGCCGGTCGCCCTCTTCCCAGCCGCCCGAGTAGGACACGTCAAGCTGACGGCCCTTGAACTCGAAGCGGCCGTTCTGCTGGCCGCCGCCGTAGAAATGCTCGTTCTTGTCACTGGAGAGAGTCTGGATGGCGAGCTTGTCGCCAAGGTCCAGCGGCTCCAGCTCGCGCCACAGCGGCTCGCTCTCGCCGGAGCGGTACAGGGTCAGGCGCAGCGGCTTCTTGTCGATGCGCAGGCGCAGGGCCGGGCTCGTGATCAGCCAGTGGTCGGCCTGCTCCTCGAGCTTGGCCGGCACCTGGTCATCGGGGAGGCCAACGACGATGGCCGCGGCCTTGTCGCCCGGCCCGGTCAGCGGCCCCTTCGCCGAGGCCCACAGGCGCAGCACGTCGGCGCGCGGCAGGCTGATGTGCAGCAGCACGCCGCGGTCGGTCTTGAGCTCCCACTGGGCGGGGCTGCCGTCGCCGCCGCTCACGGGCTTGAGTTCGCGCGCATTGCCGATGGGCGCAGCCCCCGCCTGCAGGCTCAGCACGAGGCCGAGCAGGGCGAGGGAACGCGAAAGAAACGGGGTAGGCTGAGCTTTCATTTGATGCTCCTCGGCTGGAAATCGAAACGGCAAAGCACTTGCGATTGCCGTTTGTTTCGCAAACTCTATGCATCGACTTGGCTCAGGTCAACGAAAAGAAAGCACTTTGGCGCCTAAACCATGAAAATCAGGTGAAAACCACTAGAAAATCCTCTCTATTATCTTTCGATATGCATTTATTTCAGGAATTTAACTTTCGCTTCATAAACGATTGCATCCGAGTCGCGGGCCGGATTCGAGCAATTCAAGTCTCTCGATCAATGATTCAGCTCTAAGATTCTTTCGTTATCTTTCTTTGTTTGACATTTCGAAAGTTAATCGTTATCGTTGCGCAGCACTTTGAATTGAGCAATGAACACTCTTCTCCATCGCGACCTTCAGGACTGGCAGCGCATTGGCGGTGCCGACACCGCCGAGGAAATCGCCCAGCAAGCGCAGCTCTGGCGCGCGCTCGCACAATCGCTCGCCGGTGAGAAAGCCGGCATCAGCGCCTTTCTCGGCACTTGGCTGAACGAGGCCGGGAACCGCGTGATCCTCACGGGCGCCGGCAGCTCGGCCTTCGTGGGCGAGATCGCCGTGGACGAGATCAACAGCGCCTGGCCGGCCCAGGTCCGCTGCGTCGCGACGACCAGCCTGCTGACCCACCCCGAGCTCTATCTAGACGACGCACCCACTCTGCTCGTCTCCTTCGCGCGCAGCGGCAACAGCCCGGAGAGCCTGGCGGCCGTGGACCTGCTGCGCCAGCGCCTGAAGGCGCCGCGCTTCCTCAACATCACCTGCAATGCGCAGGGCCGGCTCGCGCTGCAGGCCCAGGGCCGCGCCGACAGCCTGAACCTGCTGATGCCGCCCGCCAGCTGCGACCGCGGCTTTGCGATGACGAGCAGCTTCTCTTGCATGCTGATCGCGGCGCTCTGCGTGCTCGGTGGGCAGCATGACGCGCCCCGGCGCATCACCGCACTGGCCGATCGGGCCGAGGCCGCGCTGCAGGCCTGGGCACAACCCATCGCCAAGCTCGCCTGCGAGCCTTTTGAGCGCATCATCTACCTCGGCAGCGGACCGCTTGAGGCCCTGGCCAAGGAAGGCGCGCTGAAGGTGCTCGAGCTCTCCGCTGGCCGCGCCCTGGCGATGGCCAACACGCCGCTGGGCTTCCGCCACGGCCCCAAGTCCGCACTGAACCGGGCCTCGCTCGTGCTGATGTTGCGCAGCGCCAAGCCCGTGGTCCAGCGCTACGAGCAGGACCTGATCGACGAGCTCCGCCGTGATGGCATCGCGCGCTGCCTGTCCATCGGCCCTGCAGCGACGGGCGCCGATCTGAATGCGGTCGCCCCCGAGGGCATGAGCGACGCCTGGCTCGCGCCGCTGTGGCTGCTGGGCGCGCAGCTGTTCTCGCTGAACAAGTCGGCCGCCCTCGGCCTCACGCCAGACAACCCGTTCCCCGACGGCACGGTGAACCGGGTCGTCCAGGGCGTCACCATCCATGAGCACTGAAGCAACGAAGGCCTTTCACGGCCTCGACATCGGCGGCACCAAGATCGAGTTGGTCGCCTTCGTCGAGCAGGAGGGATCGCTGCATGAGCGGCACCGCCGCCGGGTCGCCACGCCGCGTGAGGATTTCGCGGCGTTCGAGCAGGCGGTCATCGATCTCGTGACCGAGGCCGATACCGCGCTTGGCTTGACGGCGAGCGTGGGCCTGGGCCTGCCCGGCATCATCGATCCGGTGACCGGGCGGCAGCTGAGTTCGAACGTGCCCGCGCTGAACGGCCACATCGTCGCGCAAACTCTCGGCGAGCGCCTGGCGCGGCCGGTCTTCATCGGCAACGATTGCCAGTGCTTCGCGCTCTCCGAAGCGCAGGGCGGCGCGGCCGAAGGCCTGCCCAGCATGTTCGGCGCCATCATCGGCACCGGCGCGGGCGGCGGCTATTGTGTGGGCGGTCGCCTGCTCACGGGCTACAACGGCATTGCCGGCGAATGGGGCCACTGGAGCCTGCCGGCCGAGCTGCTGCAGCGCTACCAGCTGCCCGTGCTCGACTGCGCCTGCGGCCTGCGCGGCTGCCTGGAGCGCTATGTCTCGGGCACCGGCCTGGCCTGGCTGCACCGGCACCTGAGCGGCGAAGCCGCGGAGGCCGCCGCGCTCGAGGTACGCGCCCGCGCCGGCGACCCCATCGCGCAGCGCACGCTCGAGGCACACCTCGACTTGCTGGCCCACGCCCTGGCCCGGATCGTCCTGGCCTACGACCCGCATGCCCTCGTGCTCGGCGGCGGCCTGTCCAAGCTTGCCTATCTCTACGAACGCCTACCGGCCGCCATGAGCCGCCATCTATTCCCCGGCCTGCGCGTACCCCCGGTGCGCGCGCCCGTGTTCGGGGATGCAGGTGGCGCACGGGGTGCGGCCTTGCTGGCGCGCCAACGGAGTCATTGAAATGTCTGCTATTCGGTCCATCCTCAAAGCCCATCGCCGTGGCGAGCCCGTGGGCATCTACAGCGTGTGCTCCAGCCATGAGCTGGTGCTGCGCGCCGCCCTGCGCACGGCGCTGGCCCACGGCACGCCGCTGCTCGTCGAGTCCACCTCCAACCAGGTGGACCAGTACGGCGGCTACACCGGCATGACGCCGGCCGACTTCCGCGACTACGTGCAGGGCCTGGCGCGCGAGTTGGGCTTCCCCGTCGAGCGGCTCGTGCTCGGCGGCGACCACCTCGGCCCGAACGCCTGGCAGGGCCTGCCCGCAGCGGAGGCCATGGCCCGCGCCCGCGTGCTGATCCACGACTACGTGACGGCCGGCTTCCACAAAATCCACCTGGACTGCAGCATGTCCTGCGCCGACGATCCGGCGCGGCTCGACGACGCGACCGTGGCCAAGCGCTCGGCCGAGCTCGCCGCCGTGGCCGAGGCCGCGGCCCAAGCCGCCGGCCTGCCCACGCCCGTCTACGTGATCGGCACCGAGGTGCCCGTTCCCGGTGGCGAGGCCTCGCTCTCGCAGGCCCTGGCCGTGACCTCACCGGCCGCCGCCGCACAGACGCTGGAGGTACACCGCCAGGCCTTTGCTAGCGCCGGCCTGCGCGCGGCTTGGCAGCGCGTGATCGCGATGGTGGTGCAGCCCGGCGTCGACTTCGACCACAGCCAGGTCCAGCACTACGACGCCGCCGCCGCGCAGGCGCTCTCGGCCTTCGTTGCCAGCCAGCCCGGCCTGGTCTTCGAGGCGCATTCGACCGACTACCAGAGCGAGCATTCTCTTGCCGCGCTGGTGCGCGACCACTACGCCATCCTCAAGGTCGGCCCGGCCTTGACCTTCGCGCTGCGCGAGGCGCTATTTGCGCTCAGCGCCATCGAAGCGGAGTTGCTGCCGCCCGCGCAATGCGCCCGGCTGCCCGAGGTGCTCGACCAAGCCATGCTCGCCGAGCCCAAACACTGGCGCAAGCACTACGCTGGCAGCCCCGAGCAGCAGCGCCTGCTGCGCCGCTTCGCCTTCAGCGACCGCTGCCGCTACTACTGGGGCGATCCCGCGGTGCGCGCCGCCCAGGCTCGGCTGTTCGACAACCTGGACAACCTCGACAACTTGGCGATGGAGGGCATCCCGCTGCCGCTGCTGAGCCAGTACCTGCCCACGCAGTTCGCAGCCGTGCTGGCCGGCCAGTTGGCGGCGCGCCCGCAGGCTCTCGTCGAGCACAAGATCAGCGAGGTGATCGCAAGCTACAGCCGCGCCTGCCTGCCTGAAACCCAAGAGATCGAAAGTCCGGATGCCGCTTTGCTTTCCGCTCTGTAAGCTCGCGACTTTCGTTGCATGTCCATGTCCATGAGAAACACCAGCCAGCGCCGCGAACAGATTCTTGAACTCCTGGTCAAGCACGGCGCGGTGCAGGTGGCGGAGCTGGTGCCCAAGCTCGGGGTGTCGGCCGTCACCATCCGCACCGATCTCGGCGCGCTGGAGAGCCAGGGTCTGGTGACGCGTTCCTACGGCGGCGCCCGGCTCACGCGCACACCGCCGACCGAGCAGAACATCCACCAGAAGGACAACATCAACACCGCGCTCAAGGAGCACATCGGCACGGCCGCGGCCAAGCTCGTGGAGCCGGGCGACAACATCATCATCGACAGCGGCACGACGACCCAGCACATGGCCCGCCACCTGCGCGGCCTCGATCGCGTCACGGTCATGACCAACGGCCTGAACATCGCCTGGGAGCTGGCCGACGTGCCTGGCCTGACGCTGATGCTCACGGGTGGCCAGTTGCGCAAGGAGTCGCTCTCCATCCAGGGCGTGCAGGCCGAGGCCTGCCTCGACGCCTACAGTTTCGACAAGCTCTTCCTCGGCGTGGACGGCCTGGACCTGCAGTTCGGCGCCACCACCCACCACGAGGCCGAGGCCAGCCTGAACGCTCGCATGGTGGCACGCGCCAAGAAGGTCATCGTGCTGACCGACGCGTCCAAGTTCGGCCGCGTGAGCCTGCACCGCATCGTGATGCTGGACCGCGTGCATGCCGTCGTCACCGACGAGAGCATCAGTGCCGAGTACCGCGAAGGCCTGCAGCGCATGGGCATCGAACTCATCATCGCCGCATGAGGCTCGGCGGACGCATCCTCACGCCGCAAGGCTGGGTGACCGGTCACCTGCATTTCGAAGAGCGGATCACGGCCATCGAGCCCGCGGCGCTCAAGGGCCCACTGCCCAGCATCCTGCCGGGATTCGTCGACCTGCACGTGCACGGCGCCTCGGGCGTGGACATCATGGAAGGCAGCGATGCCGGCGCCACGGTGGCCCGCACGCATGCGCGCCACGGCACGACGGCCATGCTCGGCACGACGATGACCGCCCGCATGGCCTCCATCGAGCGCGCATTGCACGGCCTGGCTGGCGTGATCGCCCAGCGGCAGAGCGGCTGCGCGCGCATGCTCGGCGTGCACCTGGAAGGCCCATTCATCAGCGCCCATCGCCTCGGTGCTCAGCCGCCCGAGGTCATGCTGGCCACACTGGAGAAAGTTCGCCAGCTCCATGCCATCGCGCCGATCCGCGTGCTGACGCTCGCACCCGAGCTCACCGGCCACCTGGCCTTGATCCCGCACCTGAACGAGCTCGGCATCCGCGTACAGCTGGGCCACAGCTCGGGCACGTACGAAGAAGGCGTGGCCGCCCTGCAGGCCGGAGCAGCCGGCTTCACCCACCTCTTCAACGGCATGACGCCGCTCAAGCACCGCGAGCCCGGCATGGTCGGCGCGGCCCTGGCCCATGCCGAGTACGCCGAGCTGATCCCCGACCTGGAGCACGTGCATCCCGGCGCCATGAAGGCCGCGCTGCGCGCGATTCCAAAGCTCTACTGCGTGAGCGACGCCACCTCGGCCACGGGCATGCCCGACGGCGAGTACGCGCTCGGCACGCAGCGCGTCTTCAAGTGCAGGGGCTGCGTGCGCTTGGCCACCGGCTCCCTGGCCGGCAGTGCGCTCACCATGGACCAAGCGCTACGCAATCTGCTGAGCTTGGGGCTGGACCTGGCCGAGGCCTCGCACCGGCTCTCGCGCAACGCGTGCGACTACCTCGGCGAGAACGAGCGCGGCCGGCTGCGCGGGGGTGCCTGGGCCGACGTCGTGGTGCTCGACGATTCGCACGAGCTCCTGCAGGTTTTTGTGGAAGGCGAGGCCATCGACCTCGCCAATGATTAGAGAAAGCGAAGAACGAATGAATCCCGTCTGGTCCATGCGCTATCTGCTCTTCATCGCCGGACTCGGCGGGCTGCTCTACGGCATCGATGTGGGCATCATCGCCGGCGCCCTGCCCTATCTGGAGTCCACCGCCTCGCTAGCCTGGAATCTCTCCGCGCAGCAGCTGAGCTTCATCGTCGCGGCCGTGCTGTTGGGCAGCGTTCTGTCCTCGCTATTTGCCGGCGCCCTGGCCGACCTGATCGGGCGGCGTTGGGCCATGGTGCTCAGCGGCGCCCTGTTCACGCTGAGCATCCCCGTGATCGCGCTGGCCGAGGGCTACACGCCCCTGCTCCTGGGCCGGCTGCTGCAAGGCATCAGCGGTGGCCTGATCGGCGTGGTGATTCCGCTGTACCTGGCCGAATGCCTGAGCGCCGACAACCGCGGCCGCGGCACGGCGATGTTCCAGCTGCTGCTGACCATCGGATTGGTCGTCGCCGCGCTGATCGGCCTTTACCAGGCGCAGACCGTGGAGGCCGCCGGTGCTGCGGCCAGCACGCTGGCCGACGCCAGTGCCCAGCGCGCTGCCCTGTTCGCCGCCAAGGACCATGCCTGGCGCAGCATCTTCTGGATGTGCTTGACGCCGGGCCTGGCCTTCGCCGCCGGCAGCCTGGCCCTGGCCGAGTCGCCGCGCTGGCTGATGCGCCGCGGCCGCACTGATGCAGCCCGCAGCGCCTTGCTGCGCACGCGCACGGCCGCACAGGCTGAGCTGGAGCTGAGCGAGATGCAGGCCGTGCACACCGCCAGCACCGACCCCGAGGCCCACGGCTCCTTGCTGAGCCGGCGCTATGTGCTGCCGTTCCTGCTCGCCTGCTTGGTGCTGGCCTGCACGCAGGCCACGGGCATCAACTCCATCCTGTCCTATGTGGTCAACATCCTGAACCAGGCCGGCCTGCCCGGCGCCGTGGCCAACCAGGCCGACGTGGCGATCAAGATGCTCAACGCCGTGATGACGGTGGTGGCCGTGATGCTGGTCGACCGCAAGGGCCGCAAGTTCTTGCTCATGCTGGGCAGTGGCGGCATCGTGCTCTCGCTGCTGTGCGCCGGCCTGCTGTTCCGTAGCGCCGAAGGTGAGCGCACGAACGTGGCGCCGCAGTTGCAGGCGCAGGTCCAGGCCGATGCGCTGGAGACCCGCTTCGACGCCGCGCAGCAGCAGGCCCTGGGCGTCGGCGGTGGCATCGCCGGCGCCAGTGCGCCGCAGCAGCTGACCGTCTCTTACGCATATGGCCCCTTCACCAATGTCGTGAGCCGACGCAGCGACGAACCCGGCCATCCGCCCATCCTCATCCACCGGGCCGACACCGTGCAACCCGACAGTGTGATCGGCGCCTTTTTCCGCCGCCTGCACCTGAACCCCTTCGCTGATCCAGCCGAGGCCGCGGGCACGCCCTTGCGCATCGAGCAGGCCTGGGTCGGTCCCGTGCCCGCCGAAAGCCACGGCTGGTGGGTGGCCGCCAGCATCTTCGCCATGGTGGCCTTCTTCGCCGTGGGACCGGGCGTGTGCGTGTGGCTGGCCCTGTCGGAGCTGATGCCCACGCGCATCCGCTCCAACGGCATGAGCATCGCCCTGCTGATCAACCAGTTCGTCGCCACGACCATCGCCGCCGTCTTCCTGCCCACGGTGGGCCAGCACGGCTACTCGGCGATGTTCTTCTTCTGGTCCGGCTGCACCGTTGTCTACTTCCTGGCGGCGACCTTCCTGATGCCGGAGACCAAGGGCAAGACGCTGGAAGAGATCGAAGCGCGCTTCGCTGGAAGCCAGGCACGATGAACCGCTCCACGCCCCACGCCCCGCGCGCGCCCTGGCGCGACCGCTTGCGCAAGGCGCGCGCGCAGGGCCTGAATGCAATCACCACCTACGCCTTCTGATCCCAGCAAGAGCGCGAACCCGGCCGCTGGATTTTCTCGGACAACCGGGAGCTGCGCAGCTACATCCGCATGGCCGCCGACGAAGGCCTGCAGGTGATCCTGCGGCCCGGGTCCTAGGTCTGCGCCGAGGTCGATTCCGGCGGCTTCGCGGCCTGACTGCTGCGCACGCCGGGCCTGCGTGTGTGCAGCCGAGACCCGCGCTACGTGGCCACGTGCCAGCTCTACCTCGCACGCATCGCCGAGCAAGTGGCCGACTTGCAAAGCAGCCGCTCAATGTGCCGGCCTCGTGGTTGAAGGCGGGCGTGAACGAGCTGCGGGTGCTCAGCGATCGCACGCCCGTCGCAGCGGCCCGCATGCAGGGGCTGTCGGAGCCGGTGTTCAGCACGCCGCAGTGAAGGCCTACAAACCCGAAGGCGACAACCTCAGCATCAGCACGCCGTGCGAAGCCACGGTGCCGCCGATCTGGCCGGCCACGCGCGCGGTCTTCTTGCCAGACCACAAGTCGGTCGCATCGGCTTTCATGTGCGCCGCCCATTCGAGCTGATCCCAGCTCACCCTCATCTCCGCGGGCTTGTCCCCGCGGTTGAAGAGGACCACGGCACGGTCACCCCCCTGCAGAGGGCGAACCCAGATCTCTAGCGACCCCTCGCGCCAGATGCGGCGCGCCTGGCGGCCGAGCGGGTCCTGGTCCACGGCGATGACGGCTGCGTTCGTGAGGATGCGCTTCGTCGCCGCGTCCATCTTCGCCATGTCGTTGCCGGCGATCAGCGGCGCTGCGAGCATGGCCCAGATCGAAAAGTGAGACTCGTACTCGGTGGTCGTCATGCCGCCGTTGCCGACTTCGAGCATGTCGGGGTCGTTCCAGCCGTTGGGGGCCGACTCTTTCCACAGATCCGCCTGCATGTCGATGATGTCCACGAGGCCGTGCGACCAGTCCTTGGGGCCGGCCCAGGCGTCGCGGATGTCGCCCGTGGTGCGCCACAGGTGACCCACCGGATGGGCCCAGGTGCCCGGCTTGCTCGTGCCCCATTCGCAGATGGAGAGCACGATGTCGCGGCCCGACTGGCGCAGGGCCTTGGCCATGATGGTGTAGGCGGCCTCGGCGTTGCGCGGGCCGGTGGCGCACCAGTCGTACTTCAGGTAGTCCACGCCCCATCTCGCGTACTGGCGCGCGTCCTGAAACTCGTAGCCCGCGCTGCCCGGGCGGCCGCCGCAGGTCAGCACGCCGGCGTCGGAATAAAGGCCAAACTTCAGGCCACGGGCATGCACATAGTCGGCCAGCGCCTTGATGCCGCCAGGGAAGCGCTCGGGATCGGCCTGGATATTGCCGTCGGCATCGCGGCTCTTTTGCCAGCAGTCGTCGATGACGATGTAGCGGTAGCCGGCGTCGCGCATGCCCGAGCCGGCCATGGCATCGGCCTGCTCGCGGATCAGCTGCTCGCTGACGTTGCAGGCGAACTTGTTCCAGGAATTCCAGCCCATGGGCGGCGTGGGGGCGAGATCGGGCTTGGGCGCGTCCAGGCGCAGGGTCTCGTGCGCCTGCGCACCGAGGCCGATCAGCAATGCTAGGGCGGCGAACAGGATTCGCATGGAATGGCTCCTTGGCTTCAAACGGTGCCGCGCCGTGATTCCAGCTCGGTGCGGATTTCTCTCATGCGCTGCTCGGTCAAGAAATAGCGCGAGACGACGACCAGGGCAATGAGCAGGCCGATGATCGGGATGCCTGACAGGAACACACGGATCATCAAAACCGCCTGCTCGCTCTGCGCCGGCAGCTTGGCATCGAAGCCGGTGAACTGCAGCACGAAGCCCGAGGACAGGTTTCCCAGGGCCAGGCCGACCTTGGAGGTCCACGAACCGCAGGCGGCGAACGAGCCCTCGCGGCGCTGGCCGGTCGCCAGCTCGTCATGGTCCAGCACGTCGGCCATGGCCGAGCCGTAGAGCGTCCAAAAGCCTGCCGAGGCGAAGGCCAGGCAGCCGCTGGCCAAAGGCTGCAGCCAGGGCAAGGCGGGGTTGTAGAAGAACCAGTCGCCCACGAAGGCGCCGATGGCCAGCACCAGGATGATCATCAGCGCGTCGCGCTTGCTATGCCGGCGCGCGAGCCAGACGGCGAAGGGGATGCCGGCCAGGCCAAAGAGCATGCCAGCCAGGCCCATCAGCGAGTTCCACTTCGTCGCCTCCACCAGATTGCCGCCGCAGACGTAGTACACCGTCGTGTAGTAGCCCAGCATGCTCACCATGGCCGTGGCCAGGTTGTAGACCAGCATGGTGCCCAGCATCAGGCGGAAGGGACGGTTGCGCAGCGTGCGGTAGAGCGTGTCCTTGAAGGGCACGCGCTGGAAGCTCTTGCTGACCACGGCCTCGTAGTAGCGCTCGCGCGTGAACAGGAAGATCAACACCGCGAGCACGATCATGATCACACCGAGGATGGTCGTGTAGACCTGGGCACCAAGCAAGATGTTGGACTTGCCTTGTGAGTCGTTGAAGATCGCCAGCGTGGTGAACTGAGCCGCACAGAACAGGCCCAGCTCGGGAATCTTCTGGATCGCGTTCTTGACCGACATGACACGGGTGCGCTCGTGGTAGTCGGGCGTCATCTCGGACGCCAGGCTATTCCAGGGCATGGCGAAGCAGCTCATGGCCGGCACATAAAGGCAGGCCGAGACGAGCATGAAGACGAAGTACTCCTGATCGCTCCAGCCCCGGCCGACAGCAAACAGCAGCGGCAACCCAATGCCGGCGAGAACGCCGCCCACGAGCATGAAAGGCCGGCGCCGGCCGAAGCGGGTGCGGGTGTTGTCCGAGAACCAGCCGAACAGCGTGTCGAACACGGCGTCCACAGCGATCTTCAGACCCAGCACCGTCGAGATCAGGCCGGGCGCCACGCCCAGACCGATGTTGTAGACGTGGAAGATCAGCGACTGGTAGAGCCAGTGCCCCCACATGTCGTGGAAGGATCCGAGGCCGAAGCCGATCTTCTGGCGCAGCGGGACGTGGTCGGTGGCCGGTGGCGTTGCCTTGGCGTTGGGGGCGAGCAAGACTGTCTCCTTGCCGCCTGATGAAGAATGAACGCGGCTTTTTTAGTAAACAGCCAAATTTTCGTTCTACTCGTCGTCAAACAGAAAGCAGTGCAAACACCTACCTCTTGCGCAGCTTGCGTGCCGGTGCGGGCGGCTCCACGCGCGAGCTCTCGCGAATGACCAACTCGACCGGCAGCAGCGCATCGGTTGAGGCCGACTCGCCCTCGATCAGCGCGCGCGCCGCCACAAGGCCCAGTGCCTCGTTGTCCACGCGCACGGTGGACAGGGGCGGCTTGCTGTGCGAGGCCAACGCGATATCGTCGTAGCCGATGAAGCGAATGTCCTCGGGCACGCGCACGCCGTACTCGCGGCACAGCTCGATGGCGTGCAGGGCCGTGTTGTCGTTGTAGGCGAACACGGCGTCGGGTCGCTCGGGCAGTTCCAGCAACTGCTGCATGGCCTTGCGGCCGGCGTCGCGGTATTCGATGGTCGGATCCAGCGTTACTTCGTAGTCAGGATCGAAGAGCCGCCCGGCCTCGAAGAGCGCGCGTCGGAAGCCCTTGGCTCGCAGCGCCACTGAGTAGTGTTCGAGCGGGCCGAAGATGGCTGCCACATTCTTGGCGCCGCCTTCGATCAGATGCCGCGTGGCCAGCCAGGCGCCGTTGAGGTTGTCGTCGTTGATGCTGCGCACGCCCTGGTAGAAATGGTCGACCAGCACCAGGGGCAGCTCGCACTTGAGGATGGCCTCCATCAGCTCGGGGTCGAAGTAGCCCGCGCCCAGAAGAGCGTCGGATTCGTGCCGGCGCACTTGGGCGACGATGTCGTCGCTGGCCGCCACCGACATCAGCGAGAGCGGCACGCCGGCCTCGCGGCAGGCCACCTCGGCGCCGTGAAGCACGACGGAGTAGAAGTCGTTGGTCAGCAGCGAGCCGAGGTTGCGACGGTAGAGGAAGAGCACTCGACGCGGCTTGCCGGTACGCAGCTTGCCGGTGTCGTAGCCCATCTTCTGCGCCACCTCGAGCACCTGAGCCCGGGTCTGCTCGGACAGGCCGGGCTGGCCTTTCAGCGCGCGGGAGACGGTTCCAATGGACACACCGGCCGCCTGGGCCAATTCCCGTATCGTCACGCTCCGCTTGTTGGCCATCACCTGAGCTCCGATTGTTGTTTAGCGGCGGATTCTGTCACCGCCAGCCGTTTCACACCCTGCTCGCCCGCCGAATGACGTCGCGTGACGCCGGATTCTGGTGCCGCGCAGGCCAAATGTTCACTAAACACTTGATGTTGCCTAGAATACATCCGAACAATAAACAAAGCGGATTCCCGCCTCCATGCTTCACAGCACCCTCGCCGTCCTCGGCGAAGCCCTCGTCGATGAATTCCAGGACGGTCCGGTCGCGGGCGGCGCGCCCTTCAATGTGGCGCGCTCCGCAGCTGCGCTGGGCGTGCCGACGCTGTTCATCAGCCGCATCGGTGGCGACGATGCCAACGGCCGCCTCGTGCTCGAGAGCGCCCGGCGCTGCGGACTGAACACCGCCGGCATGCAGCTCGACCCCATGCACGCCACCGGCCGCGTGAGCGTGCACGAGAGCCCGGGCGCCGGCCACCGTTTCGAGGTCCACGGCGATGCGGCCTGGGATCACATCGAGACTCCCGCCGCCCTCGCAGCCCTGCAGGCGCAACCGGCCACCCTCGCCTACTTCGGCACACTGGCCCAGCGCGGTGGCACTTCGCGCGCGACGATCCGTGCGGTCATGAAGGCCCATGCCGGCATCCGACTGCTCGACCTCAACTTGCGCGAGGGCTCAGACAACCGGCTGCTCGCCGCCGAATCGCTGATGCTGGCGGACTGGCTCAAGGTGAACGACGAGGAACTGGCCCAGCTCGCGGCCTGGTTCGCACCGGACGCAAAAGGTGAGGCGGCCATCGTGTCCGCGTTGATGGCGCGCTTCGTACTTGAGCGCCTCGTGCTGACACGCGGCCCCGAGGGCTGGGCGCTGTACGGCCCCGATGGCCAGCTCGCCCAAGGCCCTGGCACGCCGCAGCCACGGATTGTCGATACAGTTGGCGCCGGCGACTCCTTCACCGCCCTGCTGCTGTGCGGCCTCGCGCTCGAGCGAGAGCTTGGCGCCACCCTGGCGCTGGCCAGCCGCTACGCCTCCTTCATCTGCGGCCTTCGCGGCCCGCTTCCCGCAGGCGCACAAGCCCTCAACCCCTGGCGCCACGCGCTGCATTCCCTGCCAAGCTCGACATGAACATGCCTCTCGATCCCTCCGTCGCCACTCCTCTGTCCGATCTCGTCTCGCCGCCGGCTGGCTCGCCCATGTGGCAGCGCAACTTCTTGTTCGGCGCCGGCACCTCGTCCTACCAGATCGAAGGCGCTGCCCATGAAGACGGCCGCCTCGAATCGATCTGGGACCGCTTCTGCAATACGCCGGGCAAGGTCCTGCGTGGCGAGAACGGCGACGTGGCCTGCGATCACTACCATCGCTTCGAGGAAGACCTGGACCTGCTCCAGCGCATGGGTGTGGACGCCTACCGCTTCTCCATCGCCTGGCCGCGCGTGATGGACGAGGCCGGCCGGCCCAACGCCCGCGGCATCGACTTCTACAAGCGCCTGATCGACGGGCTTCACCGGCGCGGCATGAAGGCCTTCGTGACGCTGTACCACTGGGACCTGCCGCAGCACCTCGAAGAGCGCGGCGGCTGGCTCAGCCGCGAGATCGCCTACCGCTTCGCCGACTACGCCGAGCTGATGAGCCGCGAGCTCTCGGGCGGCGTGGCCGCCTGGACCACGCACAATGAGCCCTGGTGCTCGGCCTACCTCGGCTACGGCGATGGCCACCACGCACCGGGCCACAAGAACGTGCGCTGGGCGGCGCAGGCCATGCACCACCTGCTGCTCGGCCACGGCCTGGCCCTGCCCGCGCTGCGCGCCAACGAACCCAAGGCCCTCGTGGGCCTGGTGGCCAACTGTGCCCCCGGCTATGCCGCCACTGACAGCGCAAGCGACCGCGACGCGGCTCATCTGTTCGAGACCTTCCAGAACACCTGGGTGCTGGACCCGCTGTTCAAGGGCGAGTACCCCAAGGACCTGTGGCGCCTGTGGAAGGGCGCCGAGCCGCTCGTGCTGGCCGGCGACATGGACAAGATCGCCCAGCCCATGGACTACCTGGGCATCAACTACTACAGCCGCGCCCTGCTGCGCTCGCCCGAGGCCGACAAGTTCGAATGGGTGCGCGACCCCGCCGTCGAGCGCACGAGCATGGACTGGGAGGTTTACCCACAAGGCCTGCAGGACCTGTTCGAGAAACTGCACCGCGACTACCCGAACCTGCCTGCGCTCTACGTGACCGAGAACGGCATGTCCAGCCACGACAGCGTGCAAGACGGCGAGGTGGACGACCGCCAGCGCCAGGCCTATCTCAAGGCCCACTTCGCGGCCTGCACACGCGCCATGCAAAACGGCGTCAAGGTGGACGGCTACTTCATCTGGTCGCTCCTCGACAACTTCGAATGGGCCTTCGGCTATGAGCGCCGCTTCGGCCTCGTGCATGTGGACTTCGAGACGCAAAAGCGCACGCTGAAGAAGAGCGCGCTGGCCTATTCCGACTTCCTGGGGCGTCGGATCGGATAAACCCTATGCTCAGCAACCGACGCGACACACGAACCCCGCGAATCAGGGGCTACTCTTGGCGAGCGAATCAGACTACGCTCAGGCCGCGCTGCCAGAACTCATGAGAACTCGTGGTCAGCGAATGGAACTTCTACAGACTGCCGGTTCGTCCGGCTCCGGGAGAACGACATGGCCAAAGCCTTCCTGACTTCGATCGCCCTGGTCGCCGCCCTGGTGGCGAGCACCAGCGCACTCGCATCCACAGCTCCCCCGCCTCCCAACAAAGTTCCAGAGCCCGATACGCTTCCGCTGGTCTTGGTGGCCCTTGCCGGCGGTGTCTGGCTGCGCAACCGGCGACGTTGAGTCTGGGGGCCCGAGCGGCCCTAAAGACTACTGCCCGACAGACTGCTGCCCGAAGGACCTCTGCGCCGACGGCCTGCTGCCCCGACGCAGCGGGTAGCCTGCGCCCGGTCGCGTTTCGGCTGAGCGAAAGTCCCGAGCTGCGAGGCAGCGCTTCAGCACCACAATGCCCGCTCAACTGGGAGATCATTTGAGCGGACTGCAGCGTCTCGTAATTCTGGGTGGGGGCTCCGCGGGCTGGATGTCGGCAGCGGCGCTGGCGACCGGGCTGCGTGGCGTCGAGGTCGTGCTGGTCGAGTCCGAGGAGATCGGCATCGTCGGCGTCGGCGAGGCCACCTTCCCGTCGATCCGCGGCTTCAACGACATCCTTGGCATCGACGAGGCTGAGTTCCTCGCGGCCACCGGCGGCAGCTACAAGCTCGGCATCCAGTTCTGCGACTGGCGCCAGCGCGACGAGCACTACTTCCACACCTTCGGCGACTTCGGCCAGCTCGACGGCGCCGGGGCGCTGTGGGGCCAGTACCGCCGCATGCGGGATCGCCTGGGCTGCAGCCTGAGCGATCTGTGCCTGCCCAGTGTCATGGCCGAGCAGCAGCGCTTTTGCCTGCCCGCCGCAGGCGAGGAGCTGAACTCCCGCTACACCTACGCCTACCATTTCGACGCCAGCCGCTACGCGGCCTTCCTGCGCCGCCTGGCCGAGGCGCGCGGCGTCCAGCGCGTCGAGGGTCGGGTGGTGCAGGCCCTGCGCCGCGAGGACGGCGGCGTGCGTGCCCTGCGCCTGGAAGACGGCCGCGAGCTGAGCGCCGATCTCTTCATCGATTGCTCGGGTTTCGCGTCTTGGCTGCTGGGCCGCACGCTTGAAGTGCCCTTCGTGGACTGGAGCCATCACCTGCCCGTGGACCGTGCCTGGGCCGTGCCCACCGAGAGGGTGGGCTCCGAGATCACGCCCTACACGCGCTCCACTGCGCTAGAGGCCGGCTGGGCCTGGCGCATCCCGCTGCAGGACCGGACGGGCAACGGCCATGTGTTCAGCAGCCGCTTCATCGATGAGGCCGCGGCGCGCGAACAGCTGCTGGCGCGGCTCGACGCACCGACGCTGGCCGAGCCGCGCCTGCTGCGCTTCGCCACCGGTCATCGCGAGCGCTTCTGGTCGCACAACGTGATCGCCATCGGCCTGGCCGCCGGCTTCCTGGAACCGCTGGAGTCCACGAGCATCTTCCTCGTGCACAACGCCCTGGGGCGGCTGATGCCGATGATGCAGCACGTGCGGGCCGGGCGCAGCGCCGAGGCGGCCGAGGCGTTCAACAGCCAGCAACTGCGCCAGTTCCAGCGCATCCGCGACTTCATCCTGCTGCACTACGTGCTGAGCGAGCGACGCGACAGCGAGTTCTGGCGCTACATCACGAGCATGGAGCTGCCGCCCTCGCTGGACTACAAGCTCCACGCCTGGCGCGAAACAGGCGTACTACGCCACTACGACGACGAGGCCTTCGGCGAATCGAGCTGGCTAGCCGTCTACGCGGGGATGAAGCACTGGCCGCGGCGCAGCAGCCCCTGGATGGAGGAAGTCCCAGCCGGCCTGGCCGAGGCCTTCCTTCGCGAGCGGCGCGACAGCATCCAGCACATCGTCGCGGGCATGCCGGGGCACGACGCCTTCTTGCGCCAGGTCCTGCGCCGCTCCTGAACACGAGGATAC
>Ga0213872_10000101_pt1 | contig 79972 bp, 68 predicted proteins | sample VelepicomBERX_R2_FD_160071 | JGI IMG/M metagenome (GOLD analysis project Ga0213872, IMG submission 160071) | Rhizosphere microbial communities from Vellozia epidendroides in rupestrian grasslands, the National Park of Serra do Cipo, Brazil - RX_R2 | ecosystem: Host-associated > Plants > Roots >... | reverse complement strand
GCCCCCGCGTCTACTACAAGAACCTTTTCAGGAGAACGAGCCGATTCATTGCAGCGACCCTTGTTGGCGAACGGCACGGCGTGCTGGAATGCCTCAAAGGCGTACAGGTCAAACTCATCCTCGGTACAAGCACCGTCCAAGAAGCAGTTACTGATTGCTTCGGGGATTTCAAATTCGACAGGCTCCCGGCCCATGATGAAGTCTACGGCCTCCTGGCAGAGTTGGACGGGTTTCATTCACTCTCGATAAGCGCTGCGCTACAGCAAAGCGGGCTGAACCTGGGCGAATTGAAGTTGCAGTGCACTCACGCTTGAGTACCATTGTGGTCGGTTTGCCCGAGACATGGGTCAGCATCACAACGTCGCTGCCCTCAGCCATCAAGACAACTCAAAGCCGTATTGCAGGGTAGCCCCCGTTGTTTGATTGACGATCAATAAGGTCGGCCCGCCTTGCACTGAGCGAGGCACGGGGGTCAATGCGCCGTGTTTTCCGCAAGATGCGGACCGACGCGCGTGGCACAAACCAACCAGGCATCAGTCTACCTGGGCCATCAGATTCTCTACTGAGCCCATAGTCCGCTATAGCGCCATTTCAGCCAATTCGGAACGCGGTTGGGGTTCACGCAGATCTCAGTTAATCCACACATTGATGGTTGCGACCTGTGTGGCATCGATCGTCGACGTGGCCACGAGCGTGACCTGCAAAGGCGCCGCAAGAGGTGCGTCCGCTGCTGTGTCGATAAGAATACGTGAGTTGCTGACCGTGGTCTGCGTAATAGCCACGCCGCCATAGTACACGGTGGTGCCACTGCCTGTGACCGCACTGCCGCCGACATCGAGGGTCCACTGGACCGGCTCGCTCGCATCGAGTTCTATAGATTGGCCGGCGTTGACGGAAATGCTTTGCGTCTGGCCGGGGGCGATCTGAACACCACTGACAGCCACGCCGCCGATCATCAGGCCTATATCGAAGGTCACGGCCGGGCCGATGTCCCCCCCTCCGCACCCGGTCAGGCCCAGAAGGACGCTCAGTGTGCCGACTATCGCCAAGCGGCGAACCAGTAGGAATGACTGATTGGAGACCATGCGACCCTCACGTACTGGATTGACCGTCAAACAACGTCTCCGGTGCCGCCGCTGTTGACAAACTGCATGTAACACCTCGAAACAGTCTCATGCCAGTACTCCAGACGGGGCCTTGCCTTTCCTAAAAAAGAGGTTGGTGCGCCTGACGCCATCGGTTCTCCGGGGATCGCGCTCACGGGTACCTGGAGAGGTACGAATCGGTCGGCAATGCTCGACAGTGGACCGGGCGCTTCATCGATTTCCACAACACCCGCCGGCCACACTCATCACCTGGTAAGGCGGCCCCAGCAGCGTGCGTGCATTTCAAGAAGCACGGCAAGCGGCCAGCATTGATCGCTTTCATCAATGGCATCACGGCCGCCGCCATCGATGCAATCGCCGGTTCGGTCGTTGTCTTGGCGATGCGATCCATCACCGACCTGACCACCTCCGCATTGGCGATAGGCTCGGCAACGCTGCTGTGGCGCTTCAAGAAACTTCCCGAGCCCCTCCTCGTGCTCGGTGCCGCACTGATTGGCATGGCGGTCTATCCGCTTCTGAATCATTGAACTGCGTGGAGGGCACGATCATGCAATGGGTCACCCGGGGACGCCACAAGATCGACCGCGTCGCCTGTCCCTGGCCGATCAAACGATTCATCGATCCAAGCGCCGAATTTATTTATGTGCCGGCGAACGATGTACTACGCATTGCCGCTGAGACCGGCGCGACACGCTTTGACAATCATGGCGCTGAACTCATCTAAAAGCTCGGGTCGGCGGCAAGATCGGCAGGCGGTGTCAGCCCCGTGTTATCGCCGATGACCTTGGCGTCGTAAGGGCCGTTGAGTTGATTGAATCCGTTGCCGGCGGCGTTAAGCATGCCCTGTTGGAACACGATGTTCATGGCCGGGTCGATTTCGATTACGCGCTGATTGAACTGATCGGCGATCAAGGTATTGCCGTTGCGCAGGCGCACGGCGCGCGTCGGCAAGGGGTTGGGGTTGCTGCCGGCCAGTGTGTTCGTCGCATATTGCCAGACGATGGTGTCGGTCATGTCCACTTCAACGATACGGTTGTTATTGGAGTCCGTGATCAACGTATCGCCATTGGGCAGACGGCTGGCAAAGGCCACGCCGTTCAGCGTGCCCCCGGCCGTGAATTGCCGCACCAGCACACCCGCCGCCGTCACTTCGATGGCCCGGTTGTTGTTCTCGTCGGCGATCAGGATGTTGCCGTTGTCCAGCATCTCGGCACTATTGGGGTTGTTGAGTTGGTTCGGACCGTTGCCCGCGACACCCGTGCTGCCGTACTGCCAAAGCAGACGCCGCTGCCGGTCGACGACGATGACACGCTGATTGGCTTGGTCCGTGATGATGACGTGCAAGCCCGGCAGGTTCTGAAAGTGCTTGAGCACGGCGGCCTGCACCGGCGTGTTCAACTGATTGAAGCCCGATCCCGATACACCGGCTTGCCCATATTGCCAGACGATATGCCCGCCTCGGTTAACCAGCATCACCCGGTTGTCGGGGCAGCCATTGACCGGATCGGAACAACCTGGCAGCGGCGGTGAGGCCGCGGGGATGCCGGTACCCGAAATCAGGGTCAATTCGCCGACTCGCTGCGCGTCGTTGACACCCACCACGCTGTGTGGTCCCGGCTTGTCGGAACCGTCGCCGAATTGCCAGGTGACGGCATGCGTCTGAGGATCGACAACGACGACCCTGTTATTGAACTGGTCGGCGATCAGGATGTGGCCGGTATCGACTGCGCGCGGGAACCTCATTGCGTCAACGCCAGCACTGCCGTTCATGTCGCCACCCCCACCACATGCGGCGATGAAAGCGCTGGTGAGGAGACTGGGAAGGTGGTTCCATCTTGGTGAGTAAGGGACATGCAGATTCATGGAAATCTCCTCTGATGGTGGCGTCGCTGCACCGTGGGTCCAATCCTTGCAAGCGGGCCCACTGGTGCAAGGTGCGTGATACAACAAGCCTTAAGTCATGGTGTATGCCTGTTGGCGCCAAGTTGGTTCAAAGGCGGGTCGCTGAAGTGCAAAATATCGACCTAGGGTGAACTGGCGTAACGACGCTCCAGGCGGGCGCTAATCCATGAACCTTTTTGCCCCAAGCCGGCATCCACAGGCTTGAGGAGGGTGTCAATGTTCGGATACACGACCCGTTCGGGCCCATCACAGCGACCCGGGAACAGCGCAGGCGACTCACCGAGTCCTGGCGAGGCGGCCGAATTGCGCCTGTTGCAAGGCGTAGCCACCGGACAGAGCGGCGATTTCGAGGCGCTTTACCGCCTCTACCATCCACGCCTGTTCCGCTTTCTTGGCCGCATGCTGCGTAGACAAGCGCTGATCGAGGAAGTGTTGGATGACACGCTGATGCTGGTCTGGACCCGCCCCCTGGCCTTCAACTGCCGGAGCAAGGTCTCCACCTGGATCTTCGGCGTGGCCTATCGCAAGGCGCTCAAGGCGCTTGCCCGTCTTGACGAGCCACTGCCAGACGATCCGGATCGGGCTGACGTGGCGGACGATAGCAATCCCGAAGACACGGTAGGCCAGCGCGAACGCCGCGATCTGTTGCACCGCGCACTTGACCAGTTGAGCCCCGAACATCGGGCAGTGGTCGCACTGTGCTATTTCTACGACATGGACTATGCCGACATCGCGGCGGTGGTCGAGTGTCCGGTCGCAACGGTCAAGACGCGCATGTTCCACGCCAGACGCAAGCTGAGAATCCTGCTGCCCGAACTGGCCGATGAGGCGACGTCCTTGCGGGGAGAGTGCCCATGAGCGTGATTCAGCTGGCGCCCGATGCACGCGACGTCCATACCGCCACCCAGTCGCTCCTGCCCTGGTATGTCAAGGGCTTGCTCTCCGAGGAGGAACGACACGCCGTTCAAGCCCATTTGCAGCTATGCGAGGCTTGTCGTGCGGAAGCGGCCACCGAACGAGACCTGCAGGAACAGCTCATGGCGCTGGTCGACCACAGGGCACCTTCGCCCGATGCCGGGCTGGCGCGGCTTCGGCAGCGCATGGCCGACACCCGTGCCCACCCCGAGGCGCCTCCGCCGTCGCGCGCAGCCCGTGGGTGGCGGCGGGTACCCGGCTGGATCGCTGGCCTGCTGGTATTGCAAGGCGTCGCCTTGTGCGCGGTGCTCATCGTGCTCGCCTGGCCACACAACGATGAAACCCGGTACCAGGGCCTGTCGGCACCAGCCGCCGCGGACGTGGCCAATGCAGACGCGGTCGTGATGTTCCGACCCGACGCGTCCGAAACGCAGATCCGTCACGCACTGCTCGCCAGCGGCGCGCAACTGGCGGGCGGGCCCACGGCCAGCCATGCCTACCTGCTTCAATTGCCACGGGGCTCATCCACTGCGGCTTCCATGGCGTTGCAGCGCCTGCGCAGCGAGCCCTTTGTCACGCTGGCAGAGCCTTTGAATGCGGGAGCCAAGCCATGATGCACTGGAAGCGAATCAAATCGTGGCCCGCACTGAGCCTGTGCATCACACTGACAGGCGCTGCCCTGGCAGCTCGCGCCGCGCCCTTGAGCGAGCCGCCTGCTGCGGCCGCCTCGTCGCAAACCTTGACGGAGGACCACGAACAAGACGCTCGCCAGATCCTGATCATGTTGCGCCTTCAGGCCCCGCACTATCGCGGAGGGAACTACACGGCAGGTGACTATGGCGATCTGCAGGGACAGGCTGCCCGGCACCGGCGCGCCGAACGCCTCGCCTCGGCGCATGGCCTGCATCTGATCGAGAACTGGCCCATGCCGCTGATCGAGGTCGACTGCTTTGTGATGGCGATTCCCGTGAACGGCGATGCCGCCGGCATCGTTCAGGCGCTGTCGCGTGAACCCGATGTCGCCTGGGCGCAGCCCATGCATCGCTACCAGGGCGAAGCCAGTCATCGCGATCCGCTCTATGCAGTCCAGCCGGCCGCCACGCTCTGGCATTTGGCCGAACTGCACGAACTGGCGACCGGTCGAGGCAGCCTGGTAGCCGTCATCGACAGCGGCATCGAGGCCGAGCACCCTGATTTGCGCGGACAAGTCATCGCCAACCGGAATCTTGTGGGCAACATGCCGCCTCCCGCGGAGCTGCACGGCACGGCGGTGGCAGGCATCGTCGCGGCGCTCGCGGACAACGGCATCGGCATTGCCGGTGTCGCGCCCAGTGCGAAGCTGCTCGGTTTGCGCGCCTGCAAGCAGCCCAGCGGCACGGCGGCACAATGCACCAGCCTCGCGCTGGCCAAGGCGCTCCAGCAAGCCGCCGATGCAGGCGCCGATGTCATCAACCTGAGCCTGTCCGGGCCGCCCGACCCACTGCTGGCCGCCTTGCTCGACGCAGTCATGGCGCATGGCAGCGCCGTCGTCGCCGCACAGGCACCCGGCCGCGATCCAGCGCTGGCGTTTCCTGCCGCGCATCCGGGCGTGATCGCGGTCAGCGACTCATTCCCCTTGGCACCGGGGACCCTGATGGCGCCCGGGCAACTCGTGCCCAGCACGGTGCCCGGCGAGCAATGGCGCTTTGTGTCGGGCGCTTCCTTTGCAGCGGCCCATGTGAGCGGATTGATGGCGCTGGTGCACGAACTCGATCGCGAAGCGGGGCGCCGGCCGGCGACCCAGGCCGAACTCGTGCTGCAAGCGGACGGCGGCGTCAACACCTGCGCGAGCCTGCTGCGTCTTGCGCGCCGCCATGTCGGCGCCTGTGCCGGCGTGCTGGCCGCCGCACCGACCCGCTGACATGGCTGCGCCGCGATTCGCAGCAATTCGGAGGCAAAGCGACTGCACACGCCATTGCACCAGGCGTCGCGGCGCATGCCGTCAGCGCGCCGCGCCACTGATTGCTACCGTGCTGGTGCTGCTGACGCGCATCGCCACCGCGCAATGGAGCGCCAGCGCCACCGTGGTTTCCGATCTACGTTTTCGCGGCGTGTCTCTCAGCGACGAGCGACCGCAGGCGCTGCTCCAGGTCGATGCCGACGCACGCAACGGGAGCTACGCGGGGGCCATGCTGAGCGCAGTGCATTTCGATGAGCAGACACGCAGCAGTCTGCTACAGGTCTATTTCGGAACCGCAACGCCACTAGGTCCAACTTTAAGCAGCGACATCGGCTTGAGCTACTCACACTTCGCGTCGTCACCTTCATATGACTACCTGGAACTGCATGGGAGTCTGAATGGTCCACGCTGGCACATGGGCCTGTATGCGTCACCGAATTACTTTGGCAACAATTACAGAAGCCTCTATGTGGAGGCCGACGCGTTTCTTCCGCTGGCAACAGCATGGCGTGTTTTGGCACACGTCGGCCAATTGCGCGCAAACACAAATTCACTCCGCGCCGACGCACGTGTGGGACTGGCGTGGCAGGAAAAGCCTTGCGAGGTCCAGTTCGCCTGGGTTGGTGCTGGGCAAGGTGGCCCCGAACCCTCGGCCTATGGACAGCGACGCCGAACCGCCGTTCTAAGTGTCACATTCATCTACTGACTCAACACGCCCTTTCTCACGCCTCGTCATAGAACCAAGTTGTACCGAGAAGGCATACACCGCTGGGCCACAAACAGCACTCACGGGTGCTGCACTTGATAGAGCCCCTATATCGAATGGAGGATGTCATGAATTTCATGAAAACGCCAATAAGTCGTCGGGCCGCTTGGTTGTTGCTAGGCATTCTGGGCGCTTGCGGTGGCGGCGGAGGCGGAGGTGGCACCGGCTCAATGATGACTGGACCCATGGCAGGCTACGTAGCGACGGATCTGGTAACCGATGTACCGCTTTCCACTTATGCCAGCGGCCACACAGACAGCCATCTCGTCAACGCGTGGGGCCTGGCTTTCAATCCGCAGGGGTTCGCCTGGGTCGCCAACAATGGCACTGCCAGCCTTACAGTTTACGATGGCAACGGTGTACAGCAGTCTACGATTGTGACTACGCCTCCCAAGCCTACTGGTCTGGTATTCAATGCCAGCGGTGACTTCATGGTGGGAGGCTCTTCAAGCCAGTTCATCCTTGCAACAACAGGCGGTCTATTGGCTGCATGGGCCACCGGAATGTCTCAAAACATTGCGCAAACCGTCTATGACGGCAGTGCGTCCGGCTCGAATTTCAAAGGCCTGGCCATTGGCGCAGTGGGAGCATCGAACTACCTATTTGCGGCGGACTTCCACAATAATGCCGTTGCCATTTTCAATGGCAGTTTTCAGCCGGTAGCTGCGGCAGGCACCTTTAAGGATCCATCCCTGCCAGCAGGTTACGCGCCATTTGGTATTCAAGCGATTGGGAATCACATCTATGTTGCCTATGCCATGCAAGACAGTCAGGCGAAGCAAGCGGTTGCAGGTGTCGGCGTAGGTGCTGTCGACGTATTTGATATGTCTGGCACTCTGATCAAGAGATTGATTACGGGAAGTGCCCTGAATGCGCCTTGGGGAATGGCAATGGCACCTTCGAATTTCGGCGCCTTTTCCAACGCATTGCTGGTGGCGAATTTTGGTGATGGTCGCGTCAATGCCTATGATCCGAATTCTGGGGCCTTGCTTGGCGCCTTGTCTCAATCGAATGGCATGCCAATTGCCATTGATGGTCTTTGGGGCATTGCTTTCGGCAACGGCATCAACAGCCAGCCGAGCAACACCCTGTTTTTTGCGGCCGGACCAAATTCAGGAATGCACGGCGTATATGGTCGAATCGATCCGTAAGATCTCTTACAAGTAAACGATTCAGAGTTAGCACATTCCCGGTTGAACGCCTTGAGCCAGAACACTGCTGGCAGCACGCTACCTAGTGAAGCGCGTGGCCGGAAGTCGTTGTGGTTACCGCTGAATACAGTGCTTCCCTGAGCGCCAGCCCACTTAACGCGATAAAGATGATTGCCGCCAAGATGTGCACAGCGTTGGTCGGTGGCGAATCGCAAATCTGTGTCCGAGACAGATCACTGGGACGTTGGCCAGCACCATACCCAGGGTTGTGTCAGCTACGATAGCCAAAACATCATGCAAACGTGTGGCCAGCGCAGCGGTCACGATTTTGGTCTTGCCGAAGTACGGTCAGTCGATTGAAGATTTTGATCTGGCTTGCTGGTAAAATTTACCCATTGTCATTGGGGAGTAGCCATTCCTAGCGCCCCGCTAGGGAGTCCACGTCAACAAACTTGAGGCGGTTCGCTTCATGGCGTGGTCAGCCTCTGCACTTGCAGAGCCAGCCAGGCGAGACCTTTGGCCGCAATGCGCTTTCCCTGCCGGGCGAGTCGTGTTGTCGTGCCATTGGATTCTTGCTCGCCCGGCCTGGACTACTCTCATGCTTCTCACGCTCTCCTTTTTTTTCCTATCCGCAGGCGCGATCTATTTCGCCTGTGAATACTTCGTCAACGCTATAGAGTGGTTCGGCAAGCGGCTCAACCTCGGCGCAACGGCGGTTGGCTCCGTGCTGGCCGCCTTCGGCACCGCTTTGCCCGAGAGCGCTGTGACCTTCATGGCCGTGGTCTTCGGTACTACGCCAGCACAAAAAGACATTGGTGTCGGTGCCGCGATGGGCGGTCCACTGGTCTTGGCGACCTTGGCTTATGCGGTGGTTGGCTTGGCATTGATTTTTCACCGCCGCCGCCTCGAGCGCGAAACGCACCAGGTACGTGTCGATCACGCCCGCATGAGCCGTGACCAAGCGGCCTTTCTGGCGGTGTTCGTGGTCAAGGTAGCGCTCGGTTTGGTCGCCTTTGCCATCAAGCCCTGGCTGGGCGTGCTTTTTCTGATCGCGTATGCCGTCTATGTCTGGCGCGAGATTCAGGAGAGCGACACTGCCCCAGAAGAGGAAGAGATTGAGCCGCTCAAGATTCGTCCCTCAGCCACCGAGCCTTCGTTGGGTTGGGCGGGTCTGCAAGCGCTTTTGGCATTGATCGTCATCGGCTTCGCGTCCCACACCTTTGTTGCCCAGCTCGAAGCCATTGGCGCAGCCCTGCATTGGTCGCCTCACCTTGTAGCCCTGCTGCTCAGCCCCGTAGCCACCGAGCTGCCAGAAACCATGAATGCGCTGATCTGGGTGCGCCAAGGCAAGGAGCGCCTGGCATTGGCGAACATTTCTGGGGCGATGATGATTCAGGCCACCATCCCAAGCGCGCTGGGCATCTTCTTCACGCCATGGCATTTCGATGGCCCGTTGCTGGCCTCCGGTGTTATCACGGTGCTGGCGATTGCATTCCTGTGGCGACTCTTCCGAGGCGGGGCCGTCGATGGTCGTGGTCTGGTAGCGGTCAGCTCTCTGTATGGCGTTTTCGCGGTATTGGTCGCCAGTTACTTCAGGTAGGAATTGATGACCTGGAGTACCACCTCCAGGTCTTGCTCGCGCTGCTCCAGCGTGGGTTCCTTGACGAGATGATCAGTCAAGTGTCCTTCAATCACGGCGGCCATCAAGCCGTTGACGGCTCCACGAATCGCTGCGATCTGTTGCAGAACGGCAATGCAATCGCCTTCCTCGGCGAGCTGCTTTTCCAGTGCCGCCGCTTGACCCTGAATGCGTCTGACGCGGGTCAGCAGCTTGGACTTGTCTCGTATGGTGTGGGCCATCTGTGTTTTTGCTCCAACGGTAAAAACTATACTGGAGGGTAGCATATTTAAACTGGGGGGCAGTATACTGGCGTTCGCATATATAGCAGCCGAGAACCCCTATGACAGAGTTTTCCACCCTCTTGCAGCAAGGCAATGCCTGGCTGTTCGTCCCCAGCGCGATCTTGCTGGGGGCTTTGCATGGCTTGGAGCCAGGCCACTCCAAGACGATGATGGCGGCCTTTATCGTTGCCATTCGGGGCACGCTGACGCAAGCGGTCTTGTTGGGCCTATCGGCCACCGTTTCGCATACGGCCGTCGTGTGGGCTGTGGCGATGGCGGGACTGTATTTCGGGAGCAACTGGAACGCCGAAGCGACCGAGCCGTATCTTCAGGTCGTCTCAGCCGTACTCATCATTGGCGTTGCGGCCTGGATGATCTGGCGTACCTGGCGCGACCAACATGCGGGCTTTCATGACCACAGTCATGATCACGACCACCACGATGAAGTCAAACGTATCGATACCGGTCATGGCGTCGTGCACCTGGAAGTGTTCGAGAAGGGTGTACCTCCGCGCTTTCGCCTGCGCAACGACAGCAAACACGGTCACGTGTGGACTGCTGACCAGGTCAAGGTGGAGACAGAGCGATCGGACGGCAGCCGCCAGACCTTTACCTTCGTGCAGAGCGACGGTTACGTCGAATCCGTGCAGGAGATTCCCGAACCGCACGAGTTCGTCGCCCGTCTGCGGCTGAGCCATGACCACCATAGCCATGACTATGACGTGGAGTTCGTCGAACACGACCACCATCACCATGCCATCAAGGACTACGAAGGACTTGACGTTTCGGCACCGGGTTACCAAGACCCTCACGAACTGGCCCACGCAAATGACATTCGTCGCCGCTTTGCTGGCCGCGAAGTGACCACCGGGCAAATCATTGTGTTTGGCCTGACCGGCGGGCTGATTCCCTGCCCGGCGTCGATCACAGTGCTGCTGCTGTGCCTGCAACTGAAGAAGATCGCGCTGGGCGCAACCCTTGTGCTGTGCTTCAGCATCGGTCTGGCGCTGACGATGGTGGCGTCGGGGGCGTTGGCCGCGCTGAGCGTCAAACACGTGTCCAAGCGCTGGAGCGGCTTTGGTGACTTCGCCCGCAACGCTCCGTACTTCTCTGGGGCATTGATCGTGATGGTTGGCTTGTATCTCGGCTACCAAGGGCTGCGCGCTCTGGTGTGATATGGAAACCGTGATCGCCTTTCTACGTATTTTCTTGCTCTTCGCGATCACGGCGCTGGCCGAGATCGTCGGCTGCTATCTGCCTTGGCTTGTTCTCAGGCAGGGCAAGCCAATGTGGCTGCTAGCCCCCGCCACTCTATCGCTTACCCTGTTTGCCTGGCTTCTTACTCTGCACCCGACCGCAGCCGGGCGAACCTATGCAGCCTACGGCGGTGTTTATGTAGCAACTGCTCTCTTATGGCTTTGGCAGGTCGATGGCGTTCGGCCGAATCACTGGGATGTTTTCGGGTGCGCCCTTACGCTAGCGGGGATGGCTGTCATCATGCTAGGCCCGCATGGATAAGTTTGCGGAATTTCAGAAGTCAAGGGGATAGGGGCTGCCACGAAATTCTTTTCCGCTCTGTGTTGTATTTTTGAAAATCTCACGTCGATACTCGAGCTTGCGCGAGGACCTCTTGATCCTGCACCAGATCAGGACTTACGGTGCACTTTCACGGGCGCCGGCATACCCAGCAGCGAAGCAGCCACCGAGGGCGCGCTGATCGCCTCGTCCAGCGTCATACTGTCCAGCTCCATCATGAAGGCATCGACGGCCCGAGCCAGCCGACGCTTCAGGTTGCAGGCCTGGAAGATGACGCAGTCTCCAGGGCTTTCGCTCTCATGGCAGCTAACAACGGCGAAATCCTTCTCCGCTGCCCTGACGATGGCGCCGATGGAGATTTCAGATGGCGCGCGCGCCAGGCGCGCCCCACCGGAGCGCCCGCGCGTGGTCTCGATGAAGCCGTATTGCGAGAGTTCGTTGACGATCTTCATCAGGTTGCTTCGGGAGATGTCGTAAGCCTCTGCCATCTCTTCGATCGTTGCCTTGTCGTCGGTGCGCCATTTCAACGCAAGGTACATCATCACGCGCAAGGCGTGGTCGGTGTACATGGTGAGTCGCATAAAGAAGCTCCGATAAATCATGCACTATAGACCTTACTTTAATGCCTGGATCGGAAATCAGAAGGACAAGTCAATTTATTTGCAATAGCAATTCTCCGGCGCTCGACAATGCCATCACTTTCGTTTAACATTCATATTTAATGAATGTTAAACTTCTCAAGCAGAGCCTCTCGTGAATCAATCGTTCATACCGGAACAGGCGCCCGCAGTAGCCTTTGATGCCTGGCCACTATGGAGGCTGGGGTTTCGTCCCTTCTACCTCCTGGCATCGATAGCTATCGTCATCCTGGTGCCGCTGTGGCTGGTCGTCTTCACCGGACATGCCGAGATCCATAGCGGCCTGTCGCCCGCGAACTGGCATGGACATGAGATGGTGTTTGGCGTTGTCACGGCTGTGATCGTCGGATTCCTGTTCACGGCAGGCAAGACATGGACCGGCAGACCAACGCCTCGCGGCGGACAGCTGTTCTTTCTGGCCCTGCTGTGGCTGGTGACACGCATCGCGGGCGTGCTGGGTCCGGCGGATCTCTTCGCCTGGCTGGATATCGCCTTTCTGCCCCTGTGTGTCGTCCTCTTCCTGGACGTGCTGACGAAATCCGATAACCAGCGAAATTACATCGTCGCCGGCATCCTGGGCTTGATCGCGTTGGCCAATCTCGCCTTCCACGTGGCGAACTGGGGGATTGCCTCGTTTCCGGCAGCCCAGGCGCTCAAGGCCGGCGTGGGCGGCCTGGTGCTGATGGAGACGCTGATCGCGGGCCGCGTCTTGCCCTTCTTCACGCGCAACGTCAATCCTGGCTTGGACAATATGGTGCCGGCGTGGCGCGAAAAGGTCCTGGCAGCGACTAGCGTCGCTGCCATCGGTTCGTGGCTGACTGACGCGTCCGCCATGCTCGCCGTGCCGGCCTGCCTCGCAGCGGCCGGGCTGCATGGCTGGCGCTTGCTGACATGGCGCCCACAAGCCGCCAAGGGCCGCCCCATCTTGTGGTCCTTGTACCTCGCCTACGTGTGGATTCCTCTGGGTTTCGGCCTGCTGGCGCTGGCGAGATGGCGCTCCGGCACCGACTCGGGGGCCCTGCATGCCTTCACCGTAGGCGCGACCGGCGGCCTGCTCATTGCCATGATGACGCGCACCGCTCGTGGCCATACGGCGCGCCAGCTCCAGGCGGGCCAGGCCGAAAAGCGGGCTTATCTGCTGGTGGCCGCAGCTGCACTGTCCAGGGTTGCAGCCCCCTACTTCGCGCCAGCAGTCTATGAGCCTGCGCTATTTGCCTCGGGTGCCGCGTTCGCATCAGCCTTCGCCATCTATGCCTGGGTCTACGTACCGTGGTTGACCGCGCCCCGCCTAGACGGCAAGGACGGATGAAGCACGAGGCCCTAGCGTTGCTGCCTCTCCAAAGTGCTGACTCTTGCGTCGCCCCATCCTGGACCTGAATGCCATGTCCATCCGTAACCTTGACTGCGTCAGGGATTCCGAGTTGCCACTTTTTCCTTCATGCTGTTTAAACTGGGCCCGTCGGACAGGCTGCCGTCCTTCAAACACGCGAAGTCCTGTTGTGCTTGAGAATGCCCGCAACCGCTCAATCTTCATTTTTGGGGAGCGTCTGTGAGTACTGTCGCCATCCTGCTTTCCGCCTTTGTCCTGTCCGTCATCGCCCTGATGATTTTCATCTGGAGCCAGCGCAGCGGCGTTCTGACACCAGACCCGCATGCCGCGGAAATCATCTTCGCCGAAGGCGAAGTCGGCTCTGGGGAAGATCCCGCTGCCGGCCAGGCCAGCCGCGGCTCTGCCACCGAACTGGCACGGCGCGCCGAGGCCGACGCCTCTTCAGCACCGCTGGTTTTTTTCTTCCTTTGTTGCGCGTTCGCTTGGCTGCTGGTCGCATCCGCCGCCGGCCTCACGGCTTCGATCAAGTTGCACCAACCGGACTGGCTAACCGACCAGGCCTGGCTGACATTTGGGCGTATCCGCACCATTCACCTGAACGCGGTGGCCTACGGCTGGGCGCCAATGGCGGGCCTAGGCATCGCCCTGTTCGTCATTCCACGCCTGCTCAATACCCGCTTGGTCGGCGCCCCGTTTGCCTTCCTCGGCGCAGCGCTCTGGAATGCCGCGCTGGTCGCGGGACTGGGCGCGATCGCGGTCGGCATCAGCGACGGAATGGAGTGGCTGGAAATCCCATGGCAGGTGGACATGCTCTTCGTCGTCGGCGGCGCGCTAATAGGCGTGCCCCTGGTGCTGACTCTGTTGAACCGTAAGGTAGACCACCTCTACGTGTCAGTCTGGTACATGGGCTGCGCCCTGTTCTGGTTTCCCGTTCTTTTCTGCGTCGCCAATATTCCGGACCTGCACAAGGGCGTGCAACAAGGCGCGATGAACTGGTGGTACGGACATAATGTACTGGGCCTGTTCTACACGCCGCTTGCGCTGGCCAGCGTCTACTACTTCCTGCCCAAAATCATCGGCAAGCCCGTGCAAAGCTACAACCTTTCGCTGCTCGGCTTCTGGGGTCTCGCATTTTTCTACGGCCAGGTCGGCGGCCATCACCTGATAGGTGGACCGGTGCCCGGCTGGATGGTCACCCTGTCCATCGTGCAGAGCATGATGATGATCATTCCGGTGCTGGCCTTCACGGTGAATCAGCAACTCACGCTCAAAGGGCAACTTGGTGCGCTGCGCCGTTCGCCGACCCTGCGCTTCATCGGCTTCGGCGGCCTGATGTACACGGCCAGCTCGATTCAAGGTTCCATCGAGGCACTACGAAGCGTCAACGTGGTGACGCACTTCACGCACTACACCGTCGGACACGCCCATCTGGGCCTGTATGGTTTCGTGACCATGGTCTTTTTCGGCTCCATCTATTTTGTGGTACCGCGCGTGTCCCAACGCGAGTGGCCGTCGCCAGCGCTGATTTCAGCGCATTTCTGGCTGGCGTCCATCGGCATCACGATTTATTTCCTCTCGCTCACGATAGGCGGCTGGCTGCAAGGTGAAGCCATGCTCGACGCCTCGCGGCCCTTTATTGATTCGGTCGTGCTGACGGCGCCCTACCTCAAGGGACGCACGCTAGGTGGCACGCTGATGGTGCTGGGACACCTGATCTTCGTAATCCACTTCGTGCTGCTGCTGATGGGCAAATCACGGGGCCGGACCGACCCGACACTGCTCAGGGCAGCCTGAGGAACACCCGATATGAAAAGCGAAATCCAGCTACTCGCGGGCGGCATGGTGATGCTCAGCCTGGCCACCAGCGCCCTCATCGTCATCCCCTACATGACCGTGCGCGACGTTCAGCCGCCTGACGCCCTCAAACCCTATTCCAGCCAGGAACTGCGTGGCCGGCAGCAATACATTGCCAACGGTTGCATCTATTGCCATTCGCAGCAGCCGCGTGCCAAGGGCTTTGCCCCTGACTTTCAGCGCGGCTGGGGGCGGGCAAGCGTGGCCGCAGACTATGCTTACGACAGTCCCCACCTGCTTGGCACGATGCGCACCGGTCCGGATCTATTCAACATCGGCGCTCGGCAGCCAAGTGACCAGTGGCATCTGGGCCACCTTTATCAGCCGCGCGCCTATGTGGCGCAAAGCATCATGCCCAGCTACCCCTTTTTGTTCGAGGCCAAGGTCAAGGCGGATCCTGGCGATGTCGAGATCAAGCTGCCACCGGGCTTCAGCCCGACCGGCAAAGTCGTCGTCGCGACGAACGAGGCGCTGGATCTGGTCGCCTATCTGAAGTCGCTGAACCATACCTATCCGGTGGTCGACCTCCCGGCCCAGCCCTCCGCCAAGTGACACGAGGAGCCCCCATGAATGACTCCCCAGATCAGCATCCGCGTGAGGTCCAGGTCAGCCGCCAGCAGGCCCGCGAAAACCCCGACCCCCATGAAGCTACGAACCCCATTCCCTGGCCATTGCTGGCGCTGGTAGCCCTGCTGGTCGCCTTCGGCATTGTTTACATCGGACGGTCCCAGATCGATACTCCGTCGACATGGGGCGACGGGCGGGACGTGTCGGAACTGGCCGGCGAACGCAAGAGTTCGGCCGCAAAAGCGGATGGCGCGGCGATTTTCGCCTCGCGTTGCGTCGCCTGCCACCAGGCCACCGGCCAGGGCCTTCCAGGCGTCTTCCCGCCGCTGGCCGGGTCGGAATGGGTGCAAGGCAAGGATTCGACCGTCGCTGCCATCCTGCTACACGGCATCAATGGCGCCATCACGGTAAAAGGCACCAGCTACAACGGCGCCATGCCCGCCTTCAAGGACCAACTGAGCGACGACCAGATTGCTGCGGTACTGAGCCACGTGCGCAGCCAGTGGGGCAATACAGCGGCGCCCGTCACGGCCGACACCGTCGCCAAGGCCCGCGAGGAGCATCACGCCCGCAGCGCGCCGTTTGCCGGAGAAAAGGAACTTCCCCCTCACGAGTAAGGCCATGGAATTGCCCGGATAGATTGTCTTTTTTATAATTCATTTTTAATGAATCTTTTTTGAACCACATATGGCCTCTATCAGCACGCGAGAATCTGGCGCCATCTGCAGGGAGGATTTGGCTCAACTGGTCTGCAGTTTCTACGACGACATCCGGCGAGACGAATTGCTCGGACCGGTTTTCGAGCCCGTCATCGGCGCCCATTGGGAGCAGCACCTTGAACGGATGACTGATTTCTGGAGCACCGTCATGCTGGGCAGCAGGAGTTTTCGGGGCAATGTTTTCAGCAAGCACGTCGCCCTGGCAGAAACCACCAAGATCACGCCCGAGCACTTCCTGCGCTGGATCACGCTGTGGCATCGCCACACCTCGGCTCTCTTCGATGCGGATATTGCGGAGGAGTTGCAGCAAACCGCGCAGGGCATAGGTCGCAATCTGTTCTATGGCTTTTTCGAACAGTTTGCGCGCTTCATTGTTCAGGACGGCGTGGCGGTCGCCTACGAGGCCGTCTAGATTGCGCAGGCCTGCAGCCGAATGGATCGCCCATGGACACCAGCCCACCCAGCCGCGCGCCTCGCCTGGTTCCTACGGCCCTACTTTGCATGGCCAGCCTGGCTATCTTTTTATCGCAGTCTGCGCGCCTCACGGCAGGATTTGAGTACTGGACGCTGGAAAGCCGCCGACAGGCCGAGGCCCGTCAGGGTCAGTTGCAAACGTCTGCGCTCTGGTTGCGCGACGCGGCGGGCCGGCAGCACCTTGCCTTTGACGCCGCAGCTGGCTCGGGCAACAAGGGCGGCATCGCACACAAGTCGGAACGACTCTACCTCGTCGACTTCATTTACACGCGCTGCGCATCGGTTTGCCTCGCCCTAGGCAGTGAATTCCAGCAGGCACAGGCGCTGTTGAGCGCGGAGTCCGACACATCCGTGGGTCTACTCTCTCTGTCGATTGCACCAGACGAAGACAGCGGCGTGGACTTGGCCAAGTATGCAAACCGCTTTGGCGCAAATCCCCAACATTGGCAGGTCATGGCGCCGCTAGACCAGGAGCAGTCGACCCGGTACCTGCGCGAACTTGGCGTTGTAGCGCTGCCCGACGGTCAAGGCGGCTATGTACACAACGGCGACATCCATCTGATAGACGCCGCTGGCCGGGTCCGTGGCATCTGGAACTACGGCGATTGGCGCCAGGCCCTGGCCGCGGCACAACACCTGGCGCATGCCAATGGAGGCGGTTCATGAAGCTGGGCGCGCGCCAGCTCATGCTGGTCAGGATGCTGCCGCTTTGCATGGCCAGCCTCCTGCTGTGGCCATCGATTCGGCACGCTGTCGATGCGCGCATGAGCCTTGTCATGCTGCTCGAATTTCCCATTTTGCTGACCTGTGGCTGGACATTGGGCAACATGCTACCGGCGCAACTAAGCAGCCGCCTAGGCCGCCTCAATGCCATGGGCCTGAGCGCCATGACTGCGCTGCTGATGGTGTTCTCCTACTGGATGATCCCAGCCGCCCTGGACGAAGCGCTGCTAACGCCCGCGGCCTACTCGGCTCGACATTTCAGCTGGCTCGCGGCCGGAGCCCTGCTGGCGCTTCCGCGTCCCGAATGCACGCCTGGCGTGCAGGTTTTTTTCCTCGGCAACCTGGCCTGGATGGCCGCCAGCGCCGGCATGCTCTATCGCGAGTCGGAAACGCGGCTGTGCGTCAACTACCTGCTGCAGGACCAACTGCTGGCGGGCGACGGCCTCATCGCTGCCGCGCTGCTGATGTTCGGTGCCGTGATCTGGATCGCCTACCGTGGACTGCTGCATCCGGCAGCTGCATCCCCTCGGACGACGCAGACCCAGTAGCAACTTGCAGGCCCGCTGCGCGCAGTTGCGCAAATACGCCATGTGCAGCCGCCGCATGGAGCACGATCTGACAGATGTGCTCCAGCCTTTCGACGTGTTCGTAGCAGTCCCACACGTCCCGTCCGATTGCCACGACGCCATGACGGTCGAGTCCGACGATATCTGGGAGCGCTGGCAATGCTCCGCTGAATACGGCCGCGGTGGCCTCGGCCAGCACGCCACTCGTCGCGGGCAAGGCGGGTACATCCGGTCCCACCCTGGTATAGCGGGCCACTTCCGGGAATCCGTCAGCAACTGCCGCCAAGCGCATGCCGGCAAACATGGCCGCGACGGTCGATGTCGGATGCAGATGCAGAACTGCACGCCGGTCTGGCGGCATCAAGGCATGCAGGCGCTGGTGCAGTTCCATCTCTCCTGACGGCTTGGCACCCAGACGCGATGCGGACAGCTGGTACTGTCCTGTGGCATCGCGCTCGGCCAGGACAAAGTCCTCCGGGTTCAGGGCGAATTTACGTGCGCCGGACGGCGAGATATGAAAGCTGCCCGCCGTCAACCGCAAGGACACATTGCCGTCGCGCGTGCTGATCCAGCCACGCTCATAACTCCGCCTGAGGACTTCGCATGCATCGGACAGTTGTGCCTGCTCCAGGCGAACATCAAACTTCATTGAAGTTCTCCCCCTATACCACTCCCGCCGCCGCAGGCGCCGCCGGAGCAGCACGAAAACGACTCTTCTGCGCATGCATTGCGTCGGGTCAGTTTGATTTGCCAATTCAAAGGACCGTTTTCCAGCGCAACCCAGACAAAACCTCCGGGGTTGCGGGACTCCAGTTGAGCTCGAATCGGCTGCGGATTTCGGATATCGCTGAGCACCATCGAATGACCGACATCTAGGCATTCGAACATGGCAAACAGGATCGCCTCGCCGCGCGACAAATCAAGATTTTTCAGATTGACGATGAAGGTCGGAGTGCCAGACAAGATATTTCCTTTCGTGCTTCAGGATCAGGTTCATATTCAAGAGGGCATGTTTCGCAGCAGCAGCCGCAATGCATACATGGGAAAGCCGAACACGGCGAACACGGCCGCACCAACGGCCGCGGCTTGCCCAGGCAGCCGGGCCTGCTGGGTGAGCGGGTCCAGCAGCCAGCCTATGCTCAGCCAAATCAGCCATAGGGCCAGCGAGACGAGCAACCCCTGCCAGAGCCTGGGCAGAGAGTGCAGCAGCCAGGCCGCGGCGCTGGCAGCCAGAAAGCCCATGGCGAGAAATGAGAACACGGTGGCTTCAGACATCACAGCGTTCCGTAAGAATGAAGCCCGGACAGGTACACATTGACGCCCAAAAAGGCGAACAAGGTGACCAACAGTCCCACCAGGGCCCACCAGGCCATCAACGTACCGCGATGACCCTTGACCAGGCGCAGATGCAGCCACGCGGCGTAATTCAACCAGACGACCAAGGCCCAGGTTTCCTTGGGGTCCCAGCTCCAATAACCGCCCCAGGCCTCTGCCGCCCAGAGAGCTCCCAGAATGGTCGCGATCGTGAAGAAGGCAAATCCGGTGGCGATCAGTCGATACGTGGTTTCCTCCAGCACCGAGCGATCCGGCAACCGGTTTTGGGCGAACGCCGTCCCTGCCGCCAGCCAGGCTACTGCAGTCATTGCCGCCAGGCAAAAGGCACCATAACCAATGAAGTTGGCGGGGACGTGCAGCTTCATCCAATAGGAATCCAGGGCCGGAACCAGCGGTTGAATCTCGTGGCCGCCGCGTGCCAGCGCATACCACACCATGAAGCCTGCGGCCGCCGACCCCACCCAAGAGGTAAACGCGGCCACGCCCTGCATCGCTACGTCGCGCTGCACGCCAAGTTGCATGGCATTGACGATGATGATGAAGAGCGCAAAAACTTCGTAGAGGTTGCTGATAGGAACATGGCCCATGCCGCCGTCGCCAATGCTGTAGGACTCGATCCAGCGCAAGGCAAGTCCGCTCAGGCCCAGCACCAATGCCAACCAGGTGGCGCGTGTCGCCAGTCGGCCGGCACGGCCTCGGAACCATGCCGGCAGCGACGCCAGGCTGGCCGTCCAGGTGGCCAGACACATGCCCAGCAGCTGGGCCTGGCTGCTTGCGAGGGTATGGCTGAGCATTTGCATGCCCCAGCCTTGAGTCCAGCAACTCACCGCAGCCAGTGCGCCAGCCGCAAGCACCGCGCGAGACAGCGCAATCCAGCGGTACGACGCCCAGCACAGGGCGGCCAAGACGAGCCCCAGGATGAACAAGTCCCAGGCCTGCAGGGTCAGAGGTGAGAGCGCCGCTACGACGGTGGCGGCAAGCCCGTACGCGGCCACATGCGCCACGCCTTCGGTACGTCGACTTGAATCAAGGACTATTACGGTCATTGGTTTCCTTTGCTTGCCGCCGATCCAGCGGCATAAAAATGAATCAGGGAGTCCAGCTCTTTCGCCAGCCCGGGCAGGCGGCGATTGGCGCTGATGGCGACGATCAGGTGCCCGGGACGGGATGCACGTACAAATACACGACGCTCCTGCACCAGCACCATCAGCACGACCCCGATGGCGAGCATGGCCATGCCGGCGTAGACCAGCGCCGCGCCAGGCGCATAGCTGACCTGCAGCACGGTGGCCAACCGAGGCTGAACCTCGCCCTCCAGAGCCAGCGGAGGCCGGCCCTGGAGGGCCCATTGGTTGTAGGCCTGCAGGCTGTCGACGACGAAATGCAGGCCCGAGCTGCGGGCTTCGGCATCGCTGGTCCCAGGGTGGAGCTCCTGCCAGCCCATCAGGGCCAGGCGCGACAGCAGCTCGGCCGCGGCCTGCTGCTCCTGCACACCCTTGGCCAGTGCGGCGAATCCCTGGGTTTCGAAACGCGCCAAGGCCTTCACCAGCCAGACCTGCAGCTTGGACGCGGCAATACGATCGCGAGCGCCAGCTGTCAACCGAGCCAGCAGGCGCAGCCTGGACTCTGGCGTCAACAGCAGGGTCATCAGCGCACTGAAATCATCGGTGCGACCCTGGGCGTCTAGGGGAATGCGCAGGTAGTCACGTCCATCACGCCCGGCTTGCGCCAGGGCGACGACGCGGTAGCTCCGGCCCTCGAATTGCTGGGCTTGCAGGTAGATCGTCTGGTCCAGGGCCTGGCCGGACGGATCACGCATTTGCAGTTCCAGTCGCGGGCCTAGGTCCTCGCGGGCTGCAGCGCGTGCGCCTTCAAGAAAGCTCCGACGCAAGCTGCCGCCCGACTCGCCAGCCGCGACCAAGCTGCGTGGATAGAAGCGCTGCGCGTCCAGGGTGTAGGGTTGGCCTGCAATCAACAGCGACGCGGTCTGCCCGACCTGGCCTGTGACGGACTCGGCAGCATTTCCACTCCACAAGCGGAGCGTGAACGGGCTGCCGCCGTCGTCGAACCCGGATTGATAAAAGCTCAGGCCAGCAAATTGCGCCGGATGGTTCATGGAAACACGCAGGCTGCGGATCACGCCGGGATGCGTCGGATCCGACACCGCGATGTCACTGATGAAATCCCGCGGCTGGCCGCCGGCGTGATAGTCGATGTGAAAGCGCTTGAGGCTCACCTCGGCCGGCAGCTCGCGCAGCACATAGCCGGTGCCTATATTGACGCTTGCAATGTGGCTGGAGTCGCCAGGCGCCAGGCGCAGCGCACCGCGGAATGCACCACCGCCCCGGCCCACCCGCGCAGCAGCAGCAGCCCGGCTGGGCGGAGTGTCCATGGACGCAGGAACAAGCTCGCCTGCAATGCGCCTGACCGTCTGCGCAGGGTTGCCGTCCAGCAGGCCACCAATACTGATCACGACAATTGCCAGGTGCGTGAGCACATAGCCCAGCCGCCGCGACTGGCCCTTCTTGGCGGATATCTCGCATAAACCGGTGCGCCGGCTGCGGCAACGGTAACCCGCCCGGCGCAGCGCCTCGGACAGTACCGTTGATGCCAGCGAAGGCACCGGTATCTCGACCCATGCCGGCAGGCGCTTCAACTGCTCCGCCGCATAGTGCTCCTTGTAGCTGGCCCATTCCCTCAGCATGCCAGGCGTATTGCGCCAGACGCAGAGGCCGGTGGACAAGCATAGAAAGGCCAGCAAGGCCAGAAACCAGGGGGCGTGGTAGACATCGTCCAATCCCAGCACGATGAAGCAACGTGCCCAGAGCTCGCCGAAATCGCCCACGTAGGCGGCCGCAGGCTGATTCTGTTCGACGAAGGACCCTATGCTGGCCGCTGCTGCGACGATGCCAAGAACGGCAACTGCAAATGACATGGCCCCCAGCAGGCGCCATGCGCGGCGTACGACATCAGACATGTGGCAGCTCCCTGACCAGGAAAAGACGGTACGCGGCTGGAACGACCAACAAGGAGAATAGCGGCGCCGTCAGCATGCCACCCACCATGGGCGCAGCAATGCGGCGCATGACATCAACGCCCACGCCCTGGGACAGCAGCAGGGGCAGCAAGCCCCCCAAGATGACGGCCACCGTCATGGCCTTGGGCCGCAGCCGCAGCAAGGCCCCGCGCAGTATCGACAGGCGCGCAGGCAAATCGGGACGCCTGCTCTGTTCCTGGTCCAGGTACAGCAGCATCACGACACAGAACTCGGCGGCCACGCCTGCCAACGCAATCAATCCGACCACGACGGCAAATGACCATTGCAGACCCATGGCCCAGCACAGCCACAGTCCACCGGCGGCCGCGGCGGGAAGGCCCGCCAGCACCAGCAGCACGCGCCGCCCGTCGCGAAAGTGCACAAAGAGAATGAATGCGACGCAAGCGAGCGTCCCGGCGCTGATCAGGCCAAGCCGCCACGCCGCATCCTGCAGCCGCAGGTACTGACCGACGAATTCCATGCTGCAGGACTCTGCTTTCAGTCCTGCGATGGCCTTGCGGGCAGCGCCCAGCGTGGCGCCCACGTCGGCACCAGCGTCGAGATCAATGAGCACATAAGCCACCGGCCTGGCGTTCTCGCTCTTGATTTCTACGGGGCCGTCGCTCAGGCGCAGGCGGGCAATGTCGCCCAACGCCACGGTGCTGCCCGAGGCGGAACGCAGCTTGAGCGCAGCCATCGCGGCCAGTGAATCGCGTTGTTCACGCGGCAGACGCGCAACCAGCGGGTAGCGTTCGCGGCCTATCGAGATCGTGTCCACGGGTTCGCCGCCGATCGATGTCGACACGAGCTGGGCGACGTCGGCAGCCCGCACGCCGTACGCATCAGCACGGACCCGGTCGAACTCGATGTCGACAAAACGGCCCTGCGAGCTTCGTTCGGCGATGGCGCTGCGAACGCCGCTCAGGCCCTGCAGACGCTGCTCTGCGTGCTGTGCAAGCGCCTCGACCGAAGCCAGGTCGGACCCGCCAATGCGCAATGCCAGAGGTGTCTTGACACCTGTGGCAAGCATGTCAATGCGCGTACGTATGGGATACCCCCAGGATGGCGTCATCCCGGGCAAGCGCACACGCTCGTCGAGTTGTGCAATCAGGCTGGCCATGGGCAGCTTGGGATCAGGCCATTCGGCGCGCGGCTTGAGCCGCACGGTGGTCTCGAACATGGACAAAGGGGCCGGATCGGTCGCCGAGTCGCTGCGCCCGGCCTTGCCGTGTACGCTGGCCACTTCTGGCTGAGCGCGAATGGCCGCACTCGTGCGGTTGAGGATATCGGCCGCCTCATCGACCGAGATGCTCGAACCAGTTGTTGGCATATACAGCAGCTCACCTTCGTCAAGCGCCGGCATGAACTCGCTGCCCATGTGGGACAGCGGCCAGGCCAGACTGGCACCGACCAGCAGGCCCGCGCACAGCGTGGCGCGAGGCCTATTCAAGACTGCTATCAGCATGGGGCGGTAGAGACGGCGCAGGCCACGGTTTAGCGGGTTCCTATGCTCTCGCACCATGGGCCCCTTGACGAACAACAGCATCAGAATCGGCACCAGCGTCACGGACAGGCCGGCGGCGGCAGCCATGGCATAGGTCTTGGTCAGCGCCAGGGGTGCGAACAGGCGCCCCTCTTGCCCTTGCAACGAAAACACCGGCAGGAAGGACAGCGTGATGATGAGCAGCGAGAAAAACAGCGCGGGCCCAACCTCGACAGCGGCTTCGCGCACCAGCATCAAATGAGGCAGCTTTGCAGCCCCAGGCTGTTCGAGCTTGCGGTGCAAGGTCTCCACCATGACGACGGACGCGTCGATCATGGCGCCAATGGCGATGGCCAGCCCCCCCAGCGACATGATGTTGGCAGTGATGCCCTGTCTCTCAAGCATTCCCACCGCGACGACGAGCCCCAAGGGCAAGCCGACGATAGCGACCAGTGCCGAGCGCAAGCGCCACAGGAATAATCCGCAGACCACGACGACGACGCCTGCCTCCTCCAGCAATCGCAGGCCGAGCGAGCGCACCGCGCTGTGAATCAGGCCCGAGCGGTCGTAGGTGGTCACCAGCTCCAGGTCCGCGGGCAGTTCAGATTGCAGGCTTGCCAGTCTGGTCTTGAGTTGGCGGATGGTCTGATCGGCATTTTCACCCTGGCGCATGACGACGATGCCGCCGACGGCATCGCCTTGACCATCCAGATCGGCCACGCCCTCTCGCGGGCCCGGCGCCCAAAATACCCGAGCCACCTGATGAAGTCTCAGCGTCTGTCCCGCGCTGTCCTGGCCGATGAGCAGGGTCAAGAGGTCGGACGGGCCGCGGATCCGGGCGTCGAAGTCGATGAAATGGCGCTGCCTGCCAATCTCCAATGCCGCGCCGCCGCGCACCTGATTGGCATCGCGAAGCGCCTGAGTCAAGGCCCCTGGCCCGAGGCCCGCAGCCTGCAATCGGTTCGCGTCGAACTCGACCTGCAGCTGGCGCGTGGCGCCACCGAAGCCCGCGACCTCGGCAACACCCGGCACGCTCTGCAATTGCGGCCTGATCTCGAAATCGTTGATGGCGCGCAGTCGGCTTGCGTCCAGGTGCTTGGAGCGCAAGGCGTACTGGAACACCCAGCCCGTGCCGGAGGCGTCTGCACCCATGGCGACCGAGGCCCCCTGGGGCAGGCGCGATTGGATCTGCGGCAAGCGCTCAAGCACGCGCAGCCGCGCCTGGGCAGGCGACACCTCGCCTCCGAAAACGACGTAGACAAAGGCCTCGCCGTACATCGATACGGCCCGCACGGTATTTGCGCCGGGGACGCCGAGCAGGGCCGCCGCAACTGCATAGGTGACCTGGTCTTCAACAAGCTGCGGCGATTGTCCGGGCGCCTCGGCCTTCAGGATCACCTGGGTGTCGGAGAGATCGGGCAGCGCATCCAAGCGAACATCCAGGGCGCCATACAGGGCAAGGCCGAACAGCGCGATGCAGGCCAGCATCACCAGCCAGCAGTGCTTGAGCGAGGCATCGATGACTCGCGGCACCAACCTCCCGCCGGTTCCGTCTTCACTCGTCATGATGCATGGCCTCACCGCTGTTGCGGCGTCGGTCGGCCTGCCACGCAGCCTCCGTGCCAAGCAGGAACTGTCCATTCACGACCACCGCCTGCCCCGGAACAAGGCCTTTCCTCACCTCCACCTTGTCGCGCCCCTCGGCGCCAAGATCCAGCTTGACGCGACGAAAATGGTTGTCGCCATCGTCGACGACGGCGAAATCGCCATCCGCGCTGCGCAAGATCGCATCGCGCGGAATCGCCAGCACGGGTTTGCCGGAGACCGTCACGCGGGCCTGCACGAGGCTGCCTGGCAACAGGCCGACCTGTATCGCATGCGCGTCAAGCGGTGCCCTCAACCGAGCCAGCCGGGTCTGAGGATCCACGAGTGCGTTGCGGCTATCCATGCTGACGCTTATCCGCTGACGGGTTCCGACCAGTTCCGCGCTGAACCGCCCGGGCAAAGCGGCAAGCTGGTCCGCCGTGAAGTCGAGTTCAATCTGGGCCGCGTCACTGCGGTTGTAGCTCAGCGCGATCTGCGTCGGCGTGGTAAATCCGCCTTCGTGAATCTGGATGCTGGTGAGTTGCCCGTCGTGCTCGGCGCGAACCGGCACCACTTCGCGGACGCGACGGTCCTTGTCAAGCGCGTCGACAATGTCTTCGGGAATGTCTGCCGCCAGCAATCTCTGGCGGGTTTTGAAGCGCTCGCGCGCCACGCTGGCCAGCATGGCCTCCGGGGCGCTGTTGCCCACGCCGCCCATGCCGGTGGATTGTGCCAACAGGGCGTCGCGCCTGGTCAGCAGGTCAAGGTAGTCGCGCTGGCGTTGTTGCAGGTCCGGCGAATAGATTTCATAAAGCATCTGGCCGCGCCGGATCGGCTGGCCAGGGCCGGTGACGCCGATCCGGCGTACCCAGCCTTCCACCTTGGGCGCGACATTGATGACCTTGCTTTCGTCGATCACCACCTGCCCCGGAATCGCCGTACCGGCATCCAGGGGCGTCAAGCTCAAGCTCTGGGTTACCAGGCCCAGCCGGTGCTGCTGATCGGCCGCCACGTGGATCTGATCGGCGTGGGAGACCGACTCGGCGCCGCCGACCTGGACCAGGGTCATGCCGCAGATCGGGCACGAGCCCGGCCCGTTGCGATGCACCTGCGGGTGCATGGGGCAGGTCCAGACTTGGGTTTGAGGCCGCCCCCCGGCGCTCGCTTCGACAGAGGCCTCGTCATTGCGCCCGGCATGGTTCTCGACCATCGGGGGCGCGTGAAGGTCACGCCCTTGCTGCTCGTGGGCAAAACCTGAATTCAATAATGGAGCGAGGCCGTAGCCGGCCGCGCAAAGCGCTGCCAGCGCCACGGCCATGGTGGCGGTTCTTGGCATGGTAGTAATGCAGATGGGGGGGCCGAGGCCCCCCAGGTTGAAATGATCAGCGCACCAAGATGTTGTCGCCCTTGCCGGCCTGCGGATCGGCGTCGTTGCTGAACTGCAAGATGGCGATGGCACCAGTCAGGGCCTGACGCATCACGTGGCTGACCAGCGCATTGGCGCCCTCGGCCGGCGAGATGATGTCAAAGGCAGCGCCATCGCCGGGGCCGACCACGAAGCTCTGCGCGCCGTAAACCACGTTCTTGGGGTTGCCACTCGCGTAGACACGGTCCCAGATGCCGGCGATCGGATGGAAGGACGAGAACTCGTTGACGCCGGCATTGACGAAGTGGATGCGAACGCGTTCGCCTGGCTTGGCCTGCAGGATCCGGGTCGCCGCGGGATCATGCACGGGGTCATACTTGAAGATGCCGCCGTTGAACATGGTGTTGGTCCACTTGCCGGCCATCATGTCGGCCTGGTTGTCGGGATTGGGGTAAAGCTCCGACTGAACCAGGACGTACTCGCGGTCCGCCTTGGGCATGGCGTTCGGGTCCTTGGGATCCACGATGATGACGCCATACATGCCGCGCGCAATGTGCTGGATCATCGGATCAGCACCGCAGTGGTAGAAGAACGTGCCGGGGTGCGAGGCCGTGAACGTGTACTTCTTGGACTCGCCAGGCTTGACGGCCTCGAAGTCCTTGACCACATCCACGCGAGCGGCATGGAAGTCCACCGAGTGCGAGGTCTTGTTGGCCTTGTCGTTGACGAGCGTGAACTCGACGACATCGCCTTCGGTGACGCGAACGACCGGGCCGGGTGCCTGTCCGTTGTAGGTCCAGGCACGGTACATCGTGCCCTTGTTGTCGATGGGCAGATCCACCTCTTTGGCGGTCAGGCTGACCTGCACGGTTTTGGCGTGGGCCATGCCCAGTCCCGCCAGGGCCATTGCAATGGCCAGAATGAGTTTCTTCACGTGTGTCCTTTCAGTTTCACTTGGTGGCTGTTTTGCTGACAATGCGGAGATAGCCCACCAACTCTCCGATTTCCTCATCACTCATGACGCCGTCCCATCTGGGCATCAAGACGGACTTGCCGACCGCCAGTCCGCCGCCTTTGATGGCCTTGAACAGCAGTTCATCGGGGGTATCGCCCATGGCCTTGGTGTCCGTGTGATCGCGCGGCTTCACGGCCATATCGCGACTGTTAATGCCGTTGCCATCGCGATTCACGCCGTGGCATTGCACGCAATACACGTTGTAGTTGCGGACCGCGCGATCCTGCGGCTCCGCGGCGTGCGCGCCTACGGCCAGCAGCAGCGCCATCAGGGGGAATGCCTTCATTTGCCTGCTCCTTGCTTCAGGGTGCTCAGATAGCCCGTCAGTTTTTGCACGTCGGCATCAGTCAATTCCAGCCGCGGCATCCACACATGGGGATCGAATTTCTGCGGATTGCGGATGTACTCGACCATGTAGTCGGGCTGAAGCCTGTCGCCCGCCGTGCTGAGCTCGGGGCCGGAACTGCCGCCCACGCCCGGCTTGGCCGAGTGGCAGGATGCGCAACCCCTGAGCTTGTTGAAGAGCAGGCTGGACATCGAGGCATTCACGGGTTCGCCCTTGAATGCCCCCTTGCTCACCAGATCCTCGGCCGTGAGCGCCATCAGGGCGTCGGCAGCGGCAGCTGCATCGGCCGCACCCAGCTTGGGATGCGGCGCCAGCTTGGCGGCGTCGACGACGTCTGCGCTCCCCGGCTCACCGACCTTGACGGCATTCGTGTACATCACGCCTGCCGGACGGATCACCGTGGGGTTTTGCAGCCACGACACCAACCATTCCCGGTTGAACTTGCTGCCGGCGTACTGCAGATCTGGCCCCTTGCGCGCAAGCAGGCGCGCCAGGCCGCTATCAGCAGGCTTGGCAATTGCATGGCAGGCAACACACTGGCTCTTCAAGAGTTCGGCGCCATCGATCGCCGCACTTGCGCCTGTCGAAACCATGACCGCAGTTGCGACCAGTGCGCTCGTCATCAGATACTTCATGTTCGGATCCTCACTGGGCAGCTTGGCCCTTGAAGCTGTCGTTCGTGTAGACGCCGGGCCCCTGCTTTAGCGAGTCCTGGTAGTAAAAGTTCGGCTTGGGCTGACGCTTGTTCCACGGGTAGAAGGCGTCGTCGCTCTTGATCTCCGTGTATTCGATGACCGTCATCAGTCCGCCGTGCGGCCGGTCACCGTTCATGGTGTGGCTGTCGACGTGGTCGTGCATCATCCAACGCCCGGGATTGTCGGCATTGAAGATCAGGTCATATCGCTCGCCGGGTCCGACCAGGACTGTGTCGCCCGTGATCGGCTGCGGTATGGGGAAGCCGTCCTTGAAAGCGATCTTGAAGTCGTGCCCGTGAATATGGATGGAGTGCACCAGGTCACCCGCGCCAATCAGGCGGATGCGCACGACATCGCCCTTGGTGATGCGAAGCGGTTCTGTATCCGGGAAGGCACGTCCGTTGATCGTGAAGTAGTCGGATTTGTCGCTAGGCAGGCCGCCGAATCCGGGCTTGTTAGCCCATTTCGAGTCCCAGTCTGACAACATCAGAATGAAATCCTTGGTGACCTTCTTCTCCAGCGCGGTCGGATTCTTGGGCTTGACGATGAACGGTCCCCACATACCACGCAGCGCCACGTGCTCGTTGACGTTGACGTGGCAGTGGTACCACATCGTTCCCGACGGCTCCGCCTTGAACTTGTAGGTGAAGCTTTCACCGGGCTTGATGCCTTCTTGCGTCACGTCGGGCACGCCGTCCATCTTCCAGCTGTCTCGCTGAAGCATGCCGTGCCAATGAATGCTGTGGGGCAGCGCGGTCAGGTTGTTGACCTTGACCTCCATGTCGTCACCTTCGTCCACATAGAAAAGTGGACCAGGCACCTGTCCGGCAAAGGCAAAAGTATGGAACTGCTGTTTCTCCACCAAGGTGATGCGCGTGTCTTCAATGTTCATTTCGAACTCGCGCTTCGCCGCCCAGGCGCTGCCCATGCCAAGCGAGGCAAGCACCGCCGCAACGGCCACCGTCTTCACAAGCGCGCGCCCTGCTTCCCGTCGTCTGGCGCTGTACTGAGTCATGTCTGTCCTTTCAGTTGAACTGCTCGAATCAATGTTTTAAAAGATACCTTTTTAATGAATTATTTGCAAGATTGACCACAGTCGAATTAAGGCATTTCCCATTACGCTCAGCACCGCCGCGTGGCCGGAATCGCTAGTCATCAAGAAGAAGCCTTCCTTGAACGCAACGCATCAGGAGCCAATGCTTCATTCATTCTTATTCCTGTTGCACTCATTTTTTATTCATGTAAAATGAATGTTTAAATGGCGAATCACTCCATAAAGACGGGCTTGCGCGAGCCGGTCGGAACACCACCAATGAATCCGATACTCAAATTGACCCTGACTACAACGGTCGCTCTAGCCTCCCACGCCGTCCTGGCCTGCGCCACCTGCGGCTGCGCGCTATCCTCTGACGCAGCCACGGGGTATTCCACAGGGCCGGGTTGGGCGATGAGCGCCGAGGTCGACTACATCAACCAGGACCAACTGCGTCACGGCACGGGCAGTATTTCGCAGGCACAAGTGGCAGCGCTCAATTCCGCAGCCAACCAGGAAGTCGAAAACGACACCATCAACCGTTACCTGACGTTTGGGTTGGCGTACGCGCCCAACACGAACTGGAACTTCAAGCTGCTGCTACCCTACGTCGATCGCAGCCACAGCACCTTTGGCAGCGCCTTCACTCCCATCACGCCCGATCAGCTCAGCAATGCCAAAGTGACCGGCCTGGGCGACATCAAGTTGATCGGCAGCTACCAGGGCTTGTTGCCGACCCACAACCTGGGCGTACAGCTGGGCCTAAAGCTGCCGACGGGCGACTATGGCGGTGCAAATGCCACTGGCACGGGGGCCGTGGGCAGCCATCCGGTGTCGTTCGGGAACTGGGGCAACAGCGCGGGGCAGTTGCTGGATACCAGCCTGCAGGCCGGCAACGGCAGCACCAACCTGATCGTGGGCGCCTACTACTTCCAGGCCGTCAGCCAGGATTTCGACGCCTTCGTCAACGGCCAGTTCCAGACTTCCATCGCGCAAAGGCTCAATCAAGCGGGCGCAGACTACCGTCCGGGCAATTCGGCCAATGTGAGCCTGGGACTGCGCCATGAGGCCAATCCGCATTTTGTGCCGCAACTGCAGCTGAACCTGACGCACAAGACTTCCGACCAGGGCGCTTTGGCGGACACTACGGACACGGCAGGTACCGTGGCCTACCTGAGTCCGGGCTTGACGGTCAGCGTGGCCGCCAATGCGCATGTCTACGCCTTTGTTCAACTGCCCATCTACAGCCAGTTGCAGGGCTATCAGCTGTTTCCACGCTGGACCGCAACGGTCGGCGTGACCATGGCGTTCTGAAACCATGAGCCCAGTCCTCACACGTCGAGAATGCCTGCTGCGAGCCGCTGGCGGCCTGGCACTGGCGGCGGGTGCCCCTTGGGCACGGGCCGCATCCAGCCGACTTCAGTTGGGTCAACCTGCCCCCGCCTTGGTGTTACGCACCCTGGACGGACGAAGCATTGCCACTCACGCTCTGCATGGCAAGGTTGTCGTGGTGAGCTTCTGGGCCACCTGGTGCCCACATTGTATTGATGAGTTGCCCTTGCTGTCGAAGTACGCGGAACAGCATGCCGACCAGGGCCTGACGGTGCTGGCCTTCAGCCTGGATAGCCCCGATGCGCTGCCCGAAGTGAAGCGACGCTCGGCAAACCTGAGCTTTCCGACCGGCCTGCTTGGCAGCGCCTGGGCCGGCGAGTATGGGCGCATCTGGCGTTTGCCGGTCAGCTTCGTGATCGACCGAGCCGGCCGCTTGGTCGACAACGGCTGGGACGATGAACAGCCGGTCTGGACACCGCAGCGACTCAAGCGGGTGCTGGACCCGCTATTGGTCAATTTCTGACCGGTCTTTTAGAGAGAGAGAGAGAGAGCACCGAACACAGTACTCTCATAGTCAAGCGACTTCTCCTGACACTTCCTCACGCGACAGAATCACTGCGCGCTCTTCTCCAGCATCGAATAAAACTCATTGTTCTCGCGCCGAATCCTCTCCTTAAGTGCACGGACAATTCCATTCGACTCGTTCATGAAATCGGTCGGCCGGGCTGCGATGTCACGGGGCAAAAGCCAACGTTCGCTGTATTGCTTGAGTTGAATGGCTAATGGACCCATTTCGGATTGAAAGCGCTGGGCCAATGCCCGAATAGCGGGATTGCTGCTGCTTGCGGCCTGAGGGTACAGCAGCTGATCCTCGCTGCTGATGTGAATTCTCAGTTTGCCTATCAAATTAGAAAGCAGCTTCCGACATTCCGCCGGATCCGCCTGCAATTTCGAAATAACGAGCCGACTTTCAAAGTCGGCAATCATCGCGCCTAGTGCAACATGATCGTTGCGATAAATCTGGGTATTAAGCATTTCTATTAAATAAAATGAGTTTTATCATTTCGCAGGACAAGACCTGCTTACCATTTCATTGGAATTTTGAATTTCGGCTCTAGAAGCAGTTCTTCTCCATAAGAAAAACCACTAAAACTCGTTAATTCATGAAATTGATGCCAACAATTTATAACTAAAGTTACATTGAAAATTATCCCACCACGCCATCATTTTTAAAAGTAAACCATTACTAAATGCGGGGCAATTCACTACTGCTTGCCAACACAAAAGACTTGCTTCCGAATCAATCTGCCTCAGGTCGTTCTTGATGAATTTCAGCAGACTCGACTTGTCGCTGCCTCACTTGCCATGCATGGTCATCAGCAAACCCTGTGGGCTCTTGTTGCCAACGATGGCTTCATAAGGCGCAAGGCGAATAGCGCATGTCCATAGGCATCTCTCGCCGGATCTATCACTTGGAAACTTAATCCCTACGCCAACGAGCAAACATTTGAATCGTTATTTATTAACGCAATTGCATCGATAATTTCCATAACTCCAAGAAATATCATCAGCGTAATTGGCACGTAATGGTTTTTTCATCGACTGCGCTCTAACGTTCGATATGTAGGGGCTCATGGCGCGATATCGAGGGTCATCGCTGCTCCATCCACAAGATAAAGGTCCGTAACGATTGGCTAGATCACAAGGTGATATATCCAGCGAGCGGCATGGCCGAAGGCGTCGTTTAGAGGCGCTTGGCGCGCAGCCGCTCGCGCAGCATGAACAGGTAAAGCCCTTCAACCTTTTCGCGCGCCCATGGCGTCTTGCGCAGGAATTTCAGACTCGACTTGATGCTTGGTTCGAAGGCGAAGCAACGCAGAGGGATACGTGCGTCAAGGCCGGCCCAGCCGTACTCCTCGAACAGCGCGGTGACGATGACTTCCAGCGTCAGACCGTGCAATGGATTGCGCGGTTGATCTTGGGGCTGTGGGACGGTGATTGTCATGCCGGTATTGTCGCCGCCTCCTTCGAGCGATGGGCTCAGAGTCAGGCGTTGTGCTCAGCCCTAACCCGACACAATCTATAAGAAGGAGCGTATGGGCACAGAATGGACACAAGATGGGCACGAAATGGATGCGGAGAAAAATAACTCCTAAAAGCCGTATACCAATAAGACCACCGATTCATACACTGTAGCGGCGCGCGTACCGGGCGATCGACCGCAATATCTCACCGTCCGTCACATTGAACGCTTCACGCGTAGAACTGCTCTGGAACGTTCCTGACCGATAGTCTGGCCTTGCGCAATTCGAGCGCGCCTTGTGCCGCACCCGACGCAGGAACGGAATCGCCGTTTCGATTGGCAACATCTCCGAGTTGTTGCGCAAGCAGATGAGACACCTCCTCGCCAGCCCCGAGATAGATACCGGTCGTCAGCGTAATGTGGGCGGCCTCGAAACTTCCGGCACCGGCACACAGCACCATCCGGGTCGGTGCGTTTTCGCCAACGAGTGCGACCACTGCGGGACTGACTGCGCTGGGCGACAGGGTGCAGAGGACGTCCTCCGCCACCAAACTTTCCAGCATGCGCGTTTCGGCCGTAGGCGCGATGCAATTGACATGGATATTGCTTTTTGCTCCCTCAAGCGCGAGCGTCTGCATCAGGCCCACCAGCGCCATTTTGGCGGCGCCATAGTTGGACTGTCCGAAATTCCCGTACAAGCCGGACGACGAAGTTGTCATCACGATGCGACCGTATTGCTGCTCGCGCATGATGTCCCACACCGCCTTGGTACAGTTCACAGCCCCCATCAGATGTACCTCGATCACCGCGCGAAAGTCGTCGAGCGTCATCCTGCTGAAGCTGTTGTCGCGCAGAAAGCCGGCGTTGTTCACGAGATTGTCTATGCGTCCCCAGCGTGCAAGTGTGTCGGCGACCATGCTTTGCACCTGCTCGGTATCCGTGACGGATGCGCGGTTCGCTATTGCCTCGCCACCTGCAGCCACGATCTCCTTCACAACCTTCTGCGCCGCGCTGACTGACCCACCGCGTCCGTTCACATCGCTGCCAAGGTCGTTGACCATGACCTTGGCGCCCAGGCGCGCGAGCAGTAGCGCATGCTCACGTCCAAGGCCGGTACCGGCGCCGGTCACGATGGCAACTCTGTCGGCCAGATTGATCGTCATGAGAAATTCCCTTGATATCAATTCAATTGTCAGCGCGGAAGATCGTCGCATCGATACTGGTGAAATTTCTCACTGAGCAACAACAGGACTCGCTGCCAAGGATCTCTTCGCGCTCTGCAGCAATTGCCAGCCGAACCCAAGCATCCACACAGAAAAGACCAGGACAACAACCAGTTCGCGCAGGCTCGTGAGCGCGTTGAGTTCATGGAAAATCCGAACAGGCAGAGAAACGCAAAAACCCAGGCCGCAATCGTCGGCAGATCGCGGCTTCCAAATTCAAATATTGGATATGCAGTCCACAGGCCTTAGGCTACGCGGATCTCGGTTTTCAGAGGCAGCGGCGCAAGAGCAGCTTGCAATTGTTCTCGCAGGGGCGCGAGTCGCGAGCCGAGCGCTATAGGATCCAGCAACAATTCGAAGCGGCGCTGGTCGATATCGTGTACGCGCGGCCGAGCCTCGGCCTCGAGGTTCAATTCATCGCTGACTTGCTTCGCCAAGCGGTCAACGACGGCATGAGCCGCGAGTTGCTGCAGCTGCGGCTTGTAGATCTTGCCAACCGTCGTGAGCGGCATTGCATCGAGGACGACGACGCTGCGTGGGCGCGCTGGCGTCTCGTCCACGTGTTCCGCCGTGAAGGCGAGCAGCTCAGCCTCGCTGACCGATGCGCCAGCAACGAGCGTGACGAAAGCGACCGGCAATTCGCCGGCGTAGGCGTCGGGCGCACCGACCGCCGCGGCCAGATGCACGGCCGGATGTGCGGAGAGCACATCCTCGATCACCTTCGGATCGATGTTGTGGCCACTGCGGATAATCAGATCCTTGGCTCTACCGTTCAGGTGCAACCGCCCTTCTTCGTCCAGTCGGCCAAGGTCGCCGGTCACGAGCCAGCCGTTGCCGACGAAGGCGCTTGCATTGTCCTTGGCGTCGAGGTAGCCCGAGAACACGTTCGGTGCCTTGTACAAGATCATGCCGACTTCGCCCGTCGGCAGGTCGCGTTCCGTGGCGTCGCCCCGCGCGTTGAGTGCGACGACCCGCACCCGCGAATACGGCAGGGGCAAGCCAACGCCGCCGACCGGCAAGACCATCCCCGGCGGCGTCATCGTGGCAAGGCCGGTGGTCTCCGTCATGCCCCACCCTTCGTGCACATGCAGGCCGGTCACGCGTTCGAAGCGCTCTGCGAGCTCCATGGGAAGCACCGCCGCGCCGGCGCGGCAGTTGCGCACGGAGGAAATGTCAGCCTCGCCCAGCGGCACGTTCGCGAGCGCCGCCAGCACCGTCGGGACAGCGGCGAGGTTGGTCGCCTTGAAGCGCTCCACGAGGCGCCAGTAATTCACTATCACGTCGCGATTGCGGAACAGGCCGGCAGTCGGGATCACATTGCACATGCCGCAGGAGAGCGAAGCCAGCGCGCCCGGCAACACACCGGCAACGTGGAACAGAGGGAACCCGTTGATGGCGACATCGCCCGGCTGGTTGCGCGTCATTTGCACCGCAGCCCACGCGGTGAACACCTGCGCACCGTGGGTCTGGCACGCCAGCTTCGGCGAACCGGTGGTGCCCCCGGTGTGGAAATAGGCGGCGATGTCCTGGGGACCGATGTCACGCCCGCTGACAAGATGATCGTCAGGCTCGGCAGCACGCAGAACCGCGAAGTCGAACACGTCTTCGGGCGGCAGCGCCGACACCGTCTCCTCGTCGTGCGGAGCCACACGCAGCACGGAACGCAATGTGGGCACACGACCACGAATGCGCATCGCCTTGGTCCAGTAGCCGGCATCATCGTCACGGCCGTAGGCGATCAGCACCTTCGCGCGGCCCGCGTTCAGTAGCGAGACAAGCTTGTCCTCCGAAAGCAGCGGGTTGAGCGGCTGCACGATGCCCGCCGCCTCGCCACCCCACAGCGCGAGGTGATACTCAAGGCAACCGGGCAACAACACGCCTACGGCGTCATCGGGCTGCACGCCGAGCCGGTGCAGCGCATTCGCGGTCTGGTGGATGCCGACAAGCAACTGCGCGAACGACCAACTCGTCACCTGACCTTCAGGCCGGGCGTCATGCATGAAGGTCAGCGCAACGCGATCTCCGAACGCGTGCGCGGAGTTGCATGCGATCTCGTACGTACTGCGCACCGGCAGCACCTGCACGAATGGCATCTCCTCGATGCGTGCGATGTCGGCCAGGCTACGGATCGGGAAGGAACTTGTGAACGGCGGATGCATGATCGGTGGTTGCGGCATCAGAATTTCGAGAAATCGGGTTGGCGCTTCGCGAGGAAGGCGTCGATGGCCTCTGCGGCCTCCAGGCTGTGGAGGCGATGCGCGAAGGCCGCGCTCTCGGTGGCGATCGCTTCGTCTATCATCGTTTTTACGCCACGTCGCATCAGAGCTTTGGTCTCCCGCACCGCGCCAGGCGGCAACGTGCGGAAGCGGCCAGCAACTCGACGCGCGTGCGCCAGCAGATCGGCGGCCGGGACCACCGCGTTTGCGATGCCCAGTTCGACCGCGTTGTGGCCGCCGAGCGTCTCGCCAAGCAGCAGCAGCTCCGACGCCTTCACGAGCCCGACACGCAGTTGCACCAGCAGACTGGACGCGAACTCGGGCACGAGGCCGAGACGCACGAACGGCGTTTGCAGCCGCGCGTTCTCGGTGATGTAGACGAAGTCGCAGTGCAACAGCATCGTGGCGCCGATGCCCACGGCCACGCCGTCGACTGCTGCCACCACCGGCTTGCCGAAGTTCGAGAGTGCCTGAATGAATCGATGCACCGGCAAGTCTGAGCCCTCCGACGGTCGGTCCTTGAAGTCCTGGAGGTCGTTGCCCGCGGTGAAGACGCCGGGCTGGCCCGTGATCAGCACGGCACACACGGCAGAATCGACGTCGGCGGCTGCGAGCGCCTCGGCCATTGCGATGTACATCGCGCCGGTCAGGGCGTTCTTCTTTTCGGGTCGCGCTATCTCGATGGTGGCGATGCCATCGGCGACGGTGGTGCGGACGGTCATGGCCGGTCTCCAGAAATCAGACGCGGAAGCGGCGGGGCGGCGCGCGGTAGCCGCTCGATCGTGCGCCGTAGATCGCACTCGAAACGACCGACACTCGCGGTCAGCGGCTCGACGCGATCAACGAAAGCAAGCGCATGGCCAGCAGCGAACAACCCGTGGAACCAGTCGCCGGGTGTGACGGCCGTCGAAATGGGCGCGCCGGTCATCGCGTCAGCTCCGTCCCAGCGCGATGTAGCGCTCGAGGTGATGATCCTCGTCGCCGAGCTGATGGTCAATCATCACCAGGCGCTTCGCGTAGTGCGCCAGCGGCAGTTCCCAGGTCATGCCGATACCGCCGTGCATCTGGATGCATTCCTCGGCGACCAGCGCGCCAATGCGGCCGATCGACACCTTCGCGGCCGACAGCGCACGTTCGCGCGTGACCCGATCGGCGTCCATCGCGGCAGCCGCGTTGATCATCGCCGAGCGCGCCTGCTCGACCTCGAGCAGCAAGTCCGCCATGCGGTGCTGCAGCGCCTGGAAGCTGCCAATCGGCACGCCGAACTGCTTGCGCGTGCGCAGGTAGTCGAGCGTGGCTTCCTTGGCGACATCCATCGCGCCGACCGCCTCCGCGACGAGGGCCAGGACGCCGGTACCGACCACGCGCTCGATGATGGGAAAGGCGCCGCCTTCCGATCCAATCAGCGCTTGGGCGCCGACCTCGACGCCGCGCAGAGAGACTTCGGCCGCGCGGCCGCCGTCAACGAGGCGATAGCCGCGCGTTGCGATGCCCGGCGTGCGCGCATTCACGAGGAACAGGGACACACCCTCTTGCGCATCGACGGGGCCTGCAGTGCGCGCCGACACGACGAACAGATCGGCCTGGTCGCCGTGCAGCACGACGGCCTTCGCCCCGTCCAGCACCCAGCCCCCTGCGGTGCGGCGCGCCGTCGTGGCCACGCGGGCCAGCTCGAATCCGCTGTCCGGCTCCCCGTGCGCGAACGCAGCGAGCGTCGTGCCATCGAGGATCTTGGCCAGCACGCCACGCTGCGTATCGTCGCCCGCGGCTGCGATCACCCCGCCGGCCAGGACGGCGGTCCCAAGGAAGGGCTCGACAACGAGCCCGCGGCCCAGTGCCTCAAAGACGACGGCGATGTCGAAGCCGGCTCCGCCGTAACCGCCGTCGCGCTCCGCGAACAGCGCGCCGACAACGCCGAGCTCGGCAAAGCGCCGCCACAGCTCGGAGCTGTAGCCCTGCGGCGAACGCGCGATCCTGTCGCGCGTCGCGAAGCCATACTGCTCCGTGACGAAGCGGTCGAGGGAGTCCGCCAACATCCGGCGGTCTTCATTGTGTTCGAAGTTCATCGCGTCGTTCCTTACAGGCCGAGGATCATCTTGCTGATGATGTTTCGCTGGATCTCGTTGGAGCCGCCAAAGATCGACAGCTTGCGGTTGTTGAAATACTGCGTGGCGGCGGTCGCGGCCTCGGCCGGACCGACGGGCTCGCTCGCGTGACCATCGTCCTGGTCCTCATCGATCAACGGCCGCGCGTAGGGGCCCATCGCGCGCCGGTACAACGAGGTCAGCTCCTGGCGAATCTGCGTGCCGCGAATCTTGAGCATCGAGCTTTCCGCGCCCGGCACGCCACCGCCGGCAACGGCGGCAATCACCCGGAGGTTGGTCGTCTTCATGTTCTCAAGGTCAATCTCGACCTTCGCCAACCGCGCGGCGAACTGCGGGTTCTCGATCAGCGGGCGGCCGTTGCGCACTTGGCGCGCCGCGAACGCCTTCAGCCGCTCGAGCGCGGCCACAGAGAAGCCGACGCCGGCGATGTTCGTGCGCTCGTACGTCAACAGGTACTTCGCGCAGGTCCAGCCCCGATGTTCCTCGCCGACAAGGTTCTCGACGGGCACGCGCACGTCGGTGAAGAACACCTCGTTGACCTCGTGCTCGCCGTCGAGGGTGATGATGGGCCGCACCTCGACGCCCGGCGACTTCATGTCGACTAGCAGGAAGCTGATGCCCTCCTGCTTCTTGGCGGCGGGATCGGTACGCACCAGGCAGAAGATCATGTTGGCGTGCTGGCCCAGCGTGGTCCAGGTCTTCTGGCCGTTGACAACGTAGTGGTCGCCCTGCCGCACTGCGGTCGTCTTGACGCCGGCGAGATCGGAACCCGCGCCGGGTTCGGAGTAGCCCTGGCACCACCAGTCCGAGCCGTCGAGGATGCGCGGAAGCCAATGGCGCTTCTGCGCCTCGTTGCCGTACTTGATCAGCACCGGACCCAGCATGCTCAGGCCAAACGGGACGATGCGCGGCGCGTTCGCGAGTGCGCATTCGTGGTCAAAGATGAACTTCTGCACGACGCTCCAGCCCGGACCGCCGTAGGCCTTCGGCCAATGGCTCGCGAGCCAACCGCGTGCATTCAGCGCGGCGTGCCACGATTCGTGCTCCTGCTTGCTCAGGCGCAGGCCGCCGGCCACCTTGGCGGCCAGTTGCGGCGACAGCTTGTCGGCCAGGAAGGCGCGCACCTCGGCGCGGAACGCTTCTTCTTCAGGGGAAAATTTCAGGTCCATGAATCGATCTCAGAAGATTTCGAACAGGCCAGCAGCGCCCATGCCACCGGCCATGCACATCGTGACGACCGCGCGCTTCGCGCCGCGTCGACGGCCTTCTAGCAGCGCGTGGCCCACGAGGCGCGCACCCGTCGTACCGAACGGATGGCCGATCGAGATCGCGCCACCGTCGACGTTCAATCGTTCATCCGGAATGCCCAGTCGCTGCTGGCAGTAGATCGCCTGCGACGCGAAGGCCTCGTTGAGTTCCCACAGATCGATGTCATCGACCTGCAGTCCGTGGCGCGCAAGCAGCTTCGGTACGGCGAGCACCGGACCGATACCCATCTCATCGGGTTCGCAGCCGGCCACCGCGAAGCCACGGAAGGCGCCCAGGGGTTGAAGGCCCGCACGCTCGGCGTCACGAGCCTCCATGAGCACGCAGGCAGACGCGCCGTCGGCGTTCTGCGAAGAATTGCCCGCAGTAATGAACTTGTCCGGCCCATTGACCGGTGGCAGCTTGGCCAACGCCTCGAGGTTCGTGCCCGGACGGTTGCAGTTGTCCGCATCGACGGTGACCTCGCGTCGGCTAATCGCCTTGGTCTCCCTGTCGACTACCGCCATCGTCGTCGTGCACGGGACGATCTCCTCGCGGTAGCGACCAGCCGCTTGCGCCTCAGCGGTCTTGCGCTGGCTCTCGACGGAGAAGCGGTCCTGCGCCTCGCGCGAGATGCCATAGCGCGCGGCGACGATGTCGCCGGTTTCGATCATCGACAGATACAGCTCAGGCTTGTGCTCGACGATCCACGAGTCGATGCCGCTCTCGCCATCTTCGCGAGTACGGATGCCGGAGATGCTCTCGACGCCCCCGGCGATCATCGCGGGAACGCCTTCGGCCACGATGCGTCCCGCCGCCATTGCGATCGCCTGCAAACCCGATGCGCAGAAGCGGTTGACGGTCACGCCGGCGATCGAGACCGGCAGTCCGGCGCGCACGACCGCCTGGCGCGCGATGTTGCGGCCGGTCGTTCCTTCGGGGTAGCCACAGCCGAGGATCATGTCCTCGAACAGCGCGGGATCGATACCCGCGCGCTCGACCGCGGCCTTGACCGCGAATGCGGCCAGCGTCGGGCCCGGGGTGATGTTGAATTCGCCGCGGTGCGCCTTGGTCAGCGGCGTGCGTGCGGTTGAGACGATGACTGCTTCACGCATGTCGATTCCTTTGTTTCAGGGATTGTTCAGGCTGGCGAAGTCGGCACCGCGTTCGACCAGGTCCACGAGCAACGCAGATGGCTTCCAGAACAGCGGATCCTCTTTCGCGAATTCACGAATGTCAGCTAGCACGCGGGGCAGGCCGACCGAGTCGGCGTACTGCATCGGCCCACCGCGATGACGGGGGAAGCCGTAGCCGTGGAGCATGACGACGTCGACATCGAGCGGCCTCAGCGCGATGCGTTCCTGCACGACATTCGCGCCTTCGTTGACCATGGCCGCGAGGTAGCGGCGCATGATGTCCTCATCGCTGAACTCGCGCGGCGCGACGCCGGCCTTGCGCCGCTCTTCGTCGACGATGCCGAGCACCTGCGGATCCTCGGCGCCGGCGCGCTCGCCAGCGGCGTAGACATACCAGCCTCGGCCTGTTTTCTGCCCGAACCAACCGTTCTCGCACAAGCGGTCGGCAATGTGCACGTAGCGCGCGCGCGGATCACGAGTTGCGGCGCGCCGCTTGCGCGTGGCCCAGCCGATATCGCCGCCAGCCAGGTCCGACATCTGGAACGGTCCGATCGGGTAGCCGAACGCACGCACGGCGCGATCGATCTGGTACGGCGATGCACCGTCCTCGAGCAGATAGTCAGCCGCCTGCCGGTAGACTGCGAGGATGCGATTGCCGATGAAGCCGTCACAGACCCCCGCGCGCACCGGCACCTTCTTCAGCTTCCTGGCGAGCTCGAACGCCGTCGCGATAACGTCCGCCGAGACTTTCGCCGGCACGACGATCTCCAGCAGCTTCATGATGTTGGCCGGAGAGAAGAAATGCAGGCCGACGACATCTCGGGGCCGCGATACGCTAGCCGCCATCTCGTCGATGTCGAGGTAGGAGGTGTTAGTGGCCAGCACGGCGCCCCGCTTGCAGACGCGATCGAGCTCGGCAAACACCGCCTTCTTCACAGCCATGTCCTCGAACACCGCTTCGACAACGAGATCGGCGTTGGCGAACGCTTCGTACGAAATCGAGCAGGAGAGACGCGAAAGCACGCGCATCTTCTGGTCGGCATCGATGCGACCCTTGGCGACCAGCACGTCGTAGACCTTCTCGACATTCGTACGGCCACGCGCCAGGCTGGTGTCGTCGCGCTCGACCATCGTCACCGACAGGCCGGCATCAAGCATCGCCACGGCAATGCCCGCGCCCATCGTGCCGCCGCCGACGACTCCGACTCTAGCGATCGGGCGCGGCTTCGCCGCCATGGCCTCGGGCACCTTGGCGACCGCCCGCTCGGCGAAGAACGCATGGACAAGGCCACGGCGTTGGGGGCTGCCCAGACACTCCAGGAACAGCGCACGCTCGCGCGCCAGACCTTTTTCGAACGGCAGTTCAACCGCGGCGCGCACGCACTCAATGATTTTGAGCGGAGAGAACAGCCCCCGGCTCTTAACGGCGGTATCGGCGGCGAGCTTGTCAAGGTCGCTTCCCGCGGTCGCGAAATCGGAGACGGCCAGCAGGCACGTGCGACGCGGCACAGCACCGCCTGCCAGCAGTTCCTTCGCGTAGGCGAGGCCGGCGCCCAGCGCGTTCGGTGCATCAACCACCCTATCGATCAGGCCCGCCGCCAGCGCCGCTTGCGCGGAGAGCGCTTGTCCCGACAGCATCAGCTCGGCCGCGGCCTTGGCACCCATCAGGCGCGGTGCGCGCTGCGTTCCGCCAGCGCCGGGCAGCAGGCCCAGGCTCACCTCGGGCAAGCCCAGCTTCGCGGCGGACATCGCGATGCGGAAGTGTGCGGCCAACGCGATCTCGAGTCCGCCGCCCAACGCTGGACCGTGGATGGCCACGATGACGAGTTTGTCCGACGCCTCAATGCGATCGCAGACCTCAGGCAGCGAGGGCGCCAGCGCCGGCTTGCCGAACTCGCGGATGTCGGCGCCTCCGATGAAGGTGTTGCCCTCGCCCACGATCAGCAACGCACGCACGGCATCGTCCGCCGCCGCCTGGTCAATAGCGCGGAGCAGGCCTTCGCGCACGGCGAAGCCCAGCGCGTTGACCGGCGGGTTGTTGATGCGCGCGACCAGGACGGCGCCCTCCCGTGCTAGGTGGATGGCGGGGGTGGCTTGCGACGGGGACACGCTGGAATCTCCGGGAAATGGATGGTTCGTGGACATGTCTCAATTCTTGCGACGTCAGTTATGTTTTACAATTACATCAATAATTGACAGTCAGTCATATAAAATTTGACAATGGATTTGCAGACTTTGACCTTGCTGGTCGAGATCGTCGACTCGGGTAACCTCAGCCAGACCGCGCGCAAGCTCAAGATGACGCGCGCCAATGTGAGCTATCACCTGGCCCAGCTGGAGAAGTCGGTCGGCGTGCAACTGCTGCGCCGAACCACGCGCCGAGTGGAACCCACCGAACTCGGGATGCGCCTGGTTGAATGCGGGCGCAACATCCAGAACGAGCTGCTAGCGGCGGAGGAGATCGTCAAAAGCCTGGGGCGCGAACTGCAGGGCCGTGTCGGCATCAGCGTGCCGAGCGGCTTCGGCCAGATGGTGATGAGCCCCTGGCTGATCGAGTTCAAGCGCCTGTACCCGGGAATCGTGCTCGACGTGCTGTTCGAGAATCGCGCCGACCCGCTGCGCGACGGGGTGGACATCACCGTGCGCGTCATGCAGGAACCGCCACCGTCGCTTGTGGCGCGCAGCATGGGCGACGTCACCTACCTCGCCTGCGCCTCGAGCGCGTACGCACAAGTCCACGACATGCCGCGCACGCTCGACGAATTGCGCAAGGTGCCGCTGATCACGTCCGGCGTCGTCGGCCGCCAGTTGCGGCTTTCCGCCTACCGCGACGGCGAGCGCCACGAGGCCACGCTCGAACCGGTGCTCGTCTCGGAACACTTTCCGTTCCTGCGCGAGGGCATCCTCGCTGGCCTGGGCGTCGGGCTGGTTCCCGACTACGTGCTCTGCGACAAGATCGCCGCGGGCGAGGTCGTGACCACCCTGCAGGACTACCGGTTGAGCATCTTCGGCACGCACATGTACCTGATGTACATGCCCAATCGGCACCAGACCAAAGCCGTGCGCACCTGCATCGAATTCCTTCTGGAGAGCGCCCGCAGCGCTTCGTCGCGGAATGGCCCTTAGGAGCGCGGCCGACGAACTCTCTCGATGGCCTCGGTGACGACATCGAACGCCGGAACATGCTCGGCAGTAGCAGGCCTTGTCGGGGTCGGTTCGTGTCTCACGGATGGAGGCGCCGCGCAGGATCGCAGGTCGCTGATGTTGTCGGTGCACGTGATCAGGCGATGCTCGCGCCTTATTGTGCCGTCAGATGCCTGCCTTCTGCTCTCTCAGGAACACGGGGTAGTCCGTGGTCGGCGGCGTGACCTTGACGTTGTAGAGAATGTCAGCAGCATGGCCCCGGTGATAGGTCGTGTGATTGACGACGTGGAGCACGATGTCCGCGCGAGACATGACGCCTCGTCCGCCGCCAATGAACTCGAAGTCGATCATCTCGCCAAATTGAGCCTCGGAAAGACCGTCAACGTAGGCGATGTACCACTTGTCGATGTCGCGCTGCAACGTCGCCAGCTCGCTCATCGGCGGATGGAGCGCCGGGTGCCGGGTGGACAGTCCGTGGGGCTTTCCCAGGAGGTGGCACTGCCACACATAGTCCATCGCATAGGAATGGTGGAGCGTGCGAATGAGACTGCCGAACAGGATGGGCCGAGGCGCGACCAACTCGTGCTCGGGAACCTCGCCGACCACGGCCAGAAACAAGTCGTCCGCCCAAGCCTTGTATCGACAGAGTCTTTGCAAGTAGTTCATCGCCTCCCCTTTCACTTAGGGCTTTCGGTTCGGTTTTTGCAGGGTTAGTGCTTGCTAGCCTGCTGCCAGCTTCATGGACACCTTATTACGGTGTGAAGATGAAACCCGCAACAGCCCAGTTAACATAAGTCTCAACCGAGCTTGAAACTGCTGACCAAACCTGTCAGCCGAACAGCTTGCTCCTTCAACGATTGAGCTGCCGCAGCGGACTCCTCGACCAGCGCGGCGTTCTGCTGCGTCATCTGATCCAGTTCAATGACGGTGCCGTTAACCTGACCAATACCCTGGCTCTGCTCCGTGGCCGCAGTGCTGATCTCTCCAATGACGTCGGTCACGCGCTGCACCGATCCGACAATGTCAGTCATGGTCGTGCCGGCGTCGTTGACCAACGTCGTGCCGGCCTCCACGCGCTCGACGCTGGCGCTGATCAGCGCCTTAATCTCGCGCGCCGCCTCTGCACTGCGCTGGGCCAACGAGCGCACCTCGCTGGCGACGACAGCGAAGCCGCGGCCCTGTTCGCCGGCACGCGCAGCTTCGACGGCCGCATTCAAGGCCAGTATGTTGGTTTGAAACGCGATGCCGTCGATGGTGCCAATGATGTCGGCGATTTTCTTGCTGGCGTTGTTGATCTCGTCCATCATGCTGACGACGCGCGACACCACCTCACCGCCGCGGCAGGCCGTCTCGGCGGCAGCGCCGGCGAGACGCTTGGCCGTCATCGCCGAGTCGGCGCTTTGGCCGACCGTGTCAGTCAATCGCGACATAGAGCTGGAGGCCTGCTGCAGGTTGGACGCCGTCTGTTCGGTACGCTGCGACAAATCCATGTTGCCGGAAGCAACCTCGGCAGACGCAACCTGGATGCTCTCGGCCGAATCGCGTACCTTACCAACGATCTCGGACAGCGAGCGCTGCATTGACGCGAGCGCCCGCATCATCTCGGCCGACTCGTCCTTTCCATCGACACGCGGCACCGACGATAGGTCGCCGCCGGCCATGCGCTCTGCAAAGCTCTTGGCCTCGGCCATAGGGTCGATGATGGAGCGCGAAAGGCGCAGCGCCAGCAGCAGGCCACCGACAATGCTCGCCAGCAGCGCCCCAACCAGCAGTGTCAGCAGTCGGGTAACAAGGCTGTCCACGCTTTGAAAAACCTGACCCGCCTGCGCGTTCAGGTCCGCCTCAAGCTTGGCGAGCTCGAGGCGCAACTCGGCCTGCTGCGACTCAGCGGGCTTGAGGTCGGCGAGCGCTTTCGCAGCATCGGGATAGTCATTGGCCAGCACCTTTTCGATTACCAGCGTGACGGCCTTGCGGTAGGCGGCAAGCGGTCCTACCAACCTAGCGACAGGCGCCTCGTAAGCCGAGCCTGCAACCAGCAACGCGAGCTCCTGCGATGTCTTGTCGATCTCGGCCTGAGCCTGTTCCCAACCCCTCTTAGACCGACCGACGCGATCCGGGTCGGTCAGGGCCGCGGCCATCGTCGCGGTTTCGACCTGGCTAAGCGTCAAAAGCCCGTTGATCTGCGCGCTGCGCTTGGCCGAAGGTAACAGCATCGATGTGATGCCGGCCACACCAGAACGCGATTGCAGCAGACCATAGCCGCCCAGGGCCACAAGCAGGGCACTCGCCAGCAGGATGGCCCCCAAAACCAAACCGAGGCGCGCAGAAACTCTCAGATTGCGCAACATGATTGATTCCTTTGTCGATGTACCTGGTGATGCAGTTTAGGCCAAACAAGACGGTGTGCGATGTTTTCTGCATAGTGCTCATACCTTTCCGAACACGATCATCCGAGATTGAACGGCAGCACTGAACCGATTCCCCATTCAGTTCGAAAAATGCATCTCCATGAACTGAAGTTTGACCCATTTACAAAAATCCGTTTCCACCTATCCCTGCGCGATCGTAGTTGATACGCTAACGCGCTTCACCGACAGAGCTTATTTCACCAACATTTTTTCCCTTGCCAGTATTTGATTAAAGTTTTCAATTATCCTCTGGGCATCTGGCCGTTTGCGTGTAATTCCAAAATAAAGTGGAAGTACCATGATCGCGGGCGATGCATCGAATTCATCCATGTTTCCAAGCAGACTGAAATTATTTTCCACGTAATACCGGAAAATTTGCTCATCCTCCAAGACGGCATCCACTCTTCCCTTGATCAGTTTTTGGATATCGTGCAATGTCCCGACTCCAGCTTCTTTGCGAAAATTGTTCATTTTCAAAAATTCATCGCTATATTCATACGCTCTGCCGACTGCGATTATTTGACCTGCGAGATCTTTGATGCTGAGTATCTTCCTTGACTTGCCCTTTACCGAATAGAGTCGAAGAGTATTAGCCGAATAGGCCTCACTGAATGCAATCTTTTGACGTCGTTCATCCGTCGACCAGATTGCAATGATTCCGTCTGCCTGACCGGCATAAACCAGTTGAAGTGCGCGAGCCCAGGGCACGATCTCTATCGTTGTGTCGTAGCCCGCCTTAGAAAGCATGCGGCGAACATGTTCAACTTCGGTTCCTTTTCCAGAAACATGATCGGACGTATAGGGCGGCCATTCATTTGCAACCAGTTTAAGCGTCGGATTGCAAAGTGCAAAACCCAGCGGAAACAAGTACAGCAGAAGTGCAAGAAATATTTTCTTCAAATGCACCATGGTCCGGCCCTTGACGTCAACTGCACAGTTTAATTTTTAATGTTAACAAGCAACAGAGGAGCATTCAAGTCCATACATATGCATGGAGAGTGGTATGTGTTGATGAACCGCCGTTACTCTGGGACGTGGCACGCACCGCACCTTAGTGAGGTCGTTTGCCTTCGCGGCGCGAATCATTTCAATTTTTCAACCCCGCGTTGCGATGGGTCGTCTTCCCCGTTGGAAGATCGATTTTTAGAATCTTTTCGTGCAAACTGGAGGGGTCAAACCATGGACAAGCTGAGCCGTGGACTGGGCCCTTAACCGTCTGACCGGCTGGCTGGATGTCGGTGCCGGACAGGCCGTCGCCGCGGAATTCTGCATACGCACGCTGACAAGAGGAGTTACAAGTTTCCATCCAACCTTCCCAAGCTGCCGCTGCACGACAGGCCAACATGCCGACCATAGCCAGCATATTCCCCACGAAGTAATAGTCGCACCTGTTCGAGGATGAAGAAGGAGTTTCTCAATGAGTGCAAGTCCAATGACTCGGCCAATTGTCTTGAGCCCCTGGGACGAGCTTGAGGACTCCGTCGTGGCAGATCTGCAGGTGCTGACCCGCATGGCCACGCTCGTCACGGGCCTGCCCAATGCCTTCGTCACCTTGGCCGACCCGGGCTGGCCGCCAGTCCGGGGCCAAGAGACCAGTTACTGCAGCGCGGCCCTTCTCGAGGACGACATGCTCGTGGCCAATGACGTGCATGTCGATGAGCGCACGCGCGCCATCGCCGCACGGCGTGAGGATTCGAAAATCGTCACCTATGCAGGCGCGCTGATCAAGACCGACGACGGCCGCAAGCTCGGCACCCTGTGCATCACCGACGAGGTCAAGCGCGAACTCCATGCCGAGCAGCTTGACCTGCTCCGCGGCCTGGCGCGCCAGGCCATGAACCTACTCTCGCTGCGCGAGGCCAAAAGGGATCTGACCGCAGCACTGGACAGCATGACGCGACTCGCGACGGTCGACGACCTCACGGGCCTGTTGAACCGCCGTGCCTTCATGCACGAGGCAGAGAAGCTGCAGAAGCTCGTGAGGCGGCAACAGGGCTCGCTCTGCATCGCCATCATTGACATCGATCACTTCAAGCGCATCAACGACCAGCACGGCCACGCGGCTGGCGACGCAGTGTTGCGCAGCGTTGCCCAGGCCCTACGCGGCGGCCTGCGCGAAAGCGACCTCGTTGGCCGCATCGGCGGCGAGGAGTTCGCAATCGTGCTGCCGTTCACATCTCTGCGAGATGCGCTGCGGCGCTTGCAGCAGCTGCGTCAGAGCATGGCCGCACTGCTCTCGGACGGACTGCGCGTTACGATCAGCGGCGGTGTGTCGGAGTTCGGCGGCGGCCCAGTTGGCGATGCACTCAAGCATGCCGATGCGGCGCTCTACCGGGCCAAATCGGCCGGCCGCAACCAGATCCTGCCGGCCGACGAGTTACCGCCCAGTGGAGCGGAGCCACTGGCTCCGTGAGGTTCGTAGATTGCGATTGCCTTGGTGGCTCAAGCTGCCGCACTTGATGTCCTGGCCATCGATGTCGATTTCTTCAGCTCGGTGCACGTGAACGCGGCATGCATCCGTGCACCCTGAATCGCCCCGGCCGGGGCGATTCACCTTGGCCTGCTCCGATCACGGTTACTGATATTGACTTTGACGTGAGCAAGCTGACGTTCATTTGCCAGCGACAGCACTGGGCATTATTAAGTCGTTGACAACCCCATTTTGCGAGTAAGCCGCGACCTTTCCGTCGGATTTCAACGCCAAGGCCGTCAAAGGGCGCTGATCCGTCAGCTGGGCAGTCCTAAAGGTGTGCCCCCCGTCCAAGCTCAGTAGTGAGATGCCGTCCAAGGCCACTGCAAACAACCCGACGTCTGGAATGGCCATCATGTCCGTGATCGAGCTCTTCGTGCCGGATTCTGATTCGTGCCAGGTTTTGCCCTGGTCATCGCTCAGCATCACCCGTCCTGTTAGCCCGCCCACGACAACTGTGCCGTTTGGCAAGACTGCGCCCGCCCAAAACGTGCCTTTGGCACCCGTGGGAAAAGCCGTCCAGCTTTGGCCCAGGTCCTTGGAGCGATACACCATGCCCTGCTCGGCTGCAAGCCAGACGTCACCATCGACACCAGGGAACAACTTGTACAGGTTCAGGTCGCCCTTGTTGTTGAGTGGCGCCGGCATCTTGACCGGATCCCATGTCGTGCCACCGTTGCTGGTGACCAGCAGCAATGAAAACAGGCCCGCCGCGACGCCGTGCCGGGCATCCTTGAACCACACCGAGAACAAAGGCTGATCGGCGCTGAAATCGGACCGCTGCAAGGTCCAGGTCTCGCCTGCATCGGCGCTGGCGAGGATCACGCCCCAGTGCCCCACCGCAAAAAAATGCGAGGCATCGGCCGCCCAGACTGCCGTCAAGGTCGCTCGCGTAGGCACCGTGCGCGCCTGCCGGTAGGTCTTGCCATCATCGTCGGACAGGATGACCAATCCACGGTCGCCCACGGCCACCAACCGCTTGCCTGCCCTGGTGGCGCCGAGCATCAGGACCTGTGTCGCCTGCGGGGCATGCGCTGCGGGCAGCTTGCCCAAGGTGGCAGCGAAGTCGGCGCCCTCACCTTGCGCCCAGACAGAGCACGACAGGAACGCGGCGGCGAGCGCACTTGCCAATCGACGGATTGAATGGTTCATAGCCATGAATACTCTCGTTCAATGGTCAAACATACCGGACTTGCGGACGGGTCCGCTGCGGGGTGCCAGCTTTTCAAGCAGCAAGGCAAAGGCCGGCAGTGCCGTCATGGCCATCACCAGGTTCACGATAAACATGAAGGCCAGCAACTTGCCCATGTCGGCCTGAAACTTGAGCTGCGAGAACGACCAGGTGGCCACGCCGATGGCCAGCGTGATGGCCGTGAAGATGGTCGCCATGCCGACCTCGAGAATCGACGTCTCCAGGGCCTTGCGGATCGACTCCCCATCTGCAAGATGGCTTTGCAGGCGGTTGTAGATGTAGAACGCATAGTCCACGCCAATGCCGACCGCCAGCACCATCACCGGCAAGGTGGCCACCGTCAAACCAATCTGCATTTCCTTCATGAACCAGTAGCCGATGAAGGTCGACACCGTCAGCGGCAGGCAGCATGCGATCACGGCCCGGATGTCGCGGTAGGCCAGCAGCACGAGGATGGCGATGGCTGCGTAGACATTCAGCATCATCGGAATCTCGCTGCGTTCGACCTCCTCGTTGATGGCAGCCAACACACCCGCATTGCCGGATGCGAGCCGGATCGTGACGCCTTCGAGCTTGTTGGCGGCACGGTAGTCCTTGATGGCGGCAATGACCCGATTGATCGTCGTGGCCTTGTGGTCGGCCAAATAGATGTGTACCGCCGACATACTCGCATCGGTGCTGACGTAGCCCCGCCCGCGAGCAATCTCGGTGGTCAGGCCGGCGTAGTTGACGGGGTCCAGCGGCACCACGTTCATTTTCGGGCTGCCCTCGTTGTAGCCCTGGTTGTAGGTGCGAAGCTGGTCGGCGAACGACTTGACGGCCTGCACGCCCTCGACATGCTCGATGGCTGCGACAAAGTCATCCTGGAACTTGCCGATGGCCACGTTCTGCAGCGAGTTCTCGGGCGCCTCGAACACGACGGTCAGCCAATCCAGGCCAAGGTCATAAGAAGCAGCGATCGAGCTGGCGTCCTGATTGAAGCGCGAGTCCTCGCGCAGCTCCGGCGCCCCCGGCTGAACGGTGCCGACCACACGGTCCCTGCTCTGCCAGACCGCCACGCCAAAGATGGCGCAGGTCGCCAATGCCACGATCACGGCATTGCGCGGCTCTGCAACATGAGCCAGGCCGCGCAACCAGTTGGAGCGCTGCTCCCGCTTGGCCATCGCGCTGACGGCGTAATCCTTGCTGAAATGGAAGAAGGATGCAGCCAGCGGCAGCAGCACAAGATTGGTGATGATCTTGTAGCCCACGCCGATCGACGAAATGATGGCCAGTTCCTTCACCATCTGAATCGGGATCAGCAGCAGCGTCACGAACGACACCAGGGCCGTGATCAGCGCCAGGGTGCCAGGCACCAGCAAGCCGCTGAAACTGGCGCGCGCCGCGTCCATGGTCGACTTGCCGTGGGCAATCTCCCGCACGATGAAGTTGATCTGCTGAACACCATGCGACACGCCGATGGCAAACACCAGGAAAGGCACCAGCACCGCCAAGGGGTCGAGCCCGTAGCCCATCAGACGCAAGGTGCCGAACTGCCACACCAGCGAGGTGAGCGAGCACGCGATGGGCAGCAAGGTCAGCCGCACCGAGTGGCAGTACCAGTACACGGCCAGGGCCGTGAGCAGCAGCGCGACCGCGCAGAACTGCATCACCGACGCTGCGCCTTCGGCAATGTCACCGACCTGCTTGGCAAACCCTGTGATCTGGATTTCAAACTTGTCGTCCTCGAACTCCTTGCGGATCTTTTCGTCGAGGATCCTGTTGTACGCCACGTAGTCGAGGCGCTGACCATCCTTGTCCACATCGCCGATCTCGGCGGTGATCATGGCGCTGTTCTGGTCATGCGACACCAGCGTGCCGACGAAGCCGCCGGCATTGGTGGCGCGCTTGATGTCCTGTATGACCTCCGGACTCAGCTGGTCCTTGGTGACCGTGCCCGGAATGACGGGCTGCGCACGAAAGCCTTCATCGGTGATCTCGTTGACGAAGCTGTTGGGCGTCCACAGCGATTGAACACCGAGACGGTCGACGTTGGGCAGGAAGGTCACGGCCTGCGTGACGTCGTACAGGCGCTTCAAGCCCTCGTCCGTCCAGATCTCGCCCTTGCGCGCCTTCACGACCACCGTCAGACGGTTGGCGCCGAAAAGTTGATCGCGGTATTTCAGGAAGGTCGCCACGTATTCGTGGTTCAGGGGCAGTTGCTTATCAAAGCCCGCATCCATCCTAAGCCGCACGGCAAAGACGCCCATCATCAGGGTAAGCAAAGCCAAGACCGTCACCACGATCGCACGCTTGGCAAACAACAGATTCTCAAGCCGCTTCAAATTCATATCGTCATTCCAGTCATGGCGAATCTTGCCCGCCAGCTCCACCGAACTTCGTGATACGAGCTTCGATGCGGCTGGCGCCTTCGCTAAGTTCAACGTTCACTGATGCTTCGCAGATTCTCTGGCGTGTAGAAATTCATGCTGAAGCGCGGATCTTCCTTCTCGTCGGACAGGAACTTGGTGTCCTTGCCGCCACCGAGGACATTGGAGTCCGTGACATAGCGGCCGTTGGAGAAGTCATGGAAGAACACCAGCGTGGCGTTCTCGCAGGAACCGATTTCCCAGGCCGGCATGATGCCTGCCTCCTTGTGGCGCCACAGCGTGCCCTTGGTGTCGTACTCCTCGGCGGCAGCGGCCAGCCAGGTGTCTTCATCAAGGTACAGCACCTTCTTGGGTGTGCTGTGACGTGCGCCGGCCTTCAAGTCGCCCTCGATCACCCACACGCGATGCAACTCGTAGCGCCGCACCTCGTTGTCGATGTAAGGCCCCATGCCCTGCGCACGGTGCTTCAGATTCACCGATTCGAACGCCGAGTACGGGATATAGATTTCCTTCTTGCCGACAACCTTCCAGTCGAAGCGATCCGGATTGCCGTAGTACATGAACAGGGAATCGTTCGGGTACTGGTTCTCGAAGCCGATCAGCGGCGTGTCATACGCGTAGGACGGCAGGCGGCGCACGCGGCGCTGACCGGTGAAGTAGTAGAACGACTCCACGTCCTTGTCGAAGAAATAAGTCTGGATCAGCTTCTGGCCGGCCAGGGCCACGGGTTCCGTGAATCCGTAATAGAAGCCCTGCTGGATGCCGTGGACCTGCGATGGCGACTGCGTTCCCTTGCGGCCCCAGGGGTAGTACGACATCTGGTCCCAGCGCGTGACGATGCCTGCGGTCGAACCGGGCTTGGGCGACACGGTGGTGTAGGCATCCGGCCACCAGATTCCCACGCCCTGGTAACGCATCAGGTAGTTCCACACCGCCTCGATACCGGACTTGGGGATGGGGAAAGGAACGCCCGGCAGCGAGGCCTCTTCGAGCGACCAGCCATTGGCCGCGATCTTGGACTTGATCGCGCCCTTGGCCGTGTTGTCGAGCACGAAGTCCGGGTAGGAGCAATCGCGGTGCGTGGGATACACGCGCATCTCGTAGCCTTTCAGCGAAGTGATCATGCCCACCTGGCCCGGGGTCAGCTTGTCCTTGTACTTGTCGACGTTGGAGGCGTCGATGACGAACAGAGGTTTTTCGTCCTTGTGTTTCCAGTACTCGATGCGATTCTTGCCATAGGTCCAGTTGCCGACGGGCTTGTCTGTCGCGCCGCCCCATTTTGGAATGGTGCCGTCCTTGTTGCCGTTGGGATCGGCACCGACCGGCGTCAGGGTCTTGCCGAGTTGAGCCACCTCTTCGGCGGTGACGCCGGCATGGGCAGCCATGGTGGCCAACAGCGCCGCCGCAACCACGGATATCTTGAAATGAATTCGTTTCATGGAGATTTGCCTTTCTTGGATTAAGCGTAAGCAATGATCAGAAGTTGTAGGTGACGAAGGCGCCTACCATGTCGCGGTCCTTGTAGGGTTGGGCGCCCGCAATGTCGCCACCGAAGAAGCGCGTGAGATTGAAGCCGGCCTGCCAGATCGTCGGGTTCTGGTTGATCAGCAGGTAGTAATTGATAGACTGCGCGCCTTGCAGATAGCTGCCCGCCGGGTTGGGTGTATAGCCGTGGAATGCATTGAAGTAGGTCGCACCCGCCGTGATCTGCCATCCCGCGAAGATGGTGCCGTCGTAGGTCCAATTGAAATCCACGATGGCGCCAGCGGACTTGGGCGTTCCAACCCCCACCAGATTGCCCTGTGAATCGGTCCAGGCCAGGCCGCCAGCGGCGACGGCCTGGGTCACGACCGTGCCGCCAGACAGGGTTTGCGACATCAAGGGCTTGACGCCCGGGTAATAGGTCAACACCCCTTCGGCCGTCAGCGTGGCGCTGTCGGCCTTCAGGAAGTCCATGACTGTGGGGTTGTCGCTGGGTGTCAAGGTCAGTGTAGCGGTGAGGTGGGTCTCGTATTTCTGCATGTCCTTGTACAGCGGACAGTTCGCTACCACCGCTGCGTTCGCCGCTGACAGCACGGTCGATCCGGCGTTATAACAACCCGACAGCCCCACCGCATCGCGCGGCCGGTACGACAGTTCCGCGCCGATGGCCCAGGGACCCAGCGGGAAATTGGTGCTCACGCCGAAGAGATCGCGGTTCTTCAGGTACGAGGCCTGGTAATCGACACCGGCGGACACGGTGCTGTCACCCACGATGCTGAACACGGGCGACTTGTCCGTGTAATGCAGGTAATAGAGCCCGTAGTCGACCGTCGAGCCCTCCGCCTTGCGGTGCAACGCCAGGCCGAATTGACCGCTGTTGCCAGGGTTGATCGTCGGCAAGGTACCCGCCCCCCAAACGGCGCCAATGGCCGGATTGGTCGCATTGGTCGGGTAGTTCGCGTAATACCCGTTCAGGATGTCGCTGTTGATCTGCGCCAGCGTGACTGAAGAAATCCGGCCCGTCGCCGCAGCACCGCCGCGTCCCGTGGCACCGCCCAGGCTGGTGATGCAATTGGTACCTGCGGAATTGCAGAAATTGCCGCTCACGCTATTCAGGCGCGCGAAGGCTGCGGCGTCCAGGCCCGCGAGATTGGGATTGGCGGTCCAGAACGTGACCGCGTCGGAAACACCGCGGCCAAAAAAGTCAGACGTTGACCAGTAGCTGCCGATGGCGGGGTACTTGTTCTGGTTCCAGAACATTTGGTAGTAGCCCTCGGCATTCCATCCATCCCCCAACTGCCCTGCCACGGAAATCAGCGGCGCAGGCAGCACATACTCCTTGATCTGCGTGCCAGGGATCAGGGATTTCTGGAAGTCGATCGCACTGCTGGCATTGATGCCGCCAAACAGGAACACGCTCTCGCCCCAGTTGATCACCTGGTTGCCCACGCGCACGCGCCACTGCTTGTCGTCGACGGAGAACTTGTGGCCTACCCACAGGTCCAGCAGTTGGGTGTTGTGCACGACCTGTGCCGCCGCATCGCCGGACAATTCCGTTCTGTAGGTATCGGCGGCGACCGGGTCGTAGAACGCCGTTCCGCGCGCCATGATGTCCAGCCCCGTTGGCTCATTGTGTGCGAGCAGTTCGGACGTCAGCTTGACGTAGCCAGAGAACGCGTGGTTCTTCTTGTAGTTCAGGTCGCCGTTGTCGCCGAACGACCAGACACCGGTGGCCGCACCAGAATTCACTGTCGGGTCACCAATCAGGTAGCCCGCGGGGTCGCGCAAGCGAAATCCTGCCCCGACCGTGATCTGGGTATCCAGGGCACCTTTCCAGGAACCGGTGTCGAAGGGCTCCGCATGCGCGGAAAACGCGCACAGAATCGCTGCCGGCACTGCTGCAAACCGGATGCATTTGAGCTGTGCGATCTTTTTAGACGTCATTGCTTCTCCTGTGAATGCTTCAAATTGAAGGTTGAACCTTGCAGTAAAGGCCTCGCATCGCAACTCCGGGTGGAGTCCAGCGATTCAAGGATGGGAACTCGAATGCTCAGCGCGGGATGGCGTCTCCCGAGGGTGCATTGCCCCGGCCGTGGGGCTTGGCCACCAGCATGTAGGTCAAACCCAGCGCCAACACGATGGAGAGCGTCAGAGCCATGCCAAAGTTCAGGAACCACGGGTCATTGGGCGAGCGCGGCCAAGCCAGGTTGACGATGGCGCCGATGCCAAACACCAGGGCAAATGTGTTTACCGGCCAGGCCCAGGCACCCAAGGTGAACTTGCCGCTGGGTTTCCAGCCCTTCCAGCGCGCGTACAAGGCGCCCAGCACGATCATCTGAAAGCCGACGTAGATGCCCATCGATCCGAACATGATGATGGTCTTGATGGCGTTCTCCATGAAGTAGCCCATCACCGCAATGCCCATGGGAATCAGTCCGGCCAGGACCAGCGCACGCGAGGGCACGTTATTGCCCGACAGTTGCTTCAAGGCAGCGCTGCCGACGATCATGTCGTCTCGCGCATACGAAAACAGCAGGCGGCTGGCGGCGGCCTGCAGGCTCAGCAGGCACGAGAAGAACGACACCAGCACGATGCCGATGACGATTCGGTAGCCCGTGTCACCCAACGCCGTCTTGAGCACGGTCGTGACCGGATCGGCATCCTGGCCTGAAATGGCCGCCTGCATGTCAGGCACAGCCAACAGCAGCGCCAGGCACACCAGCATGGCCGCGGCCCCCCCCACATAGACCGTCATCCGCATGGCGCGTGGAATGGTCTGGCCAGGATTGGGCGTCTCTTCCGCCACGTCGCCGCAGGCCTCGAAGCCGTAATAGCAAAACGTGGCCCCCACGGATGCCGCAAGCAAGGCGGGCAGGTAATCCACACCCCTGCCGAAATGGTAGGTATTGAAAAGAACGGACAAGTCCTGCCTGCGCGCAAAGAACAACAGGTAGGCGCCCACGGCGATGGCGCCCAGCAGCTCGCAAATGAAGCCGAACATCGCCACACGGGCAAGCAGGCGGGTGCCACTCAGGTTCAACACCGTGGTGCAGCAGATCGCCACCACCGCGATACCAGCGATCGCGCCATTCCCCAGTTCGATGTTGAGCAGCTGCGCCACGAACGGCGCACCGCCCACCGCCACCGCCGCAATGCTGGTCCAAAGCGCCCAGAGATAGATCCACCCCGCCATCCAGGCCCAGCGCGTGCCCACCAGACGGCGCGCCCAAGGGTACAGGCCGCCGGAAATGGGGAACTGCGCGACCACCTCGCCAAAGACGAGGCACACCATCAACTGCCCCAGCCCCACCAGCAGGTAGGTCCAAAACATGGCCGGGCCGCCGGCGGCCAGCGCAACGGCAAATACCGAATACACCCCGACCACAGGAGAAAGGTAGGTGAAGCCCAGCGAGAAGTTCTCGCTCAAGCTCATGGACCTCTCGAAGTCGCTGCTGTAACCCAGGGCCTTGAGCTGCGCGGTGTCCGCGTCCAGATGACTGTCGGTCATTGCATTCATGGTGGTCATTGCCGGATCAAAGTTTCACCATCACGTGACGGGTGCAGGTGTACTCTTCCAGCGCATAGACGGACTGGTCCTTGCCATAGCCTGACTTCTTCATGCCGCCGTGAGGCATTTCGCTGACCAGCATGAAATGGGTGTTGACCCAGGTGGTGCCGTATTGGAGTTCCGCCGCCACGCGCATGGACTTGGCCACGTCCTTGGACCATACCGATGAGGCCAGGGCGTAATCGGAATCGTTGGCCAGCGCGATGGCATCGTCGATGTCCTTGAACGGCGTGACGGACACCACCGGGCCGAAGATTTCCTTGCGCACGATTTCGTCGCTCTGGCGCGCACCTGCAATGACAGTGGGTTCGTAGAAGAAGCCGCGGCGCTGCGCCTCCTTGCCACCACACAGCACCTCGATGTGGGACGACTGGCGCGCGCGCTCCACGAAACTGGCCACGCGAGAGCGCTGACGCTCGGTGATGCACGGCCCCATCTCCACGCCCACGTCGTTCTGCTCCCCGATACGTATGGTCGACACGGCGGCGGCCAGGTCGGCGACAAAGCGCTCGTACACCCCTTGCTGCGCGTAGACACGGCATGCTGCGGTGCAATCCTGGCCGGCGTTGTAATAGCCGAAGGTGCGGATGCCTTCGATCGCAGCGGGAATATCAGCGTCGTCGAAAATGATGGCCGGCGCCTTGCCGCCCAGTTCCAGGTGCGTGCGCTTGATGCCACGGGTCGCGGCCTCCAGCACCTTCTGGCCCGTGGACACGTCGCCGGTGACGGAAATCATGCGCACGGCATCCTGCCGGATCAATGGAGAGCCCACCGATTCGCCACGGCCGCAGACCACGTTGATCACCCCAGGCGGGAAAATCTCGGCAATGAATTCGGCGAGCTTCAGTGTGGACAGCGGCGTCTGTTCCGAGGGTTTCAATACGATGGTGTTGCCTGCAGCCACGGCCGGTGCCACTTTCCAGGCGGCCATCAGCAAGGGGTAGTTCCAGGGCGCGATCGAAGCCACCACGCCCAGGGAGTCGCGCCGGATCATGCTGGTATGGCCCGACAGGTACTCGCCCGCCGTCATGCCGGACATGGTCCGCGCCGCGCCGGCAAAGAACCGGAAGACGTCGGCGATGGCCGGCATCTCGTCATTCAGCGCTGCCAGATAAGGCTTGCCGCAATTGAGTGATTCAATGCGAGCCAGCACTTCCGCGTTCTGCTCGATCTTGTCGGCCAGCTTCAGCAGCAGGCGCGCGCGATCCTTGGGCGTGGTCTTGCTCCAGGACGGATACGCCTTCTGCGCCGAATGCACGGCCAACTCGATCTGTGTCAGCGATGCTTCCCTGACCTTGCCGATGGGTTCGCCCGTGGCAGGGCTGTAGATGACTTCTTCCTGCTCCTCACCGGTCACGAATTGGCCATTGATAAAGATTTCAGTTCTCATTGCCTTGTCCTTGTTCGCGGGTTCTGCCGTTGACGGCGTGATGACAAACTCTATTTACCTGCCCCATCCGCATGGCTGCCGGATTCAGTCAGCTTCCATGCGGCCACGATCGGCACCGTGGTCACCAGGATCACCAGCAGCGCCACCACATTGGTGATAGGCATTTCGCGCGGCTTGGCCAATTGATTGAGCAGCCAGATCGGCAGCGTGCGCTGCGCACCTGAAGTGAACGTGGTGACGACGATTTCGTCGAAACTCAGCGCGACCGCCAGGATGCCGCCAGCCATGATGGCTGTCCCGAGGCCAGGCAAGACCACATACCTGAAGGTCTTGAACGCGTCTGCGCCCAGGTCCATCGACGCCTCGTTCAGGCTCTGCGGCATGCGGCGCAGGCGCGCGATCACGTTGTTGAAGACCAGGATCACGCAGAAGGTCGCGTGCCCCAGCACCAGGGTCTGCACGCCCGGCTCAAGATCCAGCAACCGTATGGTCGACAGCAGCGCGATGCCGGTGATGATGCCTGGCAAGGCGATCGGGAGGTTGAACATCAGATTGATGCCGTCGCGTCCCGCGAAGCTGCGGCCATGCACGGCCAGTGCCGCCAACGTCCCCAGCACCACGGCGATGCCCGCCGCGATCAGGGCCACCTCCAGCGACAGCCCGATGGACTGCAACACGTCGATGCGCTCGAAGGCACGCGGGAACCACTTCAGCGTGAATTCGTGCGGCGGAAACGTGAAGGCACTGTCCTCGGCATTGAAGGCATAGAGGGCGATGATCGCGATCGGAAAATGCAGGAATGCGATCGCCGCCGCGACGGCCAGCCGCAATGCCAGAGGCGCGCGCGGAGTATCCTGATCAGAGTGCATCGAATGCTCCCAGGCGGCGCGCCAGCCAGAGCCACGCGCTCACCACAACGATGGGAATCAAGGTCAATGCGGCTGCCATGGGCATGTTGCCGATGGCCCCCTGATACCTGTACACCGCCGTACCCAGGAAATCGCCCGATGGCCCCACCAGCGTGGGCACGATGAAGTCGCCAAAGGTCAGGCAGAAGGTGAAGGTCGCGCCGGCCGCAACGCCTGGAACCGTCAGGGGCAGGATGACATTGCGAAACGACTGGCCGGGCCGGGCGCCCAAGTCCGCGGACGCCAGCAGCAGGTTGCGCGGAATGCGTTCTATCGACGCCTGGATCGGCAGCACCATGAAGGGCAGCCACATGTAGGTGAAAACGATGAATCGCCCCAGGTGCGAAGTCGAAAGCGTGTTGCCGCCAACATAGGGTGTATTGAGGACCGCATTCATGAGCCCAGCCAGGCCGATGTGATTGACGCACCACATCACCACGCCCTCCTTCGCCAGGATCACCGTCCAGGCATAGGCCTTGACGATGTAGCTAGCCCACATCGGGATCATCACGGCCACATAAAGCGCGGGCTTGAGCGTTCCGCTGGCGTAACGCGCCATGTAGTAAGCCAGCGGATAGCCCAGCGCGACGCAGGCCAGCGTGACCGCCACGCTCATGGTCAAGCTGCGTGCGGCAATGTCCAGGTTGGTGGGATCGCTGACCACGGTTTTCAGGTTGGCCAACGTGAACTCGCGCGTGATCGTCATCGAGAACTCGTCGAAGGTGTACACGCTTTGCAGCAGCAAACCGAGCAAGGGGCCGACGTAAACCAGCAGGAACCACAGCAGGGGTGGCCCCAGCAGCAGCCAGAGGCTCAGGCGCGGCGATTCGTACAGCGCATGGACGACGGCCCTGCGCATGCCAGAACCACGATGCGCCAGACTGGTGCTCATGCGGCCAGCTCCACCATGGCACGTGCGGGCCATACGAGCCGCACCGCACTCCCCGGAGAAATGGTTGTGGCCGCCGAGTCCAGCAGGCCGGAGGCCAGAGTTGCGCTGACCAGCGTCTGTCCCAGGGCCACCTCACAGCGCGTAGAGGCGCCATGAAACAGCATTTCGGACACCACGCCTTCCGCGCCGACGCAGTCGTCCGGCACGGCGTCTGACAGCGACTGCACCCGCACATATTCAGGTCGGATGGACAGCAGGCTGCTCGCGCCCTTGCTCATGTCACGAGCGAGGTCATCACGTAATACATTGGATCCGCCGACAAACTCCGCCACAAAAGCGGTGCCTGGGCGCTGGTACAGCTGGCGAGGGGAATCGACCTGTTCCAACCTGCCCTTGCTGAAAACGGCCACGCGATCGGCCATGGCCATCGCCTCGCCCTGGTCATGCGTCACGTAGACAAAACTGATACCCAGCTCGCGATGCAGGCGCTTAAGCTCGCCCTGCATCTGCTCACGCAGCCGCAAATCGAGCGCGCCCAAGGGTTCGTCGAGCAGCAGCAGCTTGGGCCGGTTCACAATGGCCCGTGCAAGCGCCACGCGCTGGCGCTGCCCACCCGACAACTGCGACGGACGGCGCTCTTCATAGCCGGCCAGGGCGACTTGCTCGAGCGCCTCCAGCGCACGCCGCCGACGCTCGCCTGCAGCCACGCCGTTCATCCGCATGCCGTAAGCCACGTTCTCGATCACCGACAGATGCGGGAACAAGGCGTAGTCCTGAAACACCGTGTTGACATCGCGCTCGTACGGCGGGACGCTGGTCATGTCCAGACCGTTCATCAACACTGCGCCCGCGCTGGGGCGCTCGAACCCGGCGATCAGGCGAAGGCAGGTGGTCTTGCCCGAACCCGACGGCCCGAGCATGGCGAAGAATTCGCCCGGCTTCACCGTAAAGCTGATCGAGTCGACTGCCACGGACTGTGCGTAGAGCTTGGAGACTTCGCGCAGCTCGACGGCAGCGTCAAATGATCTCAACATGTCAGCGCCCACCCTGGATCGCGATGTAGTCCGCAGTCCATTTGCTGTAGGGCACACAGGCGTTGCCTTGGGTGGCGCAGGCCGCCTGAGGTGTCCGCCAAAACGCAATCTTCGAGAAGTTTTCGTAGCCATTGGTCGAGCAGGGCTTGCTGTCGCCGGGCGTCTTGGCGCTGCAAGCCGTCTTCGTCACGGGATTGGAACCGAACCATTCGGCCACCGGAGCCTGCACCTTGTCGCTGAGCGACCAATTCATCCAGGCATATGCGCACATGGGGTGCTTGGCCTGCGCATGCATCATCGTGGTGTCGGCCCAGCCCGTGGCACCCTCCTTGGGGATGACCGAAGCAATCGGCTTTTTCTCCGCCCTGAGCAGGTTCACCTGCACCGGCCAGGAGCCTGAGGCCACCACGCCTTCGGACTTGAAGTCCGACATCTGCACGTTGTAGTCGTGCCAGTAGCGGTGGATCAGGGGCTTTTGATGGCGCAACAGTTCCAGCACCGCGGCGTATTGGGCCGCGTTGAGCTCATAGGGATTCTTGATGCCCAGTTCCGGCCGCTTGCTCATCAGATAGAGCGCTGCGTCGGCCATGTAGATGGCACCGTCATAGGCCTGCACGCGGCCCTTGTTCGACTTGCCATCGGGCAACTTCTGCTCTTCAAACACGACGGACCAGGAAGTCGGCGCGCTCTTGCCGAACACCTTGGCGTCGTACATGAGAACGTTGGGCCCCCACTGGTACGGCACGCCGTAGATCTTGTCGCCCACCACGAACCAGGGCGCGGATTTCAGCCGAGGATCCAGTTGCGCCCAGTCCGTGATCCTGGCCGTTTCGATGGCCTGCACGCGCTTGCCGGCGACCAGGCGCAATGAAGCGTCACCGGATGCGGTGACCAGGTCATAGACGCCCTGTGTCATCAGCGACACCATCTCATCGCTGGTCGCCGCGGTCTTGACGTTGACCTTGCAGCCGGTTGCCTGCTCGAAGGGCGTGACCCAGTTGTATTTGGCGTCGGTCTCGCCACGTTCGACATAACCGGGCCACGCCAGGATATCCAGTGCGCCTTCGCCCACGTTGGCGGCGTGGACTACGACATTGGCGGCACCCAGGCCAACCATCAAGACACCCATCAGCGCAGCACGGACATGGACCATGGTCAGATTTCCTTGACTTGCAAATTGGTTGCAGGAGTTGCAGCGGATTTTGTAAGTCAGCCCTGCACCCGGAAAGATCAATCAAGCGATAATTCCCATCGGCTTTTCCGATATCTCGTAAACCTCCATCGTAAAAACCCTAGGTTCATGTGCGAGGTTTTGCTCATGGATGTTCGTCATGACCATTTCCTTGATTGCGCTGCGCAACTTCCGCGCCGTTGCCGAATGCGGTTCGATTTCCGGTGCCATGCGCTCTGTGCAAGCCTCACAGGCCACCATCACCGAATCCATTCAAAGGCTGGAGGCCCACCTGGGCGCCCTGCTGTTCAGGCGCCACGCACGCGGCATGGCCCTGACCCACGCAGGCCATGAATTTCTGCGCCACTGCGACCGGATCCTCGGCGCCGTGGCGTCGGCGGAGGCGGCACTCCAGACCCGACCGGACGCACTGCATGGCGACCTGGTGATTGGCGCAACCAGCTTGTTGACGGGTTATTACCTGCCGGCGCTGCTGGAGCGCTATCGCCGCGCCTTTCCGCGGGTCAACATCCGGGTGACCGAGGACGCGGGACATTTCATCGAGCACCAGCTCCTCAATGGAGAGATCGACGTTGCATTGACCATCTTGTCGGACCTTGAAAGCCCTCAGGCCTTCCATCATTCGCTTCTGGTGCGATCCCCTTGGTGCCTGTGGCTGTCGCCTGGTCATCGATACGCAGAACGGCCTAATATCTCACTTCGAGAGTTGGGCGACGAATCAATAGTCATGCTCCACAATGACGATGCCAGAAATCTAAGTAGTGAGCGGTGGCGGGAGGTTGGCATACGCCCCCGCATCACTGTCAAAACACGCTCGATCGAAGCAACGCGCAGCTTGGTGGCCACAGGATTCGGAATTTGCGTGCTGCCGGAGCTGCTATTCCGTTCTTGGTCCCTTGAAGGCGAAAGACTGGTCTCCATTCCGATAGCGGAAGCCATTGCGCCCCTGGAGGTTGGACTGGCATGGCGCAAGGGCGCAAGGGTCACCACTGTAGTCGAAGGCTTTGTTTCTACGGCACAGGAGCACAGTGCTGCGCCGACGATTGCCAACCACTAAGCTGAAGTTGAGTACAGCAGTAATCCTCCAGCAAGTTCTCTGAGACCGGTGCATGAACCGACATCACGTCGCTTCGCTTTTCATCAGCCAATCCTCCTAGGTCTTTTGATCATGCAGGCCTGGCATCCATGAACGCACGCCAAGTCATCCCAGATATGGATGCACAGAATGTCCGCCTCCTGGCGCCGCAACCTGATGCCCAGAAAAGATGCACACCAGCATGGTGGGGCGCACCATTTCCGAGGATGTCTGACTGTCTTACCTCATGAGGCATGCATTAGGTAAATAGGTATCGCTGTTATCAGAGCCATCTTCTGAGGCAATACTTCACGGTCTGGCTTTGATCGACCCTCTCGAGACTCGACTGGCATAAATCTTGCGGCGCGGCAAACGTATGGATTGGCGAGGTCGTGCAGATGTCGTACGCGAATGATGATGAGGGCATGTCGGCGCCCACTGAGCAGCTTGGCAACTTCATGAATCTTCTTGCTGATGCCCATCTGGAGGATGTCGCTTCTTTTGGAATCTGCAAATACAACGATCGCGACGGCACTTGCCACCTGACACCCGCGTCGGCGGCCTATCTGGAGCTCGTTGGCACAACATTCGCATCACTCGACGATTGCTTCACCCATGTCGTTCAAGACGACCTGACCGAACTGATTCAGTACGTGACCGGGCCTTGCCAAGACCGGTCCGCAAAGATCGAAGTTCGTGTGTTTGGAAGCCAAATGGGGCTGCGCTGGCTGCGCATGACACGCATGGTGGCGCTGTCAGAGCGAACACATGACAAGTACTTTGTGCTGCAGGATGTCACGGACGCCAAACACGCCAGGGTGCGCGAAAAGCTGGGCTTCGAACTCACGGAGTTCTTAACTGGAACCCATACGCTGGAGGCAGCGATCACCAATGTGATCCAGCTGATTTGCAAGAACCTTGGATGGGACTGGGGTGCCTACTGGAGCATCGAAGGCATGGGGGCTCAACGCTTGTTCTGCCGTCATTTCTGGCATCCAGATAGCCAGGATCTTCAGAAGTTCAGCGCCGCAAGCAGCACTTTAAGCATGTTGCCAGGTGAAGGCCTGGTAGGACAAGTTTGGGAAACCGGCGTAGCTCAATGGGTGGAAGAGATGAGCACCGACCCGCGATTTCTCCAACAAGACGGCGCCCGATTCTGCGGCTTGTGGTCAGGCTACGTCTTTCCGGTCACGTACGTATCAGACGATGGCGAGCAGCACAGGCCCGGCGTGCTGGAGTTCTACAGCGGACTTGCAAGGCAGCCCGACGCGCAGCTTCCCAAGGTGTCTGCAGCCATTGGCGCAGTGATTGCACAGACGGCACAGCGACTGGAGATCGAAGCGGAAATTCGTCGTTTAGCTCAGATCGACGAACTGACCGAGCTGGACAATCGCGCGCACTTTTACGGCCAGCTCAACAAGCAATGTGTACTTGCGGGACGTTCCAACGCGCCATTTGCATTGATGTTCATCGATCTCGACCGATTCAAACCGATCAATGATGCCTATGGTCATGATGCCGGCAACGTGGTTCTGCGGACATTTGCACAACGCCTCTCCTCACTGGTACCTTCCGGCGCACGTGTAGGCCGACTTGGGGGCGATGAATTTGCCGCTCTGCTGCCAGGCTGTTCGGATGAAGTTGAATTGGCAGAACTCGTCGATCAGGTCCTGGCAGAGGCTGTTCGGCCCATCGACTATGAAGATTTGAAACTGACTGTCTCCGCAAGCATAGGCGTGAGTCGATTTCCTGAAAACGGCAGAACGGGTCCAGAACTGCTTCGCAGTGCCGATGCAGCGATGTACCGCGTCAAACAGAACGGCCGCAACGGCAACACCGTGTTCTCCAACACCAATCCAGAAATTCTCGCCGTTCAACGCGCCACGCTGGCCAATGTTCTCGCCATCGAGGCCGAGCTTCGCCAAGCGTTGCGGAACGAACAGCTGGTTCTTGCCTACCAGCCGATCTACGAGTTGGCAACCGGTCAATTGCATGGCGCCGAAGCATTGATTCGTTGGCGCACAGCCGACGGCAGTATGGTGCCACCAGACGTCTTCATTCCGATCGCGGAGCGAAGCGGTCTCATTGTCGACATCGGACGCTGGGTGGCGGGCCAGGTATTTCGCGACCTCGCTGTGCTTCAAACCACGAAGCTCGCAAAGATCAAGGTTCACGTCAACATGGCCGCATCAGAATTCACCAATGCCAATTTACCGAACCTACTGGGCGAAATGGCCCTGAACCGGGCCATACCGTCTTCACAGTTGGTTCTTGAATTGACCGAGGGCATGCTGATGAAGCAACCGGATCAGGTGGTGCCCATCATGCGTCGATTGCGTCAACTGGGCTTCGAGATCTCTTTGGACGATTTCGGCATGGGCCATTCTTCGTTGTCCATGCTCAAGAACCTGCCCTTGACTTCATTGAAGATCGACCGCTCCTTCGTTCGCGACCTTGCCAAGTTCGACAACGATCGCGCAATTGCCAGGACCATCATTGATCTTGGCCGTCACATGGGACTCGAAGTGATCGCGGAAGGGATAGAAAGCTCCGCCCAATTGGATATCTTGCGCGCAAGCGGGTGTCGACTTGCGCAGGGGTTCCTGCTTGGTCGCCCAATGCCCCTCGATTCCCTGCTCGAAGCGCACAGAGATCACGGTGACGCAAGGACGAACTCAAAAATTTGTTACGAACTCCTTTAAATCATCTAATCGAATTTTAATTAATTGATATCAATTTTTAGCATGCTTGGAAAATGCCAGCACACGTCGTGCCAAGGGCAGAAACTGGTCGTGCAAGGCCCCGTCGGACCACCGATTCATCGGCTGCAATGACGTGTTAGCATCTTTCCCCTCGTAAATGAGGCCCCCGCCCAACATGATTCACGACCGCCTTTCTCCAATCGACACTTCTACGGCAGAACACTACCTTTGGGGTGGAATCTGCGATGGCTGGCATCTACTCAAATCTCAGGACTTGAGCGTGATCCAAGAGTATGTTCCCGCCGGAGCGAGCGAGGTGAATCATTTCCACACAAATGCACAGCAGTTTTTCTATGTGCTCACGGGGGTGGCAACATTGGAATTTGATGGTCATGCACACCAGGTGAATGCAGGCCAAGGAATTCACATTCCTGCAGGAACTCCTCACCGTTTCGCCAATTGTTCCAGCGAAGGCGTCAGCTTTTTGGTTATCTCCTCACCAAGCACTGCAGGCGACAGAACCAACATTGACTAAGATTGTGGTCGCGCCGCCAATTTTTTACGGCGCAAGCCTTGCCAGGCTCGGCGGCCAAAATCATCGCCGGCATCGAAACCATGCACATGGTCAAGAAGAGGCAGTTGCGCTGCCCCCAAGGAGTCGTTGTGTCCGGCGCGGACCGGTTCTACAGCCTGGTCGCTCGTTGAGCGCCTGGGCTCTGCGCTCCGACACGGCCCGAATCCCTTAACGCAACAGAACCTTCTCGCGCGCCATCAGGCGAGCTTTCTTGACGGGGGGACTATCCGCCAGAAATATTCGGCGTGCGGATTGTCAGCGTGAAGACGGTGCGCCCGGTGTCGCTTGCCACAGAGACCGTTCCCCCGTGCATCTCCATGATGGAGCGAACGATCGCCAGACCCAGGCCCGACCCCGCCGCGGAATCCTCCCGCGCCGTGGCAACCCGAAAGAATCGCTCGAACACGCGCTCCTGAAGCTCCTTGGGAATGGCGGTTCCAACGTTCTCCACATCGATCCTGCAGTTCCCCTCCGCATCGACCATAGCCCGCAACGTCACCTCGGTACCCTCGACGGCATACCTGAGCGCATTGGACAGCAGGTTGCCGAGCGCACGCGTCAGCAGGCTCTCGTCAGCGACGATCACGGCGGCTACACCGGGCGCAGCATGCACCGTGGCGCGCAAGCCGACACGCCGTTCCTCGGCAACGAACTCGAAGTAGGACACCACTCGGGGTACTAGTCGATCGAGGGCGACAGGTTCGCGCTGCAACACCGTCTGGCCGTTGTCGGAGCGCGCGAGGAACAGCATGTTGCCAATCATGCGCGACATTCGTTCGTACTCCTCGACCGCGGACTCGAGCACGACGCGGTACTCGGCTGCCTCGCGCTCCCGCGACAGCGCCACCTGCGCCTCTCCCAGCAAGTTGCCTATCGGCGTTCGCAAGTCGTGTGCGACTTCGGCCGAGAATCGGGACAGGCGGTCAAAGCTCGCCTCCAGGCGATCCAGCATCCGGTTGAAAGCCTGCGCTGACTCCTCCAATTCGACCGGCACGTCATCGAGTGCCAGCCGCTCGTTCAACGCATGCGCACCGATGCGCCCCGCCACCGCGCCGAGGCGGCGCGCATCCACCAGGACCGCCCGAGCGATGACGATCCCGAGCCCGCCAGCGACGATCAGTGCGGCGCCGAGAGACGCCAGCAGTCGCAAACGCTCACCTCGACGAACTTCTCGCGTCTTGGCGGCTTCGCTGGTCATGACGACGCGAACGACGCCAGGGAGCCCGGAGGTCGGACCCGCCCCGCGTATCGTTCCCCGCAACACCCTGTAATTCAGGCCATCCGGTCCGCGCCATTCAGATGTCGCGGCGCGCGCCGCGGCACGCACCGCACGCAGCGCCACCAATCCCGCATCAGGGGGCAACTCGCTGGCCTCAAAGATCGCGGAGGGCGCGGGCGCTGCAGGTCCGACGAAGCCGCGCGACTGCAAGAAAACGTGACCCTGATCGTCGGTCAGTCTCAGATGCAGGCGCTCGCGCCGCTCCTCGCGATCGAGCAAGGCCTGCGCCGCGGGCAGCCCCTCGGTCAACGACGATAGATCCTGCTGGACGAACACCAGCGTCGACAGCATCTCGAGCTCGCTCTGGTCGCGCAGTTCGCGGGCGACGAGCCGATCAAGCAACAGGCCGCAGGTCGACACCAGCACAAAGGCCACCAGTGCAAACGAGATGCCGATTCGGGCGGTCATCGAGCGGCGCAGGCGCCACCGGCCGACCCTCATCATGGCGTCCGGGCCTCGAAGACGTAGCCGACGCCACGCACCGTGTGGATCAACTTCAGAGGATACGGATCGTCGATCTTCGCGCGCAGCCGCCGAATGGCGACATCAACGACGTTGGTGTCACTGTCGAAATTCATGTCCCAGACGTTTTCGGCGATCAGTGTGCGCGAGCACATCTCGCCGGCATGGCGCATCAGGTACTCGAGTAGCGCGTACTCCTTCACGGTGAGCTCAACCACGTCGCCCGCACGCGTGACTCGGCGCTTGATCGGATCGAGCAGAACATCGGCGACCTTCAAGAAGGTCTCGCGCTGTACCGGGCCGCGACGCAGAATGTTCTGCACGCGCGCGAGCAGTTCCGAGAACGCGAACGGCTTGGCGAGATAGTCGTCGGCCCCCAGACGCAGGCCTTTGACGCGGTCATCGACGTCTGCAAGAGCGCTGAGGAAAAGGATCGGCGTGGGATGAAGTTGGCGCACGCCCTGCAACACCGACCAGCCATCGATGCCTGGGAGCATGACGTCGAGCAGGACCAGATCGTAGTTGCCGGTCGTTGCCAGGTGCAGGCCGTCGAGGCCGTCGGCAGCGCTGTCGACGACATAGCCTTGTTCGGTCAGGCCTTTTCGGAGGTAGGCGGACGTCTTGGGCTCGTCCTCGACGACAAGGATGCGCATGGTAGTTCAGTGTTGAGTCGAAAGAATACCGGTGAACCACCGTCCCCACCATGACGGAATCATTGCACCGCTGTAATCCGCCCGTCAGGTCGGGGGTAGCCCGCACTTCGTATCGTGATGGCATTCGCGTCGTACGCAATCAAAACACGCCATGTGGATCGTTCAACTCGCTCTGAAACGGCCGCACACGTTCATCGTGCTGGCCGTCCTGCTACTCATTCTCGGATCGCTTGCGATCTTGCGCATGTCCACCGACATCTTTCCCGCGATCGACATTCCGGTCGTCAGCGTCGTTTGGACGTACAACGGTCTCTCGGCGGAGGAAATGGCGCAGCGTATCACAGGCAGCTATGAACGTGCACTGACCTCCGACGTCGAGGATATCGAGCACATCGACTCCCAGACCTACGCCGGCACCGCGGTCGTCAAAGTAACCTTCCATCCGGGCGCCGACATCACGCGCGCGGTAGCCCAGGCGTCCACCTCGGCCCAGTCGCTCTTGAAGACCATGCCCCCTGGCACGCTGCCACCGCTCGTGTTGACGTACAGCGCCTCGACCGTACCCATTCTGAAGTTGGCACTATCCAGCCACGGCCTTGGCGAGCAGCAGCTTTACGACCTCGGCAACACGGCGGTTCGCCCCCAGTTGGCGACGATCCAGGGCGCCTCGGTCCCGTTGCCGTTCGGGGGGAAAGTACGCCAGATCATGGTCGATCTCGATCCGCAGCGCCTCCAGGCTCGCGGCCTGACGCCCGCCGACGTCGTCAACGCGATGAACGCCCAGAATCTCGCCTTGCCCGGCGGAACCGCCAAGATCGGGGCGCGTGAGTACGACGTGCGCATGAACGGCAGCGCCGACAGTGTCGCCGCCCTCGGCCAGTTGCCGGTGCGCGATGTCGCCGGCAACGAGATCGTTCGAATCGACGACGTGGCCAGCGTGCGCGACGGTTACGTGCCTCAGACCAATATCGTGCGTCGCGACGGCCAGCGTGCTGCCCTGCTGCAGATCGAGAAGAGCGGGGCTTCCTCGACGCTGGCCATCATCGCCCAGGCCAAGGCCAAGCTGGTGCAGTTGCAATCGACGCTGCCCAAGGCCCTCCAGATCCAACAGCTTGGCGATCAGTCCGTCTTCGTCTCCGCCGCCATCCAGGGCGTGATCCGCGAAGGCGTGATCGCAGCCGCTCTGACGGCGGTCATGATCTTGCTGTTCCTCGGAAGCTGGCGTGCGACGCTGATCATCGCGGTGTCCATCCCGCTCGCCGTACTGTCATCGATGATCGCGCTGGCCGCGCTGGGCCAGACCCTGAACATCATGACCCTGGGCGGCCTGGCGCTCGCGGTGGGCATCCTGGTCGACGACGCGACGGTAGCGATCGAGAACATCACGCACCATCTGGAGAACGGGCAATCGCTGCACGAGGCCATACTCATCGGCTCCGGCGACATCGCCGCACCGACGCTGGTCTCGACGTTGTGCATCTGCATCGTCTTCCTGCCGATGTTCCTGCTCAGCGGCGTGGCGCGCTACCTGTTCGTGCCGCTGGCCGAGGCCGTGGTGTTCGCGATGGCTGCGTCCTACCTGCTGTCCCGCACGCTCGTGCCGACGCTGGCGATGTTCTGGATGCGCATGCCCAAGCCCGAGAACACGGCTGCGTCGGTGGGCATCCCGGCGCGACTTGGCCGCTGGCAGCGGCGGTTCGAGCATCGCTTCGATGCGCTGCGTGCCGCGCACGAACGGCTACTCAGGCGCATCCTCGCGCGTCCGGGACGGGCCGCCGTCATCGTCGTCGTGACGATCGCCACGTCGTTGATGCTTCTCGCCTTCGCAGGGCGCGACTTCTTCCCCGTTGTGGACACCGGCGAGATCCGCCTTCACGTGCATGCGCCCACCGGAACCCGCATCGAAGAGACGGCTCGCTTGGTCGACGAGGTGGAGCACACGGTTCGCGACAACGTGCCCGATGACCAGCTGGAAATGGTGCTGGACAACATCGGCCTGCCTGTCAGTGGCATCAATCTAACCTACACCTCTTCGGGCGCGATCGGCTCGAGCGACGCCGAGGTTCTCATCATGCTCAAGCCCAAGCACGGCAGCACGCCCGTCCTGGTGGCCCACCTGCGTCAAGCGCTGGTTGACAAGTATCCGCAGCTCAGCTTCGCCTTCCTGCCTGCCGACATCGTCAGCCAGATCCTCAACTTCGGTTTGCCGGCACCGATCGACATCCAAGTGGTCGGCAAGAGCCTGGTGGCCGACCAAGCCGCCGCCCAGCGCCTGCTGGTGCGCGTGCGTGGGGTACCCGGTGTCGTCGACGCGCGCGTCCAGCAGCCGGCCGACATGCCGGTGCTGCACGTGAACGTCGACCGCAACAAGGCCATGCAGTCGCAGGTGGTACAGCGAGACGCCGCCCAGAACCTGCTGATCGCCCTCTCTGGCAGCGCGCAAACGGCGCCCAATTTCTGGGTCGACCCCAAGAACGGCGTGAGCTATCCGGTGACGACCATGGTGCCGCAACGCGATGTGGCCTCCCTCGATGCGCTCGACGGGCTGCTACTCGGCGGCGCCACGACGACCGCAGGAACGACCTCGCCAGGGGTTGTTCTGGGCTCGTTGGGCACGATCTCGCGTGGCACCGAGCAGGCGGTCGTGTCCCATGCGGACATCAATCCGGTCATCGACGTGTATGCCGGCGTGCAAGGCCGCGACCTGGGTGCGGTGGCCGGCGACATCAATCGCATCCTGGCCGAGGAGCGTGCGCACCTGCCGCCGGGCACGAGCGTCGCGCTGCGCGGCCAGGTGCAGTCCATGCAAGACTCCTTCGCGGGACTGCTTTCCGGTCTGGCGTTCGCCGTAGTGCTCGTCTACCTGCTGATGGTTGTGAACTTTCAATCCTGGCTGGATCCATTGATCATTGTCGGCGGGCTGCCCGCCTCGCTGGCAGGCATCGCGTGGATGCTGTTCGTGAGCCAGACCTCAGTCAGCGTCCCGGCGCTCACCGGAACGATCCTGTGCATGGGTGTCGCGACGGCCAATTCCATCCTGGTCGTCAACGCCTCGCGCCAGTTGCTGGCTTCCGGACACGCGCCGCTGCAGGCAGCGCTCGAGGCCACCGCATCCCGCTTTCGTCCCGTGATGATGACCGCACTCGCAATGCTGATCGGAATGCTGCCGATGGCGCTCGGCCTCGGCGACGGCGGAGAGCAGAACGCGCCGCTGGGGCGGGCCGTGATCGGGGGGCTTGCCGCTGGCACCGCCTCCACGCTGCTCTTCGTGCCGCTTCTGTTCGCCGTGCTTCATGCCTGGCTGCGCCAGCGCCGCGCGTTGCGCGACACGGCGCTTCTCGCCGCCTGATTCTTCCAAGGATTTACATGGACAACGTCTCCTCGTCGAATCGACGTCACGCGCGTCGCTGGGCCCCCGCCGCCATCCTCCTTGTCCTGCTCGCTGCCGGCGGAGTGCCGCGCTGGCAGGCCCAGGTGCACGCGCGACAGCTGGCCGCCAGAAATGCGGTGATGAATGTGCAAGTCATTCACCCGGCCCTCTCGCACGCCGACGCGACGATCACTCTGCCCGGGACGCTTACCGCGTGGTCCGACGCGTCGCTACGGGCTCGCAGCAGTGGCTACGTCACGCACTGGTCGGCCGACATCGGCAGCCATGTGCATGCCGGCCAGACATTGGCCACCATCCTGGCTCCTGAACTCGACGCGGCACTGGAACAGGCGCGTTCCGACCAAGCCACTGCCCAGGCGAATTTCGACATCGCACAAAGCTCCGCGCAGCGGTGGCAGGACATGCTGCAAGGCAAGGCGACCTCGCGCCAGGAAGCGGAGCAACGCATGGCCGACCTCGAGGCGCGCCGCGCGCAACTCGCCGCGGCGCGTGCGAACGTCGCGCGCCTGGCACAGGCGGTCACCTATACAAGAATCGTCGCCCCCTTCGATGGCGTGATCACGGCGCGCGCCGTAGATGTCGGCACGCTGGTGAACGCGGCCTCGCCCGCGGAGCTGTTCCACGAAGTGCAGTCCACCCGACTTCGTGCCCTGGTATCAGTGCCCGACCACGAAGCCGGCTCGGTTGGCATCGGCACGGTCGTGCACATCACCGGGGGGTCACGCACGGTCGACGGCACGGTCTCTCGCACAGCTGGCGCCATCGATACGACGTCGCGGATGCTTCAGGTCGAAGTGGACGTCGACAATGCCGACGGTGCCTGGCTACCCGGCCAGTACGTGGAAGTCACGTTGTCGCCCAAGGCCGACTTCAACGGCAGCAGCCTCCCGGTGGAATCCGTGATGTACCGCCCTGAAGGTCCGCGCATCGCCATCATCGGCGCGGACGGGCGGGTGTCACTGCGGTCGGTGCAAGTGGTGCGTGATCTCGGCACGACGCTCGTCGTCTCGCCGATGATGCCGCCGGAGACATGCGTCGTCGCGAATCCGGGCGATTCGATCGTCGACGGACAGCAGGTACGCAGCTTGACGGCACGACCAGTGTCTTCCACGTCATGAAGCGCACCAAGGTCGCTGCACGCAAGATCCCCGCACTGCTGGGGATCACCGCGATGGCGTTGCTGGCCGCCTGCGCATCGGCGCCGCCCGAAGGCCCGGCACCGATGACGCTGCCCTCCGCGTTTGTCGAGACCGCGCCGACCGACGGCGTGAGCGAACAGGTGCGCCCAGACTGGTGGCGTGCATTCGGCGACCCGACGCTGGACGCACTCGAAGCCCAGGTCGCCACCTCCAACGCAGACATGGCGCGTGCCCTGGCGCAGCTGCGCCGCGCGCGCGCCGACGCAGATCTCCAGCGTGCCGGCGCGGCGCCACAGGTCTCAGCCAATGTCGGTACCAGTCGCGCGCATACGTCCGCCAATGTAGTGGGGCGAGCCCTCGCGGGCCGCACGGTCGACGACCACGTGGCCAGCCTCGGCGCCAGCTGGGAGCCCGACCTCTTCGGGCGCGTCGCCGCTCAAGCGGCGGCGTCGAACAGCGACGCGGAGGCTGAGGGCGCCGATGTCGCCTCGCTGCAGCTCGCCTTGCAAGCCGACCTTGCCAAAGACTATCTCACATTACGTTCGATCGACGCCGAGCGGGTCCTGCTTGCCAGCTCCCTGGCTGACCTACAGGAACTGCTCGATGTCACACGATGGCGTCTCGCGGACGGCACCGCCTCCGAACTGGAGGTCGCGCTGACGCAGCGCGACTTGGAGGCGTTGCAGGCCCGCAGCATCGATCTGGACACACAGCGGGCGGCTTTGCGTCACGCACTCGCAACGCTCACCGGTCAGCCGGCGGCCAGCTTGCCTCTTGCGCCCGCTGCAGGGACCGCGACTCTGCCGGAGCTGGCAGCAGGAATCCCGTCAGACTTGCTGCGGCGGCGTCCCGACGTCGCGGCAGCAGCCCAGCGAGTCGCGGCTGCGAACGCGCGCGCCGGGATCGCACGGCTGGCCTGGTTTCCCAGCCTGGTGCTGTCGATTGCCGGTGGGGTCGAAAGCACCGCGTCGAGTTCGCTCCTAAGCCTGCCGAGCCGGGCGTGGTCGCTGGGCCCGCAGTGGGCGCTGCCACTGTTCGACGGCGGCCAGCGCAAGGCGGCGCTGCTAGGTGCGGAGGCCGACGTCGATGCGGCGTCCGCCGCCTACCGCGGCAAGGTCATCAAGGCGATCAACGAGGTCGAGGATCAGCTCGCGACGCTGTCGACCCTGCGGCGCGAGGACATCCACCAGGCGCAGGCGGTTCAGTGGTCGCTGCGAGCGCAGGAAGTGGCCGACATTCGCTACCACACCGGTGCCAGCGCGTACGCCGACCTGCTGCTGGCCCGGCGGGCCAGTCTGTCTGCGCAGCGCGATGAGTTGCTGCTGAAGCGGCACCAGTTCGTCGCGACAGTCGACCTCGTACGGGCGCTCGGCGGCGGATGGCAGGCACCCACGCCGACGGAACTCACGCCAAAGGCTCGAATGCCGCGGTGACGATCATGATGCCCGAGCTCAGCACGAGGCGTCCCCGGTTCGCGTTCGACTGCGCGAGCGCTTCGCATCGAAAGTCTGCGCTACAGGTGCAATTCGGAATCCCGCCCCTGAAACTGCGGCGACACGTCTGCCGTCTCCAATTGCTTCCATGGCATGCGACCACTGCACGCTGCCGCGAGGTGCCAGCTGATGACCAAACCGCGCTTGCCGCCCCCCGAGGCCGCAGCGTCTGTGCCTTCATTTACGGCGCGTGTCGCCGCGTCGGGCGCCGGCGCCTACCTGCTGGGCGTGGCGGCGAGCATGTCTCATCCCGTCTGGGCTTCGATGTCCAGCCTGGTCGTTTCGCCGGAGAGCTTCGAAGCGACCCGACGCTCGATTTTCGGCCGTATCCTGGGCACCACCGCGGGCGCTACCATCGCCGTCACCGTCGGCACGATCGCAAATCCCGGGGCATCGACACGGCGGCGCAGATCGCATTTTCAGTCATTGCACAACGGCTGCTGCGAAAAATTTCGATTGTAATTTTTCGAGTCCCTCCCTGTAGCCGGCGCGCAATGCGCCGGAGGGACAGTCAAGGTGCCTGACACTGTCTCGGCGAGGCACCTATTGCGTGGTGCCGCAAAAAGATCAGCAAAAGGCCAAAGCGGTTCCCTTGCCCCTAGATGGGGGTCCACCTCATCCTTGCTGTTCAAGCATATGCCAATGAAAACGTTTCTTGCTGCAACGCTGATGGCATCCGCGGGCGCGTGCACGAATGGTGTGTCCGGTGACAGGTCGACGAACCTTCAACAGCCCGGCGCAGCCGGAAATGCTTCTGACGACTCGCACGCCAATGCAAACGCAGTGGCCCCAGACCTGAACGCTAAACTCGATTCGAGACTTTTTCTGCTGGTGACTACGGCTGTCGCGCTGCCAACGATCGCTGCAATCCTGCAGTGGCAATTGGCAGATCCGCAAGCACGCGTCGGCCTGCATCTTGGCCTCAAGATGCTCAGCATGGCGGTGTCACTGGCGATCTCATTGCTGACGTGGAACACGCGACGGGGGCAACCGACCAATTTCGTTCTTGCGGGATTCGGTCATTTCGCCATCGCGATACTAGGCGGCCTGGAAATGTTAATCGTGGCGATCACGCCAGGTGCGACGTTCGCAGATGAAGGCCCTCTGCCGGTCGTATTGCAACTCAGTGCCGATGGTGCGGCCGTCGCGGCCATGATGGCAGCAGCGCTGGGGCCGTCGAGCCTGGCCCGGACGCGTTCCATACGTGTGGGCTCCGCACTTGCCGCCGCATGGGTTGCAATCAGTTTGTGCGTGGAGCTCACCGCATCCCGTTGGCTGCCTTCGATCGCGAGAACGGGTGCCCTCATCGAAATGAGCTTGGCATTTGTGGCGCTTTTTGCGGCGTGGTTGTTTGCAAGGCGTTATCGGCGCGGTGAAGCTGCGTTTGCGCTGTTGTCTACCGCCGCCTTGCTCGCAGGCATTGGCATTGCCTTTGGCGCAGATCTGCCATTGGGCGATTTGTCAAAAGGTCTGTTCAGCCGCATGTTCAAGGTGATCGCATGGCTGCTTGTCTACCGGACGCTCTTTAAAGAGGGAATTCTGGCACCGTGGCACAAGCTTGTCGAGACGGGCCGTGCGGTCGAAGAGGATCGGAAGCGCTATCGCCAGCTGTTTGAGACAGCGCCAGACGGGCTGTTGCTGGTTGATTCAAATGGCGCAATCGTTGATGCCAACCCAGCCGCCGCAGCCATGTTCGGCTGGCCTGAAAATAGTCTGACCGGCTTGCAAATCGAGGCGCTGGTTCCTCAGCAGCTTCGAACCAGTCATGCACATGAGCGCAGCAACTATTTTTCCGATCCGCACACACGGTCCATCGGTGAAGCACGCTTGTTCTCCGGCGCGCGTCGTAACGGCGAATCATTTCCAGTTGAAGTTGCATTGGTTCCACAGTCATTTTCGGGGGGTAATACGACTTTGTGCATCGTGCGTGATGTGACCGAGCGGCACGGACTTGAGCAGTCCTTGTTGTGCCTGGCACTTCAAGACCCGCTGACCGAATTGCCCAATCGACGGCATTTCCACGACAGTGTGGAAAAAGCGATGGCTCACGCCGAGCGTCATGGCAGCACCCTGGCTTTGTTATGCATAGATCTCGATCATTTCAAGCACGTCAATGATTCTTTGGGACACAGCTACGGCGACGAGCTGTTGCGCCAGGTCGCGAGCCGGCTCAAGAATGCCTTGCGTGGGGGAGACTTGTTGGCGCGCATGGGAGGCGACGAATTTGCGCTTTTGCTACTTGACGCAGGAATTGATGACGCAGCGGCCGTTGCAGAAAAAGTGCTGGGTGCGTTGAGCCTCCCGTTCGTTCATGCTGGCCGGACGATGAAGGTGGGGGCAAGTGTGGGTATTACGATATCGCCGGCCGATGCGCGGGACGTCGAGGAAATGATGAGTAATGCCGACTTGGCAATGTACCGGGCCAAAGGTCAGGGTCGCAATACCTGGTGCTTTTTCGAGCAACGCATGACCGAACGAGCGCGAGAACGCGCGTTGCTGCAACAGGATCTTGTCAATGCCATCAAGCGCGATCAGTTTGCACTTGAATTCCAGCCTCGTGTGAAGGCCTGCGACGGCCAATTGATCGGTTTTGAAGCCCTGCTTCGATGGCACCACCCGGATCACGGCAAGGTTTCACCGGAAAAGTTCATTCCGCTGGCCGAAGAAAGCGGGCAGATCGTCGCCATCGGCGAGTGGGTTCTGCGAGAAAGTTGCAAGCAGGCCATGCAATGGCAGCTGCAGAGCGAAAAAGATTTGACCATGTCAGTCAATGTGTCGACGCATCAGCTGCGCCATCATTCATTTGTCGCTTACGTTAAACGCGTGCTCGCCGAGACCGGGTGGCCACCAACACAGCTGGAGCTCGAAATTACCGAGACGGCGCTGATGGAAGATCCGCGAGAGGCGGCCGATCGTCTGCATCAGCTTGTCGCGCTGGGTGCGAGGATAGCAATCGATGACTTCGGCACTGGCTATTCATCGTTGGCGTACTTGAAGGACTATCCACTTCATCGATTGAAGGTCGATAGACGATTTGTGCAAGAACTTGATGCCAATCGCAGCGACCGCGTGATTGCCTCGTCCATCATTCAGCTCGCACATGCACTGGGTCTGCAGGTCACGGCGGAAGGTGTAGAAACCTTGCAGCAGAGCGAAATTCTGAAAGAGCATCAGTGCGATGAGTTTCAAGGGTATTTGTTCAGCGCGCCAATTTCATCGACCGCTTGCGAAGCATGGCTGCCAAAGTTGGCGCACTGCGATGCGCCCGGATGAATGGCGTGGCTATCGCAGACTCAGAGACGCGGACCGCGTGCTTGGCAAAAGATGTGTCAGTGGAAACCTGCCATGCTTTGCATCCGCCGGGTCCGGCAATTGCGGCACATTTGACCGGCGGCAGGCCGTTCCCTGCGCCGCGACTGTGAAGTCGAACTGCTCTGTCGATGCGAGGCCCATCTTCGAATTTCAGGTCAAGCTGAGGCGGGTCATTCGGCCGCTGAACTCGACTGGCTGCACTCCGCCCTGGGCGACACAATCTATGCGAGTGGAATGGGGGCGTATGGGCACAAAATGGGCACGAAACCCCAGAAAGCACAAAGCCCGCACATAGCGGGCTTTGTCAACTCGTTGATCTGGCAACGTTTCTTGGTTGCGGGGGCAGGATTTGAACCTACGACCTTCCGCTCCGGGTCGTGATTTGCCGTTCACGCTCCGGCAGGGCGATCGGCAGCTTTTCGGAGTCCAATCCGGCGTCGCGAACGGCAGCTCAGGGTCGTGAAGAGCCGGTCGCGTCGGCCGAAAGGTGTCGCGCGCCAGCCGCCGACTGCGCCGGCGCACTTGAGCGACCGCTGTCGAAGGCTCAGCTGCCAGTCGGCGCAGATGGCAGCGAATGGCCG